>Ga0180436_10006243_pt1 | contig 10374 bp, 10 predicted proteins | sample SS_ome_2_FD_132434 | JGI IMG/M metagenome (GOLD analysis project Ga0180436, IMG submission 132434) | Hypersaline lake sediment archaeal communities from the Salton Sea, California, USA - SS_3_S_2 metaG | ecosystem: Environmental > Aquatic > Non-marine Saline and Alkaline > Hypersaline >...
ACAACCTGATGCTCAGAAGTGTTTCTTCGGCGGAGGATGCAGACGAACTGGCCCAGGAGGTGTTCTTAAAGGCTTTTTCGAGAATCGGAACCTATCAGCCCTCAAGGACGAAATTTTTCTCCTGGCTTTACGCCATTGGAATGAATACAGCCCGGGATCATTTGCGAAAACGGCAGCGCCAGCAGACAGCCGGGCCTGTTGATCCCTTTGAGGACCCGGGGGTGTCCGGGGAGGTTGCCGCAACCGATGATCCGGAACAGCCTTGGGCGGATATGCAGACCCTTAGGCAAGTTTTGGCGATGCTCCCCATAAACCAGCGGGAGACACTTATTCTCAAATATCGCTATGGAATGACCATGCAGGAAATCGCGGATGTTTTTAATATTTCGGCAAGTGCTGTGAAAATGCGGATTCAACGCGGCCTGGCCAATTTGAGAAACCGCCTGGCGGATGAGGATTGACATGATCCGGAAAGATATCCACGCTGACAACTCCCGTGGTCCGGCCAGTGGGGATGACGAATACCTGGATCTCACCAGCCGGCTCGCCAACCTGCCCGAAAAGCAGCCCCCGCCGGATTTTACCGCCCGGGTCATGGCCCGGCTGCCGGTCCGGCTCCCCTGGCCGGTGCGTGCAAAACAGGTTTTCCAGCGATTGCGATCCGCAAAATGGACCTTCAGCCTGACACCCTACAAATGGGGAGTTGGCTTTGCCTGCCTGCTGGCCGGTCTGTTAATAGTCCGTTTCACGGGCCTTTGGACGGAGCCTGTGCCGTCCCGCGATCCGGCGGCAACCAGCTTTCCGGGAACCGGGATCCAGCTGGGGGCTGAAATCCCCTTGGAGGAGGGGATCCAACTCCTTGAGGCGGCGCAATTTAATGAGGCCCGGGCCTGGTTTACGCGGCAGTATGAGCAAGCTTCCCATGAACCGGCTTTAAACTACTATCTGGGGCGAACCCACCTGGCTTTGGACCAACCCGGGGAAGCCTTGCCGTTTCTGCAGCGATCAATCGCGGGAGGCAGCAACCGGGCGGAATACCATTTCTGGCTGGGGCTTTGCCATTGGGCTCTTAAGGCTCCGGACAGGGAGTTGGCGAGCTATCGGCAAGCCCTGACCCTGGATCCCGGTTTTCTGCCGGCCCATGTCTATAGCGGCCACCATTACATGGAGCGCGGCCAGTGGACCCAGGCCCTGCGCCATTACCGCAATGTACTTGATATTGCTCCCGACCATGGGGACGCATTATACAATTCCGGCATTGCCCTGCACCATCTCAACCAGGAGGGCCAGGCGAACGAAACCTGGCGGACGTATCTGTCCCTTTATCCTGCCGGGCTCGAAGCGCTGCGTGTCGTGGATTGGCTCAATGCCAACGGTGATTTCAGCTATCGCAGTCATGTGCTGGGCAACCGCCGCCTGGTTTTTAAAACCCCGGGATTCCAGGATGATGCATGCCGGCTGTCCGCCGGCGACCAGCCGGCCCTGCAGGTAATTGGAAAACAAGTCCTGCAGCACATGCCGGAGATGGATCTGCATATTGTGGGTTATGTGGACGGTAATGCCTCCCTGGCCCGTTGCCGGGTCCAGGAAATCAAGCGCAGGCTTTTGAGTGAATTTGAACAGCTGCCGGCTGACCGGATCCGCTTGAGCTGGTTCGGGGTTCCGGAAAGGATTTCTGTGGGTGAAAACAAGCAGGAATTGAAGCAGTCCATTCGAATCTTCACCCTGCCCGCCAATTATAATTCTGTTTAGAGGAGATGGCCATGACACATCATTTTTCATCCAAATTGTTACAATTTATGGTTGCCGTATGGTTGGTGCTGGGCGTGGGGGTCATTAACGGAGCGGCACAAACTTCCGGTGATGATGGCTTGGCTGATGAGACACCAGCCTTTTCCAATCCGGCCCAGGCCCAGAAGGCCGAGAATATTTCAGAGGCCACCGCCAAGGAACCCAGCGAAGAGGACATTGCTGTATTAGAGGACGCCGAGGAAAAGCAAGCGCTCCTGGAAGAGGCCGAGGACGAATTGGCTGCAGCCCAGCTAGCCTGGGATACTTTGCCCGATGATGCCACGGATGATGAAAAAGAGGCAGCCGCACTAGCCCTGGAAGAGGCCGAAATAGCGTTTGGCCAGGCCACAGATGCTTATGCCGATGCCAAGGCTCTGGCCGATAAAACCATGGCGGACCTGGCCGGAGTGCCGGTGGGCGATATTTATGAGATGCGCAAAACCATGGGCTGGGGGAAGATCTGCATTTCCCTGGGGATCGATCCCAGTGTGGTGGGGCTGGGCCACAAGAAACAGCAGGGTAAACTTAATCGGTATCGCCTACAGTCTGATGATGGGGTTCCCTCGGAAATGCAGGCCATGACCCAGCGCAACCTGAAAACAGGCTGGTCCAAGGGCCATGGTTTTGCGGACAACCAGGCCGTGAGCGGCAAAGCAAAAAAATCCAAAGGCGCTAAGGCCAAGGGATACGGGAATACGGTTCCGGTGCCTGAGGATCATATCCCCCAGAAAAAAAAGGATAAAAAACAGACCCATGCCGCCCAGAAATCTGATGATGCAGGCAAGCCGCAGGACAAGGCCGATCCCGGTGCCAAGGGACAGAACAGCAACAATGACAATCAGGGCGGCAACAGCGGCGACCAGGGCAACAACGGCAACAACGGCAACAGCGGGGATAAAGACAATAAAGGCGGCAAGGGCGGGGACCAGGGCAACAAAGGCGGCAATAGCGGCGATAAGGGTGACAAAGGCGACAAGGGTGATAAGGGTGGAGACAACAATGGGAATGGGGGGAAAGGCGGTAAAAAGTAAACCCAAGCCGAATCAGGAAGTCTTCAATATGGTATTTGTCTAGAGTTTACCGCACCAGAAGCATCCCTAGGCCGGAATTGCCCGGATCACTCCCGACTAAACTGGCCGCCTCGTGCGGCCAGCGGCGTTTAGTGCGGTTGCCATAAATACGTTCCGCCTCCGCGGGAATGACGTCCAATGAATCGCCCATCTTAATCGGAAAATTATTCTGACAAATGCTCTAGATCTCAATCATCTCCTTTAATAAAGGCATAGATCCGTTTGTCACGTGCCGATAACGGTCTCCCCTGTTCGTGGATAAGTTCCAGGAAATAGTGGTAAAAGTCATGGCGCAGGCTGTCCCGGGTGGAGATGATAAAGCTCTGGTTGCGGGTCCAGATGATGGAGGTTGGGTCAGTGGACCCGCCGGCCAGGATACCCGAGAGAGCTTCGGTCCGGTCGGCTACGATATCGATGGACTCCCCGCCGATTTTTTCCATAAGGTCGTCCCGCTGGGGGTGCAGCACCTGGATATCGTATATCAGCGGCATGGGGCCCATGGAGATGCAGCGCAAGCCCACCCCCCGGGCATGGGCACGGGCGATATGGGACTGCACCCGTTGCCAGGTTTCGGGAAACAGGCGCAGGTAGAGTTCCTTTTGGGCCCCATCAATGATGTCGCGGGCCTTGGCCACAACGGCCCGGTAATCATGCATGGTTAGCAGATAATCGTACTCCGTTTCCCGGCCCATCCGTTTCAGCTGCTCTTCCAGGGCGGTGAGGTTGGATTCGAAGCGGCCCCGCAACTGCTTTTTCAATTCATCAAAGGGCAAGGGTACGTACTGGCCCTTTTCAATTTCAAAAACCAATCCCTTGCGTCCCAGGCTGCGCAATACATCGTAGATCCGGGAACGGGATATACCCGAAAGCCGGCTGAGCCGCGAGCCGTTGGAGGGATGATTGGCAACAAGGGTCAGGTAACAGGAGGATTCGTACTTCGAAAATGCAAAATCCTGCAACAATGCCGCGATATCCATAAGACCGCTTCCCTTCCTTTATTAATCTGATGCCGGCCGCGGCCACGGCCCTGCCATTCATTGGATTTGGCCAGGAAAATAGGAACAACCGTCAGCGACCAGCCCTAACCGATTCCGGTACCATTGGCCAAATTATACTCCCCAAACTGCCCGTGCTTATCTCCCGGTTAAGAAATGGCGGCCGGCACCATCCTGTAGGCGAACTAGATATTTTAGCCAACTTACTGGATTCTCAAATTTATTGACACTTTTTTTAGGATCTGCCATAGTTTCCTGGCTCTACTTTCGGATATAATCATTACCATGGGATAAACGTCCCTGTAACCTTTTCATCACCACCTAAAAAATGGAATAAGTCTGGCACATGAAACTGGCTCTGACCCACCAAGTATCAGAACGCATTACCCAATGCGAGGTTAATTTTCGGGAACGCGAACCCATCGATGTCACCCTGGCCCGCCAGCAGCATGAGGGGTACTGCCAATGGCTGGCCCAGGCGGGCTGTGAAGTGGTCACACTGGATATCAATGCCGACTTTCCGGATTCGGTGTTCGTTGAAGATAACGCCGTAGTGGTGGATGAGATTGCCGTGGTCACCCCCATGGGCGTGGCTTCCCGGCGGGGGGAAGTGGTACGCATGGCGCCTGTTTTGGCCCGCTACCGGCCGGTGACCCGTCTCATTGACGTGGGCGGACCGGCCGCTACCCTGGAGGGCGGTGACGTGCTTAAGGTCGGGCGCAAACTCTGGGCCGGACTCTCCAGCCGAACCAATGAGGCCGGCATAAAGGCGCTGCAGGATATTCTGGCGCCCCACGGATACGAAGTCATTGCCGTGCCCCTCAAAGGCACACTGCACCTGAAATCAGCCCTGGGTTCCCTGGATCCGGAAACCCTGATCATCAACCGGCAGGCCATTTCGATTGATTATTTCAGCGGCTTTAAGTTCATTGATGTGGCCCCTGAAGAACCGCGGGCCGCCAATGTGCTGCGTATCGACGATAAAATTGCCATTTACAGCGGATATGCCCGGACCCTGGAGATTCTGCGGCAGGCGGGATTTGATCCCGCGCCCATCGAAATGTCCGAGCTGATCAAGGCGGATTCAGGCATGACCTGTTCTTCCATCGTGTTCAATAAACATGACTAAGGGAATCATTTAGCCGGTTCCGGCACTAAAATAGCCTGAACCGGCCGACTTTGGCCGCAGCCGCAAGATATCAGCGGATTTCCGCAGATTTTTCCGGTTGTTTATTTACTCAACTGTGGAGTTGGGACCATCCATCCGGCTCCCCGAAAAGGAGGAAGCATGAAGAAGTTGATCGGTCTGGCGACGTTGTTTCTGGTACTCGTATCCTTTGGCGCACCGGCTCTGGCCCAGGATGCCGATATGGCCAAATTATCCACCCTTAACAGTATTCTGGATAATAAAAAATTGCGGGTCGGCCTGGAAGCCGGCTACATGCCCTTTGAAATGCGGAACAAAAAGGGCGACATCATCGGGTTTGACGTTGATCTGGCGACCGAGATGGCCAAAGCCATGGGCGTGGAACTGGAACTGATCAACACCGCCTGGGACGGCATCATTCCGGCCCTGATCACCAAGAAATTCGACATTCTCATGTCCGGCATGACCATCAAGGCCGAACGTAACTTAAGGGTTAATTTCGTCGATCCTTACATCGTTGTAGGCCAAACCGCTCTGGTCCACAAAAAACATGCAGGCACCATCACATCCTACGAGCAGCTCAATGACCCCAAATACACCATCTCCGTGAAGCTGGGCACCACCGGCGACTTCGCCGTGCAGAAGTTCATGCCCAAAGCCACCCGGGTGGCTTTCGAGGATGAGCAGGTCTGTATTCAGGAGGTTATCCAGGGCAAGGCCGACGCCCATGTCTACGACATGCCCCAGTGCGCCACATACAATGCCAAGTTTCCGGGGAAATTTATCTTCCTGGATGAACCCTTTACCTATGAGCCCCTGGGCTGGGCCGTGCGCAAAGGGGATCCGGACTTCCTGAACTGGCTCAATAACTTCCTGCGCCAGATCAAGGGCGACGGGACTTATGACGCCCTTTACGCCAAATGGTTCAAGTCCAAGGACTGGTTGAACGATCTGCAGTAATCCCACTCTAATTGAATTGCCCGGTGCGGCAACGCGCCGGGCTACCTGAAGGTGCCCCATTGAAAGCTCTATTAAAGGAATCGATCCGGCGCACAGACATCAATATTGTACTGCTGTTAATTTTTGGAGGCGGCCTGGTCTGGGGCCTTTACTACTCCATGGCCCAAATAGATTACCACTGGCGCTGGAATATCGTTCCCGAGTATCTGGCCTACCGTGAAGCCGAGGGCGGCTTTTTGGGCTGGGCCGCCGGGCCTCTGACCCAGGGCCTTTGGGTTACGCTGCAAAGTTCGGTTTATGCTACGGTCTTCGCCATTTTAATCGGGCTGGTTACGGGAATCTGCCGCATATCGGCCATCCCCGTGCTGCGCTGGCTCTCCACGGGGTATGTGGAACTGATCCGGGGTACGCCCCTGCTGGTGCAGATCCTGATCTTCTATTTTTGCATCGGTACGGCCCTCAACCTCTCGCGCATGGCCGCCGGTGTTGCCGCCCTGGCCTTTTTTTCCGGGGCTTACGTGGGCGAAATTGTCCGTGCCGGCATCCAATCCATCAGCCGCGGGCAGATGGAGGCGGCTCGTTCTTTAGGCATGGGCTACTTTGCCGCCATGCGTTATGTGATCCTGCCCCAGGCCCTGCGGCGCATCCTGCCCCCCCTGGCCGGCCAGTTCATCAACCTGATCAAGGACTCCTCGCTGTTGTCGGCCATTGCCCTGACGGAATTGACCAAGGCCGGCCGGGAAGTATCCACGGTCAGCTTTGCCAATTTTGAAATTTATTTCACGGTGGCCATTATGTATCTGGTTTTGACGTTTACGCTCTCCATGCTGATCCAATGGATGGAGGTGAGAATGGGTGTGGGGGTGCGTTAGGATGAATCAACAAGCAGATCAGCCAATCATTCGGATTAAAAACGTATTCAAGACTTTTCGCACCACCATTGTGGTCAAGGCCCTGGTGGATGTTTCCCATGACGTATACAAAGGCGAAGTCGTGGTGGTCTGCGGACCGTCGGGGTCCGGGAAATCCACCCTGCTGCGCAGCATCAACCACCTGGAAACCATTGACGAGGGCGAAATCATCATCGACGGGGTCAGCCTCCAGGACCGCAACACCGACATCAACGAAATTCGCGCCGAGGTAGGCATGGTGTTCCAATCCTTCAACCTGTTTCCCCATCTCACCGTGGAAGAGAATGTCTGCCTGGCCCAGCGGGTGGTGCGCAAAAAATCCCAGGAAGAGTGTGTGGCCACGGCCAGAGCCTTGTTGACCAAGGTCGGCATCCAGGACAAATCGGACTCCTATCCCACCCAGCTCTCGGGGGGGCAGCAGCAGCGTGTGGCTATTGCCCGGGCCCTGGCCATGGAACCTTTGATCATGCTCTTTGACGAACCCACTTCAGCCCTGGATCCGGAGATGATCGGCGAAGTTCTGGATGTCATGAAAACCCTGGCCCGGGAAGGTATGACCATGGTGTGCGTTACCCACGAAATGGGTTTCGCCCGGGAAGTGGCCGACCGCGTGATTTTTATGGACGAAGGGCAAATCGTGGAGATTGCCGATCCGGAAACCTTTTTCAACAATCCCAAGGAGGAGCGCTCCAAGCTCTTTTTATCGCAAATCCTGTAGGCCGCATCCGGCTCAGCGGGTGTGGTATTTACACCCCCGGCCCATTCGGGCCGGGGGTTTTTTCAGGTGGACGCAGCGGAATTATAGTGAGTTGCATAGCTATATCGCGCTATGTGGTCTTGCTGCCAATATTGCAGTGCGTAGGGGCGGGTTTGAAACCCGCCTCTGCTTGATTAATGGGCCATAAGCAACCCTCCCCAACAATCGGGACATTGCTCACAGCGTAGCACGGATGAACACCGACTCCATCCGGCGCCGCAGCGTTTTAATCCTCAGTAAAGCCTGCTCAAGGGCCTGCTTCTTTCCGCCGGGTTCGCCGGCCAGGCGCCGGGCCTGGTCCGGACAAACATACCAGGTGCACACAAAAGGCCGCTGAAGACGAGCCAGGCGACAGCCCCTGGGTGTGCTGTACCGGCAGGTTTGGCCCCGCCGATGCAGCAACTGCCCCGGGGGAATGCCCAGGTCGGCAAGATGTAAAAAGAGCAGGTCCCGGTAATCGAACCAGACCCATGCCCGCTGGCAGCAGATATCCGTACACCCCGGGCAGGTGGCCTGGCAAAGCTGGTCCATAAGGGGAAAAATGGCATCCAATCCCGCCCTGATCTGAGCGGCCAGCGCGCAGGACTCCCCCAACCGATGCTCATTCCCGCTGATAACCTGATTCAGGCTGGCGTTGGCTTCCCGCCACAGATAGGGGCGGTTCCAGGGGATATCTGTCCAATCCGTTTCCACCCGACTTTCATAGACATTTTCCCGCCGCAGATCAAATCCGTAATGCCAACAGTTTGCGAATCGTATGCCTCGGGCTGCTCCTGGCTAAAATAATTGCAGCAGGCATTGAGGCACCATGGAAATGATGTCGCAGTCTGATACTTAAACTTTGTAGTAGCTTGCCTAAATACAATCGGACACCTATTGCCGCTTCAATCTTTCCGGAGAGTAGGGGCGGGTTTCAAACCCGCCCCTACAAAGTTAATCGTCTGCCAAGCAAACCACAACCAATGGGAACGTTATTCTGACAATCGCTCTAGATAGATATTTCCTGTTTGACAATTTTCACTTATTTTGACAATTTTAGGGAGAAGTTTCTGGAGATACCCGGAAATATTTTTTTAACCTGTAGTAAAAGGATGGTCAGGGATAATCATTGCTCGCGGTCTTTGGTTAAAATTGAATACGACTGACAGGAGTTGAAAATGGACCAGAAAGGAGATGAATCGGCCTACCGGGAACTGGCAAGTAATTATGATGCACAAGTCAAGGCGTACAGCAGTTATGGGCATGAGGCCCTATTCGGGATGTGTTTTGAGTTTGTCCGTGCAAACCAGTGTCTCTTGGATATCGGTATCGGGACGGGACTGGCCTCAATACACTTTGCCCAGCTTGGTCTCAAGGTGTATGGATTGGATAATTCCCAGGAGATGCTGGCTGCCTGCAGATCTAAATCGTTCACTGAAGACTTAAAACAATTTGATATTACCCAGGACCCCATTCCCTATGACAGCCACTTTTTCGATCATGCGGTCTGTTGTGGGGTCCTGCACTTTGCGGACGACTTGGTGCCCCTGTTTGCCGAGGTCAAAAGAGTGCTGAAACAGGGAGCTGTATTTGCATTTACCATCGCACCGCAGGATACATCTGCGAATTATGTGGAAGAACCAACTGCCTGGGGAGTGTCTATATTCAAACATTCACCGCGCTACATTGCGGAATTACTGGCCGCCAATGAAATGGAGATGCTGAAAGAACAGCGATTGCTGATCAAAGGTGCGGACAAGGTAAATTTCGACATGCTTTTTTCAGCCATTATCACTCGGTATGCCTAGGGCCTTTTGCCTTTGATCAGGCACCACTTTGTAGGTTAGGCTGAGGTACGAAGCCTAACATAATTTCAATTTGTAAATGATTATTACATCTCGCCCCAAGATTGAAGAAGCGCTTAAGTTGTATGGTGCTGCATGCGCTGCACAGCGCTAGGACCCAAGGACAAGCAAAGGGGGTTGTTCGTTTGATTAGAGATGCGAAACCAGCGGATATGCCAGCCATCAACCGGCTTTCAGCAGAATTGGGCTATGCCCTTGCCCCCCAAGACGTGGCCGGCCAAAGGGTTGCCGATATTTTGGGATCGGAAGTCGATCACTTGTGGGTGTTTGAAGCGGACAATCACATCAAGGGGTGGATCCACCTGTTTGTGGCCCGGCGTGTAGCCTCGCCGCCCTTCGCTGAAATCGGGGGACTGGTTGTATCATCGGATTGCCGGGGAAAAGGCATTGGAAGGTCCCTGGTTACGTATGCCAAGGCCTGGGCTAAAACACAAGGCCTGATCATCCGTGTCCGCTGCAATATCAAACGAAATGATGCCCACTTGTTTTATCAAAAAATGGGATTATCACCAAAGAAGAAGCAAATTGTTTTCGAAGCAGATATTGACCCGGCGGTCAGTATTAGGTGAAACTGGCCGGTCTTCGCCCTTAATTCTAATTTGGTGAACTATGCGCTGATTGCCCACTTTGCCAAAGGTCGGCTATTAAGGAGTGCAAGAACGCTTTACGACATCGACGCGGTTCTATGTCGCCGAGGATAAGAATCGCATCGTTGGCGTACTGCGCGCTGTTGGCAATCGTATTGTCAACCTGTTCGTGGCCGGAAGCCATCATGGAAAAGGAATCGGTAAAAGATTGCTTTACAGGTATGAAAAAGCATGCAAAAGAGATGGGTATCAGGAGGTCGTCCTGCGGTCCCAGCTTTATGCAGTGCCCTTCTATCTGGCCTGCGGATATAA
>Ga0180436_10006244_pt1 | contig 10372 bp, 7 predicted proteins | sample SS_ome_2_FD_132434 | JGI IMG/M metagenome (GOLD analysis project Ga0180436, IMG submission 132434) | Hypersaline lake sediment archaeal communities from the Salton Sea, California, USA - SS_3_S_2 metaG | ecosystem: Environmental > Aquatic > Non-marine Saline and Alkaline > Hypersaline > Sediment...
CCCACAATGTTCCCGATCCCGACGCCATCGCTTCCAGCTTCGGCCTGCAGGTCCTCCTTCGGGAAATGGGCATCGAGGCGGTGATCGTCTACGAGCAGGAACTGGCCAAGGCCAACAGCCTCCGGATGCTCGAGTCCTTCGGCATCCTGATGAAGCAGCCCGCCGACGTGGACACCCTGGGGGGCGAGGACTGGACGGTCCTGGTGGATGTCCAGAAGGAGAACGCCAATCTCACCGATCTGGTCACCGAAGAAGTCGCCTGCATCGATCATCATGGGGACAACGGCTTCGACGACTATCGATTCAAGGATGTTCGGCCGGAATACGGCTCCTGCTCGGCCATCATCGCGTCGTATTGGGATGACGCCGGACTCGTCCCTCCGAACGAAGTGGCCACATCGCTCATCTACGGCATCCGAAGCGATACCGACGGGCTCAGCCGGAACGTTTCGATCCACGATATCGAAGCCTACTACCGCCTCTACGGCCGGGCGGACATGTCCCGGATCACCGAATTGGACAACAACAGCATCCAACTGTCGGTTCTCAAGAACTATTCCCGGGCCTTCGACACGGTGGAAGTGTATGGGAGAACGGGCTTCTTGAGCCTGGAGAGCAACGACGACTCCCTATTGGGTTCCGCCAGCGACATCCTGCTCTCGGTTGAGAATGTGGATATCGTGGTGGCCTACGCCATCCGGGAGAACGGCTTGAAGTATTCCATCCGCAGCATCGACCAGGACGTGAGCGCCGCCGACCTGGTGCGGCACATCGTCCGGGGCTGCGGAGTGGGCGGCGGGCATCGCACCATGGCCGGGGGCTTCATTCCCAACGACTGCTTTCCGGAATCCCGGTCCTACGGCACCTTTTCCCGCGTGCGGGCCATCGAGTTCATCGAAGCCGACATCGTCAGCGGCCGGCGCTAGGCCTCCCGTCAGATATCGATCCGGCGCGCCCAGCGTCCCCGCCGGTAGATCGCCGCGGCGGCCAGGAACACCGCGGTATTCGAGAGGAACATGGACCACCAGACACCGGTGGGACCCAGGGCCGTGAGGGAGCCGAGCAGCCAGGCCGCCGGCAGCCGCAGCAGCCAGAGCCGGGACACGCTGAGAACCATCCAGGTTCGGGTGATTCCGCCTCCCTGGAAGGCTCCGCCGAGCACCATGAACAAGCCGAAGAACACAACGGATACCGAAACGATGCGGAAGAGACTCGCGCCCTGTCGAATCACCGCCGGATCGTCGACGAAGAACCGGGTGAACGCGTTGCCCTTGAAAAAGGTCAGTGTCATGCTGGCCAGGAGGAAGAGGAGCACGACGAGGGACGCCGTCCGGACGATCCGCCGGGCGCCCTCGGGCCGCCCGGCGCCGAGTTCCTGGCCAACGAGGGCGGCGGTGGCCTGGCCCATGCCCATGGCCGGCATGTTGAACAGGCCGATCAGGCGATTTCCGATGCCGAAGGCGGCGATCACCGGCGTCCCGAAGGCGTTGATGACGCCCTGCAGGACGGTGAAGCCCAAGGCGGTCATGCTTTGGCCCAGGGACGCCGGCAGGCCGATTCGAATCAAGAGCGCCATCTCCCTCCGTCGGGGCCGCAGGGCTCCGGGAACGAGCCGGAGGCCCGAACGTCCGCGAATCAGCAGGATCAGGGCCAGGGCGGCGGCGGTGGATCGGGCGATCAGGGTGGCCCATCCGGCACCCGCGACTCCGAGGGTTGGAAACGGCCCGGGGCCGAAGATGAGCAACGGATCCAGGGCCACATTCAGCGCCACCGAGCAGCCCTGGATCGCCAGGGGAACCATGCCGTTTCCCACCCCCTGGAAGGCCGCCTGCTGCACCACCGTGAGGAACATGAAGGGCAGACCGGCGAAGATGATGCGCATGTAGACCGATGCATGGACGGCCACGCCCGCCGGAGTCTTCATCAGGCGGAGGAAGACGTCGGTCAAGGAGACGCCCAGGGCTCCGATGAGGACGGACAGAACCAGGAGAAGGACGGTGAGCTGCCCCAGGTACAGGTTGACCTTATCGGCGGCACCGCGGCCGTGAGCCTGGGATATGAGGGTTGTGCCGGCCACGGAGAAGCCCATGGCGAACACGGTCATGAACCAGATGACCGGGAAGGCCACCGCCGGAGCCGACAGGCTCGCCGCGTCGAGACGGCCCAGGAACCAGGCGTCGGTGAGATTGTAGAGGGTCTGCAGGAAATTCCCCGCCATGATCGGCAGGGCCAGTGCCATCAGGCGGGAGAAGCTCGCTTTGCCGGACCGGAGGGCCGCCGGGCCTACCAGAGCTGATGGACCAGGGGGCGGATCCGGGCTTCGTAGATGGCATCGATCCGGGCCCGGGTCTGCGAATCCAGGGGTTCCATCGCCGAGGCCGAGAGGTTGGACGCCAGATGCTCCGGCTTCGAAGCTCCGGGGATGATCGTCGATACCTCGGGATGGTCCAGGATCCAGCGCAGGGCGTAGGGCGCCAGGTTATCGGCATCCGGGAAGAGCGCCTTGAGTTCGTCCACCGCCTCGAGCCCCACGTCGTAGGGGATGCCGGCGAAGGTTTCCCCCTTGTCGAAGGCCGCGCCCTCGCGGTTGAAGGTGCGATGGTCCTCGGGGCCGAACACGGTGTCCCGCCGGAACTTCCCGGTGAGCAGACCGCTGGCCAGGGGAACCCGGACGATGATGCCCACGTCCCGTTTCCGGGCCTCCCGGAAGAAGAGCTCCGCGGGTCGCTGCCGGAACATGTTGAAGATGATCTGAACCGTCGTGACATTGGGGTACTCGACGGCTTTCAAGGCTTCTTCCACCTTCTCCACGCTCACGCCGAGATTGCGGACCTTCCCTTCGTCCTTCAGTCGGTCGAACAGTTCGAAGATTTCGGGCCGGTAGTACACTTCCGTCGGCGGGCAATGGAGCTGGATGAGATCCAGGGCGTCCAAGCCGGTATTCGCCAGGCTCTTCTCGACGTAGCTCCGCAGAGCCTCGGGGGTGTATCCCTCGCTGACATGGGGATCGATGAACCGGCCGCACTTGGTGGCGACGTACAGCCGTTCCGATCGCCGCCGAACCACCCGTCCCACGGCGGCCTCGCTCTGATAGTTCTCATAGACATCCGCGGTATCGATGAAATTGACTCCGGCATCGACGGCCCGCTCCAGGATGCCTTCGGCCAGGTCGTCATCGAAGCCGCTGCCCCAGGTGCCGCCCACCTGCCAGGTGCCCAGGGACACTTCCGAAATCTCGAATCCGGTTTTACCTAAACGACGGGTTTTCATAGACTTGAATTTGGATGACCTCCGGAGACCTGTCAATCAGGCTGGCCTGGATCAGCGATCTTCATCTCGATCACCTCGCGGTGAAAGATCCCGGCGCGCTGGGGCGATTGGGCCCGGCCCTGGACCGGGAAGGCGCCCAGGCGGTTCTCATCGGCGGCGATATCGCCGACGCCAGGGGACTGGAGGAAGGCTTGAGGCGCCTCGCGGAGCGCCTCGGGCGGCCGATCTACTTCGTGCTGGGCAACCACGACTATTACTTCGGATCGGTGGACGGCGTCCGGGCCCGGGCCTCCGGACTGGACATCCCGGGGGTGGTCTGGCTCGCCGGGCGTTCTCCCGTCCGTCTGGGAGGCGACACTGTCCTGGTGGGACACGGCGGTTGGGGAGACGCCCATCGGGGCGATCTGGACGACTTCGTACTGCTGACCGACTACGCCGCGATCCGGGATCTGGCGGACACCATCGATCCGGCGGATTTCTGGATCAACGGCTTCACCAAGAGGGAGGCGCTGGTCGCCGTGCTGCAGCGCCTGGGCGAGGAGGCCGCCCGGCAGCTCGCCCAAGCCCTGGCGGCCGCCGGCGATTGCCGGAATCTCCTGGTCCTCACCCACGTTACGCCCTTCGAAGCCACCTGCACCTACCGGGACAGACCCGGGAACGACCAGGTCTTCCCGGGCTTTCTCTGGGGGGCGATGACCGATCCGCTGCTTCGTTTCGCCGAATCCCGCGGGAGCACCGACATCCTGGTTCTCAGCGGTCACACCCACCAGGACGCCCGGTCGACCATCCGGCCGAACCTGAGGGCCTGGTCATTCCCGGCGGAATACGGCCGGCTCCACTACCGGATCGTCGAGGCGAAGGAAGAGGGGCGATGGACCGTCGGCGGTTCCGTCCGAGTCTAGAATCGGACGGTTCTCAGGTTTTCTTCTTCGGCGGAAGGGCATCGGTTATCGTGCCCTCGGCCATTTCGGCAGCGAAGGCCAGGGTCTCGGAGAATGTGGGATGAGGGTGGACCGACGCCCCGATATCCGCCGCATCGGCGCCCATTTCGATGGCGAGGACCGCTTCGGAGATCAGATCCCCGGCTCGCGCTCCGGTGATGCCGGCGCCGATGAGCCGGCCGGTTTCGGCGTGGAACAAAGCCTTGGTCGTGCCGAGGGCCGCATCCGCCGAGAGGGCCCGTCCGCTCATCGCCCAGGGAACCGCCTCTTTTTCATAGGGGATTCCCTCGGCCTCGGCCTGTTTTTCCGTATAGCCCGCCCAGGCGATCTCGGGATTCGTGTAGGCCACCGACGGAACGGTCATCGCGCTGAAGGCGCTCTTGAGACCGGCCGCGACTTCGGCCGCCACCTTGCCTTCGTGGACGGCTTTGTGGGCCAGCATGGGTTCTCCCGCCACGTCGCCGATGGCATAGATCCCCGGCACTCCGGTCTCCTGCCGGGGATTCACCGGAATGAAGCCCTTCTCGTCCACGGTCACGCCGATTTCCGCCGCCCCGATGCCGGCGCCGTTGGGCCGGCGGCCCACCGAGACGAGCAGGGCGTCGGCCTCGATCCGCTCGGGGGCCTTCGGACCCTCCAGGCTGATGGACAGGGCCTCGTCCCCGGCCTCCACCGCGGTCAACCGGGTTCCGGTGTACACCGCGTCGTAGCGCTTCTTGAGCTTCGTCGCCAGGGGGCGGACCAGGTCCGCGTCGGCCGCCGGAATGATCTGGTCCAGCATTTCGATGATGGTGATTCGGGAACCCAGGGCGGCGTAGACCTGGGCCATTTCCAGTCCGATGATGCCTCCGCCGAGCACCGCCAGGCGCTTGGGAACGAAGGGCAGAGCCAGAGCGTCGGTGGAATCCCAGATCCGCCCGTCGTCCTTCGGCAGGAAGGGCAGTTCCACCGGGCGGGAGCCCACCGCGATGATCGCCGAAGAGAACCGGATTTCTGCCGGATCGGCGTCGTTCTCCACAGTCAGGGTCCGATCCGATGAGAACCGCCCCCGGCCGGTGACGATGCGCACCTTCCGCTTCTTCGCCAGGGACGCCAGGCCGCCGGTCAGCTTGCCCACCACATCGTCCTTCTTTCCTCGGAGGACGTCGAGATCGACGGACGGCGTGCCGAAGCCCAGTCCGTACTGGGCGGCGGCCTCGGCCTCTTCGATGATTTCGGCGGCATGAAGGAGCGTCTTGGACGGGATGCAGCCCACGTTCAGGCAGACGCCGCCGATCCGTTCTTCCTGCTCGACCAGGATCACCGACAGGCCGAGGTCGGCGGCTCGGAAGGCCGCGGTGTAGCCGCCGGGACCGCCGCCCAGGACGACGAGGTCGCAGCTCAGGGATTCGGACATGGATTCCTCCTGGTTCAGAGCAGGGCGCGGCGCATGTCGCCCAGCAGCGAAGACAGATAGACCGCGAAACGGGCGCCTTCGGCGCCGTCGATCACCCGATGGTCGTAGGACACGGAGAAGGGCAGAATGAGCCGCGGGACGAACTCGGTTCCGTTCCAAACCGGCCTCATGGCGCTCCTGGACAAACCGAGGATCGCCGTTTCCGGCGCGTTGACGATGGGAGTGAAATAGGTGCCCCCGATGCCGCCGAGGCTCGAGATGCTGAAGGTGCCCCCTTTCAGTTCATCGCCCTTGAGCTTGCCGCCCCGGGCTCGTTCGCTCAGATCGCCGAGTTCCTCGGCCAGCTCCTGCACGCCCTTTCGATCGGCGTCGCGAATCACCGGAACCACCAGGCCCCCGGGGGTATCCACGGCGATGCCGATGTTGTAGTAGGCCTTGCGGATCACCGAAGCTCCGTCGGGGGCCAGGGAACTGTTGAAATCCGGGAAGGCTTTCAGGGCTTCCACGGCCGCCTTGATGACGAAGATGAGAGGGCTCAGCTTCGGCCGTCCCCGGCGTTCGTTCTCGGCGTTCACGGTCTTGCGAAACGCTTCGAGCTCGGTGATGTCGGCGTCTTCGAACTGGGTGACGTGAGGGACCCCGACCCAGTTCCGGTGAAGATGGGGGCCGGAAATCTTCTTGATCCGGCTCAGCTCTTCGGTTTCCACCGGACCGAAAGCGCCGAAGTCCGCCGTGGGGATCGGCGGCAGGGCGAAGGATCCGCCGCCGGTCGGGGCCGCGCCGCTCATCACGCCCTTCACCATGGAGGTGAGATCTTCCCGGGTCACCCGGCCCTTCGGACCCGAACCGGTGACCTGGGTGAGATCGACGCCGAGTTCCCGGGCCAGTCCCCGAACGGAGGGCGTGGCATGGGACGGTGCGCCGAACTCCTGGCGATTCACCGGCGCTTCCCGGGCCGCCTTTTCCGCCGCTTTGGCGACCGGCGGCGAGGGCGGCGGACTCCCGGGATCGGGTTCGGCGCCGGCGGAACCGGCGCCGTCGCCGGACCTGCCGCCGGCTTCGGATTCCGCGCCTCCGGCGGAATCGGCCGCATCCGAACCGGTGCCGCCGGCTTCCTCGCCGGCGGGCCCGTCGGCCGCCCCGTCCCCGTCCGTTTCGGCCAGGGCGATGAGATCGCCGGTGTTCACCGTATCGCCTTCGGAGACTTTGACGTCCCGGATCGTGCCGGCAAAGGGGGCCGGAACATCCATCACCGCCTTGTCGCTCTCCAGGGAGATCAGGGGAGATTCTTCTTCAACGCTGTCACCGGCCGAGACATAGACCTCGACGACACCGACGTTTTCGGACCCTTCGAGATCCGGGACTCTGATTTCCTGTACTGCCATACTCGTCCTTCCTAGTCCACCAGCGGATTGGGTTTGGCCGGATCGATGCCGTATTTGTCGATGGCCTTGGCCAGGACATCGGCCTCAAGAGAGCCTTCGGACACCAGGGCGCGAAGGGCGGCCAGGACGATCCATCGGCGGTCCACTTCGAAGAAATCCCGGAGCTTCCGGCGACTGTCGGATCGGCCGTAGCCGTCGGTTCCCAGGATCGTCAGTTCGTTGGGAATCAGGCGGCGAATCTGTTCGGGATAGGCCCGCATGTAGTCCGAACTGAACACCGCCGGGCCCTCATGCCCCCGGAGAACCTCGGTCAGATACGGTATCTTCGGTTCGGCCGAGGGATTGAGGAGGTTCTCCCGCTCGCAGGCCATGCCGTCGCGGTGGAGCTCGTTGACTCCGGGAACGCTCCAGATCTCGGATTCTACCTTCCAATCCGATTTCAGCAGGTCCGCCGCGGCGAGGACTTCCCGGAATATGGTGCCCGAGCCCATCAGCTGGACCTTCGGACCCTTGCCCCGACCGGCCTTGCGGAATTGGTAGATGCCCTTCACGATGCCCTCTTCGACGCCTTCGGGCATGGCCGGCTGGGGGTAGTTCTCGTTCATCACCGTGATGTAGTAGAACAGGTTCTGCTGCTCGGCGTACATCTTCTGCAGCCCGTCCCGGACGATCACCGCCATCTCGTAGGCGAAGGCGGGATCGTAGGCCCGGCAGGTGGGATAGGTGGCCGCCAGGAGCAGACCGTGGCCGTCCTGGTGCTGCAGGCCCTCGCCGTTCAGGGTCGTCCGACCGGCCGTCGCCCCCATCAGGAAGCCCCGGGACTGGATGTCTCCCGCCGCCCAGGCCAAGTCTCCGATCCGCTGGAAGCCGAACATCGAATAGAAGATGTAGAAGGGAATCATCGGAACGCCGTAGTTCGATCCGGCGGTACCGGCGGCCAGCCAGGAGGAGAAGGCCCCGGCTTCGGTGATGCCTTCTTCGAGGATGAGTCCTTTCTCGGACTCCTTGTACCACATCATGCTCTCGGCGTCCTGGGGCTTGTAGAGCTGCCCCGACGGCGCATAAATGCCCATCTGCCGGAACATGCCTTCCATGCCGAAGGTGCGTGCTTCGTCGGGAACGATCGGCACCACGTAGGATCCGAGGGTTTTATGCCGGGCCAACGAGGCGAGAAGCCGGACGAAGGCGTTGGTGGTGGACACATCCCGGTCGCCGCTGGAGTCCAGGGCGTTCTTGAAGACCTTGTCGCTCAGCGGGGGAATGTCCAGGGACGGCGCCTCGAATCGGCGTGCCGGTATCGCACCGCCGAGGGACGAACGCTGCCGGCGGATGAACGCCATCTCCTCCGATTCATCGGCGGGCCGGATGAAGGGAAGCTCCGGGAGCTCATCGTCGTCCAGAGGAATATGGAACCGGTCCCGGAATTCCTTGAGCGATTCGACGTCCATCTTCTTCTGGCTGTGGGTTCCCATGGACGCCTCGCCGGCCTTGCCCATGCCGTAGCCCTTGATGGTTTTGACCAGGATGACCGTGGGTTTCCCGTCGGCACGGACGGCTTGATCGAAGGCGGCGTAGATCTTCCTGGGATCGTGGCCCCCCCGGGTCATCTGCCAGAGATCCCGGTCGCTCATGTCCTTGACCAGGGCGGCGATGCGCGGATCGGATTCGAAGAAGGCCTTTCTCAGGTGCTCCGGCCCCTTGGACCGCAGATCCTGGAATTCGCCGTCCACCATCGACGCGAATTTATGCAGCAGGACGCCTTCGGTATCCCGCTTCATCAGTTCGTCCCATTCGGAACCCCAGATCACCTTGATGACATTCCACCCGGCGCCGGTGAAGGCTCCTTCGAGCTCATCGATGATGCGGCCGTTGCCCCGGACCGGACCGTCGAGTCGCTGCAGGTTGCAGTTCACCACGAAGATGAGGTTGTCCAGCTTCTCCCGGGCCGCAAGGCTCAGGGCTCCCCGGCTCTCGGGCTCGTCGGATTCTCCATCGCCCATAAAAGCCCAGACTTTCCGGCGTCCGACGGCCGCGTGTCCCCGGGCCTCCATGTACTTCATAAAGCGGGCCTGATAGATGGCCATCTAAGGACCGAGGCCCATGGAGACCGTGGGAAACTGCCAGAAATCCGGCATCAAGTAGGGATGGGGATAGGATGAGAGACCCTTCCCGTCCACCTCCCGTCGGAAGTTCTCCAGATGCTCTTCATCGAGGCGGCCCTCGACGAAAGCCCTGGCGTACATCCCCGGCGCCGAATGGCCCTGGTAGAAGATCAGATCCGGTCCGTCCGGGGCGTCGTAGCCCTTGAAGAACCAATTGAAACCGACTTCGTACAGGGTCGCCGAGGAGGCAAAGCTCGCGATGTGGCCCCCCAGGGCGTCCGGACTCTTATTGGCCCGGGCTACCATGGCCATGGCATTCCATCGGACATAAGCGGCCACCTTCATGGCCGTCAGGCTGTCCTCGGGCATCGGAGCGGCCTTCTCCGGAGGGATGGTGTTCGAATAGGGAGAGATCGTGGTATCCGGCGGACGGATGCCAAGCTTCCGGACATCATCGTTGAGTTCCTTCAGGAGATAGACCGCTTTCTCCTGTCCCTCGGCCTCGACGACGCCGTGGAGCGATTCCAGCCAGTCTCTCGTTTCGTCGGGATCCGGGTCGATAAAATCCTGCGCCATGGTTCCTCCGGTCGTATTAATGCTGAGTTACTCACTCAAGATAATATGCCATCCTATATGAGGCAATCCTAAGTACGATCGCGAGGGAGTGCCTGGACGCCGGCCCCATGGTGGCGGCATCCTCCCTCAGCGAGAAGCCTAGAAGACCCCAGGATCGGAATCAAACACGAAGGGGTTTTCCTGACGTTTTTCGGAACGATTTCCACTTCGAATCTCGATCCGGCGGTTCGAATGGCCCCATGTTGACGTTTCTAACACGAAATTCGAACGAAAATTGTTAAAAACGTCAATATTGCTTCCCGGGTAGACCGTAAAAAACCGATCAAATCCCGTTTTCTCTTCAATCTTCCGTTCATAAGTCGCTGAAGATGGGGTCCTCCGCCGTAACTTGGTTCATATCTTTTTTTTATGGCAACGCTTTGCCGCAATTGACAAGCGGAATGGGACCGGATATACAGGAATATCCTTCAATCGAATGACAGATTCGAATTTTTCAAAGGAGAGAGGATTTATGAAGAAGTTCTTGACTATGGCAGTCTTGGTCCTGGCCGTTGTGTCCGTAGCGTTCATTGCCGGATGCAAAAAGGAACCCGATGTCATCAAGATCGCCGTGGTCGGTCCCCACTCGGGCGACCTGGCGTCTTACGGTATTCCCACCATCAAGGCCGCCGAGCTGGTGGTCGCCGAGTACAACGCCAACGG
>Ga0180436_10006245_pt1 | contig 10372 bp, 11 predicted proteins | sample SS_ome_2_FD_132434 | JGI IMG/M metagenome (GOLD analysis project Ga0180436, IMG submission 132434) | Hypersaline lake sediment archaeal communities from the Salton Sea, California, USA - SS_3_S_2 metaG | ecosystem: Environmental > Aquatic > Non-marine Saline and Alkaline > Hypersaline >...
CGGAATTCACTCCAGACCTGATAATGGTTGGGTCACCTGATAAGTATAGCCCGCTGATAATCCACCGCTTTCCAGGACGTGTTTCTGAACATACTGTCCGCAATTTGAGCCAATCAAGTTCTCTTCCTGTTCACCGATGGAAATGATCACCCGATAGCCAGCCTCACGGATCTTTTCCAACTCAGGATAAACTGCAACCTTATCATTCGGATCCACATAAGAAGTGAGTCCGGTGGATTCAGCCTGATAGGTAGGGTTCAAAGGTGTGACTTTGATCAAAAAACGGTCAGGATCAAAATACTGCAGAAGCACATCTGGGTCAAGGGGACTGTTCTCGGCAAGCGCAAAATTCAGCGTGATCTTCCTGTCCCCTGGCTGGTAATATTCCTCACCAAATATTGCCATACGCTCAAAATCCCATTTCTTTACTGGAATGATCTGATCTCGAAGGTCGGGATCAGTGGTATGGATTGAAAATTGGAATTGGAATCCTCCGCGGGGATAGACCTGATTCTTTACTCCTATCAATCTTTCAAAAAACTCATCTGTCCCGTGGGGAGCAATAGTAGATACTGAGGGCATCAGACCCGGGGCGTTGATTTTGCCTGGAAGTTTTTCCAACAAATCAATCACTGCCAAATTCAAAGCCGGTTCACCCATTCTGGCAAACTGGATCTTGAACTGTTCAGATGGAACATATCCATCAGGATAACGCTGTTCGATCAAATACTCGATTTGAGCAAACATCTCTGGTTCAGTAAGTTTTCCCCTGTAGTGCCCACCAGCATCACACATCTGGCAGGCGATTGGGCAGCCAAATAATGTCGAGATCATAAGAACCCATTTCTCTTCCCGTAAGCGCGGTGGCTGGACAGCTTCCACACATTCCACCAATCCATTGGGAAATTCCACTACGTAAACCATTGCGACTTCCGGGTGTCCTGCAGACGCGACTATTTTCATAATTTATCCTTTCTCCAGAATTTGGGCAATCAGCAATGCGGATCGAATACCATCCGCCACTGCAATCGTTGTTTGTCTGAATGTTCCATTCTGTAGATCACCAATTAAAAATAAATCCCTATCTTTCAAGAGGTTTTCCATTCTTTCAATTATACTTTTACCAGCAAAACCATAGTCAGGTTCCCTGCCAATGGCCGCTAGGACAAGATCACACTCAAACGCCAACCCTTTCGTTTCTGCCGCTACAACAACTTTCTCAACATCATTGAGATAAATTCCAGAAACAGGGGTCTCTGAATGATACCCTATTCCTGATTTCTTCTGAACCCTTTCCACTAACAGCGTGAGGGCTTTGACCTTTGAACTTCTATTGAGAATTGTGATCTTATTTCTTTTTGATAGGTTTAAGGCATAATCGAAAGCTGCATCGCCTGCTCCTATGATAACGAATTCCTTATCCTTTTCGTTTCGCAAAGGATAGACTTCGTAATGGATCAGATTCTGTACTTCATTTCCAGCTAATGTATCCGGTAATTGTTTTGGGGTTGTACCTGTCGCCGCAACCAGAATTTGAGCGTGTATTTCACGAAGATTTGTGACTATACGAAAGTTGTCGCCCTCATAATGAGCGGAGTGGACTTCTTCCATCAGAATCGTTACACCCAATCGTTCTGCCTGACCCTTGAATAATTTGACCAGATCTGGCCCAGGAATTCCCTTCACAAAACCCGGGTAGTTTTCCACTAAATTGGCATTCAATAACAGACCACCAACTTGCTTCTTCTCAAGAACCACAGGATCGATCCCCTGGCGCCTGAGCTGTATAGCGGCTGCCAGACCTGCTGGGCCTGCTCCAATTATTACAACTGGATGAATTTCCATCGGAGTGTGATTCATTCCGCGATGATCTGTTCTATTGTAGTAATGACCGCAACACCATGAGCCAGATTAAGCAAAGAAGCTTGATGATAATCCTGGGTATATGTCGCAGTTCCATCCACCAGGAAAAAGACTTCAAATCCTCTCCCAAAAGCAGATCGGGCAGTCGTTTCACAGCAGAGATGAGTCATCACCCCTCCGACAACAACCTGCTTTACTCCAAGTTCATTTAATCGGGTTTCAAGGTTGGAATCAAGAAAGGCGTCGTACTGGGTCTTTTGAAGGACTTCCTGGGATTTTATCCCAAGTCCAGGTTCGATATCCACCAATTCATGATCCTGCAGGATCAGCTCTGACCACCACGAAGCCATCATACCGGCATTTTCTGGGTTATTGATATGCTGTGTGGCGATAATCGGACGTCCCGCACTCCGGAAAAAATCAGCCAACTTTTTCAGTCCCGGAAGTATGACCTGGCCGCCTGGAACCCAGGCATGGGAGCCCTCATCCAGAAAATAACGCTGCATATCAAGGATCAAGAGACCTGCTTCCTCGATCTTGAATGGCTGGCGGAGGTCCTTTCCCTTCTGGTGATATGTCTCCACCCATTGCTTGCTGAGGGATTGAATGGTTTCGGGTTGAAAATAGGCTTCTTTCATAAAAAAATTGTAGCATGAAAAGGTATTTGATCTTCCCTAAAACAAAGGTCTTATCTAATTTATATAATCCATTAATATAAAGAAACGGCATCAAATATCGATGCCGTTTCAAGAGATCAGATTATTTCAGGCTGCAGTATCTCAGATCGAAGCTGCTTGCTGTTCTTTCCGAATTTTTGGCAGTTTCTTGGAAATGCCTTTGATAATACCTGGCCATGCTGTCAAAGAACGGATGATGGTGAGTACCATCACAGCGAAACTTACAATTCCTCCAGCGACCAGGAGCCCTGTTTGTACTTTCTTAGCCTTGGTCCTCTGGGCCATTTCCAGATTCAGCTGGTTTCGAAGCTCCATCACAAAATCCGCACGCGGTGTGACTGGCTTCAAAACATCTTTCAGCTTATTTTCGATCTTCCTCAAATCACGTGTCATCTTCATACCATTCTCCATACCTAACTCGTACCTTCTTCTACTGGATAAGCAACTATCCCTACTGTACCTGGTCCAAGATGTGCTGCTATTCCTATTGATACTTCTTCAACAAATAAATTCTTGATATTCAAGATCCCTTTGACTTTCTCAGAGATCTCTAAAGCTGTTGCCAGGTCATTGGCATGCATGACTGCCGCATTGATCAGATCCTTTCCCAATCTTCTGGACATTTCCTGGAGAATGTACTCCAGGGATGCTTTCCGTGTTCTGACCTTGTTAGCAACTACCATTGTTCCTTCTTTAATTGTGATGATCGGTTTGATCTTCAGAACAGTGGCTAAAATCGCTTCGATCATCTGAACTCGACCGCTTTTTTGAGCGAAGTCCAAAGTATCCACCGTAAAGATCACCTGGTTTTGTTCCTTGATCTGCTCCAGACGTTCCAGGATCTCTTCTATTGAAGCACCACGCCGATCCATTTCTCGCGCTTCCCGACACATATACCCTTGAATGCCAGTCCCCGAAAATGTATCGAATGGTATTACCTTGAAATCGGCATCATGCAGCTCTCTGGCTGCCAGCACTGCGGATTCATATGTGCCAGACAATTTACTGGTGAGGTGAATCGATAAGATCACATCCCCTGGCTTGGCAATCTCCCTGTAAAGATTTATATACTGCTGGGGAGCCGGTTGAGATGTTTTTGGCACCCCACCTGTCTCTTCAACCCAATCGTAAAAGCCATCGGGGCACAGATCCACACCTTCCAGGAAAACCTGATTTCCCAGGTGGACATTGACAGGTATCACCTCAATCTCGTATTCTTCTATCCATTTGGCCGGCAGATCACCGGCGCTATCCATCACAATTCGCAGCATATTTTCCTTCGTTCTCAGAGCCCGTAATCATCCCTGAGCGATTCCAGTGTCCGGTGATAAAGAGCTTTTATGGCTCCTTCCGTCCGGTCCATGATCTGTCCGATCTCAGTGTTCGTCAATCCTTCAACATGCTTGAGGATCAATAATTCTTTCCGATCCTCTGGCAATTTATGAATTACAGACAGCAGTTCCTCTGTTTCGTTTTCTTTCTCAATCCTATCCTCCACATTTCCATCCATTGTTGGTGGAGGGTACTGATCTCCCAGAGAGATCTCATCGGATCGTTCTCTATCCCTGTACCAATTAACAACCAAATTATGTGCTATACGATACAGCCAGGCTGAAAACGGATAGCCCCTGTCCTCGTACCTTTCAATGTGATGCAGCGCTCTTATGAAAACCCTTGAGCAAATATCCTCTGCATCTTTAACATTGCTGGTTCTGAAATATATATAGTTATAAATCTGATCGATATACTTTTCGTATAGAGCTCCAAAAGCATCTGCGTCCCCATCACTAGCCAGGGCAATTAATTCACTTTCGGAAAGCAGCTCCTGATCAGAACCTGTAGTACTACTCATAACACCATCAACCCTGTTAGGTTACTCATCTTGAAAAAGTATATCACAGGCCAAAATTGGTGAAATCCATGTTTTTATCAAGAAAACATATCAGGTATACTTTAAGGAATCCCAGAACATCAGAAAGGGCTTTGATGTCAAAGATACAGCTCCCGCCACCACTTGATGATTTGACTAAGACCGCAGCTTCCAAACTCAGAAATTAACAGAAATAATGACATCCATCAACCACCGATTGGCATATCCCCGCAAGCATTTCAACCGCTTCATGGTCCGGATGATCGGACGATTGATCATTCCCGTGCTATTTAAGACCAAGATTAGGGGAAAGGGGAATTTCCCCCGGCAGGGACCGCTGCTCGTAGTAGGCAACCATACCGCAGCCATGGAAGCAGTCATGCTGATTATCTTTTCTCCCTGGCAGATCGAGATGCTGGGCGCAGCCGATACACCCGCTGAAACAATCACTGAATTCTTCACTGACTTTTATGGTGCAATCCCTATTCACCGCGGGTCTTATGACCGGGCTGCCCTAGACAGCGCGCTTGATATCCTCGCCCAGGGTGGTATTGTGGGTTTATTCCCTGAAGGCGGGATCTGGGAAGTTGGCAAGAAAAAACCCCACTCCGGTATAGCCTGGCTGAGTTATCGATCCGGCGCGCCTGTCCTCCCGATCGGTTTTAATGACACTACAGGAATGATCAACCAGGCCCTTAAACTCAAACGCCCCACTCTAACCATGGATATTGGCAAAGTAATCGAGCCTGCCCGCATCCCTGAAGGGATTGCCAGGAAACTCTACTTTCTAGATTATGCCTCTCAAGTTATGGAAAAAGTCCATGAATTGATCCCAGACGATGATTACAATGCAGAGCCAGAGATCATCGATGAGTCTTTTGATCTTGAGATCATTATCTCGAACTCATTTGGCAATAAGGTCAGCATTCCTGATGATCTCGCTATTCAGGCTGATCTCCCACTTACTAAATTCTTGCATCGACCGGCCCTTCTGAAAATTTTTTATATCAATCTGGAACTTCCCATAGCACCGCTGCAAGAATTGCACACAACACCCGAAGTCCAGGATTTGATCGCTGCGACACAGGCAGTTGTGGAATATTTGGAGAATGAAAATCCCTACCTGTTAACCTATCGTTTTGGTATCAAACAAGGAATGACAATGGGCAACGCCCTGAAAGAGTTGTTGAAGCTACTGATCTGGTGCCGAGAAAATGAATACCTGATCAAGATCATTCCGACTCGAAGATATTATTCAATCAAAGAAAAAGAATGGATCACTCAAATTGAACAGGGGAATTTCCAATCCTGGATGTAGCCCGGAGAAATCCAGGGCAGATCCTTGATCGATACTCAAAGATGAAGTCCATATGGATATGATAGAATAATCCTTGTTTGAATCCCGGAAAATCAACAGAGTTGAACCTTGGTTAAAAAGAATAAACCGTCATCCAGGCAGCAGGTAGAATTATCTTGAAAAAAGAGGGGGATCAGAATTAACTTGCCATCGCCCACAGGCATAAACACGATGATTAGTCTCTTACCAAAGGCAAAATCGACCCAAAAGAAAACTGAAAGAAAGCTGCTATTCGCGAGGTAATGGAGGAGACAGGATACGTCGGCAAGATCAGAAAATATACTGGCTCGATCTCATAATTCTTGAATGGCAAAACAAAGGTAGTTCTTTTCTGGCATATGGAAGCAAAAAAAGAGGATCTTGAGAAAATGAACGGGGAAGTCGACGAGGTCCGCTGGCTGACGGTTGCAGAAGCATCTGAACTAAGAGATTATCCTGATGAAATTTTCCTGATCCAGAGCGATCCTATAAAAAGGATAAAAGGAACCTGATCTATGTACAATATCCTGGTCCTCGGAGCTACAGGTTTTATTGGTGGTCATATTGCCAAAAAAGCACAGGCTATTGGCTGGAGAGTGCATGGTTTTCGGAGAGATCCAGACAGCGTTGGACATCTTCAAGATCAGGAAGTTAAATGGTTCGAAGGCCGTCTTGAAGATTATCCCTCTCTATTAGAAGCGATGACAGGCATGGATTATGTATTTCACGCTGCCGCCAGTTATCCAGGAGTCTGTGATCCAACCCTGATCCAGGAACGCGTTCAAACCGCTACTGGACAAATGAAAAATGTGATCCGGGCCACGCGCGAGGCTCAAGTCAAACGTTTAATCTATACCAGCAGCTTGACAACGATTGGCTCACCCCCCGAAAATGAAGACCGATTGGCAGATGAGCGGGATTTCTACGAGGCCGGCACGCTGCCTGACAATGCCTACCATGAGATGAAATCAGCCATGGAGAATCTGGCCCTGGAAGCTTCCGGGGTCGGTTACGATATTGTAATACTCAACCCTACCCTGGTGTTAGGCCCAGGTGATGTCCATCTCAGCACCGGTGAGATCCTCCTTATGTTTGCCCGGGGGAAAGCCAAGGCCATTCCACCCGGTGTATTGAATGTGATTGATGTCAGGGATGCGGCTGAAGCTCATATCAATGCAGCCCGGATCGGGAAACGGGGCCAGCGTTATATCCTGGGCGGCAGCAATTACTCCATCGAGGAAGCATCAGCTATTTTCGCACATATAGCTGGTGTCAAAGCCCCCCTGTTGACCCTGCCTACCTGGTTAATCGATGTTTATATCAATGCCGGAGATAAAGTCCCGTTCATCCCCTTTGTGCACGATCACATCAAAGCCTATAAGCATTGGCAGGGATATAATTGCCAGAAAGCCAGGAAGGAACTGAACTTGAAATCGAGATTCCTTGAGGAAACAGTGCGGGATAGTTTAAAGTGGTTCAGGAACCACGGGATCAGCTGAACACAGCCATAAAATAACAGATACCAAAGGCGTATAGGGCTTGAGCAGGAAGATCAGTATCTACCTGCTAAATATTTATGAATCCCTCAGCGGATAACACTCCCGAAAATGCCTGGCGGCAGTCCGCAATCGCTTTTTCCCGCCAGGAAGTTGATCTTGGGAAAAACATCTCCACAGTCTTATCGTGGATCTGCTGCCTGATACTCTCAGAGGTAGTCCCCTGTTGATCAGCCTGATTGTTGTAGATTATCGTTCTCAGACTAAAAGTCTCTCTTAGAATCCCTTCACCATATGTCCCAAATTCGCAAGCCGCACTGAAAAACTTAGTATCAGGAAAGTGCTCTTCTTTATATTGGTAGATCCAGTTGACCATATCCCCCTGCATCTTGTAGAACTGCTCGGGGTCCGCTTTATTCACAAGAGGAAGGTTATAGATTTCTGCCAATTGAACTGAATCCCTCGGTTCAGAAGGAGCGATCACCAGGCACATCTGGTCGCTGGGTCCGTAACCGGTATGCATATCCAGGTGGAGAACATGCTTATAATGGGATAAAAGGTCGCTGACCAAATCCATTACCCACAATGTTTCAGCCTGGTATTCCCTGCCGGAAAAATAAAGTCCCTTGGGATTACTTTGCTGTCCAAGCAGTACAGCCTCTCTGAAACTGCGAACCCCGTATTGGGCCAGGCCAATTATCACCGTCTTAACAAACGAAAGGTCTTCTCGCCAGATCGATTTTAACGGATGTTTAGGATTCAAGACTGAATCCAGCTTTATATAATTCGGATTGATAACAATATCAAAATCCGACGATTCATTCATGAAATTTCGGTTCAAATCAACATTATTCCTGTTGTACCTGCGGTAGTTCGCCATGCCCCAGGGGTTGAGAGCATGGACCAGGATCAATCCGGTATTGTCAGGATCGATCTTCGGCAGGTATTCCTTCAAGAATAGATCCAGCATTGCCGCGCCAACAAACCCCTCTACGCCGTGTAAGCCAGTTGAGATCAATAAGATCTTTTCTTTCGATCTCTCTGGATCAGTATCGATCCAGTCAATGCTCAAATCCTCATCGTTGGAAATAATATGCCGCTGAAGGATCGCTTCTGGAAAGCCAGCTTTTATCCTGTCCAGTTGATCATGAAAATAATTTCTTGAATCCAGGTAAGTTTCAGGGAAGTATATTGAGGTCATATTGATCCTGTTATTGATACGCTAAAAAGGTCCATAACCGATAGCAACACCCACAGCCAGGAAAGCCAGGGTGATCAGCACGATCACACCCCATAAAGGCAGCGTCCAACGCAGCCATTTTGGAAAACCCACCACAGTCAAACCAAGAACGATCAGCAGGACTGGATTCGTAGGGTAGATCATATTTGAAAAGCCATCACCAAAGCAGTAGGCGGTGACGGTGATCTGCCTTGTAACACCCACCAGATCAGCCAGAGGTAGCAGGATGGGCATCATTAAAAAGGCCTTGGCTGAACCAGAAGCCACAAAGAATTCGATCACTAAAGCCAGCAGGTAGATCAAGACAGCTGAGATGAATGGATTCGCTCCCTGGAAAAGCTGCGACGCCTGATATAGGATGGTATCCATGATCCCTCCGGATACCACGATATGTTTGATGCTCATTGCCATAAGGATCAAGAGTATGCCCGGAGCTATACCGCCCATGCCTTCAGCCAGTGCTTTCCAGACATCCTTCTTCACCGGGCTGGCAATCAAACCAGCACCTATACCTCCTATAAGGAAGAATAAACCCACCAGCGGCAGCGCATAATCACCCACGAAAGACACAAAAGGAGCGCCAATCAAAACAGCCATGATCAGGATCACAAAGACCAGGAAAAAGACCGTGGCTGTTTTCATGGACGGCGCAGTTTCCACCTGCCCGGAAAGGTCCATTGGTTTGAACTTTTCCTGATTGGCCTTAGACTCATCATAGACCAGAGAAGCCTCAGGGTCCCGTTCCACTTTCTTTGCGTAGCGGACCAGAAATACAGCAAAGGCTGTATAGATTGCAATGAAGATCGGGATCCGGAACCAACTTCCTGAGAAGAGCGGCAGGCCGGCCAGCTCCTGGGCCACACCAATCGTGAATGGATTGGTGATGGCAGCTGAGAAGCCCAAGTTGGTGGCCAGGATACTCATCCCCAGCCCAACCAGAGCATCCCAACCCAGGTAATAAGAAAGAGAAAGCACCAGCGGAACCAGCGGGACGACCTCTTCAAAGATACCAAAAAAAGCACCCAGTGCCATAAAGAACAGTGAGATGACCAACAGCAAGGCATACTTTCTGCCGCCGAATTTGGCAACGATACCCCCCAGGGCAGCTTTGAGAATGCCGCTTTTATCCAGGACGGCAAAGGCCCCTCCAACCATGAGAATGAACAGGCAGATTACGATCACCAGAGTGCTATCGTCTCCCCACAACACTTCCACAGGTGCTGTGAGCCAACGCCAGATCGGGTAATCCGGCTTATCAGTGAATTGGAAACTATCCGATTGGATCAGTTCCCTGCCGGCCTCAGTAATGCGCTGATAGCTGCCAGCAGGGACCACCCGGGTCAAAATACCTGCGACCAGCATGATCACCAGCAGGATAATCACCGATTGGATAAAAGCTTTCTTACTGATCTGGGCACCTGATCTTTCAGTCATTTGAAACTCCTTCATTCAATTCCAGAACCAATACTGATGATTTTATCCCTACTGGGCGAAATAATCACCTAATCTTTCCATTTATTCGAATTAATCTGCAACTCCACAGAAAAATCATCGTATATATTTCTAATGCATAATAATCAAGATGTATTTATTTAAGGAGTAATCATGTCTGAAAATAATCTTCCCCCTGTCCAGCCAGAACGACCCCGGCGGAGAAGCCACCGGTCTTTCTTCTGGCCCATCATGTTGATCTCACTCGGCGTCTTGCTGCTGCTATCTAACCTGGGCATCGTGGCCTGGAGCACCTGGAATCTGCTGTGGCGTTTCTGGCCCCTGATCCTGGTCGCTGTAGGCGTTGACGTGCTCTTTGGGCAGCGCTCAGCTCTTGGCGCGGTTATCAGCGCCTTCCTGATCCTGGCTATTATCGGAGCTGTGGCTGGTGCGATTTTC
>Ga0180436_10006251_pt1 | contig 10364 bp, 6 predicted proteins | sample SS_ome_2_FD_132434 | JGI IMG/M metagenome (GOLD analysis project Ga0180436, IMG submission 132434) | Hypersaline lake sediment archaeal communities from the Salton Sea, California, USA - SS_3_S_2 metaG | ecosystem: Environmental > Aquatic > Non-marine Saline and Alkaline > Hypersaline > Sediment...
AATTATCGGTTTTCTATCTTTGGTTTTTATCGTCTATCATTTAACTTATTGGCATAAAATTTATCCAGGTGTTAAAGTCTCCCAACAGCCGTTAGGCAATAAAACAAAAGACGAAGGTAAAAACATCCTACAAGGTTATCTGGATAAACAAACGACTGCCCAAAACCTAAACTTCACCTTAGAAGAACAACAGTTTAAGATTAATCTTGACGAGCTTGATTTTCATTATGATCTTGACCTGGCAGTTCAACAGGCTTACCAAATCGGCAGAAGTGGCCAGGAATTTAGAGATTTAAAAGATAAGTTTGATTGCTGGTTTAAAAATAAAAACCTTGATTTAGCTTATCAGTTAAATCAGGATTTACTCGAAGAAAAAATAGCCACCATGGCCGCCCAAGTCTTTATCCCGGCAATCGAACCGGAAATCAAAATTGAAAAAACCAATCCTGAACAACCTCAAATTATTATCGAAAGCGGTAAAGACGGACAAGAGCTGGATAAAAGAAAACTCTTAACTGTTATCAATCAAGAATTGGTATCCTTGCAAATAACTACTCAAGCCCTACCGATCATTCATATTTCACCAAGTTTAACCCAAGAACAAATTGAAAATACTAGTCTAAGAGCTCAAAAATTTTTAGGCAAAAACTTAATTTTGACAGACAAACAAACCTCTTGGGAATGGCAGGATGAAGATTTAATCCAACTTTTATCATTCACCAATGGTTTTGATCAGGACAAAATCGCTAGTTGGACGGCCAGCTTGGCTGCTATTATTAATCGGATGCCGGAAAATGCTAGCTTTCAATTTAGCGAAGGCCGAGTTACCGAATTTAAACCAGCTAAAGATGGAAAAAAACTTGAAGAAGACAAAACCGTTGATTTAATTGCTCAAAATTTAGCCAAGTTGGAAAATGAAACAGACAACCAATTTTTAACCGTTAATTTGCCATTAATAATCACCCAACCGGCGGTTAAAACAGCTGAAGTTAATAGTCTGGGTATTAAAGAATTAATCGGGCATGGTATCTCCTATTTTAAAGGTTCTATCGCTTCCAGAATTGAAAACATTAAACTAGCTTCTTCTCGTTTAAACGGCATCCTGATCCCCCCGGGAGAAACCTTTTCTTTTAATCAATCCTTAGGTGACGTTTCTCGATCAACCGGCTATAAAGAAGCCTACATTATTAAGGACGGTAAAACCGTACTTGGAGATGGTGGTGGTGTTTGCCAAGTTTCTACCACTCTTTTTAGAGCTGCCTTGGAAAGCGGACTCCCTATTATTGAACGACGAGCTCATGCTTACCGAGTTTCCTATTACGAACAAAACTCACAAGTAGGGATGGACGCTACCGTTTTTAGTCCTTCTACCGACTTCAAGTTTAAAAATGACACTCCAGGCCATCTTTTGATTCAAACCTCAATTGATGTTCCTAACCGAGTTTTGGCTTTTGATATCTACGGAACTAATGATGGCCGACAAGTAACTATTTCCCAATCCAGAATTTGGGATCAAAGCCCCCCGCCACCTGATCTTTATCAAGATGACCCCAATCTAGCTACTGGGGTTGTTAAGCAAATTGACTGGAAAGCTTGGGGAGCTAAAGTTGCCTTTGATTATCAAGTTAAACGCGGCGGTGAAACTCTACAAAACCAAACTTTCTATTCCAACTATAAACCTTGGCAAGCTATCTTTCTTAGAGGGACCGGGCCTAATTAAATGAAAATTTTAGCAATTGAAACTAGTTGTGATGAAACTGCTGCTGCTATTGTCGAAAATGGACAAAAGATAATCAGCAATACCGTCGCTTCATCTGTCGCCCTTCATCAAAAAACCGGCGGAATCATTCCTGAAGTAGCTGCTCGCGAACAAGTCAAATATCTTATCCCTGTTATCAAACAAACCCTTGGTAAAAATCCTGAAAAAACAATTAAAAGCCTTGAGGCCTTAGCGGTTACTATTGGCCCGGGCCTAATCGGTAGTCTATTGATTGGAGTCGAAACAGCCAAAACATTAGCTTATGTCTGGAATAAACCGTTAATCCCGATTAACCACCTTCAAGCCCATCTTTATGCCAATTGGCTAGAAGGCAAAACACCAATCTTTCCGGCCCTAGGATTAGTTGTTTCCGGTGGCCATACCGACTTGGTTTTAATTAAAAACCACCAAAAAATCAAATGGTTAGGTGGTACCAGAGATGACGCTGCCGGAGAATGTTTTGATAAATGCGCTCGACTTTTAAACCTTGGCTACCCTGGTGGACCAGCTATTAGCCAAGCCGCTAATCAACTTAAAGAAAATCAAAAACCAGAAAAAATATTACCCAGGCCAATGATTAATACTCCCGATTTAGATTTTTCTTTTTCCGGTCTAAAAACAGCAGTTTTAACTCAATACCAAAAACTTCAAAAAAATAATAGATTAAATAAACTGTCAATCGACCAATTAGCTTTTGAAATCCAAGAATCAATTGCTGATGTTTTAACAAGCAAAGTTGATAAAGCCAGTCGACAATATCAGGTTAAATCTGTTCTTTTGGCTGGCGGAGTAAGCGCCAATCAAAGATTGTCCCAAAAAATTAAGCAAACCATTAAAAATGTCCCTGTTTTTATCCCCAGTCCTAAATTTTGCACCGACAATGCCGCTTATATTGCTAGTTGTGCTTTTTTTAATTTTAAACCAACCGATTGGCGTAAAGTTCAAGCTAACTCTAGCCTCGAAATCGAGGAGATGATAAAATAGGCTGCATGGAAAAACAATATCAGCCAAAAGAAACAGAGAAAAAAATCTATGACCTTTGGGAAAAAGGTTCTTATTTCCAGGTCCAAGAAAAAGCCAAAGGCAAACCGTTTGTTATCACTCTCCCACCACCTAATGTTACCGGCGAACTTCATTTAGGCCATGCCCTTTATACCATAGAAGACATCATGATCCGCTATCATCGGATGTTGGGTCAACCGACTTTATGGTTACCTGGTTTTGACCACGCTTCCATTGCCGTTGAATATTTAGTTAATAAACAATTAAAAAAAGAAGGTAAAAACAAAAAAGATATTACTCGCGAAGAATTTTTAAAAAGGGCTCAAAAATTTGCTCAAGAATCAAAAAAATACATCAAAAGTCAGTTAATATCCATGGGATTTTCCCTTGACTGGGAGAAAGAAGCTTATACCTTAGACGAACAAAGAGCTAAAGCCGTTAAAGCCGCCTTTGATAAACTCTATCAAAAAGGTCTCATTTATCAGGGTGAAAGAATTACCATTTGGTGCCCTCGTTGCCAAACGGCTTTATCTGATTTAGAGAATGATTATCAGGAAGAAGAAGGGGCTCTTTATTATATTAAATATGGACCGGTTACAATTGCTACTACCAGACCAGAAACCATGTTCGCTGACGTTGCTTTAGCTGTTAATCCCAAAGACAAACGCTATATTAAATTAATCGGTCAAAAAGTACCATTGCCTTTAACCAACCGTCAAATTCCCATCATCACCGATGAATCTATCGATATTAAATTTGGAACCGGTATTTTAAAAGTAACTCCGGGTCATGATAATTTAGACTTTGAAATTGGCCAAAAAAATAATCTTAAAATAATAAATGTTGTCAATCAATTTGGCAGACTAACCGAAGAAGCCGGCAAATTTGCTGGTTTAAAAGTAAATGAAGCCAGAGAAGCAGTTGTTAAAGAGTTAAAAATAAAAAAGAAACTCGTTAAAATTGAAAATATTTCTCATGCTGTTGGCCGCTGTCAACGCTGTGGTCAAATTACCGAACCTTTAATTTCTAAACAATGGTTCATTAAAATGGCTAGCTTGGCTAAACCAGCTTTAGAAGCACTTGAAAAAAAAGAAATTGAAATTATTCCTAAACGCTTCGAAAAAATTTACCGCAATTGGTTAGAAAATATTAGAGATTGGTGTATCTCCCGTCAATTATGGTGGGGTCACCCGATTCCTATCAAAGGTGAAAAAGACGTTTTAGATACTTGGTTTTCTTCGGGTCTTTGGCCCTTTGCCACTTTGGGATGGCCGGAAAAAACTAAAGATTACCAAAAATTCTATCCTAATACTGTGCGGGAAACCGGTTACGATATTCTCTTTTTCTGGGTAGCTAGAGAAATTATGTTAGGTTTATTTTTAACTGGCAAGGTTCCCTATCGAACTGTTTTTTTACATGGACTTGTCCGCGATAAAAACGGTCAAAAAATGAGCAAAACTAAAGGTAATGTTTTGGATCCCTTAAAACTAACCGCTAATTATGGTACTGATGCCCTAAGAATGGCTTTGATTGTCGGCAACACTCCAGGCAATGATCTTTCCTTGGCCGAAGATAAAGTCAAGGCTTATCGTAATTTTGCTAATAAAATTTGGAATGCTTCTCGTTTCATTCTTGATTTTGAAAATGATCAAATCAAAGTAAAAACAACCAAAGCACATCCTGATGATCTTTGGATTATGAAAGAAACCAACCAACTAGTTAAGGAGATTAATAAACTTTTTGACAAATATCGTTTTGATTTAGCAGCTGAAAAAATATATCATTTTTTCTGGCACACTTTTTGTGATCTTTATTTGGAAAAAGCCAAAATCAGAAGAGCCGAAGCGCAAACAACTCTCCTTGAAGTCTTATCAATTAGCCTAAGACTGTTACACCCTTTCATGCCTTTCATCACCGAACAAATATGGCAAATCGTCGGTTCAAATCAGTCAAACAAAAATAAATTTTTCCAATCAAAAGCTTTAATTATTGCCCCATGGCCAAAAACAAAAAAATAAAATTCATTTCAATTAAAAATAATTTAATTAGGAAAACCACTACAGGTTTTTTAAAGTTAAATAATTTTTTTAAAAAAACCGATCGTTTAAAAGGTCATCTAAGTTTGGTCAAAAAGAAAAGGCATTATTGGGCCGCCCCAATTAGCGTGTTAATTTTGATGATTCTTTTAATTGGCTCCTTTTTAGTTGACCGTAACGATTTTGATAAAACTAAACAGCAATTAGTTCAAAATCCTAATGACATTAAGGCTAATTTAGTCCTTGCTCAGGAGCTATTGACTAATAATCAATTTGAGGAAGCTGAAAGGATTTTACTTATCGCTCAATCACAATTAGACAAACAAGAACAGATAGAAAAAGAGGATGAAGATCTTAAAGGAAAAATTGAAAATTTATGGTTAAAAAAACACTATTCGGATCCACAAGATATCGCCAAGCTAATAAACCTTTGGGAAAAGATTGTAACCAATAAACCTCATTATCGTGATGCCTTTCTACAACTCGCCTATCTTTATTATCAAGACGGTAAAACACAACTAGCTAAACAAAGTCTTCAACAAGCCTTAGAAATTGATCCTAATTTTGAATTACCTAAAGAATTGAGACAAGCTATTCTCCCTTAGCTTGAGATTCTTGGTTTGGAGTTTGAGAATTATCTTTCGTTTCCGATTGTCCTTCTGATTTGCCCTCGTGACCTTCTTGACCTTCAGATTTTACTCCATCAGTCTTAACTTCTTGTTCTTCTCCGCCTTCTTCACTTTCTTGCCCCTCTTCACCTTCAGTTGGCGGAGCCACTTCAACTTCCTCTTTAGCCGGTGGATCGATTTTGACCAAAACTTCTTTTTGATCAGTTAAAATAGTTACACCTTCAGGAACCTTAATATCAGCTACCGTTAGAGCATCATCAATTGCTTTTAGGGAAGCAATATTCAATTCTAACTTTTCCGGTAGTTCAGCCGGTAAAGCTTGAAGTTCAACTTCAGCTAAAGGTTGAATTAAAATACCAATCTTTTCTTTAACAGCTGGGGCCTCGCCAATCAATTCAATCTCAACCTTGGCCGTTACTTTTTCTTTAAGGTCAACTTCATAAAAGTCAGCGTGCAACGGAGATTCATCAAGAGGATGATATTGAACATTGTGAATCAATACTGGTCTTAATTTATCCTCACCTTTTACTTTTAACTCAACCAAACTTGTTTCTCCAGCGTCAGATAAAACAGGCAAAAATGATTTTAAATCAACTTGAACGGCCAAAGATTTGGTCTTTTTCCCATAAATGTTAGCCGGCAATAAACCATCTCGCCTTAGGGCTTTAATTTGACGACCGGTCATTTTTCTTGGTTCAACGTTAAGTTTGATCTTATCTTTCTTATCGGACATAGGTTAACATCTTATCATCTTGTTAAGTTAATTTCAAATAGTAAATCTTGATTAAAGTCAGGGCTAAAAACTAGACCTTGGGTAGTTTGATTAGCTTGGTAGTTAGCACTGGCCACTAGCCCAGGATAAGGCTTGAACCATAAACTGAAAGTTTCATCTTGAATCCCTGGCTGTTTTTGCAGGTAAAAACGATAAGCGGTATCATCTTTATTCAGTTTTTTATCCAACCGATAAATAATCTCAATCGAACGACTTTCCTGGATAGGAACTTCTAATAAAAACCCAAAAATTTGCTTGTTATGATCTTGCTGTTCTTCAATTTCCTCAACTTCTTTTAACTCTCCAGTAGCTGGATCCTTAATTTCAATCTTTACTAACTTAGAATTCAAGGGGGTATAAACTCTTAGATAAGTTTTATAACGACCAGCTGGAAAAGCTTCCGATTGGGAATTATTTTGATAGTTGGCCTGTAATATTTCTTCTACTGTACCGTCTTCCTCAATTTTAATCTGATGATTTAAACTTCTTTTTAAAAAGTAATTGGCTTTATTAATTCCCACATTAGCCTCTACCAACATTAAAAAATCAGTTAAACACTCTTTTTGATCAGGCCTACAATTAACTGATTTTAAATCTCCACCCCATCCCAACTGTTGTAAAAGATTTAAAGAGTTTTGATCCGGTAGCCAAATTAATAAATCTTTAGCGTTTATTGTCGGGTAAATATTTTGAGCCAACTTAAGCCAAGTTTTTTGATCGGCTTCTTTAATTTCCTCAAACAAAACTCTTGCTACTCCACCAAGAAAATCCTGTTTTTGAGTTGAACCTGGAAAGAAATTTATTTCCGAATAGTACTCAGCCCTTTCGAAAAAATTATCAGCATTAATTTTTTCTTGATAGTCAGGGATTTGAATTTCCCCTACTGCTGTTAAAATTTTCTGGGCCAAAAACAAGTTGATGGCAATTACCCCATCAACCGCTCTGCCGGTTTCTTTCTCTAAAAACCAAGCGGCTCTCTTAGCTGAAGTCGGAAAGTCAGGATCCCAATTGGAATCACGTAAATACCAACCAGCTTCCCCTAAATATTTTTTTAAATCCCCCGGTGGTTCTACGTGACCTTTTAATTGACCATCAGCGCTGTAAACATCCTTGATTTCAAAATCAATAAATTGACCATTATCAAAAGTTAAAATTCCATAAGAACCGATAAAACCACCAGTTGGTCTAAGTTCACTATTATTTTGGAAAAGAACTAGATAGCTTTTTCTTTCTCTTAAAGCCAGTAACGAAGGAAGTAAATCCAAGCCTTGGCCAGAACGTAAAATTAAACTTCTAACCTCCTTTAATTGTTCGAGTTCTTGGCCTTGATCAAACTGACTTTCAGCTAATGAAAGTTGGTTAAAACTTTTTTCCAAATCGAGTTTAATATCTTTAATCAACCCCTCAACATCAATTGTTTCTTCACTAAAAATAGCCTTAACTAAAAGACCCGTGGCTTGACCAGCTTGAGTAAAACTAGTTAAACCATCAGCTGTTGTTTGACCTAAATAAAAGAGATTATTAGCTCGATCAGTCATTGGCTTTGAAAAAAACTGCAAAAATTCATTTAAAGACAAAAGTTGTTGTCGGCCTTGATAAAAATTATTTTTAGCACTCAATGATTTTTTATGAGCCCTATTAAGATCTCCTTCTAAAGCCAATACTTGAGCTTGCTTTAAACTTCTGGCTCCAATTAAACCATAAAACAATACCGAAGTTAGAGGATAACTGACAACTAAGAGAAAAAAGCATAACGTTAAAGATAAGGCATGGCGGATTAAAAAACTAAAAAACTTATTTCTTTGTCTTTCTAAATTTAAATGCTCACCTACAGATAAATCCTGTTTAATTTGATTATTATCTATTTTGTTATCAACAAGCTTAGCTGATCTTTTTTTAAGATTGATTCCAATTTTATTTTTATTTTCTCTGTGTTCTCTTTTTAAAAGATCAAATTTCTGATCAGATTGTAAAAACCAATTTTTGGTTTGTTGTAAACCATCTTCCAAATTGACCTTTGGTTGCCAACCAAGATCTTGATTCCCTGATAACAAAGAAAAAATTTTATCCTTCGTCCCCCCGGCGAAAGTAGCCTTTAAAAGACCATAAATAAAATCGGAAATAAAAATTGGAGCGACTTCACCTCTGTCAATTAGTTTATCGAGAATACGATAAAGACTTTGATCCATCCCTGGCCCATAAACATAAGAGTAATAGACAATCCTTAAATCAAAATTTTTCTGATCGGCTTGGGTAATAAGATTTTTGTAATTAACGCTCTGCTGCGGGAAATAAGGAAGAGCAATTACAATCTTTGTCTGAGAAAAATTATCGACAAAAATTTTTTTAAGTTGACTTAAATTCTCAGTAAAACAAAAAAGATAATTGTATGATTTTTTAAAATCGATTTTATTAATATCATCAATCGTTTCAACTTCACAACCATAAAGAGCCAATGCCTTTTTCAAAAAATCGCCAACAAATTTTTCGCTTTCAATAATTAAAGCGATTGGTTTTTCAGTGATTTGATTAATTTTGTGAAAAAGTTTTTCACCCATTTTTAAGGTCTAACGTGAAATAGAAATTTCAAATTTTATTATCCAAAGTTTGGTTAACTAAAAGATCGGCTTCTTTATTTTTTTCTCTGGGAATAAAATTATAAGAGACGTTTTTTAAAATTTTACTTTCTAAAAATTTTATTTTAATAACCAAATCTCTAAGATTTCCATTTTTAATTTTATAAAGACCTTTTAATTGATTGACTACTAATTTTGAATCAATAAAGAAATTGATTTTTTTAAAATTTAAATCTTGATTAACCAGCAGCCATTCAAAAGCTTCTAAAACCGCTAAATACTCGGCTTGGTTATTGGTTTTCTTGCCCAAAGATTTATTTAATTTTTTAATAACTTGATTTCCCTCATCTTTAATAACAACCCCTAAGGCCGCTGGCCCAGGGTTACCTCTAGCTCCCCCGTCAGTAAAAATATTTAAAATTTCTGTCATTAAAAAATCCTACCTTTCTTTAAAATTAATTTTTTAGTGGTTTTAAAAACACTGGTCAAAGATGGAAAGATGCCAACTAAACGGAAAATAAAAAAAGTGGTGATAATTAAAACCAAACCTTCGGTCAAGATTGTTGTTACCGCGGCTCCAAAATAAGAAAAACGAGGAATAACTAAAAAATTAACAACAATATTAAAAGCTAGGGCTAGAAAAGCCACAAAAAAATAAAGACGTTGACGACCTAAAGCCACCACGGTATAACCGGTTAAATGATTAAAGTAGCTGAAAAAAATTGCCAATGATAAAAGACGTAAAACCCCAACCGCATCAAAAAATTCACCAAAACGATTTTGAGTAATAATCTTAATAATTAAAGGGGCTCCAATTAAAACCCCAACTAAAACAATAACTCCCATTAGCAATAAAACATCAAATGATTTTTGATAGATCCGTTTAATCTTTTCCCGCCAACGATCAAGATCGGCATACTGAGACAAAACCGGCAATAAGGCATTCATTAAATAAGCAGCACCTAAAATTAAAACATCATAAATTCGGTAAGATAAAGCATAAATACCAACTGCACCACTTCCTTTTAAAGAACCCAACATCACCGTATCAATTTTATTATCAATGGTAAGCATCATTAAAATCGCTCCCATCGGAAAAGATTCACCTAAAACTTTCTTAATCACCGCTCTATCCCAAACAAGTCGTAATTTAATAACCTGTTTGACTAAAATTAAAAGTAAAGCCACTGAAACCAAATTAGCTAAAAAAACTGCTGAAATTAAAGGGATTAAATTAAACTGATAGAAAATAAACAACCAAGTAATTAGAAAAACCAAAATACTACCAACAATTTCACCAATTGCCGTTTTTTGCATCTGTAATTTAGTTTGAAAAATCATCCCTAAAGAAGCTTTAATGGCAAATAAAAATAAAATTAAACTTCCCAAAACAACTCCCTGACGAATCAACCACTCCTGATTCCCTTTAATCGGTAATAAAAAAGCGGCCAAAATCATTAAAATAGCTGCGCCTAAGGAAAGAAAAATTCTTAGTAAAAAAACATTAACTAAAATCTTATTTTGATCTTCTTTTTGTTTTTGCTTGGCTGCCTCTCTAACCCCAATCGTAGCTGTTCCCCAATCAGCAAT
>Ga0180436_10006253_pt1 | contig 10361 bp, 10 predicted proteins | sample SS_ome_2_FD_132434 | JGI IMG/M metagenome (GOLD analysis project Ga0180436, IMG submission 132434) | Hypersaline lake sediment archaeal communities from the Salton Sea, California, USA - SS_3_S_2 metaG | ecosystem: Environmental > Aquatic > Non-marine Saline and Alkaline > Hypersaline >...
CAGGGACGATAGCCGAATGCCCCTCTCTGCCGCGTCGGTCGTCGCGCGCCGCCGCGATCCTTCAAGGGCCGCTGGCGGCGGACCGATACCTTGCCCGGCCCGTCGATGTGCTCGACAAGTCGGTTCGTCGGGCAGCGCCGGGAATCGTCGGCACGGGCGCCAGATGGCGTGCGGTGCCATTGGGCGGCGCGACGGGATATTCAGGCGAAATCCAGCGACACCCCGCCGAACGGGCCGAAATCGGCCGCGATCCTTGTGCCCGGCGGGCATTCGATCGGCGCGATGAAGGAACCCGACAGCACCACCTGCCCCGCCTCGATCCGCTGACCATATCGGCCCATCCGGCGCGCGAGCCAGACCAGCGCCTCGACCGGATCGTCCAGCACCGCGGCGCCAAGGCCGGTGGCCACCACGTCGCCGTTCCTGCGCAGGATCGCGCCGGTCCAGCGCAGGTCCACCGCCTCGGGGGCATGGCGTTCGGGGCCCAGCACGATCCCGGCATTGGCGGCGTTGTCCGCGACCGTATCCACGATCACCCGTGCCTGCCCGGTGGCGGCATCCTTCCGCACGATCCTTGTGTCGAGAATTTCCAGCGCGGGGGCCACCGCCCCGGTCGCCGCCAGCACATCGGCACGGGTGACGTCACCCGCCAGCGGCGCCTTCATCAGGAACGCGATTTCCGCCTCGATCCGGGGCTGGATGAACCGGCCCCGGGGCACGGTCGCGCCACTGTCGAACAGCATGTCGTCGTAGATCACGCCGGAATCGGGCGTGTCGATGCCCAGCGCCTCCTGCATCACCTTCGAGGTGAGTCCGATCTTCCAGCCGATCACCCGCCGGCCTTCGGCCAGTTTTCGCGCCATCTGCGCGGACTGGATCGCATAGGCATCGTCAAGCGTCATTTCGGGGTGGCGCAGGCTGAGAAGCCCGATCTGGCGGCGGGCGGCCTCGGCCCGCAGCAAGTCGTCGGCGGCGGTGGCGATCTGGTCGCGGCTCAGCATTCGTCGGCCACTGTATTGCGCAGGGTGCCGATCCCTTCGGCCTCGACCTCGATCATGTCGCCGGGTCGCAGCCAGACAGGCGGGTCGAACCGAGCCCCCGCGCCGGTGGGCGTACCGCAGACCAGGATGTCGCCCGGCACCAGCGTGGTGAAGGTCGACACATAATTCACGATGTAACGGAAATCGTAGAGCATCCGGCCGGTCCGGTCCTGTTGCCGGACCTCGCCGTTCACGCGGGTTTCCAGACGGATGTCGTCCAGCTGCGCCGCCGAACGGAACGGCACCAGCCACGGGCCCAGCGCGCCCGAACGATCCCAGTTCTTGCCCTGGGTCACGTTGAACTTGGCGTGCCGCACCCAGTCGCGGATCGTGCCTTCGTTGCACAGGGTGATCGCGGCGACATGGTCATAGGCCGCCGCGCGCGGGATGCGCCGGCCCGGCTTGCCGATGACGATGGCCACCTCGCCCTCGTAATCGAGTTGCGGGCTTTCCGGCGGGCGGATCAGCGGCTGGCCATGACCGGTAAAGGATCGTGGAAACCGGATGAACAGCGAGGGGCGGCCGGGTGCCTCCTGCCCGTCGCGATACTCCGCATTGCGATCGGGAAAATTGACGCCGACGCAGATGATCTTCTCGGGGTCCGGATACGGGATCAGGAAGCTGACATCCTCGACCCTGTGCGTGGGGGCACCGCCCTGCCCGGCCTCGACCAGTTCCCCCAGCGCGCCGGCCTCGACAGCCTGTTTCAGGCCGCGAAACCTTGCACCGAACGCGGGCGTCAGGTCGACGATCCCGGCATCGGTGACAAACCCGTAGCGGTCGACGTCACCGGCACGGAAGGCGGCAAGACGGGGCGGATCTTCCATGCCCATCCCCTTACGGCGCCACGATGGGCGTGGCCTTCAGCCCCGATTCCCATGGCGCCACGCCCTCGAAGAGCGAGCCATGTTCGAACCAGGACCGCGGCGCGGGCGCCCCCCAAAGGGTCTGGCGTTGCGGGTCTTTCAGATCCCACTTGATCGGTTCGAGATCGGGATCGACCGTCTGGTAATCGGAACAATAGATCTCGATCCGGTGGCCATCGGGGTCCAGCACGTAAAGAAAGAAGGCGTTCGAAATGCCGTGCCGTCCGGGCCCCCGTTCGATGTTGGCCACATAGCCCGTGGTCGACATCAGGTCGAGCAGGTCGATGATGTTCAGGGGCGTCGGCACCCAGAAGGCGGTGTGATGCAGCCGCGGCCCCAGCCCGTTGGTGAAGGCGATGTCATGCACCCCGCCCTTGCGGTGCGTCCAGGCGGCCCAAAGCCGGCCGGACTCGGCATCCTCGGTATATTCCGTCACCCGGAACCCGATATCGTTGTAGAAGGCGACCGCCTTGTCCACATCGGGCGCGAAACAGTTGAAATGGTCGATCCGAAGCGGCTTCACGCCCTTGTAGAGGGCATAGTGCTGGTGGATCGGCGGCAACCTGTCCATCCGCGCGTAGAATTCCATCGGCATGCCGAAACAATCGACCGTGGCCAGCGTGCGGCCCTGATAGGGGCGGTCCACCCAGGACGTGTCATGGCCGCGACCGGCGAAGAACGCCTGCGCATGGTCCAGGTCCGCCTCGTCGAACAGCTTGAAGGACAGCGCATGTGCCCTGGGCGTGTCCGAGGCGCGCAGGATCAGGCAGTGATGCCCGCGTTCTTCCATCGCGCGCAGGTATATCGCGCCCGCATCCTCGTCGGTGACCTGAAGACCCAGCGTATCGACATAGAACGCGCGGGAGGCGGCCAGATCGGTCACGCCCAGTTCGACATGGCTGAGGCGGACGATGTTGAAGGGCGGGTAGAGGTTGGGGGCGGGAACGGGCATCGCGTTTCTCCTGCCGTCAGCCGCCCAGCTTAGGCACGCGATGGTGCGCCCGCGGGAAGCTGACATTGACGGTTTCCATGTAGAAATCGAAGGACCAGTCGCCGCCATCGCGGCCGATCCCGCTGGCCTTGACGCCGCCGAAGGGTGTGGGCAGGTGGCGGATATTCTCGGAATTCACCCAGATCATCCCCGCCTCGAGCGCGTCGGTCATCCGCATCGCGCGCTCCAGGTCGCGGGTCCACAGATATGCGGCCAGGCCATAGTCGACGCCATTGGCGATGCTCAGCGCCTCGTCCTCGTCGGAAAACGGGATCGCGGTCAGCACCGGACCGAAAATCTCCTCCTGGGCGATGCGCATGTCGGGGCGGGCCTGCGTGAACAGCGTCGGTGCAACATAGCAGCCTTCGGTGCCGACCTTGGCGCCCCCCGCGGCGATGGTCGCACCCTCGTCCCGCGCGATGTCGAAATAGGACAGGACCTTGGCCTCGTGTTCGGGGTGGATCAGCGGCCCGACCACCGTTTCGGGGTCAAGCGGATGGCCGACCCTGATCCGTTTCGCCGCCTCGGCCACGCGCGCGGTCACCGCGTCATGCACGCCCGCCTGCACCAGAAGCCGCGAAGACGAGGTGCAGCGCTCGCCGTTCAGCGAATAGATCATGAAGGTCGCGGCATCGACCGCCCGGTCGAGGTCGGCATCGTCGAAGACGATCACCGGGTTCTTGCCGCCCAGTTCGAAATGCACCCGCTTCAGCGTCGCCGCGCCCTGCGCCATGATCCGGCTGCCGGTGCGGCTTTCGCCGACGAAGGCGATGGCGCGGATGTCGGGGTGTTCGGTCAGCCGTTTGCCGGCCTCTTCGCCGAAACCGTTGACCACGTTCAGAACGCCGGGCGGCAGGCCCGCGCTTTCGGCGATCTCGACCAGCAGCTTCGCCGTCATCGGACTGAACTCGGCCGGTTTGTGGACCACGGTACAGCCCGCGGCCAGCGCCGGCGCGATCTTCCAGGTCGACAGCATGAAAGGCGTGTTCCACGGCGTGATCACCCCCACCGGGCCGATCGGGCGGCGCGAGGTGGTGTTCATCTGCGTCGGCGTGCGGGTGACCGCGCCATCCTCGGCATAGGGCGCCTGATCGGCGAAAAAGCGGAAATTGGCGGCACCCCGGATCGCGGCCTTTGACATGAAGCGCAGCGCCTGCCCGGTATCCATGCATTCGATCAGCGCGATTTCCTCGGCCCGTGCCTCGATCGCTTCGGCGACCTTGATCAGGATGCGGCGCCGTTCCGCGCCGGGCGTTTTCGACCAGGCCGGGAACGCCGCCTTGGCGGCCGCGACGGCACGGTCGATATCCGCGGCCCCGCCCCGTGCGACGGCGGCAAGCGGCGACAGGTCCACCGGACAGATCGTGTCGAAGGTCGCACCATCGGCCGCGGGGACGGATCGACCGGCGATATGGTTCTGCACGCCCGCGTCGCGGAACCGCGCCAGGTATCCGGTCGCCTGTGCGATGGTTTCGGCCAATGTCGCCATGTCTTTCCCGTACCCGTCTTTCCCGTTCAGCCCTGGCCCGACAGCCGGGCATGGATGGGCGTTTCCTTCCAGCCGAGTTCCGGGTCGATCACCCGGATTTCCAGCGACAGCGCAAGATGCGGCTTGGCCAGCCGCGGCGCCAGCACGTCGCGCGCGGCATCGAACAGGGCCCTGCCCGCGTCCTGCAACTGCGCCGTCGACCGCCCGGCCCCGACAGACAGCGTCAAGGCCGCGAAATCGTTGTCGGGATGCGCATCGGCGATGATCGCGTGATCGGACCGGAAGGCCCGCACCCGGATGCCGGCCAGCGGAAAGATCGGCTGCGCCGCCATCGCCCCGTGCAGGGCGCGGCACAGGTCGGGCATCAGCGGCTCCAGCCCCGGCGAGTATTCGACATGCAGATGCGGCACCGGCTTGCCCCTCCCGAATGACCGGCTTTCATTTAACATGTTAAGCTATTATCGTCTTGTCAAGCGCCGGAGCGTGGCCCAAGCAGACCTGATCGGACGAAGGCGGGCGGAATGACCACAAGTGACGAGGACGGTTTCGAACTGGCCCGGACGGACCGGACACTGCCGATCGCGCTGCTTCGGGCGCGTGAGGCGGTGATGGAACGGTTCCGCCCGATCCTGCATGCCCATGACGTGACCGAACAGCAATGGCGCATCCTGCGTATCCTGCAGGAACGCGGCGAGATGGACGCGACCCAGCTGGCCCGCCGGGCCTGCATCCTTGCCCCGTCGCTGACCCGGATGATCAAGTCGATGGAGGGCCGTGGCCTGATCGGAACGCGCCGCGACCCGGAAGACCGGCGCCGCGCGCTGATCGTGCTGACCGGGGCGGGCGACGGCTTGTTGCGGAAAGTCGCCCCGGAAAGCGCCGCGGTCTATGCCGAGATCGAGACCCGCGTGGGCGCGGCCCGTCTCGCGCATCTGCTGGACGAGATCGAGGCGCTGCAAGACGCGCTCAGCGCGCGCGACCCATAGCGGTAGCCGCGCGGGCTCACGCGGTTTCGGTAGCCAGGGCCTTGCGCCAAAGCATTTCAACCCCGGCCGGAACCTGGCCGCCCCAGCCCTGCGAAATCTCATGCGCGGCCCGTGTCAGGCCCTGCCGGATCGTGCGGCCCAGTTCCGGCGTCATGCGGCTGGCGGGCGCGGCAACGGCGACGGCCCCGGCGACCCGCGCGGTTTCGTCGAAAAGCGGGGCCGCGGTCCCATGCACCCCCGCCTCGAACCCCTGGGCCGAAACCGCGAACCCCTCGGCCCGCGCCCGTTCGACGGCCGCGTCCAGCGCCGCTTCGGTCGCATGCGTGGCCTCGGTGAACCGTTCCATCGCGCCCAGCGCCGCGGCCCGCAGACCCGGCCCGCCAAAGGCCAGAACCGCAAGGCCCGAGGCCGTGGCATGCAGCGGCAATTCGGTTTCGCGGATCACCACGCGGTTGCTGTGCAGGTCGGATTCGCGCACCGACAGCGACAAAAGCGTGTTCCCCGACAGGGCCGAGGCATGCGCGGTTTCGCCGGTCAGCGCGGCCAGCCGGTCCAGCGCCGCCTCCACGACCTCGCGCCGCGGCATCACCGCCTCGCGCAACCGGGCCAGCCGCAGCACCGCGGGTCCGATCCGGTAGGCCCGCGTCGCGGGGTTACGTTCCAGCAACCCCACCGATTCGAGCGCCGAAAGATGCCGGAAGGTCGTGGCCTTGTCGCGCCCGGCCAGCCGGTGCAATTCGGTCAGCCCCATCTCCGGACGCTCGGCCGAGAAGAATTGCAGAAGTTCGAACGCCTTGACGACGACTGACACGGGATGGCCCCCTTGGGATACGGGCAGTCACGAAAAAGATTGACGGGGAATTCTTAACACCGCAAGCTTTTATTTGAACCAATGGTTCGGATAATGAACCGATAACAGGGAGTGTCCATCATGAAACTCGCCGGACTGCTCGGCACCGCCGCGCTGGCCGCAACCGCCCTGGCCGGGGCGGCGCTGGCCGAATATCCCGAAAAGCCCGTGGAATTCGTCGTGCCCTGGCCGCCCGGCGACCTCGAGGACGTGCTGACCCGGATGATCGCCGAGGATTTCCAGGCGGAATACGGCGTCGCGGCGGCGGTGGTGAACCGTCCCGGCGGCGGCGGCGGCCCGTTCCCCGGCGCCGTTTCCGTCGCCACGGCGCCGGCCGACGGCTATACGGTGGGATCGTTCATCATCGCGATCCCGACGATCGGCCCCGAGATCGGCATCCCCGAACTCAGCCCCGACCCGTTCGAACCCTTGGGCAATTTCCTGACCTATCCCTTCGTCATCGCCGCCGCCGGCGATGCGCCTTATGACGACATGGCGGGCCTCGCCGCCCATGCGGCGGAAAACGACGTGGTGCTGGGCCATTTCGGCGCCCCGCTGGTGCCCACCCAGGTGACGATGGCGCTGGCCAAGGAAATGGGCTTTTCCTACGCCGCCGACGCACCCTTCGACGCGCTCGACTGCAACACGCTGGCCTCGGGCGATGTGGACGTGATCAATACCACGCTGCAACTGATCCTGCCCTGCCTCGACCAGGTGAAGGTGCTGGCCTCGATCGGGGCCGAGCGCATTCCGCTGACGCCCGACACGCCCACCGTGTCCGAACTGGCGCCGGAACTCGACGTTTCGCTGTGGAACGGGCTTTTCGTGCACAAGGACACGCCGCAGGAAGCGCGCGACAAGATCATCGCGGTGGCCCGTGAAACCGTCATGTCCGACCGCGCACAGGCGTTGGCGGCCGAGACCGGCGCCCTGGTCTACTGGCAGGATGCCGAGGCGGTGAAGGCGCAGATCGCGTCGGACATCGAGACGCTGGGCCGCATCGGCGAAATGCTGGCCGAGTGACCCGACCGGGCGGGCGGCCCATCGCCGCCCGCCCCCTTCCCCCGAGGGCCCGGACATGGCGCGGATCAAGACCCTTCAGGCGCTGTTTCGCCGCTATCGGCGACCGGGCGATATCGTCTTCGCCTGGGCCTTCCTTGCGTTTTCGGCCTTTCTTCTGTGGCAACTGCCGGATCAGACCGCGGCGCGGCGCGGCGCGAAAACGGTATCGCAGCCATGGTTCTGGCCTGCCGTGTCGCTGACCGGGATGACGGGTTTCGCGGCGCTGCACCTGATCGGCTCGGCCCTGTCGGAACGGATCGCGGGCCGCTGGCGCGAGGTGCTGACCTGGATCAGGTCGCTGGAATTCGCCGGCTGGTTTCTGGCCTATGCCGCGATCGTTCCGATCCTGGGCTATCTGCCCGCAACGCTGGCCTTCGCGCTTCTGCTGGTGGCGCGCGCGGGCTATCGCGGCGCCCGGACCTATCTTTGGGCAGGCCTCGCCGCCCTTGCCATCGTGCTGCTGTTTCGGGCGTTCCTGCAGGTCAGGCTGCCCGCCGGCGCGATCTACGACCATCTGCCGGACGGCATCCGGCAGGTCTTCCTGACCTATCTCTGAGCCGGAGGCCGCCTTGGACACCCTTCTTGCCGGTGCCGAACTGCTGATGCGCTGGGACGTGGTCGCGGCGCTGATGATCGGCTCGATCGGCGGCGTGATCATCGGCGCCATTCCCGGCGTGGGCCCGGCGGTGGCGATCGCGATCCTTCTGCCCGCGACCTTCTCGCTGGAGCCGATCGTGGGGCTGATCATGCTTCTGGGCATCTACGGGTCGTCGATGTACGGCGGCGCCCTGCCCGCGGTGCTGATCAACACGCCCGGAACGGCGGTGAACGCGCTGACCACCTATGACGGTTACCCGATGACCAAACGCGGCGAGGCGCGCCGCGCGCTGTCGCTGGCCTATTCCGCCTCGTTCTTCGGCGGCGTCTTCGGTATCCTGTGCCTGATCTTCCTGTCGCCGGTGCTGGCCGTGGTCGCCCCGATGTTCGGCAGCCGCGAGATCTTCCTGGCCGCGCTTCTGGGCATCATCCTCGTGGTCCTGGCGCATCGCGGCCAGATCTTCGCCGCCGGCATGCTGGCGATGTTCGGCATCTTCCTGCAGACGATCGGGCTGGACGCGATCACCTATACCCGGCGCTACACGTTCGACATGACCTGGCTGGCCTCGGGCGTGGACCTGATCGTCGTGGTGCTGGGGCTGTTCGCGCTCAGCCAGGCGTTCGTCCTGCTGGTCGAACCCGACAGCAGCCCCAAGGCGCAGCCGCTATCGGGTGCCATGACGTCGGGATTTCGCGAAGTGGCCCGGCACAAGCGGGTGGCCACCGCGTCTTCCGGGATCGGGGTGCTGATGGGCATGATCCCCGGCGTGGGCGAGTTCACGGCGCAGTTCCTGTCTTATACCTATGCCCAGAAAACCTCCAAGACGCCGGACGATTTCGGCAATGGCGCGCCCGAGGGGCTGATCGCCTCGGAGGCCGCGAACAACGCGGTGCCCGCCGCGGCGATGATCCCGCTTCTGGCCCTGGGCATTCCGGGCGAGGCGCTGACCGCGATGATGCTGTCGGTCTTCTACGTGCACAATGTCATCCCCGGCCCGCAACTCTTCCAGAACCAGTTGGATTTCGTCTACGCGCTTTATCTCGCGCTGATCCTGCTCAACATCGTCGTCATCGGGTTCCTGATGGTGTCGACCAACCTTCTGACCCGGATCATCCGCATCCCGACGCGGTTTCTGGGCGTGATGATCCTGATCCTGTCCTTCGTGGGCGTCTACAGCCTGCGCAACTCGCTGACCGATTGCATGGTCGCGGCCGGGTTCGGGGTGTTCGGGCTGGTGCTGAAGCGGCTGAACCTGCCGGTGGTGCCGATCGTGCTGGGCATGGTTCTGGGCGGGATCATGGAGGTCAAGCTGCGGTCCGCCATGGCGCGGGTGACCACGCCCTTCGACATGATCGACCGGCCCATCGCCTTCCTGCTGTTCCTCGCCATCCTGGGCGTGATCGCGCTGCATATCCGCACCGTGATCCGCGAACACCGCGCGGGTTTCACCGAGGAAGACCACGACATCCATGACAGCCAGCAAAGGTAGCAAGATGGACCAGGACAGGATCGACCGTCTGCGCGCCAAGGCCGTCGCGCCCCGGCATCACCTGATCGGGGGGGAATGGGTCGCGTCCTCGGACGGTGCTACGATGCCGGTCGTCTCGCCCATCGACGGGCGCGCCTTCGCCACCCTGGCCCGCGGCACCGCCGAAGACGTCGCGGCGGCCTGCAAGGCGGCGCGCGCGGCCTTCGAGGATCGCCGCTGGGCCGGCCAGCCGCCCGCGGCGCGCAAGAAGGTGCTGCAGCGCTGGGCCGACCTGGTCGAGGCCGAGGCGCTGGACCTGGCCGTTCTTGGCGTGCGCGAGAACGGGACGGAAATCGCGATGGCACTGAAGGCCGAACCGCATTCGGCCGTGGGTACCATCCGATATTATGCCGAGGCGCTCGACAAGGTTGCGGGCGAGATCGCGCCCACCGCCGATACCGTGCTGGGCCTTGTTCACCGCGAACCGGTGGGCGTGGTGGGCGCGATCGTTCCGTGGAACTTTCCGCTGATGATCGGCGCCTGGAAACTGGCGCCGGCGCTGGCGACGGGCAATTCGGTCGTGCTGAAACCGGCGGAAACCGCCTCGCTCACGCTGTTGCGGCTGGCGGAACTGGCGCAGGAGGCCGGCCTGCCGCCCGGCGTGCTGAACGTGGTGACCGGCGAAGGCCCGGTGGTGGGCGAGGCGATGGGCCTGTCGATGGAAATCGACGTTCTGGCCTTCACCGGATCGGGCGCGACGGGGCGCCGGCTTCTGGATTATGCCGCGAGGTCGAACCTGAAGCGGGTCTACCTCGAGCTTGGCGGCAAGTCGCCGCAGATCGTCTTCGCCGATGCCCCCGATCTCGACCGCGCGGCCCTCGCGGCGGCTACCGGCATCTTCCGCAATTCCGGCCAGGTTTGCGTGGCGGGGTCGCGCCTTCTGGTCGAGGCGCCGATCCATGACGATTTCACCCGCGCCGTCGCCCGCCATGCCGCCGCGATGAAGGTGGG
>Ga0180436_10006255_pt1 | contig 10361 bp, 10 predicted proteins | sample SS_ome_2_FD_132434 | JGI IMG/M metagenome (GOLD analysis project Ga0180436, IMG submission 132434) | Hypersaline lake sediment archaeal communities from the Salton Sea, California, USA - SS_3_S_2 metaG | ecosystem: Environmental > Aquatic > Non-marine Saline and Alkaline > Hypersaline >...
CCGTCGAGGTCGCGATCAAGATGGCCCTGCAATACCGAGCGGCGCGTGGCGAGAGCGGACGGACGCGCCTGCTGACCGTGCGCGGCGGCTATCACGGCGACACGTTCGGCGCGATGGCCGTGTGCGACCCGGTCACCGGCATGCACGGCCTGTTTTCGGGCGTACTCCCGCAGCACGTGTTCGTGCCGCGACCGGAAGTCCGCTTCGGTGCTCCCTGGGACCCGGCCGACGTCGCCCCGCTGGCGGCGGCGCTGGACGAACACGGCGATTCCCTGAGCGCGATCATCCTCGAACCGGTCGTGCAGGGTGCCGGGGGGATGTGGTTCTACCATCCCGAGTACCTGGCCACGGTTCGCGAACTGTGCGACGCGCACGGCGTGCTGCTCATCGCCGACGAAATCGCGACCGGCTTCGGCCGCAGCGGTGCGCTGTTCGCCTGCGAGCACGCGGACATCGCACCCGACATCCTGTGCCTGGGCAAGGGTCTGACCGGCGGCTACATGACCCTGGCCGCGACGCTGGCCAACGAAGAAGTTGCGCTGACCATCTGCGGTAACGAGCCCGGGGTGTTCATGCACGGCCCGACGTTCATGGGCAATCCGCTGGCCTGCGCCTGCGCGCGGGCCAGCATCGATCTGCTCTGCAGGCAGGACTGGCGCGCCAACATCGCGCGCATCGAACGATCCCTCACCGACGGGCTCGCGCCGTGCCGCGGCATCGACGGCGTGGCCGACGTGCGCACGCTCGGCGCGATCGGCGTGGTCGAACTCGAACGTCCCATCGACATGCGCATGGCGGCACCCGCGTTCGTCGAACGGGGTGTCTGGGTGCGCCCGTTCGGGCGCCTGGTCTACGTCATGCCGCCCTACGTCATCAGCGACGACGAACTCGCCATGCTGACCGATGCCATCGGCACGGTCGTGGCGCGGCACGCGGAGTCGGGCGCGTGAGCGAAACCTCCCTGCCCGCTTTCGACGACGAAGTCGTGCGTGCGATGGCGCGCTGGCCGGACGTGCCGCAGTGCTTCGGCTGGCTCGGACTCGATCGCCGCGGTGGCTGGCGCATTCGCGGCGAGCCGATCACCCACGCACGTGCGGTCGCCTTTCTCGGCCGCCACTACCGCGGTGACGAGGCGGGACGCTGGTACGTGCAGAACGGCCCCCAGCAGGTGTTCGTCAGCCTGGAGTACACGCCCTGGGTGTATCGCTACGACGAGCACGGTGGTTTCGTCACGCACACCGGCATACGCCCGCCGGCCCTCAGCGGCGCCTACCAGGACGACGAGGGTAATCTGCTCGTTGCGACCGATCTCGGTATCGGCCTGGTCGACGATCGCGATCTCGCGGCCTGCGCGGCCCTGCTCGAGACGGAGCGCGGCGTACCGGTCGCGCTGGCCTGGCGCGGACTGCGCCTGGCGCTCGAATCGGTGACGCGTGCCGCGCTGCCGCAGCGTTTCGGCTACGTGCCCGAACCGAGCGGCTGAGCCCGCGGATCGGCGCGGGTGAAAGCGTTCCGCCAGGTGCCGGCCATGCTGGCCGGGGCCAGGCTCAGCGGCGTGCTGCTGGCGCTGGGTGTCTGGGCCGCGCTGTGGCAACTGGCCCTGGATGCTGCCTCGGCAGCCCGTGCCGGCTACGTCGTCGGCGTGGTGCCGGCGGTGCTCACCGCGCGCGCGCGGCTGCCGGCCGAACTCGACCTCGTGCCGGTGCCGCTGACCCTGCTGACCTCGCTGATACCGGAAGCCGGCCTCCTGCCGGCTGCCTGGAGCCTGCTGTTCCTGCTCGGGTTCGCACCGCACGTGGAAAGCGCTCTCGGCTGGCGGCGCTTCCTCGTGTTCTACGCAGGCTGCGGGGTGTTCGCCGGGCTCGCCGAAGTGCTCGCCGCGCCGTCCGGCACCTTGCCCGTACTGGGCGCCGCCGGCGCCGTGTCCGGGGTCATTGCCGCGAGCCTGCTGTTAGCGCCGCGCCGGTGCCTGCTCGCGTCGGTCCCGCCGCGGCGCGGCAACATACCGGCTCTGTTACTGGTGCCCGTATGGCTGGGCGGCGTGCTCGTCATTGCGCCCGGCACCGCCGCGGAGCGCGCCGGCCTGGGCTGGCCGGGCTGCCTGGGCGGCTTGCTGTGCGGGCTGATCCTGGTCCTGTTCCTCAAGCGCCGCGAGGTACCGCTGCTGGACACGACGGCTGGCCGGCCATGATCGCAACGAGCTTCGTGCTCTACCTCGGCCTGGTCGGGATCATCGGGTGGATGGCGTGGCAACGCACCCGCGACATGTCCGATTACCTGCTCGGCGGGCGGCGCATCGGACCCTGGGTCGCGGCGCTCAGCGCGGGTGCCTCGGACATGAGCGGCTGGCTGCTGCTGGGGCTGCCCGGGCTCGCCGTGAGCCAACCGGCGGCCGCCGCCTGGACCGCGGCCGGACTCCTGGCCGGCACCTGGTGCAACTGGCGCTTCGTCGCCCGTCCGCTGCGCGAGACCAGCGCGGCGCTCGGCGCGCTCACCGTACCGGCATTCTTCGCCCAGCGTTTCCCGAGCCACGGCCGCTGGCTGCGTGCGGTCACCGCGCTGACCATCGTCGTGTTCTTTCTCCTCTACACCAGCGCGGGACTGGTCGCCGGCGGCAAGCTGTTCAATACCGTGTTCGACCTGCCTTACGCACCGGCCGTGTTGCTGGGCGCCAGCATCATCCTGCTCTACACCCTGTTCGGCGGTTTTCTCGCCGTCGCCTGGACCGATGCGCTGCAGGCAATGATGATGAGCGCCGCGCTGCTCGCGGTCAGCGTACTGCTGTGGCACGACGGCGGCACGCCGGCGAGCAGTGCCGGTGGCAGCGTGGGACCGCTCGCGGCACTGTCCGCGCTTGCCTGGGGGCTCGGCTATTTCGGCCAGCCGCACATCCTGGCCCGCTTCATGGCGCTTGCCGATGGTGCGCGCGTGGCGAGCGCGCGGCGGATCGGCGTCGCCTGGAGCGCGCTCGGCCTGTTCACCGCGGTCGCGATCGGCGTCGGCGGCGCCGGCCTCGCCGGCGTCACGGCCGATCCGGAACGGGTATTCATCATTGCCGTCGAAGCCGAGCTCGCGCCCTGGCTCGCAGGTGGCTGCCTGGCGGCCATCCTGGCTGCAGTCATGAGCACGGCCGACTCGCAGTTGCTGGTGACCGCCGCGGCCCTGGCCGAAGACCTGCTGCCGCTGGCCGGCGGTGCCGCGCGCGACGAGGCCGCGCGCCTGGCCGCGGGCCGCATCGCGGTGTGCGTCGCTGCCCTAATCGCTTGTGCCATCGCGCTCGACCCCGATGCCGGTGTATTCGACCTGGTTGCGCGCGCCTGGGCCGGGTTCGGCGCCACGCTCGGTCCGACACTGCTGGTCGCCCTGCACCAGCGCAGGCCCAGCGGGATCGGCGCGCTCGGCGGCATGCTCGCTGGCGGTCTGACCGTGCTCGCCTGGCCGGCCTTACCGCAAAGCGGCTACGGCATCTACGAACTGCTGCCCGCGTTCGCCGTCGCTCTGGGGACCAACCTCGCGTTGAACCGCTGGTATAGATGTGACTGAAGCGCGCAGGGTCAATCGTTCCGCCCGCTCCCGCCACCGCCACGGCGCGACCATCGCCATTGCATATACACTACTCGTGCCGAGCGCAGTACCGATGCTCGCGCCACGATGGCCGTCAGGCGCGCCCGGGACGCGCCGCCCGGCCGCCTCGACCCGAACACGCCACCCTCTGAACGCCGCTGCATGAACGATGTCTTCCTGATGCCCTGGTCCGTGGCCGCGGACGGTCCACCGGATACCGCGCGCGTCCGCGCCAAGATGGAAGCGCTGGGCTACGCGGTAACCAGTTACACCTACCCGCCGGGCGCCGATTTCCCGTTCCACTCTCACGCCTACGACAAGTGCAGCAGTGTGCTCGAAGGCGAATTCGTCGTCACTGTCGGATCGCGGACCTGGACCTTCGTGCCGGGCGCGCTGCTGTTCATTCCGGCTGGTGTCGAGCACGCGGCCCGGGTCGTCGGCGCCGGCGCCGTGACCAGCCTGGATGGCGTGCGCCGCTGATCGGCCGGCAGGGCTGCGCGTGCCCGACACTGCCGCGCGGCCCGGCCGGCGTCGCATCCGCTACGGCCGGCCGTGTGTGCTGCTCGCGGCCCTGCTCGCCGGCCTGCTCGCCGGCGGCTGCAGCGATGACGCCCCCCGTCTGCCGGCGCTCGCGGAAAGCGACATCGTGCTCGCCTTCGGCGACAGTCTCACCCGCGGCACCGGCGCACCGCGTGGTCAGGGCTACCCCGAACGCCTCGGCGCGCTGATCGGTCGCCGGGTCGTCAACGCCGGTGTGCCGGGCGAGCTGGCCGCAGCCGGGCGCGCTCGGCTGGAACGCGTGCTCGACGAGGTCCGCCCCGCGCTGCTGCTGCTGTGTCATGGCGGCAACGACCTGCTGCGCCGGGGCGATCCCGCGCATACCGCGCGGGAGCTGGCGGCGATGGTCGACATGGCGCGCGCACGCGGCGTCGCGGTGATGCTGTTGGGCGTACCGGCGCCGGGTCTGCTGCTCTCGACCGCCGGGCTCTACCACGAAGTCGCCGAAGCCACTGCTACGCCGTTACAGGACGACGCCATCGCGAGCGTGCTCGGCACGGGCGCGCTCAAGTCGGATCCGGTGCACCCGAACGCGGCGGGCTACCGCATCATCGCCGAGCGGGTGCGCGACACCCTCGAAGAGTTCGGCGCGCTCTGATGCCCCTGCACTTGGCGGCGTGGATGTGGGAACATGCCGGGCTGAGCAACCAATCAGGAGCTTCGATGAGAATCTGGAACCTGGCACTACTCTGCTGCCTGCTCGCCCCCCAGGCCGGGGCCGTCGGCACCTCGCTCGAGACGGATGCCGAGAAATACAGCTACGCGATCGGCGTCAACTTCGCCCAGAGCATCATGCGCCAGGGCGCTCCGCTGGACGCTGACGCCGTCTACATGGCCGTTCGCGACGCACTCGAAGGCGGCGAGCTGCGCCTGTCCGCCGAGACCATGAGCCAGGTGTTGCGCGACGAAGCCCAGCGCGCCGGCGAGCGCAAGCGCGAAATGGCCGGTGAGAACATGCGTCGTGGCAAGGAGTACATGGCCAAGAACAAGGACAAGGAAGGCGTCACCACGTTGCCCAACGGCATCCAGTACGAAGTACTGCGCAAGGGCACCGGCGCACAACCAGGTGGCCAGGACGTCGTCACCGTGCACTACGTCGGCACGCTCGTCGATGGTCGCGAATTCGACAGCTCACGGCGTCGCGGTGAGCCGGCGACATTCCCCCTCGACGGCGTCATCAAGGGCTGGCAGGAAGTGCTGCCACTGATGCGTGTCGGTTCGCGCTGGCTGGTCACCATTCCGCCCGACCTCGCCTACGGCGTCAATGGCGCGGGTTCTGCGATCGGACCCAACGAAACGCTCATCTTCGAAATCGAACTTCTCGAGATTGGCAAGTGAGCGCGCCGCGATTGCTCCCGGCACACGTGGCCGACTAAAATCCTTGGCACGCACACGCAACGGCACGCAGATGATCGAGATCGAAGACAAGGGGCGCGAGAACGGCCACCAGGTGTTCAACGTCACCGTATCCGACTCGGCCGGCAAGACGCACCACCGCGTGACACTTTCCGACGAAACCTACCAGCGGCTGACCGGCGCGCGCGTCTCGCACGTCGCGTGCATCGATGCCGCGTTTCGTTTCCTGCTCGAGCGCGAAGCCAAGACCGATATCCTGCCAAGCTTCGACATCAACGTGATCCAGCTCTACCACGCCAACTTCGAAAAGGAGTTCGGCAACTACATCTGACGGCGCCCCCCGCCGGCACTCAAGGCGGCGAGATGCCTCCGCAGGGCAGCCGCTGACCGGCGCGCCGCGCGTTGATGGTGTCGATGACCGCCCGACCGCCGACGGTCGCGACCACCGCGCCGAGGGCCGCGGCACGTTCGAGCAAGCGGCCACTGTCGAGTTCCACCTGCGGATCGGCCAGGCTGCCGGTTACCTCGATCGCGTGCACGGCGTCGAGGCCGCCGATACGAATGCCCTGCCGCGCGGTCGGCGTCAGGGCGAGATCGAGCGTGCCGGTGCGCAGATCGATGGCCCCGCCGCCGCTGATGCGCATGCGCTGGGTCCACAGCTCCGCGAGCAAGGGGCCCTCGATGCGTCCGGCGGCAATCGGCGCATGCAGCCGCAGGCATTCGACCACGGTCGTGCTCGTCGTGTCGCGGAACGGTGACAAGACGGTGAACACCTTGCCGAGCATATTGCCCAGCAACGAGCCGCCGGCTCGCTCGACGGTCTTTTCGATGATGCCACCGCCCTCGTGATGCAGGTAGAGATGGCCGGCGGCGCTGGCCGTCAGGGTGGCGAGGTTCGCGCCGCTGCCACGCACTCGCAGGTCGACATCGGTCGGCATCGCCGTCACGTAAGGACTCAGCGCGGCGATCGCGCCGGCGTCCACGGCCCGCGCACTGAGCACGACCCGGGTCTCGCCGGCGGGATCGTGGACGGCACGCGCGTGCAGCGTTCCGCCGGCGGCACGCGGTGTCGTGGTCTCGATCTCGAGCCGTCCGCCGGCCAGCCCTACCTTCATCGCGACGTCCGCTGCACGCGTGCCGCGCCATTCGACACTCGCGGCGCTTGCCTCGATCTCGATTTCGAGTGCGCCCAGCCAGGCCGGCAACAAGGCGGGCTGCGTTTGTGCGGCGGTGGCCGTACCCAGGGCTAACAGCAACGCCGCGGGCCGCGCGCCGCAGCGCATCAGGGGCTGCCGAATTCGTCGACCACGTCGGCGAGCAACGGCGCGCGCCAGCCGGCGGCCGCGCGGGACGGCACCTGTCCGGCGACGAGGCGCTCGATATCACGGCGCGTCAGCAGCAGGGAGGCACCGATGCCGAGCTCGGCCGCGCGCGCCCGCACGCGCGCTGCACAAGCCTTTGCGCGCTGGCGGTCCGCCACGCTCGGCGGACCGCCGGGCTGCGCACCACGCGCCGGATCGTCGTCGGCGAGACCGACGCGCATGAGCTCGAGCACGGTGTCGGCATGCTTGCGGACGAACGCCGGATTGTCCGTCAGCACCGCGGCGAGCTCGGCGCGGCTGCACGGCCCGGCGCCGGCCAGCGCGAGGATTTCGGCATCCTTGAGCACCCAGCCACGCGGCAGGTCGCGTTCGCGCGCGCGACGTTCGCGCCAGCGCGCCAGCGCGACGCCGCGCGCGAAGCCCGCGCCGTCCACGGCCGCCAGCCCCTTGACCCGCTGCCAGGCATCTTCGACCGGCGGGTCGAGCAGCGCCGGTGCGCTGAGTTCGCGGCACTCCTCGGTCAGCCACGCCGTGCGGCCAAGCGCTGCGAGGCGTTCGCCGAGCGCGGTGTCGAGCGCGGCCAGGTGGCGTACGTCATCGGCCGCGTAGTGCATCTGCAGCGCACTGAGCGGACGCTGGCGCCAGTTGGTGCGGGTCTGTGACTTGTCCAGCGTGATGCCGAGTACCCGCTGGACCAGCTCGGCGTAGCCGATTTGTTCGTCGAACCCGGCCAGCGCAGCGGCGATCTGCGTGTCCACCAGCGGCGCGGCGATGGCGACGCCGGCGAAATGCAGCACCTCGAGGTCCTGCCGTGCGGCATGCAACAGCTTGCGGCGCGCGGGGTCGGCGAGAATCCCCGCGAGCGGTTCGAGATCGTCCAGCGCCAGCGTGTCGAGAAGCGCGATGCGCTCCGCGCAGGCAATCTGCACCAGGCACAGCTGGGCGAAGTAGGTGCGCTGGCGCTCGAACTCGGTATCCAGCGCCAGGGGTGCCGCGGGCTCACAGGCACCGAGCCAGTCGGCGAGACTGGCCGGGTCGGTGAGATAGTCGAAGTGCTCGCTGCGGGAATCGCTCATGCTGATGTCGTGGCCGGTCCTGGGAGAAGCGCGCGCATTATGCCCGGGAACCAGGGCTCTGGCGCCGCGTCGAAGCAAATACGCTACACTGTGCCGACACCGCGCCGACCGATCCCACCGTCTGCGCGCGACGCTGCGAGCCACCATGATACGCCGATTGTTGCTGACGCTGCTGCTGACCCTGTCCGTCGCCACCCCGGTCGCGGCGAACGCGCCGGTGGTCGCGCTGGAAGATCTTCGCCCCCAGGCCGAACACCGCCGGGCAACGCGTTTGATCACGCACGTCGTGGCCAACTACCACTACCGCAACGTCGCGCTCGACGACGCGCTCTCGCGTCAGATTCTCGATCGCTACATCGAAGCCCTCGACCCGACCCGCAGCTACCTGATGCAGGCGGACATCGATGCGTTCATGGAGCACGCCGAGCGCATCGACGACTACCTGCGCAGCTCGAGCCTGGATCCCCTGTTCGAGATGTTCATCACTTTCCGGCAGCGTCTGCACGAACGCATCGACCACGCGACGGCGGTGCTCGACGGCGAGTTCGACTTCACCGTCGACGAGAGCATCGAGTTCGATCGCGAGGACGCATCCTGGCCGGCCGATCGAGCCGAACTCGACGAACTATGGCGCAAGCGCGTGAAGAACGACGTGCTCTCGCTGAAGCTCGCCGGCAAGGAACTGGACGATATCCGCGACACCCTGCGCAAGCGCTACACGGGCCTGTACCGCCGCACCGCGCAGCTCACCAGTGACGATGTCTACCAGACGCTGATCAACGCGTACACCACCACCATCGATCCGCACACGGCGTATTTCTCGCCGCGCACCTCGGAGAACTTCAAGATCCGCATGAGCCTCTCGCTCGAGGGCATCGGTGCGGTGCTGCAGAGCGAGAACGACATGACGCTCGTGCGCGAAGTGGTGCCCGGCGGTCCTGCCGAACTGAGCGGCAAGCTGCATGCCGACGATCGCATCGTTGGCATCGGACAGGACGCTGGAGGCGAGATCGTCGACGTTGTCGGCTGGCGCCTCGACGACGTGGTCGACCTGATCCGCGGCCCGAAGAACTCTGTCGTGCGCCTCGAAGTCCTGCCCAAGGGTGTAGCCGTCGACGGCCCCACCCAGGTCGTCGAGATCACGCGTAACACGATCAAGCTCGAGGAACAGGCCGCCAAGGGGTCCGTGCTCGAGGTCGATGGCGGACTCAAGGTCGGCGTCATCGACGTGCCCACGTTCTACATGGACTTCGAAGCCCGCAGCGCAGGCGACAGCAACTACCGCAGCACGACCCGCGACGTGCGCCGCATCATCGAGGAACTGTCCGCCGAAGGGATCGGCGGCCTGGTGATCGACCTGCGTTCGAATGGTGGCGGATCGCTCAACGAAGCGACCGAACTGACCGGCCTGTTCATCGACACCGGACCGGTGGTCCAGGTGCGCGACTCGCAGGGGCGCGTACAGATCGAGCGCGACCGCGACAACGGCGTTGCGTGGGCCGGCCCGCTGATGGTGCTGGTCGACCGCAACAGCGCCTCGGCCTCGGAAATCTTTGCCGGCGCGATCCAGGACTACCATCGCGGGCTGGTCGTCGGCGAGCCGACCTTTGGTAAAGGCACGGTGCAGAACCTGGTCGACCTCAACCGCTTCGACCAGTCGATGAAAGGCAAGCTCGGTCAACTCAAGGCGACCATCGCCCAGTTCTTCCGCGTCAACGGTGGCAGCACCCAGCATCGCGGCGTGCTGCCGGACATCGTCCTGCCGACCGTAATCAGCATGGAGGACCACGGCGAACGCTCGCTCGAGAATGCCCTGCCGTGGGCCTCGATCCAGCCGGCGCGCTACACGCCGGTCAGTTTCGCGGCCGACAGCCTGCCGCACGTGCGCCGCGACCACGAACGGCGCATCCACGACGATACCGCCTTCCAGGCGATCCTGGATACCGAGAAAGCAATCAAGGAAGCCCGCGCAAAGACCGCCGTGTCGCTGGTCGAACAGACGCGCCGCGCCGAACACGAGCAGGCACGTCGCGAGCAGCGCGAGCGCGAGAATGCAATCCGCGTCGCACGCGGCCTCGAGCCGCTGCCGGAAGACACCGACAGCGACGACGATGCCGACGAGAGCGCAGCGCTCGATGGCCTCGACGGCGCGCAGGAAGAGGACGAGGAGGACGACGAAGAAGGCTTCGACGTCGTGCTCGACGAGGCCGGCCGCATCCTGCGCGACTGGATTACCGCCCAGGCGGGTGACGACCAGCGTCTCGTCGACGCCGAACGCGGCAACGCGCAGCCGCTCGATGCCGGTGCGCCAACGACCAGCGACGCCGCGCGCGTTCAGTAGCCGGGAGTGCGCTCGCCGGCAAGTAGCGCGGCCAGGCCGTCATAGCTGGCGACGAGGTCTCCGAGCGTAAAGCGGGCGTTGGCAGGACTCGGATTGGGCGAGATCCAGCAGCGCGCAGCGCACAGCCTGAACGCCTGCTCGCCC
>Ga0180436_10006260_pt1 | contig 10357 bp, 9 predicted proteins | sample SS_ome_2_FD_132434 | JGI IMG/M metagenome (GOLD analysis project Ga0180436, IMG submission 132434) | Hypersaline lake sediment archaeal communities from the Salton Sea, California, USA - SS_3_S_2 metaG | ecosystem: Environmental > Aquatic > Non-marine Saline and Alkaline > Hypersaline > Sediment...
ACGACGCATCGGGGCAATTTGATTCCATTGGCTTTACAACTGATCCTGTGTATGTGGACAGGGGATTGAAAAACAACGAGGAGTATTGTTACAGGATAAAAAGCACCGGCTGGCGCAGCATCGAAGGGAAACTCTACGAAAATGTGAACTTCAGTCATGTAAACTGCACGCAGCCTGTCGATACCACACCGCCCTGTACTCCGATCCTCTCCGGGCAATCGTTCTGTGATGAGTTTTACAACCTGCTCACCTGGCGGTTGCCGGCAGACAGCTGCCTGGAGGATATTGTGGGATATAAGCTATACTACTCCCCCACCGAGGCAGGGACACCCTTTCTGATAGAGGATTATGAAAGCGAACCCACAGATACTTCTTATATCGATCTGAAAACCGAGGAGACCCTTACCGGGTGCTACTATATCAGTGCCGTTGACTCTTTTGCCAATGAATCGGCCCTTTCTGCGCGGCTTTGTCTCGATGAGTGTTCCAATTATGTACTCCCGAATGTTTTCTCTCCCAACAGCGACAGGACCAATGACCTGTTTGTGCCATTGAGAACGGCATTTGTTGAGAGAGTGGATTTCCAGGTGTTCAACAGGTGGGGATTATTGATCTTTCAGACCGATGATCCGGACCTGAACTGGGATGGCAAGATCATGGGGACCGATAAAGTAGTCTCTCCCGGAGTGTATTATTATATTTGCGAGGTATTTGAGCCGCGGCTGGGTGGTATAGAATCTTACACCCTCACAGGTTTTATCTATGTTTTTTCAGGAGATGAAAACGATGTATTTATAGAATAATGAGAACTATTGTGCTGATCATATCACTTTTCATGTTCCAGCAGGTCTGCGGCCAGCAGGATCCTGGTGCGCTGCTCCGGGCAAAAGCCCTGATGGATGTGAATAATTTTGAATCAGCCATCCAGTATCTTGAACCAGTTGCTGCAAAGGAGCCGGGAAATACTGACGTGATCTTCAGCAGGGGAAAGTGTTACTTCGCACTGAAGCGTTATGACGAGGCCAGGGCAGATTTTTTATTGGTGAACAACAAGAGAAATGGCATGGCGAGCCTGATGCTTGCAAAAACCGAAGCGCGTCTGAATCGCCCGGAACTGGCTGTCAAGTATCTCAGGGAACACCTCGGATCCTATTACAAACTTCCGGAGAAGGATATCCTGCTCGATAAGGACCTTGCACTGATTGAATCCTCCGCTGCCTGGATTGCGCTCTGGAGGGAGCGGGAATGGTATTCACCCTACGACCAGGAACTGCAGGAAATCATTTACCTGAAGCAAAGGGGAGATTACCCGGAAGCGATCAACAGGCTTCGTGACCTGGAAAAGAAGGGATTCAAAAGAACGATCGTGAACCAGCAGCTGGCTGAGTTATACAGGAGATCGGGCAACAACAAGGCGGCACTTGATGCGTTGAACAAGGCAATCAGTGCCGACAGCAGGAATACAGAAGCGCTGAAAATGAGGATCGACCTTTTGGTGGAAGCAGGTGACTTCGAAGATGCGGCGCGTGATTGCAGTCAGCTTCTCCGCCAGTCTCCGGATGCCTTTGACTACTACCTGGTGGCGGGCCGGATCCACAGCAGCCTCGGTGCCTACGATGCAGCGGTCAGCCCGGTCAACACTTACCTGGAATTATATCCACGTTCACATGCTGCACTGAATGTACTTGGGGAGATCCATTTTACCGCTGGGAAATACCTGGATGCGCTGTCTTCCTTCAATAAAGCCCTTGAACTGGACAAGGGAACAGCAGCCTATTTTTTCAACAGGGGCCGCACCTACGCAGCTACCCGAACGTACAGGTATGCTGAAAAAGATTTTTCCATGGCACTGGACCTGGACCCGGTGGATCCTGAAATATGGTTCGCAAAGGGACTGACCGACCTGGAACTCGGAAATATGAATACCGCCTGTTTTGATTTCAGAAATGCGCTTCGTTATGGGAAATATGAAGCCCGGGAATACCTTGACAGGCACTGCGGTAAATAAATATGGAAAACAAAAACGAAAAGGACCTGAAAGCCAGAGAAGCTGAAAAAAAACAGATCAGCATTCTCCGGTCCGGCAATGCTGCGGCAATCATCGAAACGATCGGGGAGATCAGGGAAAATGGCACCATAACCATTCTTCCCGAGATATTCGAAGTCATGCTCGATACCGAAGACGACGAAGTCATGGAGGCATGCACGAACCTCCTGAATGATCTTAAAAGTGAGGAAGCGGTCAGTTACCTGGTAGCTGCGCTAAAGAACCAGCGGTTCCGGCCCATCCGGCCCATGCTGGTATCATCCTGCTGGCAATCCGGACTCGATTACCATACGGAAGTTCCCCTGTTTGCAAGGTTTCTGCTGAGGGAAGACTATGCAACTGCCATCGAAGCCTTTACTGTGATCGAAAACAGCATCGGGGATCTTTCCGACGATGAGATCGTTCAACTGACCAGCACGCTGAATGCCGGTTTACAGGAAGCAAGTGACAACAAGAAGAAGCTGATCCGGGAAATGATCACTGTGATCCGGGAATTCTGAATCGTCTGCGCAGGTAAATCCTGATGAAGTGCGTATTGTGTCGTCCCTGCCTGTTATGAAAGCAGCGGATGTGCATGTCAGTGCATCTTTGAGAAGTACTTGATAAACTGTGCACGCTCGTATGCAGCCGGATCCTTCAGGTTGGCATAGCTCATTTTTCCCCTGAATTCATCGATGGAGTTGTATTGCTTCTTCTCCATCCATTTCTTTATTTCACCAACGAGCTCGTGGACATAATCCACGCCATTCCTGTAGAGGACAGAGCAAACCTGCACGGCCTGGGCGCCTGCCAGCAATTGCTTTACTGCACCCAGTCCGCTGTGCACACCTGTTGATGCGGCAATATCCAGTTTCGGGACTTCAGAAGAAATGATCCCCACCCAACGCAGGCTGTTCCTGATATCAGCAGGGGAACTCAACACTTCTGCCGCGCCCATTGTGAAGTTATCGGGGTCAATATCGGGGGCATAGAAGCGGTTGAACATCACAATTCCGTCGGCACCCCTGACGGAGAGTTCTTCTGCGATCCAGGTAAGATTTGTAAAATGCATACCCAGCTTGACCATTACGGGGATGCGTACCTTCTTTTTCACTTCTTCAAGAATACGCAAATATACCTCCTCATAAGCGCGTGGATCCTTTTTCCTGTCATTGGCCATATAGTAGATGTTCAGCTCTATACCATCGGCCCCGGCCTCCTCCATTTGCAGGGTAAAATCGACCCACTCACTGTTGCTGTAGCAGTTCACACTGGCAATCACCGGGATATCCACCGCGGCTTTCGCTTTCCTGATCAGCTCCAGGTAATTTCCAACAGAATTCTCCCGGGCATAGGTTTTCAGATAATCCGTAGCCTCCGGGTAATCACCGCCTGTCTCCATGGAGCCGATCTCGAATTGTATCTGTTCTTCGAACAACGACTTCAATACAACAGCACCTGCACCCGCATCGGCAATTTTCCTGATCCTCGGAACAGTGTTTGTAAGACCACTGCTGGAAACGATGATCGGACTTTTTAACTCTAAACCTGCGTATTTAACTGATAGATCGATCATTTCAAAACTTTTTATGTGGTTTTCCGCGGGCCAAATACCAGGCTGCCCACGCGGATCATGTTGCTTCCTTCTTCAATCGCCAGCTGATAATCGTCCGACATTCCCATCGACAGAACAGAAAAACCAGGTTGCGACCTGTAATGCGTCGATTTTAGCTTTTCAAATATACGTTTTAGATTTCGAAACTCCTCCCTCACCACTTCAGAATTGTCAGTAAAAGTAGCCATACCCATAAGTCCGCGCACCTTCACGAATTCCATTTTCCGGAACTCTTCGGAATCCAGGATCGAGTCAAGCTCCTCCTCGCTGAGACCGAATTTTGAAGTTTCTTTTGCAATATGCACCTGCAGCAGGCAGTTGATCTGCCGTTCATTTTTCCTGCCCTCCTTGTCCAGCATCCTGAGCAGTTTCAGGCTGTCAACACCATGCACCAGGTGGACGAACGGGGCGATGTATTTCACCTTGTTTGACTGCAGGTGTCCGATCATATGCCAGCGGATCTCCTGCGGCAGTTCCTGCTGCTTTTCCACCAGCTCCTGCACCTTGTTTTCCCCGAAATCGAGGTGCCCGGCTTCAAACAATTCACGCACCATATGTGCCGGCTTGGTCTTGGAGACGGCCACCAGATCCACATGTTCCGGAATCCGTTTTTTCAGTTGCTCCAGATTCGCTTTAATATTCATCATCAGTCCAGCGAGTGGATCACCAGCCCGCTTCTCAATTTTGGTTCAAACCAGGTGGTTTTGGGGGGCATGATCAGGTCATTGTCGGCAATATCCATCAATTGTTTCATGGATACCGGATACAGTGCAAAAGCGACCTCCATGTTTCCCTGGTCCACCAGTTTTTTCAATTCTTCAAGTCCCCTGATTCCCCCGACAAAATCGATCCGGTTCGACTTCCGAAGGTCGGTGATGTTCAGCACGGGACCCAGTACCTGTTCGGAAAGGATCGTAACGTCCAGGCAGCCAATGGGATCGTCATCATTATACGTGGAAGGTTTTGCCTTCAGCGAGAACCAGTTTCCTTCAAGGTACATACTGAACACATGTGGTTCATCGGGTTTAAAAATCTCCTTCCCGATCTGCTTCACCTCGAATCCTTTGTCAAGTTCTCCAAGGAACTGCTTGGTTGTCAGCTCATTCAGATCTGTTACCACGCGATTGTAATCAATGATCGTAAGCTGCGAGGCAGGAAAATTCACTGAAAGGAAATAGTTATATTCCTCATTCCCCGTATGATCCGGATTGTTCTTTCTGCGCTCGCTGCCCACCAGTGCCGCGGCAGCTGTGCGATGGTGCCCGTCGGCCACATAGGTATACGGGATATCCTTTTCAAAAAAGCCTGCGACCGCATCAATATCTTCCTGTTGTTCCATGATCCAGAAATGGTGGCCCACACCATCGCCGGTTTCAAAATCGTACACCGGTTTTTCCCTGATCACCCGCTGCACAATGGCATCAATGCCTGCATGGTCGGGGTATGCAAAAAATACCGGCTCGGCATTGAAATGGGTAACGCGTATATGGTTCATCCTGTCCTCTTCCTTGTCCGGACGGGTCAATTCATGCTTTTTGATGACTTCGTTCATGTAATCATCTACCGATGAGCAACCTACGATGCCATACTGGGTCTTGCCAAACATGGTCTGTGCATACACATACAAGAGGTCCCTGTCGTCCTGCACAAAAAAACCATCCTGGATCAGTTTGTTGATATTCTCTCTTGCCTTGTCATATACTTCAACGGAATGGAGGTCGATCCCTTCCGGGAGATCCACTTCCGGTTTAACCACGTGAAGGAAAGAATGCGGATTCCCTTGCACCTCTGCGCGTGCCTCTTTTGAATTCAGCACATCGTAAGGTCTTGATGCTACCTCTTTCACATGCTCAACCGGAGGCCGAAACCCCTTGAAAGGTTTAAGTACTGCCATAATCGGAAAAAAATTAAGTTGGAATAATCAGTTTACCTTGAAGGTGGTTTCGCCGTTTTCGATGAATGCCACGATCTGCTTCGCTGCAGCGACCCCTGCATTGAGATTCGCTTCTGCGGTTTGTGCACCCATCTTCTTAGGTGTAAAGAAGAACCTTCCTGCATATTTCGATGCGATCTCCTCCTTGCAATCAGGCGCAATGTCCGACAGGTAGCGAAGATCTTCCCTTTCTGCCATTGCCTTCAGGAGCCCTGCTTCATCAATCACCTCTTTCCTGGCGGTATTTACCAGGGTGGCTCCTTCGGGCATCGCCGACAGCAATGCTTCGTTGATGGAACCCCGGGTTTCCTGGTTGGCAGGAATATGCAATGAAATATACTGACATTTTGAATACAACTCCTCAACGGTTTTAAGGCAGGTAACGCCATCGTTTTCTATAACCACCCTGTCAACATAAGGATCATAAGCAAAAACCTTCATTCCCATTCCTTTGGCGATCAGGGCCACGATCCTTCCGACATATCCATAGGCATGGATGCCAAGTTTTTTACCTCGCAGTTCCGTACCGGCAGTGCCGTTAAAGCCATTCCGGTTGAGATAGATCAGCATTCCGAATACAAGTTCGGCAACAGCGTTGGAATTTTGTCCGGGTGTATTCATTACGGTCACACCTTTTTCTGTTGCTGCGGCAAGGTCCACATTGTCATACCCTGCTCCTGCACGCACAACGATCTTCAGTGAAGGTGCTGCATTAATGACATCGCTGTCGACAATGTCACTGCGCACGATCATTCCGTGGACACCCGGCATCGCCGCGATCAGTTCATCCTTCGAAGTATACTTCTCAAGCAGGTCAAGCTCATATCCTGCTTCCTTACATACCTGTGAAACTTCTGCTACAGCCTGTTTTGAAAAAGGCTTTTCCGTTGCAATCAATATTTTTGTCATATCGTTGGGATTAATTTTTCTGTTCAAATTCTTTCATTGTCTTAACAAGTGCATCCACGCTGGAAAGGGGCATCGCGTTGTAAATGGAAGCCCTGAAACCGCCCACAGAACGATGGCCTTTGATACCAACCATTCCCTTTTCAGTGGCAAAAGCAAGGAAATCAGCTTCCAGTTCCTGGTAGTTTGCATCCATCACGAAGGTAACATTCATGATGGAACGGTCGGCTTCATCCTCCACATTGCACCTGAAAAGTTTGTTGCGGTCGATTTCATCATATAATAATGCTGCCTTTGACAGGTTCGATTGATGCATGGCCTCAACACCACCCTGCTGCTTGTACCATTCAAGGGTTTTCAGTGCTGCGAAAACCGGGACCACCGGTGGTGTATTGAACATTGATTCCTTTTCAATATGTACCTGGTAATCCAGCATCGTCGGGATGGCACGGTCCACCTTCCCAAGGATGTCGTTCTTTACAATCACGAATGTGACCCCTGAAGGTGCCAGGTTTTTCTGGGCACCGCCATAGATCAGCGCATATTTGGAAACATCGAGGGGCCTGCTGAAAATGTCAGATGACATGTCAGCAACAAGCGGTACGGAAACATCCAGGTCTTCCCTGATCTCAGTACCATAGATGGTGTTGTTGGTCGTGATATGGAAATAATCGGCATCTGACGGCAGGTTGTACCCCTTCGGTATATAGGAATAGGTAGACTCCTTCGAAGAAGCCACCACGTCGACTTCGCCAAACAATTTTGCCTCCTTGATGGCCTTGGAAGCCCAGGATCCGGTATCTAGGTATGCTGCCTTTTTCGACATCAGGTTATACGGAACCATACAGAACTGCATGCTGGCACCTCCCTGAAGGAAGAGCACCGAATAACCTTCAGGAATATCCAGCAATTCCTTAAACAACTGCTGTGCCTGGTCCATCACAGCCACGAATTCCTTGCTCCTGTGGGAGATCTCCATGATCGACAAACCCATCCCGGCAAAATCCAGGATTGCGTCGGCCGTATTCCTGATCGTGTATTCCGAAAGAATGGAGGGTCCTGCATAAAAATTGTGCTTCTTCATCTGATTCAATTTAAGATATTATCGTTATTTTAATAACAGTAAAGATAGTTATTCAATAAATTATCACAAAAACAATTGATTTTAGTTATAAACGTAAAGTTAACAATAGTTTCTGCATTCAATTAGTTAGTTTTCTTTCTGTCACATATTATTATTCTGTCTGTGTACCTGCATGACAGCCATTGAAATGCGACTGTGCAATGTATTTTACTGACCGTCGTTAATGAGTGTGATACTATCCTTTCTGAAAACAGGTATCATTGTTGTTTTGTCGATCTCATGGCAATAGGCGATGACATCGTCGAGTCCGTTCTTCTTAAGGCGGTGCCGCTGTGCGACCTTTTCAATGTATCCCATCATGTCGTTTTTCGCTACATTATACAGATCCATGGCTCCGTGTGCCGAATCACAAATGGTTGTGAAGCGGTCGTCTGCCAGGACCAGTTCGGTCAGTGCACCTGCAAAAAGGGTATCCTCCAGGTTGAACTTGTTCTTCCATCCTGCGCAGAGAATCAGCAGGTCGCGGTTGCATGACCTGATATAATCTGCCAGTGCCCCGAGGTTCAGGTATGCCCCGATCAGCACTTCGTGCCCGCTGGAAGCCAGGTGGATCGCGTGAGTGCCATTCGTTGTGGAATACACAATCTCCTTCCCATGGACACGGTCGGCACTGAAATTGTAGGGTGAATTCCCGAAATCGGCAAAATCCCTGACAATGCCATCCCGTTCAGCAGCCACCATATAACCCTGGTTCTTATAGGCCTTCGCTTCTTCGAGGGTTCCCACCGGGATCAGTCGATCCACGCCGTTCATAAAAGCGGTTACGATGGCTGAGCTTGCACGCAGGATATCAGTAACCACCACAATTGCTTCCTTATTTTCATAATCTGCATACAAGGCAGGGCTATAACACACTTCAATATGGTTCATTGCTCAATACCTTATGCGGGTTGATAAAAAGGGGGCTTCACTACAGTTGCCGGGATTTGCTTATTTCTGATTGCAATGTATATAACAGTATCCAGTTTATTGCAGGGCACTTCCACATATCCCATGCCGATCGATTTGCCGGTCAGCGGCGACATGGTTCCGGAGGTGACACGACCGATTATCTTTCCTTCTTCATTCACGATCGGGTAATCCTTGCGTGCGATGCCCCGCTCCTGCAGTTCAAATCCTGCCAGTCGCCGTTTCAGTCCCTGCTCCTTTTGTCGCTCGAGGAGAGCCCTGTCGATAAAGTCATTATCCTCCGTGAATTTGGTAATCCATCCAAGACCTGCTTCGAGGGGTGATGTGGTGTCATCAATATCATTGCCATACAGGCAAAATCCCATTTCGAGCCGGAGTGTATCCCTGGCAGCAAGTCCGGCAGGTTGCAGGTCGAATTCCCTGCCTGCTTCCAGGATGGCGTCCATGATCTCCGGACCGTCCGCGTTGTTGAAATAGATTTCGAAACCACCCGAGCCGGTATACCCGGTATTGCTGATCAGTATGTTTTTCTTACCGGCCAGTTCGTCAAAAACAAAACTGTAATAAGGAATGTCGCCGAGGTCTGCCGGGGTGAGTTTCTGAAGTATCTTTGTCGCATCGGGGCCCTGGATCGCCAGCTGACTGGTACTGTCTGAAGCATTTTCAATTGCTGCGCCATGGTGGTTGTGTGCCACCACCCAGTTCCAGTCTTTTTCGGCATTGGAGGCATTGACCACCAGCAGGTACTTATCTGCCTGCACGCGGTAAACGAGCAGATCATCGACGATACCTCCCTTCCCATTGGGAAAACATGAATACTGTACTTTTCCATCGGTGAGTTTGTGCACATCGTTTGTGGTGAGTCGCTGCACGAGTTCAGTGGAATGTTCACCGGACACCCATATCTCGCCCATATGAGAAACGTCGAAGATCCCGGCCTTTTCCCTGACATGTACATGTTCCTTTTTCACTCCTGCGAATTCCACCGGCATCTCGAATCCGGCAAATGGTACAAGCCGACCTCCCATTTTTCTGTGGATGTCGTTGAAAACTGTTTTTCTCACTGGTAAATTTTGTTTTAAGCAGCTGTTATATAATACGGTGCAAATCGATCCCGGACCGATGCAGCACCCTGGCCCATTTCAGACCAGGGTAAGTCGTGATACAATCTTCAGCAAAAGTAGTATTTTCTGTAAGGATTCCACTTGTTTAATAGCAGGGATCGGGGGAAAAAACACCCCTGCCATCAGGGAAAAGGACCTGACGTCGAATGCAAAGAAATGCTTGCAACACCGGCATCCTTATTTCTCCAGCACCTTGAATTCCACCCTCCTGTTCATCTCGCGACCTTCGGCTGTGTCATTTTCAGCAACGGGCTGGGAATCTGCATATCCTTTGTATTCAAGTCTGCCAGGATTAATGCCTTTATTTACAATATAATCCACAACTGATTTTGCCCTGGCTTCTGAAAGCCTGGTGTTGATGCGCAGTGATCCGGTATTGTCTGTGTGACCTGATATTTCAAGTCTGACGGACTGGTTGTTTTCGAGGAACCGCACCACCTGGTCGAGTGCTTCGTAGGAATTGGGTGTCAGCACCGACTTCCCGGTTTCGAAGTAGATATTGTCCAGTACGACCTTGGTCCCCACCTCGATTTTCTGGAGGTAAAAATTCCTCTCCGCCGGTTCATCGGGGTTCAGTCCGGACAGATCCAGGATATCGAGGTAATACAGGTATCCGGTTGCATTGATCTCCACCCCGTAGATGCCGGGTTCAGGGATCCTGGCCCTGTAGAATCCGTCGGTTCCTGTCATGGCCCTGGCG
>Ga0180436_10006261_pt1 | contig 10354 bp, 8 predicted proteins | sample SS_ome_2_FD_132434 | JGI IMG/M metagenome (GOLD analysis project Ga0180436, IMG submission 132434) | Hypersaline lake sediment archaeal communities from the Salton Sea, California, USA - SS_3_S_2 metaG | ecosystem: Environmental > Aquatic > Non-marine Saline and Alkaline > Hypersaline > Sediment...
GGCGGCGGCGGAGGGGGTGGCGACTCACCGATTCACGGCCGCAGTCACTGGGACTGGGGCGATCTGGCCTCTATCCCCGGCGTTGCTCTGGACTGGATCCGAGACCATCCAGGGTGGTTCCTGCTCGGGGGCCTCGCACTGGTGGCGATCCTTGCGGTCGTCGTCGCCCTTGCCTGGGTCAGTTCGCGCGGCAAGTTCATGTTCCTCTACAACGTTGCCCGCGATGAATCCAAGGTTGCCAGGCCATGGAAAGACTATCGGCAAGAGGGGAACTCGCTCTTCCTCTGGCGCTTGGTCTTTGGACTGATCTGCCTCGTCCCGATTCTCCTGCTCTTTGGATCTGTCCTCCATCTGGTCGTCACGCTCGACCACGGCGGCCATCCGACCGGTGTGGGGGTGCTGGGGATCATCGCTGCGATTCTCGCCGGCGTGAGCCTGTTTGCCGTGATCGGCTTCATTGACCTCATGCTGGATAGCTTCGTGGTGCCGATCATGTACAAGCACCGACTGGGGGCGGTGCCGGCGTGGAAACGGTTTCTCTCCCTGTTCTTCCGCCACCCTTGGCATTTCGTGCTCTACGGTTTGATGGTCCTGGTACTGCATATTCTGGTGACTGCAGTTGTCTTCGTGCTGGGATTGCTCACGTGCTGCATCGGGTTCCTGCTGCTGATCCTCCCCTACATCGGGTCCGTGCTCATGCTTCCCGTCTCCTACACACTGCGTGCATTCAGTATCGAGTACCTTGGGCAGTTCGGCACGGAGTACGACGTGTTCGGCGCACCTCCCGAACCGGGAGAGGCAGGGGGATCGCGTTAGGTTGCATTGGGGGGCGCATCGGGTGGGCTTCGATTTGGCCATTCCCGGTCCAGGTCGTCATGGACGTAGAATCAGGCAGGTAAGGGCGTGACCCGCATCCTCTCACAGACACCACCGCAGCAGAGCGGGCCGAGAACGCGCTTCCTGGTGGTGAAGCGACTTCCCGGAGAGCGCAGGAGCGCAAGACTGCTTCTTGCGGCGGCATCAATCCTGATCCTGCTCTTGCTGTTTCTAGTGGATCCGCAGAGCAATCACCTGCCTGCATGCCGCTTCCATGCGTTGACCGGCCACAGCTGCCCAAGCTGCGGACTGACCCGATCCTTCTTCGCCTTGCGGCACTTCGATGTCGGAGCGGCCTTCGGCTTTCACCCTTTGGGTCCGATCGTCTGCCTTGCGCTGCTCGCCGGCACGCTGAAGTCGCTCATCGAAGGTCTTTCCGGGAGAGGATGGGGCCTGGCAATAGAGTGGCGGTCGCGGAGGACCTTCTCCGGCCTGATCCTCGGCCTCTGGGTCTGCCTCTGGCTGTCCGTCTGGGGCGTGAGGTTGAATGCCGAAAGAAGGGCTCAGCAGCAACCGGCAGCCGCCGCGTGCGACGTGGCCTCCGCCCAGTCTCGGGCCTCTGAGTACTGCGCCGGGGAGCGTTTCCTCGGGTGCGTGGAATGCCTGCGCGCAGGGACGCTGCTCGAAGTGCCCAGCCTGTAGACCGCCCTACGGCGGCTCAAGTGTAAGTGTGACGTAGATTAAGCCCTTCGATCCGCAGACCGAAGGGCTCTCTTTCTCGTCCTGCGGGGCCGATGACGACGTTACAGGAACTCGGAAGCGGGTTGCCCAGGGCTTGCGGGAGGCTCTCGAGCATCCAGATTCTCCCGCTTCCATGAAATGCTTCCCATGGGTTTCCTGACTGACTGCATCTCCAAAACCGCCACGCTTCCTCTGTGCCTAGGCTCACTCCCGTGAGAGCGCAGCATGGCCGTCGAAGGCCCAGCCGTATCGCCGAGGGCCACATCGATGTGATTTCGTGAATATGGGCAATTACACCCACTGCCACTGACCTGCAGCCTGGCGTTCATTCACAGCCACATGAGAATCCGCTTGACTGGCAGCCGGGCTCTTTTGATTATGGGTCGCACAATTCCAAAATGAGGCGCAAAATGGAATCAGTCGGCCGCTTCTTCGACGCTCCCCGCAGCAACTTCTTCCTCTTCGGCCCCCGCGGAACCGGGAAGTCGACGCTGGTGAGACAGGGCTTCGCGCGCGCGCTCTACATCGACCTGCTCCAGCCGGACACCTTTCGCACCTTCTCCGCCAGCCCGGAACGAATGCGCGAACGACTCCTAGCAGACCCGGGCATTGCCGAAGTGATCATCGATGAAATCCAGAAGGTGCCCGAACTCCTTGATCTTGTGCACAGCCTCATCGAGGAGAAACGCGGGTGGCGGTTCATACTGACCGGATCGAGTGCACGAAAACTGAAGCGTGCCGGTGTCGATTCGTTGGCGGGGCGTGCGCGGCTGTGCTCACTGCATCCTTTCATCGCCGCTGAGCTCGGCGGCCTGTTCGATCTGGAGAGGGCACTGCAGATCGGATTGCTCCCGATCGTCCTCGATTCCCCTGAGCCGGTGCAGGTCCTGAGAACCTATGCTGCACTCTATTTGCGTGAGGAAGTACAGAGCGAGGGCCTGGTTCGCAATATTGGCAATTTCTCCAGGTTTCTAGAGGCGGTGAGCTTCTCCCATGCCTCGCTTCTGAATGTCAGCAGTGTCGCCCGCGAGTGCGAGGTGGAGCGCAAGGTGGTCGATGGGTACATCGGCATTCTCGAGGATCTGCTACTGGCCTACCGCGTCAATGTCTTCACGAAGCGTGCTCGTCGAGCTCTGGTTTCACACCCGAAGTTCTATCTCTTCGACGCGGGTGTGTACCGATCCTTGAGACCCAGAGGCCCCCTCGATCGCCCAGAGGAGATTGAGGGGCATGCCCTAGAAGGGTTGGTGGGCCAGCACCTCCGCGCCTGGATCGCTTATTCAGACGACGATTGGTCCCTGAGTTTCTGGAGGACCCGGTCAGGAGTTGAGGTTGACTTCGTGGTTTACGGCCCGGGAGGACTATTCGCGATCGAGGTCAAGAACTCGGCGCGTATCCGGCCGCAGGATCTCAGATCGCTGAAGGCTTTCAAGCAGGACTACCCCGAGAGCCGGACCTATCTGCTTTATCGAGGCGCCGATCGTCTAAGGAAAGGAGACATACTCTGCCTGCCGTCCCACGAGTTTCTCCTCCAACTCCGACCAGGTCGTGGTCTGGATGAGGGTCTGTAGGACGAGTGGAGAGCGCATCCTGCCGGACGCATCAGAATGCCCTCCGACCTCGCGATCGAAGGGCTTTCAATGGCTGCGGGGCCGACGAGATTTGAACTCGCGACCTCTGGCTTGACAGGCCAGCGTTCTAACCAGGCTGAACTACGACCCCGACTCAGAAGGCACGAACAAAGAGGGTACGCGAGCGTCCCCCGGCTGTCAATCCGAAAGCCGCCGCGGCGGCGGAATCGGTCACCACCAGCGCGCGAACTCGATCCCGCGGTAGTAGTGGCGCAGGATCTGCGGGGCGGTTGCCCCCTGCCGGGCGAGCTCTTGCGCCCCGTATTGACACAGCCCGACGCCGTGGCCGTAGCCGATCCCCTCGAGCGTGATCCAGCACTCGCCTCCGGCCGCGTGGCGGGACGGGCGCGCGAAGAGCGTGCTCCGCAGCGGGCGGCCGTCGGGCCGACGCAGGAGCCAGCGAATCCGGTCGCCCTCGACCCGGAAGCGGCCGGTCGTCGTCACGACCTCCAGCACCTCGACCCGGCCCGAGGGCGAGCGACGACGCACTTCGAGATCGCGCAACCGGCCCAGAGCCCGCCCGCGGGCCGCCGGTGCCTCTTCGGGCAGGCGCTGCAGCACAGAGGCGGCAAACGCCGCGCACGACCAGCGCTCCTTCCAGCGGCTGTGGGGGCTTGCTTCGCAGTAGGGTCGCCCCCCCGCCTCCCGATCGCGTACGGGGCGCAAATAGGGAAAGTGCTCCTTGTGCCAAACATGCTCGGCCGCCTCGGTCTGCCCCCCGCAGGTCGAGCTGTAGTTGGCCCGAATCGGGCGCCCCTCGTAAACGGCCACAATCCCCTGGGTTGCGTGCACGGCGCGCGTCGTGCGCACCGTTTCCGCCGCCACCCCACCGTAGACCTGATCCTGCGTTCCGGCCAGCAGGTCGCAGCCGTGGCTCGCCTCGCGCCGGCCGAGGTAGTAGAGCGCGTAGCTGCGGGCGGCGACCGCCTGGGCGCGCAGCGCGGCGTCGGGTACCGTGGCGCCGCTCCCCATCTCGAGCGGCACGACGCCACACAGGTAGTCCTCGATCCGCACGGCGTTGATCACCGTCAGCCGGCCGCGGGCGGCACGCACGTAGATCTCTCCGCGGTAGGGACGGCCGTCCAGTTCCAGGGGCTGGCGCGCATCGAGCGGTTCGAAGAGAAGCTCCTCCTCGAAATGCCCGAGCGAACCGCGATCCGCAAGACGCAGGTCGACAAAGGCAGCGGCGGGAGCTGGATCCGGCGCCCCGCGTGCGGCGACGAGCCGAAACCGGCTGTGCGGCGCAAAGCGCGTGCCGCGCAGACCGGTGCCGCGACGCCACACGCGCACCGCGCCCGCGCAGCCGATCTCGACCGCCGGTGCGCGCGTCTCGAGGGCGATGCGGATCACTGGCGGTCGCCGAATCGGCTGCGGATCGGCCTGGGCCGCGCCCGCGGCAAGGCCGAGTAGAACCAGAGGCACGAACAGCATGCGTCCCAGCGGAGCAGCAGAATGCATGGCCGCCATTCTGACCCGAGGCCGCCGCGGGAGCAAGAGGCTCGCCTAGGCGGCGTCCTGACGGCGGGTGCCGGCGCGGCGCGCGCTGCGCCGGCGCTTGGGCTGAACGATGCCGTGCTTCTCGAGCCGGTAGCGCAGGCTCCCACGCCCGAGTCGCAAGAGCCGCGCTGCGCGGACGACGTTGCCGCGGGTGCGGGCCATCGCCGCGCGCAGGATCGCACGCTCCAGATCGTCAAAGGCGATCCCCGCCTCGGGCAGCTCGATCACGATCTGTCCGTTGCTGAAGCGGGTCGCGCGTGAGGGATCGGCCAGTCGGATACCGGCCTCTCCTTCTTCGGGTGCGCCGGCGGCGCCGGCCGCAACCGCCCCCTCTGCCTCGAGCGCCGGGGGCGACACCTTGCGCGCCGGCGACAGGATGGCGTCGGGCAGATGGGCGCTGTCGATCTCAGCGCTTTCCCCCGCATTGAGGCACGCGATCTGAAGCGTCCCGATCAACTCGCGCACGTTGCCCGGCCAGGCGTGTGAGACCAGCCGTTCCTTGGCCGCCGCGGTCAGCGCGGGTTGCCGCCCCTGCAAACGGGGCACGGCATGCTGGAGGAAGTGCTCGGCCATCAACAGGATATCGCTCGGACGCTCTCGCAGCGGCGGAATCCGGATTTCATGCGTCCGCAGCCGCTGGTGCAAGTCGGGCGCGAAGCGACCGGCGGCGACTTCCGCTGCCACATCGCGCGAGCTTCCAGCCAAGATGCGCACGATCTGATCGGCGCGCTCGAGGCGCTGCGCGCGAATCAGGCGCGCCGCGTCCAAGTAGGCGACAAGCTGCCGCTGGAGGTTCGGGTCGAGCGCGGTGACATCCTCGATGTAGAGCGTACCGCCCAGTGCGTCGCGCCAGGCAAGCCGGCCCGCGCGGCTGTCAGGTGCGCCGGGGAGACCGGCCAGCGCTCCGGGAGCGAGCGTCGCGGCGCGTAGGCTAAGGAACCCCCGCTCGCGCCGTGCGCTCTCGGCGTGGATCGCGCGCGCGAAGAAACGGCGGCCGCTCCCCTCTTCCCCGAGCAACAAGACCGGCTCTTCCCGATCGGCAACCTTCAAGGCCTGATCGAGGGCACTGCGAAAGGCGACCGATCGACCCACCAGGTCGTCGAAACCGGCAATCCCGCCGTTCGCCTCGGCGAGCGATGTGGCCTCGGCGAGAATGCGTCCGAAGAGCTCGGCGGAATCGCGCGCCCCCACCGGGCGCGGGAACAGATGCGGCGCCTCCGCCCCACCGCGGGACACGGGCGCCGACTGCCCGCCCTGGCTCCAGGCGCCCTCTTCCGCCTGCGCCGCAATGAAGAAGACGCGCGCGCGCGGCGCCTGCCGCTGAATCCACTGGCGCGTGCGCAGGTAGTCGCCCTGGATCAGGTCGACCAGCAGGACGAAGGGCGTGCGCGCGTTCGGGGAAGGCAAGAGCGCCTCGGCTTGGGCCAGGGACTGCGCCGTCTGGAGCTGAATCGGAAGGCCGGTCACCGCGCGCGCGGCGGCCGCCGTCAACGATGGGTCCGCACTGATCAGAAAGAGGTGTACGCTCATCGAGTGCCGCTCCCCTTGCCCCGCGGGCTACAGCCCGTGCGGAGCGGCTACCCGATCCGCACTAGCCGCTCCCTGCAGCCTGCTCGGAAGGCTCCCCCTCGGGCGCACGCGCGACCGATACCCTCGCCGGCCGCAGCAAACGCTCACCCGAGCGATAGCCCGTTTCCAGGACCTCGGCGATCGTTCCCTCCGGCACTTCCGCCGTCGGGACCATCAAGACAGCCTCATGGACCGCCGGGTCAAACTCCTCGCCGGGAGCAGCTTCCACTTCTGAGAGCCCCTCCCGCTTCAATGTTTCGGCGAGTCGGCCCAAGATGATGAGGATTCCCTTGCGATCGAGGTGCTCGGGGTGGGTTTCGAGCGCGGTGCGGGCCCGGTCGAAATCGTCGATCAGGGGCAGCAAGCGCTGCATCAGCTCCTCACGCGCCCAGGCCGCGGTCCGCTGCTGCTGGATTTCCATGCGCTTGCGGTAGTTGTCAAACTCGGCCAGCAGGCGCTGGTACTGCTCGAGGGGCACCTGCCCGTTCCCCTCGTCCTCGACGGCCGCGGCGGCATCGTCGTCGGCCGCTTCCCGCGCGGTGGCTTCGTCGGCGGCCTCCCGCGGGTCGGTTTCCTCCTCGCGCCCGAACCGCTGCTGCGCCTCCCGCGCGCCATTCTCCTGCGCCTGACGGCGGCCTGTCTTCTTCCTGCCGCTCACGAGTCGGCTCCTTCCTCCTGCCGTTTGGGGTCGGCCGTCGATGCCTCCGCCCCGGTGGAGGAGGAGGCTTCGGAGGAAGCGTCCGCAGCCGGCGCGGCGGACTCGGTCTCGGCCGTAGGCGCCTCGTCCGAGGACGGCTGCGACGCCTTTTCGGCGGCATCGACGTAATTGAGCCGCAGAAGCGTCAAGACGCGGCCCAACTCCTGGGCCTCGGCTGGGGTCAGATTCCCGCGCGTCTTCTTCTCCAGCATCTGCAGGGTCTCGATCGCGAACTGGACACTCGTCAACTCGAGCTTGCTCTCGCCGTCGACCGGATTGGGCATCTTCCCCAACCCGACCATGCCGATCTGCATGTACTGGGCGATCAAGATCTGCAGGTGCGGGTTGAACTCGTCCGCCATGCCTCCTCCGCGCGCGCCGGAGCGGCCAGCGCGCATGCTGCGGCCCACCGTGCGCGACACGCCGGTGGGCCGCTCTTATCTTGCTTACTTCTTCTCTTCGTCGACGACCTCGAAATCGGCGTCCACGACGTCGTCGTCAGCGCCGCCGCCCGGGCCACTGGCGGACGAACCGCCTGGCGGTGGCGTTCCCGCTTCCGCGCCGCCCGGGCCGCCGGGACCGCCCGCACCTCCGGGCCCACCCGAGGCGGATTGCGACTGCTGATAGAGCTGGGCCGAAGCCTCGTGCCACGTCTTGGAGACCGCGTCCATCGCCGTCTTGATCCGCTCGCTCTCGTCGCTCTTGATCGCCTCTTTCAGCGCGGCGACATCGCTTTCGAGCTTCGACTTGAGCGAGGCATCGAGCTTCTCGCCCATCTCCTTCAGGTTCTTCTCCGTTTCGTAGACGACCTGGTCGGCCCGGTTGCGCAGCTCGATCGTCTCGCGTCGCTTCTCGTCCTCGGCCGCGTGCGCGCTGGCGTCCTGCTGCATGCGTTCGACCTCTTGCTCCGAGAGACCACTCGAGGCTTCGATGCGGATCGACTGCTCGCGTCCCGTCGCCTTGTCCTTGGCCGACACCTTGAGAATGCCGTTGGCGTCGAGATCGAACATGACCTCGATCTGTGGCACGCCGCGCGGCGCGGGCGGGATGCCCGTCAGATGGAAGCGCCCGATCGAACGATTGTCGTTCGCCATGGGGCGCTCGCCCTGGAGGACGTGGATCTCGACCGTGTTCTGGTTGTCCGCCGCCGTCGAGAACGTCTCCGTGCGCCGGGTCGGGATCGTCGTGTTGCGCTCGATGATCTTCGTCGATACGCCGCCGAGCGTCTCGATGCCGAGCGAGAGCGGCGTCACGTCCAGCAGCAGGACGTCCTTGACCTCGCCCCCCAGCACGCCGCCCTGGATCGCCGCGCCGATCGCGACGACTTCATCGGGATTGACCCCCTTGTGCGGATCGCGCCCGAAGAGCCCGCGCACGAGCTCCTGCACCTTGGGAATGCGGGTCGAGCCGCCGACCAGGATCACCTCGTCGACATCGCTCATACCGGCGTCCTTCAAGGCCTGCTTGCAGGGATTGACCGTGCGCTGCACCAGATCGTCGACCAGCTGCTCGAACTTGCTGCGGCTCAGCTTGGTGACGAGGTGCTTCGGCCCCGACTGGTCGGCGGTCACGTACATCAAATTGATCTCGGTCTCCATCGTGCCCGAGAGCTCGCACTTCGCCTTCTCGGCCGCCTCGCGCAGGCGCTGCATCGCCATCGCATCGTTGCGCAAGTCGATTCCCTGATCGCGGCGGAACTCGTCGGCCAGCCAGTCGATGATGCGCTGGTCGAAGTCGTCGCCGCCCAAGTGCGTGTCGCCGTTGGTCGCCTTGACCTCGTAGGTGCCCAGCTCGGGATCGATCTCGAGAATCGAGATGTCGAACGTGCCGCCGCCCAGGTCGTAGACGGCGACGCGCTGGGCCTTCTTCTTCTCGAGCCCATAGGCGAGCGCCGCGGCGGTGGGCTCATTGATGATGCGCTTGACTTCGAGACCGGCGATCTTGCCGGCATCTTTCGTCGCCTGCCGCTGGCTGTCGTTGAAGTAGGCGGGCACGGTGATAACCGCCTCCTTGATCGTCTCGCCGATGTGCGCTTCCGCCGTCTCCTTCATCTTCTTGAGCACCATGGCCGAAATCTCGGGCGGCGAGTAGCGCGTGCCCTCGATCTCGACATAGGCCAAGCCGTTGTCGGCCTGCACGATCGGATAGGAGACCGACTTGAGCTCGCTCGAAACCTCGTCGTAACGCCGCCCCATGAAGCGCTTGATCGAGTAGACAGTGTGCTTCGGGTTCGTCACCGCCTGGCGCTTGGCCGCCTGCCCGACCAGGCGCTCGCCCTCCTTGCGGAAGGCGACAATCGAGGGGGTGGTGCGACCGCCCTCTGCATTCTGGATGACGACCGGCTTGCCTCCCTCCATCACGGCGACGCAGGAATTGGTCGTTCCCAGATCAATGCCGATGATCTTGCCCATGACATCTCCCCTTCCTGGATGGGATCGCTTCCCTTCCCTCGTGATTCTCTGGCTCCAGTCCCCGCAGGAGGAGCAAGCGACGTGCCAGCGTGACGGTCTGGCGGGAATCAAGCCCTTCGCCCATAACCGAAACAAAAATAATAGGTTACAGGATCAAATGGTCAGGGATGCTTGCAGAGGAGGCCGAAGGAGGGAGCGCGCGGAAACAGTTCGTTTCAACCTGGAACAACACCAGTCGTTTCCATGTGCAACGCTCAGGATTCGGTGGAGAGGCCGTAGCGCTTGATCTTGCGCCACAGCGTCGTGCGTGAAATCCCGAGTGTGCCGGCCGCCCGCGTCAGATTGCCCCCGGCAGCGGCGATGGCGCGCCGGATGTGGCGCGCCTCGACGTCGGCCAGGCTGAGATCGGCGGGATAGACGGACGTCGCATCGGCGGCGGGCGCCGCTCCCGCCTTCCCCGCCCCCGCCGCGTCGGGACCCGTATCCGCTCCCGCCTGCCCTCCGGCGCCGCGCTCCGGCAGACTCGCCATCCGACGCTCGGCGATCTCGGGCGGCAGGTCCCAGGTGCGAATCGCCCCTTCCTCCTCCGCCATAATCACTGCCCGCTCGATCGCGTTTTCCAGCTCGCGCACGTTGCCCGGATAGTCATAGCTCATCAAGGAACCCCACGCCTGCTCGCTGATCTCCGGCGCCGGCCGGCCGGAGCGCTCGGTGTGGCGCTCGAGAAAGAAGCGCACCAGGTAGGGGATGTCCTCCTTGCGCTCGCGCAAAGGTGGGATGTGTAGGTTGAAGACGTTCAAACGGTAGTAGAGGTCATCGCGGAAGCGCTTGTGCGCCATCTCCTCGCGCAGATCGCGATTGGTCGCCGCGATCACGCGCGCATCGACGTGCGTCGCCGCCTCGGCACCGACCGGCTGAACCTCCCCATCTTGGAGCACGCGCAAGAGCTTGCCCTGCATCGACGGCGCCATCTCGGCGATTTCGTCCAGGAA
>Ga0180436_10006262_pt1 | contig 10354 bp, 4 predicted proteins | sample SS_ome_2_FD_132434 | JGI IMG/M metagenome (GOLD analysis project Ga0180436, IMG submission 132434) | Hypersaline lake sediment archaeal communities from the Salton Sea, California, USA - SS_3_S_2 metaG | ecosystem: Environmental > Aquatic > Non-marine Saline and Alkaline > Hypersaline > Sediment...
CATCGGCTGCCAGTCGGCGTCCATCACCACCGGTTTCCGTCTGCCCATTCGAACCTCACCGCGAAAACCGCTTCGGAAACCACTCCAGACCGATTGGCTCCGAACTTACGGACGGATCACGGTCCCTGAAGAGCGGCCCCCGAGTGATATATTCACTTCTATGTGGCGCCTTCGCATCATTCTCGCACTCATCCTCGCAGTTTCCGCTTACCCTGTTGAAAAGAAAACACTAACCCACGAGATCATGTGGTCGATGAAACGGGTCGGCCCACCAGTTCCCAGCCCCGACGGCAAGTGGGTCATCGTCTCGGTCACCGAGCCTGACTACGACCCGGACGAGCAGGTCACCGACCTCTGGATGGCGCCAACCGGCGGCAGCGCGGCTCCCCGGCGCCTCACCTTCAGCAAAGGCGGCGAGAGCGGCGTGGCCTGGAGCCCGGACAGCTCCAAGATCGCTTTCTCGGCCAAGCGCGAGGGAGACGAGAAGAGCCAGATCTACATTCTCGACATCGCCCGCGGCGGCGAGGCCGTCCGGATTACCGAACTGGTCATGGGCGCCGGCTCGCCGCAATGGAGTCCCGACGGCAAGCGGCTTCTTTTCCAGAGCGGCGTATATCCGGGCGCCTACTCCGAAGAGGATCTGGAGAAGACCGTCAAGGAGCGGAAGGAACGCAAGTACAGCGCCCACGTCTACGACGGCTTTCCCATCCGCTACTGGGACCACTGGCTCGACGATTCGCGCGTGCATCTGCTCGTGCAGGATGCCGAGCCCGGCGCCGGGGCGCGGAACCTCCTCGCCGAAACCGAACTTGCTAAGCGGCCTGGCTTCGGCGCTTCATCCGGCGGCTCCTTCGGGGCAGCCTGGGCCCCCGACGGACAGTCGATCCTCTTCACCGCCAAGGTGAACCGGAACGAGGCGGCCTTCGCGGAGGTGATCACCCATATCTACCAGTTGCCGCTCGGCGGCGGCGAGCCCAAAGACCTGACGCCGGGCCGGGACAACTACGGCGGCGTCGAATTCTCCCCGGACGGGAAGACTCTGTACGCGCTCTACGAGCCCACCAACGAGTTCGTCTACAACTTGACGCGGCTGGTGAGCTACGACTGGCCGGAAATGGAGAACCGCAAGATCCAGACCGCGCAATGGGACCGCTCGGTGAGCTCCTACGCCCTGTCGCCGGATTCCGCAACCATCTTCCTCCAAGCCAATGACGACGGCGCCACGAAGATCTTCCGCCAGCCGGCCGACGGCGGCGCGGTCGAACCAATCGTCGAGTTGCAGGAAGGGACGTACTCCAGTCTGGCCGTGCCGCGGAAAGCGCCGGAACCGGTCATCCTCGCCCGCTGGCAGAGCCATTGGTCTCCGTACGAAGTAGTGCGAATCGATCCCGGGGCGAAGACGCATGAGAACCTGACCAACTTCAACCAGGAAATCGTGAGCCAGATCGATTCCCAACCGGCGCGGCACTTCTGGTTCAAGAGCAAACGCGGGCGCCGGATCCACAACCTACTGGTGCTGCCGCCCAACTTCGACGAAAGCAAGAAGTACCCGCTCGTGCTCTTCATCCACGGCGGACCGCACAGCATGAGCGAGGATGATTTCCACGTGCGCTGGAACCTGGCGCTCATGGCGAGCCCGGGCTACGTGGTGCTGGCGACGAACTACACGGGGTCGGTAGGATTCGGCGAGAAGTTCGCCCAGGCCATTCAAGGCGACCCTCTCAAGACGCCCGGCGACGAGATCAACCAGGCGGCCGACGAGGCGATCCGGCGCTTCCCGTTCATCGACGGCAGCCGCGTCGCGGCCGGCGGCGCCAGCTACGGAGGCCACCTCTCCAACTGGCTCCAGGGAAACACTGACCGCTACCTGTGCCTCTACAGCCACGCCGGCGAAATCAGCCTCGCAGGCCAGTGGGCCACCAGCGACGTCATCTACCACCGCGAAAAGAACAGCGGCGGACCGCCGTGGGAGGGGAATAAGGTCTGGAAGCAGCAGAGCCCGATCACCTACGCCAAGAACTTCAAGACCCCGGTGCTGGTGACGGTCGGCGTCAACGACTACCGCGTGCCGCTGAACCAGTCGCTCGCCTACTGGAGCGTCCTGCAGCGCCTCCAGGTCCCCAGCCGCCTGGTTGTCTTCGAGAAAGCCAACCATTGGATCGAGCGGGGAGAGGACGCCCGCTATTTCTACAAGGAACTCCTCGGCTGGCTCGACAAGTACCTCGGAGAGAAGTAGACACGGATTTCCATCTTGGACCAGACTTAGTAACCGTCTGACGACCTCCAACGCCCCTATTTGATGGGAGTTCGGAAGCAACGAAGGCACTGTGAACGTCCACACCCAACGGGTGACAAACAGAACCGGCTATTTCAGCTCGCTTTCGACGGTCTTCTGAAGATCGACTTCCAGGAATCACGGATCACCTCGGACGGCGGTTTGGTTCTGGTGCGGGAGTTGGACGAGTGCCTGGAACGAGCTTCTGTTGCCGGAGATTGAGCGTCTCCAACAGCAAGACAAGGAAGTGGTCTTTCGAGCCGCGCCGCCTTTGCCAAGCCGGAGATCCACGAGGCGCTACTGGACCTCAGTTGATGTGTATTGTCCTCGTCCAGGATGCCAAGACGGATTTCATGGCTCATGAGGAGTCTGTTGATGTTTCGTTCATTTGTTGCGTTGAGTTTGATTCTCGCGCTGGTTGGCGCTTCTGGGCTATGGGCCGCGAGCGCAAGGCCGAATGTCGTTCTGATACTGGTCGATGACTTGGGTTGGGCCGACCTCGGCTGCTACGGGAGCCGCTACTATGAGACGCCGCATCTTGACCGGCTGGCCCGTCAAGGGATGCGGTTCACCGACGCCTATGCCGCTTGCGCGGTCTGTTCGCCCAGTCGGGCCGCGGTAATGAGCGGGCGGTATCCGACGCGGCATGGGATTACTACCTGGATTCGGCCGAATCCCGGCCTGGAGCGGCATCCGGAGGGGCATAGGGCCGAGGGTAGGTTCAGGTTGCTGGAACCGCTGAATCACTACTGGATGGATCTCGATGAGATCACCGTCGCCGAACTGCTAAAGGACGCCGGCTACACCACGTGTCACGTCGGGAAGTGGCACTTGGGTGACGAGAAGTGGCATCCGGACAAGCAAGGCTTTGACTTCAACATCGGCGGCTGCGAACGGGGCCAGCCGCCGACCTACTTCGACCCTTACAAGAATCTCTTGCCCAATCTTGCAGGGCGGCAGCCTGGAGAGTATCTAACCGACCGGGAGGCAGATGAGGCGGAGATGTTCATTCGCGCGCACGCCGACGGTCCGTTCTTCCTCTATCTTTCCCACTACGCCGTTCATGCGCCATTGCAGTCCAAGGAGAATCTGGTTCGCAAGTATAGGAAGAAGACGCCCACCGAGCAGAAGAATCCTGTTTACGCCGGTATGGTCGAAAGTATAGACGATGCCACGGGGCGGGTGATGACAGTCCTGGACGAGTTGGGTCTGGACGATCAGACGCTGGTCATCTTCACTTCGGATAACGGCGGAGTCGACGCCGTGGCGAACAACCACCCGGAGAGGTTCTTCACGGACAATGGCCCGCTGCGGGCGGGCAAGTGCTGGCCGTACGAGGGCGGCATTCGCGTGCCGGGCATCGTGCGCTGGCCGGGGCGCGTCGAGGCGGGCTCGGTTTGTGACGAGCCGGTGACCGGCGTCGACTGGCTGCCGACTATTTGCGAGGCGGCGGGTGTGCCTCTCCCTTCCGATCGGGCTATTGACGGCGTTAGCATTCTGCCGCTACTGCGCCAGAACGGCGAAAGGAAGCGCGAGGCCATCTACTGGCATTTCCCGCACTATCAGCACCAAACACCCAACAGCATCGTCCGCGCCGGAGACTGGAAGCTGATTCGTTACTACGAAGATGACAAGCACGAGTTGTTCAATCTGCAAGACGACCTCTCCGAAAAGCGCGACCTCGCCGATTCGAAGCCGGATGTCGTCAAGCGGCTCGGCGCCATGCTGGACGAGTGGATCAAGGACACCGGCGCGAGGTTGCCGATACCAAACCCCGCATAATCAGGACGCGATAGTATCTAGGGCGTGAAAGCACTCTGGGAGGCCACGATGAAGACGACAAGACGGGAATTCCTTGGAGCAGTTCCAACAATGGCGGCAATCGCATCTTGCGGTGGCGGTCAAACCTCGCCGGACGGCGCAGGCACAAGTACCGTGATGTGGTACCGTCAACCGGCGCAGCACTGGAACGAGGCACTACCGATCGGCAATGGCCGGCTCGCTGCGATGGTGTTCGGCGGAGCAGACACCGAGCTGTTGCATCTAAATGAGGACACACTTTGGTCAGGTCCTCCACCTGTTGATTGGTACGACACGGATGCGAAGAAGTATTTGCCTGATCTACGCCGGGCGATCATTGAGCAACGGGACTTCACCGCAGCGGACGAACTGGCCAGGAAGATGCAAGGTCCGTTCAACGAATCCTACCAGCCACTGGGTAACTTCAAACTGAAGTTTAGCGGTATCGGCGCCGTGGCTGATTACCGGCGCGAACTGAATCTCGATACGGGCGTCGTGACAATCACCTATGTTGCCGGCGGAACACACTTCAAGCGTGAGGTCTTCTCATCCGCTCCCGACCAGGTGATTGTGATCCGGATTACCGCTGGCGCGCCCGGGAAGATTTCGTTCACCGCATCAGCGGACAGTCTGTTGCGGGCGTCCGCGAAAGGGATTACACCCGACGCCCTCGCCCTCCAGGGGAAAGCTCCGTGCCACGTGGATCCGAATTACATCGCAGACTCCGAGGACCCCGTCATCTATGACGACCGTCTCGGGAAAGGCATGCACTTCGAAGCACGTGTGAAGGCGATTGCCGATGGAGGCACGGTCACCGTCGAAGAAGACTCACTCTCTGTTGAGGCTGCTGACTCAGTGACTCTGCTGGTCAGCGCGGGTACCGGCTACAAGGGGTTTGGAAAAGTACCGGACCGTACACCCGCGGAGATTTCGGCAGCCTGTGAACGGCAGCTCTCCATGGCCTCGAAAAAAGCCTATCCGCGGTTACTCCAAGACCACGTAACCGACCATCAGAAACTGTTTCGCCGCGTGTCGTTGCAGTTACCCGAAACGGAAGCCTCGGCAAAGTCCACCGACGAACGAATCCGGCTCTTCCAGGAACAGGAAGAGCCGCAGTTTGAGGCGCTCTACTACCAATACGGGCGCTATCTGTTGATCGCAAGTTCCCGCCCGGGAACTATCGCGGCCAACCTGCAAGGAATCTGGAACTGGGAGGTGCGGCCACCGTGGAGCGCCAATTGGACTATGAACATCAACGCCCAGATGAACTACTGGAACGCCGAGGTGGGCAACCTGTCCGAATGTCATGAGCCGTTTTTCGATCTGACGGAGCGGCTTGCCGTCACCGGTCGGGGGACCGCAGAAGCCTACTACGGCTGCGACGGCTGGGTGGCGCATCACAATGCGGACCTGTGGGCGCAGGGCAATCCGGTTGGAAAACGGTGGAAGCGCAATCTGAACGGTCAACCGAAATGGGCCAACTGGCCCATGGGCGGGGCCTGGAATTGCCAGCACCTCTGGGAGCGCTATGCATTCACACAGGATCGGGAGTTCCTACGCGGCCGGGCCTACCCAGTGATGAAGGGTGCGGCCGAGTTTATGCTCGATTTTCTTATCGAAGACGAGCAGGGACGGCTGATCACCGTGCCCTCCGTGTCTCCCGAGAATAGCTATATCGTTGATGGGAAACAGCACGACGTGAGTGCTGCCGCGACCATGGACCTCATGATCATCTGGGAACTGTTCACCAATTGCATCGAGGGGAGCAAGATCTTGGACGTGGACGAAGGCTTCCGCGAGAAGCTTGAAGACGCGCGTGGACGACTGTTCCCCCTTCAAGTCGGTAAGCACGGACAATTGCAGGAGTGGTGGGAGGATTTCGAAGAGCGGGAGCCCGGACACAGACACTCATCTCACCTCTATGGTCTACATCCTGGATGGCAGATCACAATGCGAGGCCGGCCGGATCTGGTGGGCGCGGCGCGTACTGCTCTGGAACGCCGCATTGCGAACGGCGCAGGCGCGAGTGGGGGATGGTCGGGTACTTGGCACATCAGCTTCTGGGCGCGCCTGGAAGAGGGTAACAAAGCCCATGAAAGGCTACTGAATCAACTGCGTTCCAGAGTGGCGCCCAACCTATTCAACGCCAGTGAGAGGGTGTTCCAGATTGACGGAAACTTCGGAGGCGCCGCGGGGATTGCGGAGATGCTGCTACAGAGTCACGATGGCGCGGTTCATTTCCTGCCAGCACTACCTGCTGCGTGGGGGGACGGCTCGTTCAAGGGCCTCCGGGCCAGAGGCGCTATCGAAGTCGATCTGAACTGGCGGGGCGGGAAGGCTGTCTCGGCGGTTCTGAAACCTGGCGTCGGCGGCGAACGTTGTTTGCGCCCACCGACGGGTCAGAGAATCAGCTCAATCGGCGTGGGGGACCAGACGCTCGAGCTGAACCGTTCCTCCGACGGCTCCATCAGCGTAGAGCTTCGTGCCGGGCGCCAATATGACTTGGCATTCAGTTGATACATCGTAGAGGCCAACTCTACATATCATTGACGATCTGGATGTCGCGCTCCGCTTCTTCCGTCAGGGCAGTCCAATCGAGGCGGTTGGTCCGTGCCAGCATCTGGGGCTTGTAGTGCAGTTCCGATATGCGCGCGTACTCTTTCCAGTCCTCCAGAGCTTGCTCCAGGTGCGCTAGCGCGGCGCTTTGGTGCTGGCGGTCCTCCGTCTGCCGGTAGAGCGCCACTTCGACCGCGGCGTGTATCTTCCCGGCGTAGTACTGCCCGAGGTGGGCCATCGCGTCGATATCGCCGAGCAGCGTCTTCAGCTCCTCGCCGGCGCCTTCCCGCCGAAGCGCCGCGGCTCCGTCAATCGACAGTTTGGCCAGCTCCCTGATCTCATTCACCACGTCGAGCGGCGTCTTCCCCTCAATCGGCGTTCCGTCCGTCCGCGCCTTCGCGTACTCCGCCGGATTCAACACGCCACTCCCCTCGAGCGTCGGGTTGTGTACAAACTCGGTGACTTCCCTATACCCGCCCAGCTTTGGCCTCGCGATGCAGGCCTCCACGGAAAACTCGGCGTCCCAATTGCGCCAGTGGAACCGGTTGACCGCCGGAATGATCTTCGACGCCGTCTGCCAGGTCTTGTACAACGCGGACGCGTCTGTATCCGGGTAGCGCGCCTGCAGCCTCTTCGTGAAGAAAGCCTCGTCGAGTGAATCGTCGTAGCCGAGCCGCCCCCAAAGCATGAAGCGGTACCAGTGCTTTTTCGCCTCCAGTTCTCCGGCGAGTTCGGGGTTCTTGCTGATGAACTCCCTGCCCCACACGTAGCCGTCCGATCCCACGTAGTAACCGGCCGTCGCGTCCTTGTCGAGAAACCGCAGGAACTGCCGCACGTAATCCGGGTCGCCCCAACGATAGACGAAGATGTCGTCGTTGCGCAGGTTCCACCACGACTTCAAACCGTACTGCCTCATCTGCTCGATGTGCTCCGTAGCGAACGGCGGCTCGGGCGTGGAATACAGCCTCGCCCTCGCGTACTTGAAGCTGGCCTCGAACGTGTCCGGATAGTCGCCCCAATACTCCATCATCTGGTCCATGTCCGAGTGCCACACGCGGTGTATGAAATCGACCTTCCGCCCGGGCTGCTCCTTCTTCGCGTCCAGGATCCCGAGGCCGTACGTGTTCCAGAGCCACTCCTCCCGGTTGACGCCCGCCCACGACTGCGGCATATGCTCGCCCGCGGTGGCCCCGAGTCCCTTGATATCGGGATACGTCAACAAGAACGTCTTGACGGCCTTCCGGTGATAGTCGACCGTGATCGGATTGTCGATGGCGTGCGTGACGCCGTGCTTCCCCGGTTTCTCATCCTTCAAGTTGATCCCGAAGGTCTTGTAGTAGGGCGGAACCGGCTGCGCCACGCTGTTCGGACAGATGTTCCAGGTGATGTAGTAGATATCGATGCCGCGCTCTTTCGCGTGCCGCATCACTCGCTGCCAGAACGCGATCTTCTCGTCGATCGATATCTCCTTCACGCGCTCCAAGCTAGCCATCACGTTCGAGGTCACCAACTGCGGATCGCCCCACTCGTTCTCCTCGCCGACCGGCTCGAGCGTCGTGACGTAGACATCGTCGAGCGCCACTTCCGGGTAGTCCGGCAGCTTGATCATCGACGGGAAGGGATGCGGGTTCCACAGCGTCAGCGTGTTGTACCGGTTGAGCGCCATCGTGTCGAGGTACTCTTCCCAGAACTCCCAGTTCCACATCTCGGCGATGTTCTTCTGCGCCGCGTCGCCGGAATCGTCGTAGCTCGGCGTGCGCGCATCCAGCGGAATATTGAACTTGACTCCACGGCGCTCCAGGAACGGCTTGCCGGACGACGCCTCCACCGCGCCGTTCAGCTCAAGCTGCTCGGCGGCTTCGAATCCTCCGTACATCAACCCCCGCGCATCGCCGCCGGCAATGCGCACCTCGCCCGCGTCCACGGAAATCGAGTACTCCTGCCCGCCGAGACGCCCCTCATCCAGCGCAAACGACACGCTGAGATTCTCATTGCCGGAACTCGCCTTCGCCGCATCGATCTGTTGCAGGGCGAATGCGACTTCGGGCATGCCGGATGGCGCGACGCTCCCCGAACACGAAAGAAGAAGCCCCGCCAACGCAGCGGCAAGAATCGCTGTAAACATTCCTGTGCGGTTGTTCGAAGTCATCGGATTATCCTATCTGATGCCGACTGCTACTCACAGACTACTTGAATCCTGCGAAACAGCTCCCTGGCGGTCGTGATGCTGTCCATCTCTACAACCAGCTTGCTCGCGGCCACGTGCTGATGGGTCCGCCCAATGAGCCTGGGTCGCGTGGCTGTGCCGGACGCCGCCAGCAACTCGCCCCGGTACACGATCGACGGCTGCCCGTTGCCGTAGTCGTCTTTCATTCCCTCATCAGAGAAGCTCGGGTGCCAATCGTTGAAATCGCCCGAGCAGTTGATCTCGATGAAGTACGCCCACTCGCTGCCGGCGGGAACGGCGATCCGTTCGGTCAGTTCCTGTTGCGGCGTCGCCCGGGTGATGCCATCCGCGGCGGGCTCCTCCCAGGTCGGCGCGCCCTCGGTTCCCGTCTCCTCGTTGTAGGCGAGAGCCCAGTAAGGCAACGACACCGGGCACTGCGGCTTCCCCTCCCAATCGCCGCGCCCCGTCCGGTGCGTCACCATCACTGTCCGCACCGCGCCGCCGCGCTTGTCCCGCAGCCAGATCGCGATCTGAGGCGGATCCCCCCAGTCGCTGTCCCAATAGACTTCCTGAGCGAGCTCCAGTGTGAACACAATCTCCACATTCGAGTCGACGGGCGTGGCTTGCTCCCCGGGTTCCGGTTCCGGCGGCGCGGCGCACCTGGCGAGCAGACAGGCCGCCGCCAGAAGCCCAAACCGCGAGCGTCTCGTCATCTGATTCAGACCCGGGACAGATCGATCGGCTTATTCGTCTTCCACTTGCCCTTCGTGAAATCGGGCACGTCGATCGCGGCGCTCTTCTTCGCGACGGACTTCTCGGTCAACTCCGAGATCGCGCTCCACGTGGCCGCGTCGTAGACGTCGAGCGGGGGCGGCGCACCCTCTCGCAGCGCGCCGGTCAACTGGTGCAGCATCAGATAATCGTAGACTCCGCTCCAGTTCTTGACCCGCTTCGTCTCCGCCGTGCCGCCCAGCGCCTTCCACAGGGGATGATCGTGCTCCCGCAGGTAATCGCTCAGATCGGCCCAGCGAGTTCCGACCTCCGGGAAGTAGACTTTGCTCTCGATCCAGCGGTCGTTCCGGTAGTCGAACATATCTCCGATGCATGTCCCCTTCGTTCCCTGCAGCTTGTGCTCCGGACTCCAGGGCTGCGGCGACGTGCCGCCGTAGTATAAAGTCATCGTCACGCCGTTGACGGTTCGCAGCAGCGTGACATTGGCGTCGCCCTGCCGGTGTTCCTGTTTGGCCAGCGCGTGATCCTCGCTGAAGTGCTCGGCCGCGCTGATGTTGATGGAGCGCGACTTGCTGCTCATCGACACCAGGTAGTCCAGCCGGTCGCCCCGGTTGACGTTGGTCCACAGCGCCATCGGCCCCATCGGGTGGGTCGGGTAAGGGTTCCCGTTCCGCTTCGACAACTGCTCGCCGTTCCAGGCCAGCGTCCCGTCCGAGTTGAAGATGTGCCAGTTCTGCTGGATCCAGTTCTCTTGAATCCGCCCCTCGACGTGAACCACCTCGCCGAAGAGCCCCTTCCGCACCATGTTGAGAACCTGCATCGCC
>Ga0180436_10006264_pt1 | contig 10351 bp, 8 predicted proteins | sample SS_ome_2_FD_132434 | JGI IMG/M metagenome (GOLD analysis project Ga0180436, IMG submission 132434) | Hypersaline lake sediment archaeal communities from the Salton Sea, California, USA - SS_3_S_2 metaG | ecosystem: Environmental > Aquatic > Non-marine Saline and Alkaline > Hypersaline > Sediment...
CTCGGACGGAGAGTCCGAGTCCCCGAGGAGGTGCGGATGGAGACGAAGACGATGATCGCCTACTGCGGGCTCGACTGCCTGCAATGTCCCGGGTTCATCGCGACGAAGAGCGGTGACGAAGCGGCGCTGAAGAAGGTTGCCGAAGAGTGGAGCAAGGAGTACGGCGGGAACATCACTGTCGACGACGTACGCTGCAACGGCTGCCAATCTGCTGAGGGCCCGTGGATGTCCCACTGTGCCGTCTGCCAGATGCGCGCTTGTGGGATCGAGAAGGGCGTGGAGAACTGCGCTCACTGCGACGACTACGCCTGCGACAAGCTGACCGAGTTCTTCGGCTTCGTCCCCGAAGCCAAGACGACGCTCGACGGCATTCGCGCCGGACTCTAGGACACACTCCCGCGAGGCTGCCGCGGCCCGCGCGGGCGCGGCAGCCCGCTTCGCTCGTTCCCCGGCCACCGCTTCTTCCCATCAGGATTGACGGACGGCGCTTCGTGGCATACCCTAAGTCGTCAGTCTGTCTGACAGCTTGACGTCGGAGATCGCCCTCCCGTTCGGCTGGCGAGCCCGACGGATTCCCGATACGGAAGCGAAAGGAGTCGGCATGGCACACGTCAGCGAACTGGAAGCATCCCTACGCCCTCCAGCGATGGAGATGCCTCCCTACCCTCCCAAGGTGATCACCTTGGCGAGCGGGGAGGAGATGGTCGTCCGGCAGGTCGATCGGAAGGAGATCCCGACGCTGCTCGAGGCGATCTACCCGCTTCTCTGGGTGGAGCGCGACTTCTACGACATCGTCGCCGCCCGCCTCTTCGGCGAATTGCTCGCCTTCAAGCGGTATCGCGTGAAGGATGAGTACGTCCTGGCCGGCCTGATCGACGGCGTCCTCGCGGGGATGGTGAACGGCCGACTGGTCGATGCCAAGACGGGGATGAGCTACCACACGCTGACGATCCGCCGAGGCTTGCGCGTCGGATCGCATCTGTTCGCGGCGAAGATGGAGTACCACATCGAGCACTGCGGCCAGGAAGAGGTCCTCATCGTCGCCGAGAGCCCGATCGGCTTCCGCCGCTGGATGATCGAGTATCCGCTGGAGAAGAGGTTCGAGGTGCAGCACGAGCTCGGAGGCGTTCCGTCGTGGGTCCTTCCGAGTGAGACGTACTACGCTGCCAAGCCAAGGCTCGTCTCCGGCCGGCGCCCGGTTTCGGAGGAGCTGATGCGCGGGGCGGCAGGGATCGTCCTGCCGGCTGAAGAGACGGTCGTGCGCCAGGTCGCCGGCGAGAAGGAGGAAGCCGAATGAACCCTGTCTACATCGCTGGCGCGGGAATGACGAAATTCGGCCGCTCGGAGTGGTCGCTGATGAAGCTGGCGAGCGTCGCGTCCCTGTCGGCGCTTCATCATGCGAACCTCGGAGAGATTCCGGTCGACGGCATCGTCGTCGCGAACATGGGCGCCGCGCGAGTCAACCGGCAGACGGCCTTGGGGAGCGCCTTGGTCGATCAGCTCGCTCTCTATCCGGCGACGGCCGAGGCGGTCGAGAACGGCCCTGCTTCCGGCGCGTCCGCGTTCAAGGTCGGCTGCCAGGCAATCGCCTCGGGGATGGCCGACGTCGTTCTCGTGACAGGCGTCGAGCGGATGCGGGTCGTCAACGGCCTCGAGGGAACCGACTTCGTCGCCAGCCTTGCCCATCCGGAAGCGGAGTACATCTACGGCGTCACCCTCCCGTCGCTGGCAGGGATGTTCGCCCGTCTGGTCATGGACCGGTTCGGGGTCGAGCGTAAGCATCTGGCGATGGTGGCGATCAAGAACCACGAGAACGGGACGAAGAACCCGTACGCACACATCCAGCAGACGGTAACGATGGAGGGGATCCTGACCGCGCCTGAGGCGGCCGTGAACAACCCGCCGATCGCCGAGCCGCTCCATCTGTTCGACTGCTGTCCGGTGAGTGACGGGGCGGCATCGGTCGTCGTTGTCTCCGAATCGGTCGCTGCGAAGCTCGGCGGACCGAAGGTCCGGGTCGCCGGGATCGGCCAGGCGACGGATACGCACGCGGTCCACGACCGTGAGGATCCGACCGACCTGAAGTCGGTCCGGCTGGCGAGCGAGAAGGCGTTCTCGATGGCCGGCGTCGGGCCGTCCGACGTCGATGTCGCCGAGCTACACGATGCGTTCACGATCCTCGAGATCGCCGAAAGCGAGGCCGCCGGCTTCTTTCCGCGGGGCGAAGGGCATCTCGCCCTCGAGCGCGGCGAGACGAGACTCGATGGGAAGCTTCCGATCAACCCGTCCGGCGGCCTGAAGGCGAAGGGGCATCCGGTCGGCGCGACCGGCGTCGCACATTTCGTGGAACTCACGTGGCAGCTGCGCGGCGAAGCCGAGGGGCGCCAGATCAAGGACGCCGCGATCGGCTACGCCTGCAACTTCGGTGGGTTCGGGAACAACGTCGTGGCGACGGTGCTGCGGAGGGAGGCGTAATGGGTGCGAAGGTCCTCGGTGCGAAGTGCACGTCCTGCGGCGTCGTCAGCTACCCGGTGCGCTCGGTCTGTCCGAACTGCAGAGCGGAGTCCTTCGAGGACGTCGAGATCGGCGGCAAGGGGAAGGTCCTCACCTACACCGACGTCTACGCCCTCGCCATCGACTACGAGACGCGGTACTTGCGCCTGGCCATCGTCGAGCTGGAGGGGGGCCAGCGGGTGACCGGCCAGCTCCTCGGCGACGATCCGAAACTGGGTAAGGCGGTCGAGACGACGATCGGCATCGTTCGCGTCCAGGGCGGCAAGGAGATCCGCGGCCTTCAGTTCCTCCCCGTCTAGCAGGCTTGGCAGTCGCTGGCAGGCGCCGCACAGAGGGTGCAGCGCCTGCCGGTTCCTTGTCGTCTACGGCTCGCGGACCTCGACAAGAACGGAAGTCGTCCCGTTACCGCGGAACGCATCCGCGTCCGACTCCACGATCTCATAGCTCAGCTGGTACGTGCCGGTTTCGGCGGGGGTCCAGTCGGCCCACGCGAAGTTCTCGCCCTCGCTGACGCCGAACAGGACATTCGAGTCGAGAACGGTTGAGCGTGGATCCCACTCACCTCTCTCGTTGCACACCGCCTCGAAGAAGAGAACGTGGACGAAGGCGCTGTGGGAGCGTGTCGCGTCGATCCGTGCGCGCAGCCTGCATGCCTGTCCCACGATGGCCTCCCCGACCTCGTCGCACCCTTCGAGAGGCAACACCTCGATGCCGCCATCGACGGCTCGGAGGTCGAGTGGAGGAACCGAGTCCTGTGACGCCGTCTCCGACTTCGGGTGGAAGACCTTGAGCGAGGCTCTCCACGGCCAGTAGCCCTCGTTGTTGCCGATCGGATAGACGACTTCCGTGTCCGGATCCGTCCACGTGGCGCCGAGTTCGTGGAGTTCGTGCTTCACCTCATCCTTCGGATCGACGGTTACGTAGATCCGGTAGGTCTTCGACCCTCCCGGCTTCGAACCGCCGAGATCCTTGCCCACACTCCAGGTAGCGGTGACCGTTTGGATCTCCAGCGATCTCAGTCCCGCCGTGACGCGGACGGTATCGAACGGTGTCCTCGGTCCGATCTCGTCGAGTGAGGAAGGATCGATCTCGACGTAGTCGAATCGAACGTCGAACGGGGTCGTTCGATGATGAGCGCCGGAGGGATCGGTCAGAAGACTGTAGTTGTAGACCCTTCCTTGGACTTCGACGGTCGATCCCGCCGCGATGGCGTGGCCCAGCAGGTTCTTCTCTCCGGTCACGGGATCGACTGCGTGCTCACGAATCCACAGGCCACGCATCCGCTGGCGTTGAGCTTGGACCGTCTCCGCCAGCCACTCGCCGTAGGAGTACTTGAACCGCACCGGGAGATTGACGGCGAGATCGGGGTACCGACCGTAGTAGCGGTTCCAGTTCGATCCCGAAGCCGCCTCGGCGCAGTTCGCGGCGTGAATCGCCTTGAACGTGCCCATGTTGCTGATGTAGATCATCGGCATGAACTGGTAGGACCAGCTGACATCTCCGCCGGACGGCACGTTGACCTCGATGCCCTTCGACGACGAGTTCTTCGCCGCACTCGTTCTGGCGCCGCCCCAGCTTGTCTCCTGATGGAAGCTGGTACTGACGTCTTGCGAGACCTCGACGCCGCCGAACGTGAAGTGTGCCGAGGCGCTGACGGAGTTCTTCGTGTCATGATCATGGCTGATGGAATGGGAGTAGGACTTCTCTTCGCTTCGTCCGGCTTCTTCGGACCACTCGAGTCTCCACGTGTGCTGGTTGCCGTCCCACGTCTCGATCTCCGGCTGGTTCATCAGCCCCTTGACGGTTCGACCATCGGGGAGCGTGAACGTGCCGAGGTCGGGCGGGGTGAAGCTCGACGCGTGGAAGACCGGGTAGGAGAGAACGTTTCCGTTCTCGTGAATCGGCTGGAACCAATCGGCGAACGTCTTGTCCGATCCGCTGATCACGCGCGTCTCCCCGGGGATGGCGAAATCGAGGAAGCCATAGAGGCTCTCGCCGACATCAAGGTTGTAGAGGGGGAAGCGCCAGACGTCGATCATCTGCAGTCGCCCGCGGAGGTAGTCGCCCTGATTCGTCTCGCTCGACCAGCTGAACATCCGCGAGGCGTACTGCTGGTCCGTCTTCTGTTGCTCCTTGGTTGTGCTGTGGCTGACCTTGTCGCTCGTCTCATGGCTGATCTCGGCGTGGAACATGTCCCCGAATCCAGCGGAGACGCTCTCCTTGGACGTCTTCTCCTTGCTCTTCCCCCAGCTCGAGCTGGACCGGTCCGTTGACGAGGTCTCGAAGGTCTTCCCTTCCTCGTCTCGGATCTCGATCATGAAGTCCGGAAGGAAGCTTGCGTTCACCACCTGCCAATCGCCGTCGAGGTTGGCTGGGTTGACGGGGAGGAAGTCGAGCTGCTTCGGCGGCTCGTAGAGGAGGTAGTCGAGGTTCGGGATCCCCTCGAAGGTGATGCGGATCGGGTCGCCGAGGAGGAGGCTCTTCCCATCCAGGTCCGCGGGAATCGTTGCGGCCCCGTAGGCGGGGAAGCCGTAGCCGCTGTTCTTCATCTCTTTGGCCTTGAAGGTGTTGTCGAACGTGAAGGCAGACACCTCGCCGAGGTGTCGGTCTTCCGCTTCCTGGTTTGAATCCAGCTGCATCTCCACCGTCACGATGGCCTGAGCGGTCGGAGCCTCTCCGCCAAATCCCTTGTAGGACGCGACGGCGATGAGGGCCATGTATGGTCGGGCGTAGTTCTCCCAGTGACCGAAGATCGCCCAGCCTCCTCTGTCTCTGCTGAAAGACTCATGGGGGACGATGCCCTTCGTCCCGTCCAGCTCGGCGGCCAGGACGTAGTCGACGCCATATAGGGCAGCCTTGCTTGTGTTGATCCTGAAGCCGCTGCCGACGACGACGAGCTGGTGTCGGCCTAGCGGGTAGCCCTGATCCGGGTCGAACCGCAACGAGCCCCGCGCAACGTTGATCCCCATCGTTGCCACGTGAGCTTGAAGCGGGTGAGTCTTCACGTTGCTCTTGAGGTGGAGGGCCTTGTCAAACGTCGCGAACCCAATGATTGCCCCGCCTTCGGTCGTCTCCTGGTAGCCCTTCACTTGGCTTGGCCGGCCGGCGGCGTAGCCAAGCTCGAGTGCCTGTGGGGAGCTGAAGGCGCCGGAAGCCATGTCGAATCGGAGCATCTGCGGGTGGGACTTGTCCATCGTCAAGAGCTGAACAGGGTCCCCCGCGAGTTGCAGAGATCTCCGGTCATCAGAGACCTCGAGGAACTGGACGGTCAACTGTCGCTTGCCGTCGGCGGGGACGAACCCGACGGCAATCTCCGTCTTCCCGTCTCCGTCGAAGTCCGCACAGTCCAGAGAGATGTCGCTTGACGCAGCGAGGCTCCCGACGCCGCAGTCCGCAAGGACGTCAAGCTGAGCGTCGAGAAGGAAGACGCGGACGATGTCCTCCTCTCGCGCGGCGACGGCTGCAGCATCGCGCTGGCCATCCGAGGTCGGAAACGGCGCTCGCAGCGTGGCGGCATCGAGGTCTCGGATGGTCGATGACTGCGGTCCACCGAGGGGGATGGTCGCCTTGCGCTCCGAGTGCCCGCCACTGCCGACCAGATCGACGGCGAGATTCCCGTCCGGGTCGTATCGGCAGACGACGACGTGCTCGCGGCGCGTTTCGAGGAAGTGCCCTGCAGTTGCTGCGACGGGGGTCGGGTTCGGGCGGGGATCGATCGCCGGGGACTCGTCGCTCCACTCAAAGCGCTTCCTCTTCGCCGAGTAGGTCCCCGTCACGGCGAGAAGCCCGCGATAATCCTCGTCGAAGTCGGTCTGGAACAGGACGGCACATTGATCGACGCTCCAGAAGGTTCGATCTCCCGGTTCCGTGAAGGGCTGCTGATGGTCTCCCGGCGGGGTTCCGGAGAGGGCGAAGGCGGCCAGGGTCATCAGGAGACCTGCCGCGACGATCTTCACTCGCAAGCCGGGTCCGGTGCGTCCACCTCGTGAGCCGGGCATTCCGTTCCGTGGGGAAGGTCCGGGCCTGCGCTTTCGGCTTGTCATGCGTGACTCCTTTCCCATCGCGTGAGTCAATCCAGGAAGACCGCTAGGCAGAGGTCCCGAGGGGGCTTCCATGGCTGCGACTAGCCACGATACACAGAAGATGGGAGAGGACCAAGTAAACACTTGTGCGGATACAGGTCGGATCCGCATCGTATGAGGGGTATACTGGCAGCTACGGGCAGAGAATCCTTGATTCCTCCTCGGATGCCCGGCATCCGGCGAGGACGAGCGTCCGATGCCCGACGATCGAAAGGAGTCGACCATGGAGGACAAGACGACGGGAGCGGACGGGAACATCGAGCGAGAGGAAGGGCAGGACGCCTCACAAGGAGCGTTGTCGCCGGACGCGGCGGGCACGTGCTACTCGGGGAAGGGATGCACGGGTAAGGTGCTCAACCACAGGGATCGCCACAACTGCAAGCAGTCGGGCGGCAAGAGCTGGCGAGGTCCGGATGGGAAGTGCTACCCCGTCTGATCGGGAGAACGCTATTCTCGTCTGACGTTTGACGGTTGTTGGGGGTCAAGGTTGCTGCCTTGTGCCCCCCGGCGCTGCATTCGCTAGAATGGCCCATCGCTCGATCGAGCTCGAAGAGGGGGCATTCCATGCAGCTTGCCGATTGGGTCCGCCGTGAAGGTCAGGTGCTGAGCGAGGACTTCCTCCGCGTCGACGGGTTCCTCAACCATCGCATCGCTCCCGGCTTCATCGAGGAGGCGGGGGCGCTGGTCTCCGATCGCTTCTCCGATCATGGAGTGACCCTCGTCGTGACGGCGGAGGCAGCGGGGAACGTCGTCGCCTACGAGATTGCGCGTCGCCTCGGTGCCCGCGCCGTGTACGCCAAGAAGGGGAGCGCGTCGACGATGGCGCGCCCGATCCAGCGGCGGCTCCGATCGCCGACGAAGGGGACCGAGACCGAGATCGCCATGTCGCTCGACTACCTCACGCCGGACGAGCGCGTGTTGATCGTCGACGACTTCCTCTACCAGGGAACGACGAGCTCCGCCCTGGCGGAGATGGTCCTCGAGGCGGGGGCGGGCCTCGTCGGGTTCGCGTTCCTCATCGAGAAGGGCTTCGCCGGCGGACGTGAGGCGTTGGAGCGGTTCGGACTGCCGATCGAGTCCCTGCTCCGCGTCGACCGGATGGATCCGGAGAGCGGAACGATCACCTTCGCCGAGCCGACGGTCTCCGACGCCGCGCGATGAGCGTCGTCGTCCTCGACTTCGGATCGCAATACACGCAGCTGATCGTCCGGCGCCTGCGGGAGCTCGGCGTGCTGTCGGTTGTCCTCCCCGGGACGGCTCCGGTCGAGCGGGTCCGCGCGGAACGGCCCGAGGCGATCGTCCTGTCCGGGAGCCCAAGTTCGGTGCACGAAACGGCCGCCCTACGGCCCGACTTCGGGATCTTCAACCTCGACGTTCCCCTCCTCGGTCTCTGCTACGGCTTCCACTTGTTGGTGGAGCGGTTCGGCGGGAAGGTCGTGCCGACCCGGATTCGTGAGTACGGCCGAGCCGAGATCGAGTCGGTTTCCGCCCCCCTGTCCGAAGCGTTGGCGCCGGGGGATCAGATCTGGATGAGCCACGCCGACTCCGTCGAGACGCTTCCTGAAGGATGGCTCGCTCTGGCGAAGACCTCCGACAACCCGATCGCCGCCGCGGTGTCGCCCGACGGGCGCCTCGTGGGCATCCAGTTCCATCCGGAGGTGGCCCATACGCTTCGCGGCTCGGAGGTTCTCGGTCTGTTCTTGGATCGGGCGGACGTGACCCGCGATTGGACGCCTCCATCGGTCCTCGAACGGCTGGTCGAGGAGACCGCGGCCTACGTCGGGAAGGAGCGCGTGCTCCTCGGAATCTCCGGCGGCGTCGATTCGAGCACGCTGGCGCTCCTGCTCGCGCGAGCCGGGGTCGACCACTTGGGCGTCTTCGTCGACCACGGACTCCTCCGCGCCGGAGAACGAGACGAGGTCGCCGATGCGCTGACGACCCTCGGCGTTCGGCTTCGCGTGGTCGATGCGCGGAAGCGCTTCTTCGGAGCGCTGCGCGGAATCGACGACCCGGAGGAGAAGCGTCGTGCGATCGGTGCGCAATTCGTCGAGGCATTCGAGGCGGTCGCCCGCGAATCCGGACCCTTCCGGTTCCTCGCTCAGGGGACGCTGTATCCCGACGTGATCGAGTCGGCAGGGAGCGAGAGCGCGGCGAACATCAAGAGCCACCACAACGTCGGGGGGCTCCCGGAGCGCCTCGGTTTCGAGCTGGTCGAGCCATTCCGACTCCTGTTCAAGGACGAGGTCCGGCAGCTCGCAGAGCTCCTCGGATTGCCTGAGCCGATTCGGATGCGCCACCCGTTCCCCGGGCCGGGCCTCGCGATCCGCGTGCTCGGCGAAGTGAGCGAGGAGAAGGTGGCGCTCGTCCGCGCCGCGGACGGCATCTTCGTCGAGGAGCTCCGACGATCCGGCTGGTACGACCGCGTTTGGCAAGCGCTCGCCGTCCTCGTCCCTGTCCGCAGCGTCGGCGTCGCCGGGGACGAACGTCGCTATGGCTACGTCGTCGCCCTCCGCACCGTCACCAGCGTCGACGGGATGACGGCGGACTGGGCACGCCTTCCTGCGGAGCTCGTCGATCGCATCTCGCAGCGGATCACTCGGGAGGTTCCGGAGATCGGGCGCGTCGTCTGCGACGTCTCGAGCAAGCCGCCGGCGACGATCGAGTGGGAATAGGTTGACGCGACGCCCTCCCGGGGGCTTTGCATTCGCCCGCGTTCCTGCTACGATGCCCTTTCGGTTTCCGAGCTAGATCCAGGAAGACCTCAATCTTTGGGAGCACGAACCATGGACTACGATGTTGTGATCGTCGGTGCCGGATCCGCGGGGCTGTTCGCGGCGCTTCATCTTGCCGACAAGGACGTTCGCGTCCTCGTCATCGATCGAGGCCTGGCGCCGAAGGAGCGCGAGTCGATCACCTACGGGGTCGGCGGAGCGGGAACCTTCTCCGACGGCAAGCTGAATCTGACCTCGAAGATCGGGGGCGATCCGGCGGCGATTGGATGCAGCGAGGGGGCGCTTCTCCAGCGGATCGAGCAGGTGAACGACACGTTCACGCGCTGCGGGGCGCCGGAGGCCTACTCGGGAGAGGACAAGGCGGCCCTCGGGACGCTCAATCGGGCGGCCGTCCAGGCGGGCATCGAGTTCATCGCCGGCAGGCAGCGTCACATCGGAACGAGCCGGATCCGGGAAGTGATTGACACGCTCTACCACGATCTGATCGATCGCGGGATCGAGTTCCGTCTCGGTGCTCGCGTCGAGGAGATCGATGCGCAGGGTGAGGGATTCCGAGTTGTCGTGGCCGGAGAGGCGATCACCTCGCAGTTCGTCATCGCCGCCCCGGGACGAAGCGGGGCCTACTGGCTCCGGGAAGTCGCGAGGAAGCTCGGCGTCGGGCCGGCCTTCGGACCGATCGATGTTGGCGTCCGGCTTGAGTTCCCGGCGGAGCTGTATGAACCGATCGAATCGGTCATGTACGACGCGAAGCTCCGCGTCCGAACACCGACCTACGACGACATGGTTCGCACCTTCTGCACGAACCCGAGGGGGTTCGTAGTACGCGAAGACTACGACGACTTCGCTCTCGTCAATGGGCACGCGGAGAACGATCGCAAGTCGGATAACACGAACTTCGCACTCCTGGTCCACGTCGAGTTGACCGATCCGGTCGAGGATTCCACGCAGTACGGTCGAGCGATCGCCCAGTTGGCCTCGACGATCGGAGGCGGGCGTCCGATCCTGCAGCGGCTGAAGGACCTC
>Ga0180436_10006266_pt1 | contig 10350 bp, 8 predicted proteins | sample SS_ome_2_FD_132434 | JGI IMG/M metagenome (GOLD analysis project Ga0180436, IMG submission 132434) | Hypersaline lake sediment archaeal communities from the Salton Sea, California, USA - SS_3_S_2 metaG | ecosystem: Environmental > Aquatic > Non-marine Saline and Alkaline > Hypersaline > Sediment...
TGGTGGAGAACGACGGGCGCTCCCGTATCGAGGTCAATCCTGTTCTGCGCGGGCACCTCGGACCGGAGCTACTCGGTCCTCGCCACGTGGTGGAGGGGGCGGCGACTGAACCCGCCGTTGAACCGGACAGGCCGCCCTGGTGGTCCACCGCCTGTGCCGCCGCGTTGCTGTCGTTTCTCCGGATCGTCCCGGATCTCTATACCCGCTCCGGTGACCTACGGCGAAAGGCGCAGGTCGCCCTGGAAGAGCGCTTCGGCGACCTCTTTCTCGGCGATGCCGGGCGTGCACGCCTGGACGAGGTTCTGGCGGCGTTGGAGAATCTTGGTCTCGTCGTCCGCGGCGACAGTTCGTTTCGGCTCAATACAAACGCATGGGAGCTACTGGCGGAACTGCCGGATCGATGGGTCACCGCAATCGTCTGGTTGTCGCCGCTCACAGGGAGCATCGACCGGATCTTTGCGTACGCGCGTCTCTTTCTGAACGTGTACGCCGTTCTTCCGCCGGATCGGGCGTACACTCCCGTGGAGGTGGTGCGACTCTTCTATATCGTACGCCCCCACGATGAACTCCCCATCGACGAGGAAACGGTTCGACGACTCCTCCACGTCGGGGTGTTCCTACCGGAGGGGCCCGAGGGTGAACGCGTGCGAATCAACCGTACCGTCCCGGCGCTCCTGGAGGAGTCTTCTCGTCGGTCGCCGCCGGTCGTACACGGGAACATGGAGATTCTCGTCCCGCCGGATTCGTCGTTCGCGTCGGCGGTAACGGTGGCACGGATGGCCGACCTGGTCCGGTACGATACCGCCCCGAGATACCTGCTTACCCGCGAATCCCTACGGGCGGCGAATCGTGACCGCCTTGACGATCCCCTGGAGCACCTCTCCCGCGAAACCGACGGGGGAGTTCCGCAGAACGTACGGTTTCTGGTCAACCGCTGGTCCGCGCGCGCCCGGGCGGTACGACTCTTGGACGCGGCGGTCCTCATCGCCGGGGATGAAGAGGCGCGGGTACTCGCGGACTACCCGGATTTTATGGACCAGGTTCGGGAACACCCGGCTCCGACGGTGTTTATTCTGCATCGCAGTCGGATCAACAGGGTTCGGGAGATCCTTGTTCGCCTTGGGTTGGAGGACGTTCTCTCGGTGGAGACCGAACCGGAAGAACGCCTGCCGATCCCGGAGTACGATGTTCTCTTCCGGCGGGAATCACAGCCGATGCTTACCGATCGAGTCGGCAGCGATCTCTCGACGATTCTGCGCGCACAGGACAACACCGCTCCGGCGCGACCGACGCACTCGGACCTGCGTATGGAGTTACACCAAACCCTTTCGACGCTTCACATCGACGAGGACAACCGGCGGGAACTCGCGCTTCGAATCGATCGCGGTTTGATTCTTTTTCCTGAACAGCTCCACGGGGAGATCCGGAGCACCCACGCGACGGAGGCGCGGGGTCTGGATTACCTCGGCAAGATTCGGCTGATCGAGCAGGCGCTGGAACGCAACGACATGCTGGAGATCATCATGCGCGACAGCCACGACCCGGAGCGGATCCTGGTGCGTCCCCGAGAAATCGCTCAGACCGGCGACGATCTTATGCTTCGGGCCGTGCGTGAATCCGACGGCGCGGCGATCAAGATCAGGATTCGACGGATATCGCTGCTCCGCCGTCTCAGCGGAACGCTCATCCGAATGTAGGGGTTACCGCGCGAGCAGTCGGATAAATCGCCGGTACTGTTCGGCCGCCTGTGTCTCGAACATGGCTTCGCCGTTTATCGTATCACACCCGGCTCCGCGGGCGCGAGCAAGAAACGGCGTCTCCGCCGGATGGTAAATCAGATCGTACACGACCTCGCTCCCGGCAAAGCGGTATTCCCGCGCGGGATCATCCTCACCGTCGAGCCCGACGCTGGTGGTTTGAACGATCAGCCTCGGCGGTCCGCCGTGTTCCGAGAGAAACGCTTCGATTCCGGCACCGCGATCGAGGGATCGAGCGTCCTCCGGAGGAAGTCCGAAGTCGGTGGCGAGCGTCTCAGCGCGCTCCACGGTCCGATTAAACAGAATCGGTCGATACCCGTATCGGAGAAGCCCGGCGACAACCGCCCGGGCGGCGCCTCCGGCGCCGATCACCGCGGCTACCGGTGCCGTCCCGGTCGCTCCGTCGGCGGTGGAACCGTTCGCGCTGCCGCTGCCCCCGGCGTATTCCATGTCCGGTCCCTGCAGCGGCGCGAGAAACCCCGCCACGTCGGTGTTGGCCGCGACCCAGCGCCGCTCCTCCGGAGATCCCTCCAGGAGTACGGTGTTGGCCGCGCCGATCCGTTGCGTTTCCTCATCGCATTCGTCCGCAAACGCCAGTGCCGCCGCCTTGTGGGGAACCGTTACAGAGGCGCCTCGGATCCCCAGGAGGTCCGCCAGCGTCGAGAACTGCTCAAACCGATCGAGATGGATCGGTACGTACACCGCGTCGATTCCGTCCGAGGAGAATCTCCCGTTGTGATAGCGCGGGGAGGCGCTGTGGGCGATCGGGGATCCCAGCACGGCAAACACGGGCCAATCGGGCTGCGCCTCGTTGATCCGATACAGTCGGGAGAGATCTTCCACCGGGACCTGCCCCGGCGCCGGTGCCGTACCGTCCGCGTCAAACGCGTAAGTCCAGAGGCTTCCGATACGCGCCGGAAGGAGCCGAGACGGTTGGCCGTATTCACCCATCCCGATCCAGATGCCGTTTCGCCTGTTCATGCGGCGTCGAAATCCCCGAGCAGCCTGGAGGAGCCGAATCAGCTCATCCGTAGACTCGCAGGGAACCGCCAGTTTTGGTATCTCCTGGGCATCCGCGGCCAGCCGCGCCATGAGACCCGCCGGGTCTTCCGGCATTCCGTGTGTCTCGTGATGCGAGCGGATCACCGTACCGTCCTGGGCGCGAAACATCAACGCAAGCTGATCCCATCCCGGGTTGCCTTGTCGATCAAGTTCGATATCGATGTACTGAGGCATCACCGCCGGAATCAGCCGCGTAAAGAGGAAGAGCCGTTGCGCCTCGTCGCCTTCCCATCGCCCCAGGTCACGGCTGCGCCGAATCGTCAGGATCGCATCGAGGCCGCCGCCGTGCTGCTCCCACCACGCCCCCAGGGCCGTGGGCGTTCGCTCCGCCGGGTGCAGCAGGTCGACGCGCATCTCCACCATGCCGATCCACTCACGGTTTCGCTCGAGCTGTCGGGTCCATTCGTGTCGTGTCTCGCCGGTCAGGCACAGGCAGATCATCGCGTCCTTCCTCCCCTCCAGAATACCCGATCCGCCGTCCCTGTCCAAAGGGGTGATACAAAAAAAGCGGCCCCGACCGGTCGAAGTCGGGGCCGCCAGACACTATGAGGAGGTATCCCGTCAGCGCTGATACAGTTTGCGCTCGGTATAGTGCGTATGAAGCAGTTTGTGGGATTTCTCACCCAACGGCTCACCCAGATACTCCTTGTAGATCGCCTGGATCTGCGGGTTATCGTGGCTACAGCGGTAGGTGGAGTTCTTGTCGTCCACGTAGAGCCCCTCCATCCGCTGTTTGCGGGTCTCGTCGGTTGCTCCATAGGGTTGCCCGCCACCGCCGATACAGCCACCGCGACAGGCCATGATCTCGATAAAGTGCCACCGCGGCTCCTCGCCGGCGGCCTCGGCGGCTTTGATCGCCTCCACGACTTTGCGGGCGTTCCCCATCTGGTGGGCAACCGCCACCCGGACCTCCGTGCCCTGGATGTCCACCGTAGCCTCTTTCACGCCTTCCATGCCGCGAACCGCCGCAAACTCAACCTTCGGAAGATTGATCCCGGTGACGAAGTTGTAGGCGCTCCGAAGCGCCGCCTCCATAACCCCGCCGGTGGCTCCGAATATCGTGGCAGCCCCGGTATAGATACCGAGGGCCGGGTCGGCTTCCTCGTCAGGGAGCGTCAGAAAGTCGATACCGGCGCTCTTGATCATTCGCGCAAGCTCCCGGGTCGTGATCGAGACGTCGATGTCCTGAACGCCTGAAGAGAACATGTTGGCGTCCCGGGTAATTTCGTACTTCTTGGAGGTACAGGGCATGATTGAAACGTGGAAGATGTCCTCCGCTTTCTTCCCGACTTTTTCCGCGAAATAGGTCTTGACCAGGGCCGCCATCATCATCTGCGGACTCTTGGCGGTGGAAAAGTTGGGAATCAACTCCGGATAGTACTTCTCCATGTAGTCCACCCAGCTGGGACAGCAGGTGGTGATCATCGGGATCGTTCCCGTGCCGTGTACGAAGCGCTGCACAAACTCGCTGGCTTCCTCCATGATCGTCAGGTCTGCGGCGAAGTTCGTATCAAAGATCACATCGAATCCCAGGCGTCGAAGCGCCGCGTAGATCTTGCCGGTCGTTACCTCGCCCGGTTTGTACCCGAACGCTTCGCCCAGCGCCACGCGGACCGCCGGTGCAATCTGCACAACACTGGTCTTGCTCTCATCGCGAATGCCCCGGAGCACCAGCCCGGTCTGGTCATTCTCGTAGATCGCACCCACCGGGCAGTGGGCGGAGCACTGGCCGCACTTGATACAGGGGCTGTCGTTGAGAGCGATATCCCCGGCCGGGGCCATACGGGTCCCGTCGCCGCGACCGATAAACTCCAGGGCCCACACATCCTGCATACCCTGACAGACCGCGACACAGCGACCGCACTTCACGCACTTTTCCGGGTCCAGAACGATCGAGGGTGTAGATGCATCCTTTGGGAGAGGTTGTACGTTCTTCTCAAAGGGAATCTCGCGGATGCCAAAATCCGCCGCGAGTTTCTGGAGCTCGCAGTTCTGGTTGCGCGGACAGGTGAGACAATCGTTGAGATGGGTCGACAGGATCAGTTCGATCACCGTTTTTCGAATCTCGTGGAGTTCCGGATCGTGGGTGATCACGCTCAATCCCTCGGAGACGGCGGTGGCACAGGCCCGTACCATCTTGGGAGAGTTTGCGAGTTTTACGACGCAGATCCCGCATGCCGCCCAGGCCGGCAGGTCCGGGTGGTAACAGAGCGCGGGTATCTTGATGTTCACCGCCTTGGCGGCCTGGAAGATGCTCGTCCCCTCGGGAACCCGCGCCTCGATTCCGTTTATCGTGCAGGTTATCTCTTTCATATGCGTTATCTCCTCACCACCGCGCCAAACTTACAGGCGTTAAAACACTCACCGCACTTGATACACCCGCTCTGATCGATCTCGTGGGGTTGTTTGCGCTCCCCGCTGATCACGTTTACCGGGCAGCGTCGTGCACAGAGCGTACAGCCGATACATTTGTCCGGAAGAATGAAGTACTGAATCAGATCCTTACAGACACCCGCCGGGCAGGTCTGTTCGGTGATATGCGCCTCGATCTCCTCGCGGAAGTAGCGGATCATCGAGAGCGCCGGATTTGGGGCGGTCTGACCGAGTCCGCAGAGCGACGCGCGCTGCATGGCAGTACCGATACTCTGGATCTGTTCGATATGCTCCGGCTTTCCCTGTCCCTTGGAGATCTTGTCGAGAATGTTGTAGAGCTTTCGTCCGCCTACCCGGCAGGGGGCACACTTCCCGCAGCTTTCCTCGACGGTAAACTCCAGGTAGAACTTGGCCACGTCCACCATACAGTCGTCCTCGTCCATGATGATCATGCCGCCGGAGCCCATAATCGATCCGAGTTCCTGCAGATGCTCGTAATCGATGGGAGTATCGATGTAGTCCGCGGTAATGACGCCACCGGAGGGTCCGCCGGTCTGCACCGCCTTAAACTTCTTGTTGTTGGCGATGCCGCCACCGATGCTGTAGACGATATCGCGCAGGGGCGTTCCCATGGGGACTTCCACGAGTCCCGAGTTGCGAACCTTGCCGGTCAGGGCAAAGACCTTGGTGCCTGTGCTCTTCTCGGTACCGATCCGTGCAAACCAGTCGCCGCCGCGGGTAATGATCACCGGGATGTTTGCCCAGGTTTCCACGTTGTTGATCACGGTGGGTTTGCCCCAAAGGCCCTTTGCCGCCGGGAAGGGCGGTCGCGGTCGCGGCATGCCCCGCTCTCCCTCGATCGAGGCGAGCAGCGCCGTCTCCTCACCGCAGACAAAAGCGCCCGCGCCGAGGCGAATCTCGATGGAGAAGGAGAAATCGGTCCCCAGGATGTTGTCGCCCAGGAGTCCCAGCTCGGTAGCCTGCTCGATCGCTTTCTGCAGGCGTCGGATCGCCAGGGGGTACTCAGCGCGAATGTAGATGAAGCCGCGATCGGCGCCGGCGGTGTACCCGGCGATCGCCATCGCCTCGAGAACGCTGTGGGGGTCGCCCTCGAGGACGCTCCGGTCCATGTATGCGCCGGGGTCTCCCTCGTCGGCGTTGCAGACCACGTACTTCTGGTCGTCTTCGGCGTCCTTGGAGAAGGACCATTTGCGCCAGGTGGGGAAACCCGCCCCGCCGCGACCACGCAGCCCCGACTTCTTGAGTTCTTCGATCACGTCATCCGCGGACATCTCCGTGAGGACTTTCTCGAGCGCTGCGTACCCGTCGCGGGCGATGTACTCTTCGATATTCTCGGGATCGATGAATCCGCAGTTTCGCAGGACGATCCGGAACTGTTTCTGGTAGAAGCTGATCTCGTCGATCCGGGCGTGCTGCTTGCTCTCTTCCTCTTTATAAAGGATGCGGTCTACCGTTCGTCCCTTGACGACGTTCTCCTGAACGATCTCGCGGGCATCCTCCGGTTTGACCTCAACATAGAACGCCTCGTCCGGGAGTACCTTGACGATCGGTCCCTTCTCACAGAATCCGAAACATCCGGTCTTTACGACCTGAACGTGACCGGTCAGTCCCGCCGACTCGACTTCGTTGAGCAGATTACAGTAAATGTCGTCGGCCTTGCTCGACTCACAGCCCGTACCGCCACAGACGAGCAGGTAATGCGAATACGCCATGCCTTCCCCCTACTCCGTACCTTCCACGATATCCGCCGCAGGGCGGTCGTAGACGTGTTCGTTCACGAGTTCCTTGTTCATGATGTGCCGCCGTACGATCGTACGGGCGACGGTCGCGGTCACCTTGCCGTAAATCACGGTGGGCATCTCGGGCATCCGGACCTCCACGGTGGGCTCCGCGTGGTCCAGACCGAGTCCGCCAACCTGGCGCACCGTCACGTTGCTGAGACCCTGGGACTTGAGTTCCTCGATAAAGGCGTTGAGCGTCTCTTTTGCGCCGGCGGCGATTCCGCTCGTACCCATTCCGACGATCACCTGAACGTCTTTATTATCGGGGGATCGCATATCCATCGCCTGCTGTTTGTCCTTGCGAAGCTTTCGCAGGTCTTCCAGTGTCATTTTTGCCATCGAAACGCCTCCCTCAGTCTATCGGTGTGTCCCCTCCTGGGACGTTATATACTCCCGAAGCAGCACCTGGGACCCGACGCTCTCGAGCTCACCCAGTGCCTCCATCAGGTCGCTCCGTCGCAGCTCGTAGGAGCCGCCCGTCGACCTCCGCCTGATCACCAGCTCGTGAATCCCGCCCATCGCCAGGAGCGTCGCAAAACAGCCGGCAGCATCGGAAAAGGGCGGAGCGTCCGGATGCATCGCCGGAATCTCCAGTTCTACCCGCGTACCGGTACCGGCCGCACTCTCCAATACAAATCGTCCGCCGGTGGCGTCTGCGATCTGCTGCACGAAGGGTAGCCCCAGCCCAACCCGTCGGTCCGGGTGCTTCCGCCCGTCGCTGTAAAACGGATCGAGGGCGCGCCGCCGCGTATCCTCGTCCATGCCCGGTCCATTGTCGGTGACGGCAATCGCTATACCGTCTTCGCTCTCGACCAGGTCAAGCTCCACCAGGGCGGACCCGGCCTGAATCGCATTCTGTACGAGGTCGAGGAGGTAATCCTCGATACCGTAGTGCAGCCCTACTCTCCCCGGTGTTTGGCGATGATCTCCGCCAGGTCGCCCTTGCCGAGCTTGCCGTACACCTCGTCGTTTACCATGATCACCGGCGCAAGCCCGCAACACCCGACGCAGCGCACCGATTCCATGGAAAACTCGCCGTCATCGCTGGTCTGATTGATACCGATACCGATCAGATCTTCGATCTCCTGAATGAGATCAGCACCGCCCTTGAGATAGCAGGCGGTCCCCATGCATACCTGAATCCGGTTGCGACCGGGTTTTTCGAGTTTGAAATAGTGATAAAAGGTGATGACCCCGTATATCTTGGCAAGCGGCACATCCATGACCCGGGCGAGCTCGAGCGCTTCCGCACGGGGGATATACCCGTAAATCTGTTGCATCTTGTGCAGAACCATAATCAGGTTGCCCGGTTTGTCTTTCCACTCCTCGACAAACGACAACAACTCGTCGGGCAACCGTACCGTTTCTACCGCGTTGGACGACATTGTGAATCTCCTATTAATGATTCTCCGTTTCGCAAAAGAATTGTAACAAAAGACGCATTTAAACGCAATAGCCTGCTTTATTGTTTCGCGCATCACATAAAAAAATAAGAGGCGGATTTATTGCATACACCTTGTTTCGGGTGTATTATTCTGGTACTTTATGTGACAAAGGTTGCAAGACAATGGAAACAAAAATCAATCGCGGCATCGTATTGCGTCTCGCCAAGTATCTGAGAGTCCTGCATAAACTTAAGAGCCTCGGTTTCGTGAAGGTTTTTTCAAACAACCTGGGAGATGCGATCGGTGTAACTCCTGCGGTGGTTCGAAAAGACTTCTCGACGATCAATATCCCCGGAAACAAGCGCGGCGGGTACAATATCGATGTCATCGTCGACGAGATCGAACGGGTGCTTGGCAAAGACGGACACCAGGAGATCGTCGTCATCGGATGTGGACGCATCGGTCAGGCGCTGATGCACTACCCCGAGTTTGATCGCGAGGGCATCGAGGTACTGGCGGGTTTCGATATCAATCCGGAGGTGGTCAATCCAAACGAGGAGCCTCCGATTCTCCCGCTGGAAGAACTGCCGGAGTTTGCCAAGCGCCGATCCGTTCAGGTAGCGGTGCTGGCGGTACCGGACCAGGCTGCCACAGAGGTCTTTGACATGGTTGTCGAGGCAGGTATTCCGGGAGTGCTCAACTTTACCTCAGTGCAGCTCAAATGCAGCAAGTGCGACTACGATAACTGTCCGGTGCGCTGTATCGTGCAGAACGTGAATATCGGCCTCGAGATCGAAAACCTCTTCTACCTCGTTCGCATGCAGAACGCGGATATTCTGGAAGATGCCCGAAGCCGCGAAGCAGCGGTCGACTCTCACGCGAGCTGACGCGCAGCGGTACCGATCATGACGCTGGCCCAGTGTATCGAGCGCGTCGCAGGACGATGGATCGTCGAGGGTGATCCGAATCTCGATTTCGGGGATGTAGTGGTCTCCGATCTGATGAGTGATGTCCTCGTCGCCGACAGCGAGGAGTTTCTGCTGGTCACCTCCCTCACCAGCGATCAGGTGGTGCGCACCGCCCATATCGTCGACGCCATCGCGCTCCTCATCGGGAACGGCAAGCAGCCTCAGCCGTCGATGGTCTCTCTGGCAACCCAACAGGGCGTCCCGGTGATCGGAAGCGATCTCGCGACGTTCGATATCTGCCGAAAACTGGCGGGTTGCAAAGACGACGGGCAATGAGCGTCCTCCCGCAGATTCCGATCGACACCGATAAATCCTCACCGATCATCGTGGAACTCGTCTATCGTCTCAAAGTACGCAACGTCATGACCGGTACCGTCCACAGCTGCACGGCCGAGGATTCGATGCGAAGCGTCCAACGGATCATGCGCGAAGAAGGGATGAGCGGGATGCCGGTCCTCGACGGCGAACGGCTGATCGGCATCGTCAGCATGGACGACGTGATCCGCGCACTTGACGAGGGACGTATCGACGAGTCGGTTTCCGACTGGATGACCCGGAACGTGATCGTTCTCGAGGACGATATGCCGCTGAGTTTTGCGATCTCCCACATGGAAAAATATCGCTTTGGGCGATTTCCCGTCCTGGACACGCAAAAACGGCTGGTGGGGATCATCACGAGTCGCGATGTCCTGATAGCGCTCCTGGTTGAGATCAACCGCGAGATCGAACGCTACGAGAAACAGGCCGTCGCCGACGATGGCGGTGCCGACGGGTTTCGCCTGGAGACGACCACCCGACGGTTCGATTTCGAAACCGCCGGCCGCGTCTCCACGGAAACAAAGAAGATGCTCAAAGAACGCGGATTACCGCCGCGCCTGGTCCGTCGCGTCGCCGTGGCGGGATACGAACTCGAGATGAACCAGGTGGTACACTCCGTGGGGGGAACCGTGGAAATACGATACTGCGTCGCCGACGGTACGATCGAGATCACCGCCGTCGACAA
>Ga0180436_10006267_pt1 | contig 10348 bp, 14 predicted proteins | sample SS_ome_2_FD_132434 | JGI IMG/M metagenome (GOLD analysis project Ga0180436, IMG submission 132434) | Hypersaline lake sediment archaeal communities from the Salton Sea, California, USA - SS_3_S_2 metaG | ecosystem: Environmental > Aquatic > Non-marine Saline and Alkaline > Hypersaline >...
CCGGGTAGCGGCCGCCATGAAGAGGGCGTTGGCAGGACTGGAGGACCTCGCCGGCGTCCGGGACGTGCGGGGGCGGGGAGCGATGTGGGGAGTCGAGATGGAAGGCGGGGCGCGGGCGCAACAGGTGGTGGGCGGGATGTTGCGGGGGGGCTACCTGCTTCTGGCGGGGGGCGAAGCGGGCGAGGTGCTCTCGTTGACGCCGGCCTTCGTGATCACCGACGAGGAAGTCGGGGCGTTTGGGGAAAGCCTGCGCCGGGTCGTTCGGGAGGTGGAGGGCTACGAATAGCGCAGGTCCTTCGAGGGATCCATCTCGAAGTTGAACGCTTCTTCGCCGGCGGTGTTGGGTTGGACGACGTCGCGCAGGAAGCGCAGGAAAAGCGGGTCGTCCTCGACCATGCGCAACTTGTCGAGGGACTCGACTTCGATGGAAAAATAGAACGGCCACTCGGAGGCCGCGTCCACGTTGCGTCCGGAATGGACGCTCAGCACTTCGGGGATCTTGAGGAGGATGCTGCGCGTGCTGCGGACCATCTCCTCGAGTCTGGCCTGATCGACCTCGGGTTGCAGGCGGTAGAAGACGATGTGATCGATCATCTCAGGCATTCCAGTTGAGGGCGCCCTTCTTGAGGACGTAGAAATAGGCGACTCCGAGGATTCCGGCGAATCCCGCCATGCTGAGCAGAGCCATGTGGCTGGAGGCCATGAGGGCGGCGAACTGGACCGCCCACGGGTACATGAAGACAACCTCGATGGCGAAGATGACGGAGAGCATCGCCACGAGGTAAAACTTCACGCTGAACCGTGGCGTTCCCTCGCCGACGGGGAGCATGCCGCATTCGTAGGGCTCGTTCTTCACACCCTCCCGGCGGCCCCGCCTGCCGAGAAGCACGCTCAAGCCCAGCATCGCCCCGGCAAAGCCGGCCGCGGCGACAATCTGGAAGAGGACGGGAAGGTATTCGCGCAGCATGGGGACAAAAGCAAACCTGCGCCGGAGGCCGGCGCAGGTTTTGTAAAAGGCAGGGTGCCGGGTTCACCAGCACGAATTTCCCGAATCTGCGGACCCCTATGCCTGTTGCGCAGCGATGTTGTCGCTGTGGGCCTCCTGGATGCGGGAGAGCCCCTTGTACTCCTTGCCGTCTTTTTCGACGAGCCCGCGGGTCACCAGATTCTGTAGTTTCTCGTAGGCGCGGAGGCGCAGCATCTCCTCCCCTCCGCTGACGGCGTTGCGCTCTCTGAGCCGGTCGTAGACTTGTTCAAAGAGGTCGTTGAATCCAAAGAACTTATCATCCGCTCCCAACACGGTGACTAATTCATCAGTGACATGATCAGGAAGTCGATGCGAGAAGCGAGTTCTTTTCGTGGTAGCCATAGCGGCGTGAGGGTAACAGCAAAATGGAACAAATGCGACCAAAAAAGAGACAGTCCACATTTTTTTCACCTTCATGGCAAGTAAAATATTTTCAAATCTTAAGCAATCGTGTCAAAGTCTTTGACTTGGAGGGATTTGGGCTTGGGGCGAGTGCGGGATTTTGTTAGGGGCAGTGAAATGATAGCGCGTTTGAGGGGGGTGGTGATCGAGGCGTTTCCGGGTCGGGTGGTGGTGGAAGCGGGGGGGGTGGGGTATCAGGTTCAGGTTCCGCTTTCGACGTTTGACCGGCTGCACATGTCGGAGGGGATGGAGGTGGTATTGCTGACGCATCTGCACATTCGGGAGAATTCGCAGACCTTGTATGGGTTTGCGACTGGCGAGGAGCGTGACATTTTTCTGTTGTTGGTGGAGCGGGTGAGCGGGATTGGGCCTGCGATTGCGATGGCGGTGTTGAGCGGGATGCCGGTGGAGCGATTCAAGCGGTGCGTGGTGGAAGGGGACGTGGCGGGACTCTCGCGGATGAAGGGGGGTGGGAGGAAGACGGCGGAGCGGATTGCTTTGGAGTTGAAGGACAAGGTGGGAGTGGCGGCGACGTGGGAGGGGGCGGGAGAGCGGGCGGGGGGTGCGGCGGCCGAGGATGCGGAGTTGGCCTTGCTGGCGTTGGGTTTCAAGCAGGCGGAAGCACGGCGAGCGATTGCGGAGGCGTTGGGGGGGCGGCCCGGGGTGGGCGCGGAAGAATTGATTCGGCTGGCGCTTCGGGGGCTGGGCTGAGGATGCCGGGAGATTCAGGTCTGGCTTGGCATTTGGGCATGGGGGATTAAGGGTGCCCTTGATGGCGGCGGAGTGGACGGATTTGATGCCCGGGGCGGAGGCGGTGGGCTATGGTGCGGGGCGGAAGTGGCTGTTTTCGCCGGTTCCGCTTGGCCTGGGGCGGGGGGAGGTCGAGCAGTTGCGCCGGCTGGGCCATCCGCTGAGGATGTTTCAGCAGGCGAGCGGGCGGATTTACCGGCGGAGCGTGAACGGGACGCTGCCGGGGTGGATTGCGGAAGTATTGGACGCGGGCAAGCCGGCGTGGATGGTCGAGGTGCAGCGTGCGGAGGAGTTGCGGGCTGTTTATCCGCGGGTGATCCGGCCTGATTTACTATGGACGGAGGAGGGGTTTCGGTTGACGGAGCTTGATGCGGTTCCGGGGGGGATGGGTGTGACGGGTTGGCTCTCGGAACGTTATGCGGGGTTGGGGTATGAGGTGCTGGGGGGAGGGTCGGGGATGGCGGAGGGGTTTCGGTCGTTGTTGCCGGAGGGCGGGCAGATCCTGATTTCGGAGGAGGCGGACGAGTATCGGATCGAGATGGAGTGGCTGGTTTCGGCATTGAACGACGCCGGGGGCGGGCCGTGGTGGGTGGGGTCCGCCGAAGAGTATGACGGCGGAGAGGAATCGCTGTATCGATTTTTCGAGCTGTTTGACTGGGAAGCGATTCCCGGATCGAAGGCTCTCTCGCGGCGGACGGACCTGACGCCTCCCTTCAAGCCTCATCTGGAAGAGAAGCTCTGGCTGGCGCTGTTATGGTTGCCGGTGCTCGGGGAGGTATGGGAGGGGGAGCTGCGCGGCAACCACCTTCGGCGGCTGCGGGAACTCGTACCATACGGATGGCTGGTCGATCCCAGCCCCCTTCCACCACATGCGGCCCTGCCGCGGCTGGAAGTGAACAGTTGGGAGCAGGTGGGGGGGTTCAGCCAGAAGCGGCGGCGGCTGGTCTTGAAGGTCAGCGGCTTCAGCGAGATGGCATGGGGGAGCCGGGGGGTGGTGATCGGGCATGACGTATCGAAGGAGGAATGGGCTCAGGCGCTCGACCGGGCTTGTGCGGAATTCGAGAGCCAGCCGTGGATCCTGCAGGAGTTCGAGGAGGCCAAGGTGGTGGAGCATCCGTATTACGACCCCGAGACCGGGGAAGTCGAGACGATGCGCGGACGGGTCAGGCTTTGCCCGTACTACTTCGTGGACGAGGAGGGCAGAACACCTCTTTGCGGCTGCCTTGCGGCGATTGCGCCGGCCGACAAGAAGAAGATCCACGGCATGCGCGACGCCATCCTTGTGCCCTGTGTGCCGGCGGAGGGCTGAGGCAGTGGCCAGCGAGGCATGCCTCGGACCAAGATGCAGGATGCAGGATGCAGGGCACACGGGACTGCATCCTGCATCTTGCACCCTGCATCAGGCAGGGGAACCTTGCTGCCGGAAAACTTGACTCATTTGCGACGACTTCTGGATTTCAAGGACTCTAGTGGTCCGTCAAGATGGATCTGACGGATATTTGCTGGTGGGATGAAGCGCTGGTTGCGTTGGCGAAGCATCGAGAATCTACGGATTCACTCCGCTTCGCCGCCTTGCCAGGTCTCCATCCTCCGGCGCGCCTGCCCCTCATCTCAATCTTGACGATGGGCTAGAGCAGTCCCGCTTTTCTGAGGGTGGCGAGGGCGCCGTTCTTGTTGATGGTTTTGAAGGCGCGGGCCGAGGCGCGGACTTTGACGGAGCGGCCGAGTTCGGGCACGAAGATGCGTTTGGTCTGCAGGTTGGGAACGACGCTGCGCTTGACGGTTTTGGTGACGTGCCGGCCGATTCCGCCCTTTTTCTTGGCGAGGCCGGAGCGGTGGATTTTGCGGCCCATGCGGGGGCTGGAGCCTCGGATGCTGCAGACGCGTGACATGAGAGTGAGGGGCGGTTTGCGGGGCGGAGAGGAAAACGGCGATTCGGGGGCGGGTCAAGGTTTTTCGACGGGCGGGGGAAATCGGGGGAAAGGGGGTCTCGGGCCGCGCGTAACGGGAAGATGGCCGGGAAGGGAAGGGTCGTCTGGGTAACGGGATGCACGCGGGGTCTTGGTCGCGCCATGGCGGAGGGATTCGCGGCGCGGGATTGGACGGTGGCGGGTTGTGGCCGGTCGGAGGAGGCGCTGGAGCGACTTCGGCAGGAGCTGTCGGGGTCTCATTTTTTCGCGGCGGCGGACGTGTCCCGGGACGCCGAGGTCGGGGAGTGGTGCGTGCGGGCGGAGGAAATGGTGGGCGCTCCGGATCTGCTGTTGAACAACGCCGCGATCATCAATCGCCCCGCGCCGCTCTGGGAGGTGCCCGCCGGCGAGTTTTCGGAGGTGGTGGACATCAACATCAAGGGCGTGGTCAATGTCCTGCGGCATGCCCTGCCGGGAATGATGAAGGCGGGACGGGGGGTGGCGGTGAACTTCAGTTCGGGGTGGGGGCGATCCGGCGCGGCGGAGGTGGCGCCCTACTGCGCGACCAAATGGGCCATCGAGGGGCTGACACAGGCCCTCGCGGCGGAACTGCCTCCGGGAGTAGCGGCGGTGGCTCTGAATCCGGGCGTGATCGACACCGACATGCTGCGCCGTTGTTGGGGGGAGGGGGCGGCGTCCTGTTCGTCGCCGAGGGAGTGGGTCCGGCGGGCGGTTCCTTTTCTTGAGCGGCTTGGACCCGGGGACAACGGGAAGCCGCTGACGGTCTCGTGAGGGCGGGGATCGCGACTCGGGGGTTGGCAAACGCGAGGATCCGGTTATTGGGGGGCTGATGATCCTGCGGTTACCGATGCGGGTGGTGCGTTTTCCCCGGCGGCCCCTCGTGATGGGGATTGTCAACGTGAACGACGACTCCTTTTCCGGCGACGGGATTTCCGATGTTGAGATGGCCCGGCGGTATGCGGTGAGCCAGGCGGAAGCCGGAGCGGACGTGATCGACGTGGGGGTCGAGAGTGCGAGGACGAACCGTCCGCCGGTTCCGGCGCGGGAGGAAATCGAACGATTCGGGCGCTTTTTCGAGGGATGGAAGGGAGCGTTGGCGGGGGCGGGGCCGGCGGACGCGGAGCAGGTCTGGCCGCCGGTGCTTTCGGCCAACACCTGGCGGCCGGAGGTGGCGGAGGCTGTTCTGGACATGGGGGTGGAACTCCTGAATGACATGGGAGGGGTTCCGGACCTCCGCAATGCGCGGGCCTGCGCGCGTCACGGCGCGGCGCTCCTCATCATGCACATCGCCCGGGCGCCGAAGACCGAAGACCGGGAGCGGGAATGGGAGGACATCATGCGCGAGCTGCGCCGCTATTTTCTGGCCGCGATGGCGCGGGACCGCAAGGCGGGCTTGTCGCCGGACCAGGCGGCTCTCGATCCCGGCATCGGATTTGCCAAGCAGGGACGCCACGATCTGTGCATCCTTCGGGAGGCCGGGACGCTCACCCGGTTCGGGAGGCCGGTGCTGCTGCCGGTTTCACGCAAGGCGGTGATTGGTGAGACGCTGGGCATCGGGGTTCCCGCGGAGAGGGATGCCGGGACCCTGGCATGCATCGCGGCGGGGCTGCGGGGCGGGGGGAGCGTGTTTCGGGTTCACGACGTTTCGGCGGCGTGGCAGGCGGTCAAGGCGATGAGCCGGCTCGAAGCGGCCCGGAAATGAACTGGCGTTGCGCGTCGTGAATCGACACGATGGGCGCGGACAGGCCTGAGGTTGGGTCCGATGTTGGTGAGACAATTTCACGAGAGGCTGCAGGAGACGAAGTGATGTGCACAACCGTCGCGACGGTGGGGAGTCCGGCCGGCGAGGTCCTCTACGAGTATGGCTTGCGTCTCGAGATGCTCGGCATCCTTGCGCTGGTGCTGGGGTCGCTGCGTTTTCTGACGGCGCGGGTTACCATGAGCCGCTGGATGCTCTTCGGGGGGATGACGGCGCTTCTCGTCGGGATGGGGGTGCACTTCGCGGAGATGCATGGCATGCTGGGGGTGGAGTATTATCCTGGATGGCGGAAGGACTACGCTGAAGACGCGTGGAGCCCCGCGGACATCCCGGTTTGCGCGTGGTGGGAGCCCCTGACCTGGTGGGGCCAGCGAGTCCTCCGGTTGGCTGGCTTGGCGCTGGGGGCCGGCGGCTTTCTGCTCGAAGCCCGCCTGATGCTCCGGGAAGGAACGCGAAGAGCGGGCTAGAGAGGGACGGCCATGACGACGGACTTCACCGTGCACAGCGTGATCATGGGGGCCGAGATGCTGGGCGCCCTGTTGTTGCTGGCGGCGATGATATATTTCGCGATGGCTGCGGCGCGTCGAAGGGGGGGGTGGTGGCCATACGTGCTGGGTTGGAGCGCGGCCTCCAACACGCTTTTGGCCGGAACGTTCATTGCGGCGGAGGTGGTGATGTTTCTGCTGATGGCGCGCACGCCGTCGGCGCTGACGCCGCCGGTGGCGGTGGATTTCGAAACATGGCACCTTCTGGCCGGGATTCTCACGCTGGTGACGGGCGCCTTGACGCTTGTCACGGGCCTCTCGCTGATCGTGGGCGGCTGGCGAGAGGGGCTCGTCAAGCGCGGCCGCCGGAAGTAGCCGGAACCCTCGTCACGGAGGCCGGCCGCAACCGGCCTCCGTGGGGGGGAAGCAACAACGCATGTGCTGGTGTTCCAGCACGATTGACTATCGCACCATTGTGCTGCGACGCAATGGTTCTTTTCGTTCGCGGCGCGCATTGGAGCGCTTGCGGGGGGGATGGGCGGGTTCGGTCGACGGGCGTCCGCGGAGCAATGTCGTGGCAGCAGGGTGAATTGCGGGGCGACCGCCTTGATGGGGAACCTACAGGAGGCGATCGGGATCGGGCGGCAGCTCCGGGGTTTCGGCGCAGGGCGGGAGCGGCTGCACGAGGTTTGCGGGGAGGGGGAACTGGCGCTCGAACACTCCCGGGCTGCATTCCGGCGCGGTCTGGTATGCGGTCCGGGTCATTTCGAGCTTGGCGTCGAGGTTGTCGAGGTAGTGCAAGGCGAAAGCCTCGGGGGTCCGGGGGACGACTGGCGACCCGAACTGCAATTCGCCGTGGTGGCTTGCGATGAGGTGCAGCAGGTGAAGGCGGACTTCGTCACTGGGCGGCTCGACGGCCAGCCATTCGCGGGACTCGTCGCCGTCAAACAGCTCCCGCCAAATCTTGTTGACGACCTCGATTCCGAGCGCGATGTGGCCGAGCATCTCGCCATGCAAGGCGGGGGTCTGCACGAATCCCTCCTCCGGGTAGTTGTTTTCCCAGAGTTTCCCGCAGTCGTGCAGCAGGACGCCGGCGAGCAGGAGGTCCTCGTTGAGTTCGGGATAGGCCGCGCAGATCGCCTTGGCGGACCGCATCATCTGGGCGACGTGCTCGAGCAATCCCCCCCGGCGGGCGTGGTGGTTCCTGCGGGCCGCCGCGCTCCGCCGGAAGCGGTCCCCGAAATCGGCGAGGAAGCGGCGGCCGAGGGCCCGGAGGCGCGGGTCCCGCAGGCCGGCCACGGTCTCGTACACAAGGTTCCAACCCGCTTCCTGGCGCTCGTGGGCCGCCGGATCACCCGCGAGGAAGGCCGAACGTTCGGAATCGTCGAGGGCCCGGAAGCGCCACTTGCTACTATCGATTCCGTATTGGTTGCGGGTCCATGCGCCGTCGAGGCGAAGGAGGACACCCGGCGCGAGGCGGGCGGCCTCGGCGAACTGCTCGTGGTTGCTCCAGACCTTCAGGGCGAACTGGGAGGCGGCATCGGCGAGGAGCAGCTCGAGGAAGGGGTCGCCCTTCCGGGTGGTTTTTTCGGAGCGCTGCTGGAGCTGGGCCGCGACGGCGGCCTCGAGGGGGTCGGCGCCGGTGCGTTGCTTGAGTTCCGCGATGGTGATCGGGTTCATGGGAGGGAGGTAATCAGGCCGGTGCGGCAGGTGGCGAGTCCGAACTGGAGCCGAGGGCCCGGTCGTCGTTCCCGTGCTCCCCCTCGATCAGCAGAGACGCACCATATCCTTGATGAACTGGAACCACAGAAAGACGAGGCCCCGGCCCGAATAGCGGAAATGGCCGTCGCCGGTCAGGCGGATGATGCCGAGGTCGAGGTTGTGATCGATCTGGCGGCGCATTTCCCCCTCGATATCGTGCTCGATTTCGTCGGGGTCCGGCACTTGGAGGTGCTCGCTGGGAACGTGGCGGCGGCGCAGGAAGGAATGATGGTCCTTGAGGATCTGGTGGAAGCAGTTTCGCTCGCAGGGGACGTGGTTCCAGACCACGTCCGGGCCGCATTTGAGGGTGGGGGAGAAGGGGAAGTTGGTGGTGCGGAAGGTGATGCCGGATTCGTCCCTTGAAGTGACGCTGATGAATGCGAAGGCGACGTCGTCCTGTTCGCAGAGGCAAACGGTGGCGATGGCGCGTTCCTCGGGATTCCAGAAGATGCGGAAGAACTGTTTCATGCCGGCCCACTCCCAGCCGCTGTCGGCGGCGTGCTCGAAGCCATCCTCTTCCATCGCGCTGATTGCTTCCGCGGCGTTCGGGAAAAACGAATCGGAGGGAGCGGTCCGGAATTGCAGGCGGTTTTCGAGGGGAAGGCGCAGGCGCCGGATGCGGGTCAGCAATTCCACCCATGGGAGGAGGAACCAGGCCGCGGCGCCCATGGCGCCGGCCAGAAGGGAGTCGAAAAGGTAGTAAAGGGCGAAGAAACTGGCGGCCAGAAGGGCGAGAGCGCCCAGTTTCCGCGCCATGGCATGGCGGCAACATCGCAAGGCCACCGCGAGGACGACCAAGCCGATGACAAACAACAATTCCCTCATGAAAAGCGCGCGTGGTGGTGAAATCCGACCGGGGGGAGCGGCGCCATTGATTTCAGAATCAAAATGGCGCAGCCGGTCGAACATTTCCAGTGGTTGTTTCGATTTTTCCGGATTTGCCGCCATCGGAGCCGCTCCGGTGGCGAATCTGAGATTTTTGGGTGCACTGTGAAGCGGGGGGAGATTAGAGAAGGGCCATGGCGATCGAAGCGTTCGAGGGAATCAGTCCGGCGGTGGACGACACCGCCTACATCGCGGCAAGCGCCGACGTGATCGGCAGGGTGCGGATCGGGGAAGCCGCCAGTGTCTGGTACCACGCCGTGCTGCGCGGCGACATCAACGAAGTGGTGGTGGGGCCGCGCAGCAACGTGCAGGACGGGGCGGTGCTCCACGTGGCGGACGACGACGGGTGCTACCTCGGGGAGCTGGTGACGGTGGGTCACGGGGCCATCGTGCATGCCTGCACGGTAAGGGACGAGGTGCTGGTCGGGATGGGGGCCATCGTGCTCGACGGGTCGGTGATCGGGGAGCGCAGCATTATCGGAGCGAACGCCCTCGTGACCGCCGGCACCGAGATTCCGCCCGGCTCGCTGGTGATGGGGTCGCCGGCCAAGGTGGCGCGGATGCTGACCGCCGAAGAGCAGGCCGGGGTCAGGACATGGGCCGAAAAATACGTTGAGAACTGCGGGAAGTTCCTCGCGCGCGGGAGAGATGGGCGTTAGGATCGGGATGTGATGCCTGATTTGGTGAGAGTGGAACCGGTCGCGCTTCTGCCGACGCAGGCGGGCTGCGCGGTATTTCTTGGCGACGGAGAGAAGTCGATCGTCTTTTACATCGAGCCGGCCATCGGGGCGTCGATCAATGCGGCGCTGTCCGAGACGCGGCCTCCGAGGCCGCTGACGCACGACTTGTTCGTCGACACGCTCAAGTCGTTCGGGGCGACGGTGCAGCGGGTCTTGATCGTGAAGGTCGAGGATGACGTATTTTTCGCCCGTTTGTTCATCGAGGCCGAGAACGAGATTCAGGAGAAGATGATCGTGGAGCTGGACGCGAGACCGAGCGACTCGATTGCGCTGGCGGTGCGCCAGTCGGCCCCGATTTTTGTCGTGAAGCCCGTATGGGACGATCTGAAGGACATGACGGGGGTGCTCGAGGAGCTGCGCGACAAGGGGATGGAACTCGAGGGCGACTGATCCGGGCGGTTGCCCGGAAAGGCTGGATCGGCTGGGACCCCGTTACCTGCGCCAACCGGCTCAAGCTCGTCGTCCAGCTCCGGCGCTTCTAACTGTGGAGAACCGTCGCCGCCATCGAAGAGAAGATCCCCGTTTTCGAAAAACTGCGCACCGCCATGCGGATCGCTTCAGACTCCGATCGACGCGGCCTCAATGACGAGGGGAAAAAGGGCAACATC
>Ga0180436_10006269_pt1 | contig 10347 bp, 9 predicted proteins | sample SS_ome_2_FD_132434 | JGI IMG/M metagenome (GOLD analysis project Ga0180436, IMG submission 132434) | Hypersaline lake sediment archaeal communities from the Salton Sea, California, USA - SS_3_S_2 metaG | ecosystem: Environmental > Aquatic > Non-marine Saline and Alkaline > Hypersaline > Sediment...
CATCGTGGTGGCGATGGTGTTCCTGCCGGAACTGCGCGTCGGCGGGATGCAGATCTTCCGGTCCGAGGCGTTCGATACCGGGGGCAAGGTGCTGCCCCGCGCGGCCGAGATCGCGGCGCGGATCGCCACCGCCTATGTCGTGCTGACGGTGGCCTGCCATTTTTCCTATCTGGGCGCGGGCATGTCGGGCTTCGAAGCGCTGAACCATGCGTTGACGACCCTCGCCACGGGCGGTTTTTCGACCTACGACGCCTCGTTCGGGGCGTTTCGTGGCCCGGCGGAATATGTCGCCGCTATCTTCATGGTGCTCGCCGGGCTGCCCTTCGTTCGCTACGTTCAGGTGATGGCGGGATCGTTCCGGCCGATGTGGCAGGATGCGCAGGTGCGCGGCTTCATCTGGACCTTGTGCGCGCTGGTCGCAGTGGTCTTCGTCTACCGGGTGATCGCGAATGGCGATGCCCCCGAAGAGGCGTTTCGCGAAGGTCTTTTCAACGTCACCTCGATCATCACCGGTACCGGCTATGCCTCGGTCGATTATCAGCTTTGGGGCCCGTTCCCGATGGTGCTGTTCTTCTTCATCGGCCTGATCGGCGGCTGCGCCGGCTCGACCTCGTGCTCGGTCAAGATCTTCCGCTACCAGATCCTGATCGCCGCCATCGGCGCCGAGATCCGCCGCATCCACAGCCCCAGCGGGATCTTCACCCCGCGCTATGACGGGCAGCCGGTGGGCGAGGACGTGATCAGCTCGGTCATCGCCTTCTTCGTGATCTTCGTGCTGTCGCTGGGACTGTTTGCGGTCGCGCTGTCCTTCACCGGTCTGGACCTCGTGACCTCGGTTTCGGGCGCGGCCACGGCGATCGCCAATATCGGGCCGGGCCTGGGGCCGATCATCGGGCCCTCGGGCAATTTCGAAACGCTGAACGATGCGGCGAAATGGCTGCTGATCTTCGCGATGTTCCTGGGGCGGCTGGAACTTCTGGTCGTGATGGTCGTGCTGCTGCCGCGTTTCTGGAGGGTATGAGATGACCGACGACATGATGCAGCCGCTGGGCGCGCAGATTTCGGCGATGCTGAAGGACCGCGGGGTCGAGGTGATCTTCGGCATTCCCGGCGTCCACAATCAGGAACTTTACCGCGGCATCGAACAGGCCGGCCTGACGCATGTGCTGGCCCGCCACGAACAGGGCGCGGGCTTCATGGCCGATGGCTATGCCCGTGCCACCGGGCGGCCGGGGGTGGCCTATGTCATTACCGGGCCGGGCCTTTGCAACATCATGACACCGATGGGCCAGGCCTATTCCGATGATGTGCCGGTTCTGGTGATTTCCTCGTGTCTGGCGGATGTGACGGGCCGCAAGGGCCAGCTGCACCAGATGATCGACCAGCGCGCCGCGGCCGCAACGGTCTGCGATTGGTCGGAAGAGGCGCGGGACGCGGCCACGGCCTATCGGCAGATCGACCGTGCGCTGGGCGCCTTCGCAGCGGGGGCGCGGCGGCCCAAGCATCTGCAGGTGACGATCCCGGCGCTGGAAGCGTCCGCCCGGCTCGCACCGCCCGCCCCCAAAGCATCCGGGCCGATGCCACCCGACCCGGTCGCGGTGGCGGATGTGGCGGCCCGCGTGACCGCCGCGCGAAAGCCGCTGCTCATCCTTGGCGGCGGCGCGGCGGGGCTGGGCGCGGACCGGGCCGCACGATTGTTGCGGGCGGGCGGTTTCGCCAGTTTCACCACCTATGCCGGGCGCGGGATCGTCCCGCCGGGGATGCCGCTGCATTTCGGCAGCTACCTCGCGCGCCCGGATTCGGCGCGGATGATCGCGGCCGCCGACCTCGTGCTGGTGATCGGCTCGGAACTGGCCGAGGTCGACCTGTGGCGGGATCATGCCGGCCATCATGCGCCGATGATCCGTGTCGATCATTCGCAGGACCGGTTGGGCCAGGATGTCGGCGCCGCCGTCAATGTCAGGTCCGACGCCATTCGCTTCGTCGATGCGCTGCTGGCGGAACTGGCCGGGCGGGAAGCCGCCAAGGATTGGAAACCGGAAGAGGTGGCGCAGGCCCGCGCCAAGTGGCGGGCCGAGGTCGATGCCGGGTTTCCCGGCGTTCTCGGCGTTGCCGAGGCGCTGCGCGCGGCACTGCCCGAAGATGCGATGATCTATTCCGACATGACCCAGTTCGCCTATGCGGCCAAGGAAGTGTGGGACATGCCGCGACCCGGTCATTGGCACCATCCCTACGGTTTCGGGACACTGGGCTATGCGTTGCCCGCCGCGATCGGCGGCGCGGTGGCCCGGCCCGGCCTGCCGACGCTGGCGATCGCAGGGGATTACGGGTTTCAATACACCTTGCCGGAACTCGGCGTCGCGGTGGAACTGGGCCTGCCCTTGCCGATCCTGCTATGGGACAACGGCAAGCTGGGCGCGATCGAGGACAGCATGGTGGGGGCGCAGATCGCGCCCAAGGCCGTGGTGGCGCGAAACCCCGATTTCCTGGCACTGGCGCGGGCCTATGGTGCGGCTGCCGTCGCGCCGGGAAACCTTGCGGAGCTTTGCGAGGCGGTGAACGCGGCCTTCGCGGCCAAGGGGCCAACCCTGATCCGCATGACGCCGGACCTGGCCTAGCGCACGCCGAGGCCCGCGCGCATCAGCGTGCGCCGCACCGGCGCCATCGAGTAAAGCGCGTTCAGCGCGCCCGCCCGCAGGTCGCGCAGCGGCTGGGCGCCGATCATCGAGGCGCGGTTGAGCATGTCGATGCCGGTCACGCGGGCCTGCACCTCCAGATGCCGGGCGCGTTCGTAGCGTTCCAGCATCGCCGCGTTCCCGATCCCGCCCGGATCGGCGGTGGCGAGGTCTAGCAGCACGCGCAGATCGGCCAGGCTCATGTTCAGGCCCTGCGCGCCGATCGGTGGGACGACATGCGCCGCCTCGGCCACAAGCGCGGTGCGCTGGCCCTGCATCCGCTCGGCCACCTGGCTGATGATCGGCCACAGGCTGCGCCGGGTGACCAGCGTCAGCGGCCCGAACAACCCGCAGGAGCGCAGGTTCATCTCCTCCTCGAAGTCCGGTACCGGCAGGGCGGCCAGCCTGTCGGCCTCGGCCCCGCGTTCCATCCAGACGATGGCCGAACAGGGCCGCCCGCCACGGTCGGGCAGGGGGACAAGCGTGAACGGCCCGCCCGAGCGATGGATCTCGGTCGACACGTTCTGATGCGGGATCGGGTGGGTGACGGCGAAGGCCAGCGCCTTCTGCCCGTAGCGCAACGTGCGCACCGGGATATCCAGTGCCTGCCGCATGGTCGAATTGCGGCCATCGGCGGCCACGACCATGCGCGCCCGCACCCGCGCCCCGTCCGACAGCCGCACGAAGGCCTCGGTGTCGCGGGTCATCAGGCCGGTGGTGGCCGTGCCGGGGCGGAAATCGACATTCGGCAATTCGGCCAGCCGCGCCACCATCTCGCGCCGCAAAAGCCAGTTCGGCAGGTTCCAGCCGAACGGCTGGTCGGAAATGTCCGAGGCGTCGAAATCCTTGACGATCCGCGGTTCGGGGTCTTCACCGCCGGCATCGACGATGCGCATGATCTGCAGCGCCGCGGCATGGGGTTCCAGCCGCTGCCACAGGCCGGCTGCCTCCAGCACCGGGATCGAGGGATGCAGAAAGGCGGTGGTGCGCAGGTCGGCACCGTCGGCCTCGGCCTCGGTGACCGGGGGGGCGGGATCGACGCAGATCACCGAAAAGCCCGCGCTTCCGAAGGCCGCCGCGGCACTCAGCCCGGCGACGCCGCCGCCGGAAATCAGGATGTCGGTTCGGATATCGGCCATCGGCGCCCCCCTTCGCTCGCCCGCAACATAGGCCGGGGGCAGGGGGGCGTCCAAGCGGCAACCTGTCGCCGAGGTTACTTGCCGACCGTGATCAGGATCAGGACGGTGAAGATCACCGGAACCGTGGCCAGCGCCGTCAGCCCGAGCGCGACAAGCCCCCAGGTCTTGACGGCCAGCGCCAGGCCCACGACGGCCAGCAGCAGGACCGCCACCAGAAACACGGCAAGCGGGACGGACGGACGGTTCGTGGCCGCCGGGGCGGATTGGATGGACATGGGCATGGCTCCTGTTCGCGTTTCCATGCATATGGCCGGCCAGGGCGTTTCTTGCAAAGGGGCCCGATGCCGCAGCGCGGCAAGGGGTCGCTTGCGGCTCAGCGTCGCAGAACGGCCAGGAACGTCGCCAGATCGTCGGTGTGATGGTGGATATGATCGGCCGGGTCCGGTTCGGGCGCGACATGGACGGTGCGCATGCCCATCGCATGCGGCGCGGCCAGGTTGCGCGGATCGTCCTCGAACATGGCCGCTTCGGGGGCGGAAACGCCGCTTCGGGCAAAGACCGTTTCGAAGGCGGCCCGTTCGGGCTTGGGGCGGAACCCCGCATGTTCCACGCCATAGACACCGTCGAACAACCCGTCGAGCCCGCGCGCCGCCAGTACCCGTTCGGCATAGGGGGCGCTGCCATTGGTGTAGACGATCCGGTTCCCCGGCAGCGCCGCGATGCCGGCCCGCAGCGCCGGGTCCGGGTCGAGATGGTCCAGGTCGATGTCGTGCACCACGGTCAGGTAGGGGGCTGGGTCGACGTCGTGTTCATGCATGAGCCCCGCCAGCGTCGTGCCGTAAAGCTGCCAGTAATGGCGTCGCAGATGGTCGGCCTCGCCACGATCCACCCCAAGCGCGTCCATCACGAAGGCGGTCATCCGCACCTCGATCTGGTCGAACAGTCGCGCCGATGGCGGGTAAAGGGTGTTGTCGAGGTCGAAGACCCAGTTGCGGACATGGTGAAAGCGATCGGCGACCATGCGCGGATGCTAGGCCTAGCGGCCTTGCGCCGCAACCGGGCCTTGGCGCTTGTGCAAGGGCGGGGCGGGTGGTTAGCTGACGCGCCGATGGGCGGCGCGGGAGACGGAATGCAGAAGGACGCCTACATGCTGATCCTCGAGGCGATCGACGAGGGCGTCTATCGCCCCGGCGACCGGTTGGTGGAATCCGAACTGGCCGAGCGGTTCGGCGTGTCGCGCACCCCGGTGCGCGAGGCCCTGCAGCGGCTGGAAACGCAGTCGATGCTGGCCCGCGACGGGCGCAGCCTGATCGTCGCCTCGCTCGATCACAACCAGTTGGCCGAGCTTTACGTGGTCAGGGCCGAACTGGAAGGGCTGGCGGCGAAGCTGGCCGCCAAACATGCCAGCCCAGAAGAGGTGAAGGTGCTGCGCGACATGGTCGAGGAAGACCGTGCCCTGCTGGACGATCCGGGCGCCCTGTCGCGCGCCAACCGGCGATTCCACAAGCAGATCCACCTGGCCTCGCACAACCGGTACCTGGTGCAGCAACTGGACCTCGTGCACCGGTCGATGGCGCTGCTGGCCAGCACGTCGCTGGCGGCCGAGGGGCGTGGCGAGGCGGCGCTGGCCGAACATGACGCGATCGTGCGGGCGATCGAGACGGGCGATGGCGAGGCGGCGCAGGAGGCATTGCGCGCACATATCTCCAAGGCCTTCGAAACGCGGCTGAAACTGGACGCGAACGCTGTCAGGGCGGTGTAACGCGGGGGGCGGCGGCGTCGATGACACCGTGCCGCGTCTTGTCCCAGTAGAACGGCTTGCGCGCCAGTTCGGCCACGCCTTTCCAAGCCGCCAGCGTGGCCAGCGGGAAATACAGGATCAGCGTCGGCAGCCACGGCCACAGATGCCGATGCCTTGGCCCGCGTACCGCCCAGGCGGTGACGGCGATGTCGATTGCCGCGGCGACGATGTAAAGCAGGATCGGCGGCGCAAGGCCGGCCAGTCCCGCCATGCCGCCGGGCCCGGCCAGCCAGGTCAGCCAAAGCAGCGGTGCCAGCAGGAATTGCGACAGCGTGCCCAGAAACAGCAACTGCACGCCGAAGAACCGCCAGGCCCCCAGATCGCGCCATAGCCGGACCGGGTCGCGCATGTGAACGCGCCAGGTCATCGCGTAGCCCTTCAGCCAGCGTGACCGTTGCCGCACCCAGGGCAAGAACCGGCAATTCGGTTCTTCCTCGGTCACGCTGTCGATGACCTCGGTCCTGAACCCGGCGCGCGCAAGGCGCAGGCCCAGATCGGCATCTTCTGTCACGTTGTGGGCATCCCAGGCGCCCAGACGTTCCAGCGGGCCGCGACGCAGGAAGACCGAGGTGCCGCCCAGCGGCACGACAAGGCCCAGCCGGGCGAGGCCGGGCAGCACGACGCGGAACCAGCCGGCATATTCGGCGGTGAAACAACGTGACAGCCAATTGGTGCGCGGATGGTAGTAATCCAGCGCGCATTGCACGCAGGCCACTTGCGGCGGCGCATCGCGAAACCGCGCAACCACCTGCCGGATCTGGTCGGGTGCAGGCGCATCCTCGGCATCGTAGACGCCGACGATCCGGCCCTTGGCCAGCGGCAGGGCGTAATTCAGGGCCCGTGGCTTGGTCCGGATCGTGCCGGGTGGCACCGTGACCTGGCGCATCCAGCCGGGCAGCGTGGCGTCGGTCAGGGCCGCACGCGTGGCCGCGTCATCCGCTTCGGTGATCAGCAGCACGTCGAGAAGCGCACGGGGATAGTCCAGCCTGTCCAGCCTGGCGATCAGGCGTGGCGCGATCTCGGGTTCGTGGCGCAGCGCGATCAGCACCGACACGCGCGGCAGCCTGCCGCGCCCCGCGGCACCGGCATCGGCGCGCCGCGGCGGCGCTTTCGCGGCGGCGGTCAGCGCCAGCACCTTGAGCCCCGCCTGCAATGCGATGATGCCGGTCGTCCAGACAAGGAAGCTGGCCAGCGCCGGGCCCGGCCAGGCGAGTGCGGCGACGATCAGCGCAAGGACCAACCCGGCCAACAGGATCAGCGCGCGGCGGCCGACACCGTCGAAGCCGCGGCAACTCAGCGGTTCCGGGGTCCGCATCTCGGCCCGCTGCGCCATCGCCTCGGCGGCGACCGACAGGATCGCGGCCTCTGCGGTGCTGGGGGCGATCAGCGCCATTTCCACCGCCCCGAGATCGAGCCGCGGTGCGATGTCGGCGAAGCGTTCGGGCCGCGCGGTGGCCAGCAGGATGCGGCCGTCGCGGCCGGCCAGCGGGACGATCCCTTCGGCCAGGCAGAACTCGATCCCCAGCGCCCGAACGGTCAGCGGACAGGGCGCGTTGGTGTCAAGGTCGGCCAGCGGCGCGCGCCAGGCCCGCGACTGGGCGACCAGAAGATCGGTCTCGGTCACCCATCCTTCGGCCAGCAGGATATCGGCCAGGGTTGCATCCAGCCGCGGTTCCATGGCCACGGCGCGCAAAAGGTGATGCGGCGCAACCGCGCCGATGTCCAGAAGAACCCGCCCCAGTCGCTTCGGCCGCGCGGGCGATGCGACGGGGCGTGACGGAAGCGGCAGAAACTCGGCAACAGCGGACATGGCACAACCTGGGGCTGTGGATAAGTTCCGCTGTCGTGGTTAATGGACGGTTAACGGGCAACCGTCAGGCGGCGCGGCGGGCCTGCATCGCCTGGGCGAACCGTTCGAACAGGTAGTAGCTGTCCTGCGGCCCCGGGCTCGCCTCGGGGTGGTATTGCACCGAGAAGACGGGGCGGTCGGCCATGCGGATACCGCAATTCGACCCGTCGAACAGCGAGACATGCGTTTCCATCACGCCGGCGGGCAGGCTTTGACTGTCGACGGTGAAGCCGTGATTCATGCTGGTGATCTCGACCTTGCCGGTCTCCAGATCCTTCACCGGATGGTTCGCGCCGTGATGGCCATGGTTCATCTTGATCGTCTTGGCGCCAAGCGCGAGGGCCAGCATCTGGTGACCCAGGCAGATACCGAAGACCGGCAGGTCACGTTCCAGCACGCCGCGGATCATCGGTACCGCGTAATCCCCGGTGGCCGCCGGGTCGCCCGGCCCGTTCGACAGGAACACGCCCTCGGGGTCGTGGGCCAGAACCTCCTCGGCGGTCGCGGTGGCGGGCAGCACGGTCACATCGCAACCGGCCGAGGCGAGGCAGCGCAGGATGTTGCGCTTGGCGCCGTAATCGATCGCGACAACGCGCATGCCCTCGCCGGTGCGGGTGCCGTAGCCTTCGGGCCAGGCCCAGCGGGTCTGATCCCAGCGGTAGGATTGGGCGCAGGTGACTTCGCGCGCAAGGTCGAGGCCGACAAGACCGGACCAGCCGCGCGCCTTGGCCACCAGCGCCTCGATGTCGAAATTCCCCTCGGGGTCGTGCGCCAGCGCGACATGCGGCGCCCCCTGCTGACGGATCGCGCGGGTCAGCCGGCGGGTATCGACGCCGCCAATGCCGATCCGGCCGCGACGGGCCAGCCAGTCCGTCAGGTGCCCGGTCGCCCGCCAGTTCGACGGGTCCGTCGGATCCCATTTGACCACCATGCCGGCGGCCACCGGGTCTGCGGTTTCGTCATCTTCGTCGGTCACACCGGTATTGCCGATATGGGGGAAGGTGAAGGTGACGACCTGCCCGGCATAGGAGGGATCTGTCATGATCTCCTGATAGCCGGTCATCGCGGTGTTGAAGACCAGTTCCGCCACCGTTTCGCCGGTTGCGCCGAACCCCCGACCGAAAACAAGCGTACCGTCGGCCAGCGCGAGGCAGGCGGTGGGCTTTTGCGAGGAACGGAGGCTGGCGGCCATGGCGCGACTCCCAAAGGGGCCAAAATCCTGCGGAACGTACGGGCGGTTGCCCCTGGGGTCAAGCACTTCTGCCGTTTCGCGTAATGCTTTTAAAACAATGACTTAGCGTGCGCCCGGATGGTTGTCAGCACGGGGCGATTTGGCTATGGTCGAAGCTTCGGAAACCATCGGGACGGATCGGACCATGGATATGCGCGGCCGCATCAACGCGGCGCTGAAGGATGCGATGAAGGCGAAGGACAGCGAAAGGCTGTCGACGCTGAGACTGATCAATGCCGCGATCAAGGACCGCGATATCGCCCAGCGTGGCGATGGTGAGGGCGATACACCCGGCGTGCCGGATTCCGAGATCCTTGCGATCCTCGGCAAGATGGTGAAACAGCGCCAGGAAAGCGCGCGCGCCTACGAGGAAGGCGGACGCCTGGAACTTGCGGAAAAGGAATTGGCGGAAGTCCGCGTGATCGAGGGTTTCCTGCCGCGTCAGTTGAGCGGGGACGAGGTCGAAGCCGCCGTCGCCAAGGCGATCGAGGAAACCGGCGCAAGCTCGATCCGCGACATGGGCAAGGTAATGGGCGCGCTGAAGACCAAGTATACCGGCCAGATGGATTTCGGTGCGGTCGGCCCCCTGGTGAAGGACAAGCTGGCCTGAGGGGCGCGAATTTTCTGCGAAAATTCGGAATGCCCGGTCAGCCCGCCGGTTCGACCGGGGTGCAGATTTCCACCAGCGTCCCTTCGGGCGCGCGGACATAGGCGGTGGTCTGGCCCCATTCCATCCGCATCACGTCCTGCACCGGCGTCGCGCCGGCCGCGAGCGCGCGGGCCAGCGCCGCCGTCACATCGTCGGTTTCGAAGGCGATCTCGAAGGCCGGGCGCTCGGGCGGTTCGGTGGCAACCGCCTTGCCGATCGACTGCATCAGCGAAATGGCCGAGAAGGCAAGCCGGGTCTCGCCCGTCACCATCTCGCCATAGGTGCCGCTGTCGTGCAGGAAACCCGGCTCCAGCCCGAACGCGTTTGCATAGAAGTCGATGGTGGCGGGCACATCGGGGACGTAGATGATGACGTAGCGAAGGTTCATGGGCGGGCTCCTTTTCCGACCGATCCTGTCATGCCGTTCCTGCCCCGGTCTTGATCCGGCGCAATGCGCGCGTCACGGCACCGGTATCGACCGTGCCCGGACCAGCGCCAGTTCCAGCGCGTCCTTCAGGTCCAGCCGCTCCTCTTCGCTGAGAAAGGCGCCCAGTTCGACCTCGCGCGGGCCGCCGCGCAGGGTCAGGTATTTCGGCACCGGGCCGCCGGCCTCGTGCACATGCACGGTGATCCAGTAGGGGTTCGCCTCCCAGCTTTGGTGGGCGCCGCGCGGACCGTGGCGGTCTATCGTCATCCGGTCGGGCCAGAGCCTGACCTCCTCGACGATTTCGCCATCACGATAGGACCGGCCCAGGGCCCACCAGATCGCGCCCAAAGCGGCCAGCAGGAACGGCAGGAGGCCCCAAAGTACGGGCGACCCGAGGACCGCCAGCAGCGGTATCAGCAGCAGTGCCGCGGTGCCGCCGACGAAGCCCACGAAACCCCGCCTGGGCAGCGAGCGATAGGGCCACAGGTGCAGTTCGGCCAGCAATTCGTCGCCCCGATGCGAAAGGGCCCCGGATCGCTCCGGGGCCCCCGCCGGGTCCTTGACCCATTCGTAGGG
>Ga0180436_10006271_pt1 | contig 10346 bp, 8 predicted proteins | sample SS_ome_2_FD_132434 | JGI IMG/M metagenome (GOLD analysis project Ga0180436, IMG submission 132434) | Hypersaline lake sediment archaeal communities from the Salton Sea, California, USA - SS_3_S_2 metaG | ecosystem: Environmental > Aquatic > Non-marine Saline and Alkaline > Hypersaline > Sediment...
GATGTTGTGGCCAGACAGAGTACGGCTGGTAGGCGCACCGCTATTTCATGGTGGCCAAACACCGTGGTGGATAGAAAAATAAGCCAGGCAATCATGGGCGGGTGATCATGGTAGCCGAAAGAAAGATAACGGCTCCACTGCCAATAATAGGCTTCGTCCGGAACCAGGGCGAACCCACCGGCAAACCACAGCCGCAAAACGCTGATCGTGCCGATGATGATCCAACTGATTTGGATATATCGATGTTCCTGCCAGGAAATCATGTAAGTTCACCTCAATGTTGCAAAAGCCTGGGGGCTTCAGATATGAGGTTCAATTAATGTCGGTAAGTTTGAATGTCAAGGTAAAACCAGTGGCAATGGAGAACGTCATACCGGTTCTTCTATAAAATGCGTATTTTGGATCCATGCAGAATGTAATTTCGGACAGAATAATTTGTTGTTGTCAACCGCTGACTGCTTTATATATCATTGTGTTTTGTAAGGCCTTGTAATTATCTGGGTTAGCATTTAGAATTTTGCCCGGAACAGACTGAAATTTAGCAAAATTCTTGGCTCAAATCAGCGACTTTCAGGCGTGTCGAGCCCCTTTATAAGGCCTTACGAATACGCTTCGCTCTGATGCTGGGTGCTGATTTGGTCATAAAAGGGAAATAGTATGACATTCTGCGATAAGCACTGAGCGAAAAGATTTCAGCAGATTAGGGCTTATGGCTTATTGCTGAAAGCCCACAGATAATATCATGAAGATCAACACCGTCATCAGTCGTTATATTCTCAAGGAGATGATGCCACCCTTCGTGGTCATCAATTTTTTTCTAATTTTTGTCTTTCTGATGATGAGCATCCTTGAGATCACAAATTACATCGTCAACTACAAACTCAGTCTGATGGCATGTTTGATGTATATGCTTTATTATCTGCCGTTTTCGATGCAGTTTATCATACCCATGTCGGTGATGATGTCTATCTTGTTGACCTTTTTACGAATGTCTAGCGATAACGAGGTGATCGCACTCAAAGCCAGTGGAATCAGTATTTATCAGATGGTTCCACCGGTATTGCTTTTCGGTCTGTGCGGATGCCTGCTTACCGGTTGGGTAGCGATTTATGCGGTTCCGTGGGGTTGGTCATCCAAACAGCGTCTGATGGAGGAAGTAATCGCTTCCAGTTTTGAAATCGGATTGAAGGAACGCACATTTATCGAGAGTTTTGATGGGCGCATGATTTATGTGAATCAGATTGATAACAATACGGCCAAACTCGTGGATGTTTTTGTCGAAGATAGAACCAACCCCGATCTTGTCAGCACCATTGTGGCCCCGGAAGGTAGACTTTTAAGCGAGCCCAACAGCTTGCTGTTCAAACTTCAACTGATGAACGGAATTATCAATCAGGTCAGCATCAAGGGACGGGAATGGACCATAAACCAGAGTAATTTTGAAAACTATGAAATCAATCTGGATGTGAAAAGGGCCCTGGAGAAAAGAAAAGGATCGTCCAGGCATCGATTGGAGATGAGCCTGAGAGAAATGCGCCAGTATATGCAGGCTAGTTTGGAGAAAGATGTTATCTATTACCGCACCCTTATGGATTACTATAAAAAATTTTCGATACCCGTAGCATGTTTTGTCATGGGAATGCTGGCCCTGCCCCTGGGATTTCAATCCAGCATCTCAAAGCGATCATATGGCCTGAGCTTGGGTCTGGTATTCTTTATCATGTATCATATACTACTGACGGCGGGCAGAGGGTATGGCGAAATCGGTAAATTTCCCCCCATCATCGGTATGTGGCTTCCCAATTTTATTTTTGGGGTCTTAGCACTGTTCCTTCTATATCAGACCGGAGAAGAACGTCCCACGGCCATCGACAATTGGTACCGGTTTATTGACTGGCTGGCACGCTTGATTCCCAGGAGATAGACGACTGTGTCCGTTATTCAGCGATATCTAACCAGAGAGATACTCAAACAAATCGGATTTGTATTGGTAACGGTGGTTTTCCTTTACATGCTGGTGGACTTTTTTGAGAAGGCCGATAATTTTGCCAAGTCCGGACTGACCTTAGATCGGACGCTGATCTATTTTATTCTCAATACGCCATTTATCATCGCCCAGATCTCGCCGGTCAGCATACTGTTGGCAGTGATCATCATCTTCAATCTGATGAACCGTAATAATGAAACGTTGGCCTTGCGGGCCAGTGGCGTCAGCTTTATCAGTCTGCTCCGTCCCGTGCTTGTGATCGGGTTCGTAGCCAGCCTCCTGTTGTATGTTTTTTCGGATATCATTGTACCAGTTACGACCGCCAGTGCCAACCGGATCTGGTTGGCAGAGGTCAAAGGCAAATCATTGGTAAAATCAAAACAACGGAATATCTGGATAAAGGGTCAGCGCAAAATTACTCATATTACCTATTACAATGCCGCCACGCAAACAGCCCATGATGTGGCTGTCAGTTTTTTTGATGCAGAATTTCGCTTGATAAGAAAAATTGATTCACCCCGGGGAGTCTTTGATGGGGTGCGTTGGCAATTCTATGATTCCGTGGAGCAGAACTATAATCCATCAACCGGTTCATATGACAGCGGCTTTCGTCCGGAATTGACAGCGCAGCTCGATTTTGAGCCGGATGATCTCAAAAAGATTGCCAAGTCACCGTCAGAGATGGGATTCAATGAATTGCGCAATTATATCCGCAAGGTGGAAAAGGAAGGCTACGATGCCACGCCCCATTGGGTGGATCTGCATGCCAAACCAGCCTATGCCCTAACATGCCTTGTCATGAGTATTATCGGAGCCGGTATTGCTTTGCGACAAAACCGGCGTCAAGGGATTTTTTTCCATATTGCCGCCGGGATTACTGTCGCGTTTTTGTATTGGATTTTTTACAGTTTCAGCCTTTCTCTTGGTTATGGTGAGATGTTGCCTCCGGTGATAGCAGCCTGGACGGCCAACATATTGTTCGGGTGTCTGGGCATCTTTATGATTATGAATATCGAAGTTTAAAATTTGGTCGCTCGGAATCCGAGCGACCAAATTTTAAACGTGAAAATCGTGGGGCGATTTAATTTATGCGTTTTGTGGATCGTGTAGAATTTATAATGAAAAACAATGGAGAACCATCGCCAGTATGGTTGGAAAAGTTCCTGTCCATTGCTTCCAGAGCCTACGGCTGGTGTGTCCGGTTGAGAACGGCCGCCTACGATCAGGGCATGATTAAAGCCAAGCGTCTGCCCTGCGTCGTGATCTCCATCGGCAACGTGACTATGGGTGGTAGCGGTAAGACACCGCTGACCATCTATATTGCCAAGAAACTATGTCATTTAGGTTATCGAGTTGCTGTTGTTAGTAGGGGGTATGGCGGAAAGGCGGAGAAATCGGGGGCGATTGTGAGTGATGGTTCACAGATATTTGTATCGGCAGATGTCAGTGGGGATGAGCCTTACATGATGGCGCAGCAATTGGCTAGTACCCCCATCATTGTAGGGGCAGATCGCTACCGATCCGGAAAAATAGCGGTACGATCTTTCAATCCGGACGTGATCCTGTTGGATGATGGGTTTCAACATCGCCGTTTGGCAAGGGATCTCGATTTGGTATTATTGGATGCGAGCAAACCAGGCGGTAATGGATACCTGTTTCCCCGGGGTGTGCTGAGAGAACCGCTGCAATCCCTCAGGCGGGGACATGCCGTTATATTGACCCGCACCCAATTGGATTGCGAGAATTCGAATACGTGCTTGGGTTCGTTGCTGGACCCGATACCGGTCTTTAAATCCAGGCACCAGCCGAACATCGTAAAAATGATTCCAGCCGGGAATATTTCCGAGGTTTACCCCGGTAGTGAGACCCTGGCACAGGATCTTGATGTCTTAAAAGGAAAACGGGTATTGGCCTTTTCCGGGATTGCCGCTAATGAGATATTTTTTGAAACACTCAGGGATGCCGGCTGCCGGCTGGTTGATGGAATGCCATATCGCGACCATCACCGCTACCGTCGTTCCGATATCCGTCGCATCAGGCGAACCGCAGATGATCAGCAAGTCGACATTATCGTGACAACCGAGAAAGATTATTATCGGCTGCCGGAAGCAACTGATTGGGGGCGCACCCTCACGGTCGTGGGTGTGGAAATTAAATTCCAGAATAAGGATTTTGATGATTTCCTGGCTGGCAAAGTAGCATTCCACCAAGAAAAGAAACGTAAAATGAGGACATCTTTGAATGGTTCATGATGAACAGATCGATAAGGACTTGCATTTCGATACATATCCGGCGTCTCTGGACAAGGTGACGGCCTACACGCAAAAGCATTCTTTACAAGTGACGGTTAAAGGACAATATGGTCTCCGCATAATGCTAAAACTGCTGCTATGGTTTGCACAAAGTCTGTCCTGGAAGTGGGCCTACCGTGTGGGTACCGGCATCGGGCTTTTGCTTTACGGTATTCGCTTGCGACATAAAATCGCCATGGTCAATCTGGATATTGTGTTTGGGGATCAAAAGTCCCGCAAAGAAAAAATGCAGATTTATAAGACCTCGCTGATCAATTGCGGGCGGGTGGTCATTAATTATTTACGGATCCCATTTATGGGAGAATCGTTTTGGCGCGAACACGTGGTTTGGAAGAATGAGGAGATTCTCAGGGAAGTCATGAATCGCAAAAAGGGGGCTCTTCTGATTGCCGGTCATTTCGGCATGATGGATTTGCCGGGCGGCAAAATCGGGATGAGCGGCTATCCCATAGCCGTGGTGGGGAAACGCATTAAAAACCCGGCCATCAACCGCTTTGCAATTGAAACCCGCAATGCCATGAATCTCGGAACTATTGCACACAAAGATTCCATGAAACGGATACTGGACGGCATCGGTCGTGGGGAAGCAGTGGCCATGGCCCTGGACCAGAACATGAAAAGCAAGCAGGGGGTCTTCATCGATTGGATGGGACGCACGGCATCGTCGGTGCGCTCGGGTGCCTATGTGGCCAAGAAGACAGGGGCGCCGGTTGTGGCCGGATATATGATTCAACTGAGTCCCGATCGATTCGAGTTGGTGATTACTGAAGAAGTTCCCTGGGAAGATCACCCCGAGGATCTGGAAAAGGAATTGTTGATCAATACAGAACTGCAGTCCAAGGCCGTACAAAGAATTATTTTAGCGCAGCCCGAGTTGTGGTTCTGGATACATCGACGCTGGAAGCGGCAGCCGGAGGGTGTTCCCAGTCCTTACTAAAATCTGACACATACACGTAAACACCTAATTCACGGTATGCGTTGCAATGACGAAGCGTTTTGGGATTTCTCGGTGACTGAGCCCGAAAATTAGGGATACGCCTTCTTTCCCAATCGGTACGGAATTCTGACAAATTTTCAGGCTATAAGTCCGATCTGCGACACAGGTCTATTCTCTACTGGAGTTCTTAAGGATTGCTGCTGTGCTTCAAATATGTCGCGACAGCAGCCAGCGTTTGGGCGGACTTCTTTACTTGAAAAGGGGTTCGATCCTAACGGGGGCCAACACCTTGTGTGAGAATTGAAGTTCGGAAGATTTGATGATGCGATCATCGACGCGCCACCCTATGAGATTGTGGTGCGTGCCGGTTTTTAGTCGAAGTGTAATTTCAGAACCTTCAAAATACCAACCTTTGTAGGGCAACTGACCCGGATAGCCATCAATGGTGATGTCCATATCTGGAGGCCCTTTAACTAAGCAGGGATGGCTTTCCGGCGATTCATAATAAGTTCGCATGAGTTTGCGAAGATAGGCCGGACGATGTTGGAGAAAATCTGCCAGGTTTCGGAAAAAGGCCTGGTCGTCGGTATTAAGCGGTAGAATAGCGTCTTTCTGCCGATCGAGCCAGGCATTGAGATAGGCGGGATTGATTTTATGGTTTAACGTGTCCATCAATAAACGTTCAAAGTAAGTTTTATAAGCCGGGTCTTCGTTGCTCAGCCGTCTAAAAAGAATGGCCCGCGGATCTTTGTTTTGAAACCGGGCGGTACGTTGATTCTTGCGATCCCGTTTGGGATTGAGGATGACATTGTGCAGGTTAAGACTCTGTTGCCACAGGATTTTTACATCAGCCTCATATGGATTTACAAAACTTTGATCCATGTCCCAATTGACCCAGAACCAGCGGGCATCTGTTTTTGTCCGGTCCCGCAGCAAGGGCCCCTGATACATATCATTACCGGCTGTAAAAAGCTGGGAAATAAACCAGAGCGAAAGGTTTTCAATATCCACGTATTTATCCGCTGCCTGCATGGTCATACGAATGTCGGTATTGTAAAGCCATTTTTTAAGTTTCTGATAAGGTTTTGACATTTTTCTTCTTTCGGGATGGCCCGTGGTTCGCAATAATATGAAATCATCGTGGCCATAGCGGGATCGCAGCCAGTCCTTATTCAGGTGTTCGATCAGAGCGTAACGTTTTCCGAACTTTTTGCCGTTGAGATACACCAGCACCGGATGGGCCGCAGGCGTCAGACAACCGATCTTTCTGGCCAAATCAAGTGCCAATAAATTTGCGTACCGATTTTCAATGCGGGCGATAACTCGCTTGATGGGGATACTCTGTTTGTCGAAAATGATTCCGGCTTTGAAGCGGTCGTAGCCATAGGCCTTGCGAAAATAGAATCGCAGACTTTCCATGGGGCGTTTATTCTTACTGCCGCCATGGATTCGGATTCCGGCGCCGCTGGCAAAAAGCAGCTGACCTTTGTGGTAATAAGAAATGAAACAGGGACGCTCCCATTCTTTGCCTTTTCTTTTACGGTTAGCGATAATGCCGGTTTCAGGGTCATTCAGGTCTTTGTCGGCAACGACAACAGATAGAATCGGCAGCCCGCTAGCGGTGATGTCAGGGTCCAGCACCTTGCTGCTGGGATAGGCTTCTAGGGGGATTTGACGGTGGTCAATCCAGTTTTGGCGGTACTCGGGCAGGGGTGAATTCAGGCTGATAACATGGTCAAAGTTGGACTGTCCTGTGATCGGATCATAATATTTGGTATAATCCTTGGGAAATACATAAACCAGACCCAATTGCTCTAACAACGTAGACCGCTTGCCGAGCTTTGTAGGCGTAGACGGCAGCGTAATTTTCTGAAGACGTTTTTTGGTATCCTTGAACCCGTCTGCATTTTCAATAAGGTAGGCCACAGCCGTGAAGGCGCTTAGAAACAGTATGATCAGTAGCTTTTTTTGCATGGAGTTGAACGTGTCCGAATAGTATTCCCCAACACCGTTTACGTTATTGTTAATCGAGACTAATATTCGACAATTTGGGTAACACCTTAATTTAGCAATTAGCCCTCGCCGCTGCGATTGAAGAAAATGTTCGATTTGATTTGGGAAGAAAGCGCTTTCAAACCGTTTTGTACTTCCAGCATAAGCGCTTGCTCGAACTGATTGAAACTATAAGACAGCACCGATTCATCTTCATTCTCAATGACACTCTCCAGCTGTCCATTCGGCAAATGCTGTTTAAGGAAATCCAGGATGGGTTGACTTTGTTCTTTGTAGGCCGGTGCCGGCAGGCTGATGAGGATGACACCGTCATTCAATGGTTTGCTGAAAAGACGGGGTCCCTTGGTCAACAGCAGCAAACCAATAAAAGTTACCACCAATAGAACGCCTAAAAAGACCAGATTGAAGGTGGCACAGCAAATAGATGCGGCAATCACGACCATGATGAATCCAATCTCTTCGGGTTCTTTGATAGGGGTCCGAAAGCGAACAATCGAGAGGGCGCCCAACAGGCCCAAAGACAAGGGCAAGGAGAATTGGATACAGATAAAAATACTGGTGATGGAAACACCCAGCAAAGGGAAGGAACGATGGATCTGGCTGCCCGTGGCGCGGTTCTTGTAGAAGGTTAAATAAAGATACGAAATGAATAGCGATACGACGAGCGAAATGAGCATGAGCATTAAAAATTCTTCAATGCGAACATCTTTCATGGGATTACCTCTTTATGGCGATTAGCGGCCTGTCAGTTTTTGAAAACAGGCCCCGTATTTTGAAAAAGATGCTTTCCTTAATCCCAGTTTCATTAAGGGAAATAGGGAATAGGGAAGCTCAGCGAAAGCTCCTTTATATTCAAATACCGCCGTTTGCAATGCCAATGGATATTGTCGTGCGACTGCCATCGGATTTACTCGCGGTATGCAGATATCCTTGTCAAAGCAGATTCTAGAACCGTGCAGCGGTTCCAGAAACCGGTAGCGCTTATATTCAATCCGGTAGACCGGAAAAAGGGCCCGATCCAATCGGATCCCGTGGGATTTGAGAATTTGAGGAATTCGCAGCAAAACCGGATTGTGCAGATCCATACCGGCCAAATCGCCACCGGAGAAAGGTGTCGCTACCCTTTTTTTTTGCCGTTTATAGCCGATCTTATATTTTACTTCGGCATAGGACTGGTTGGGGGCGTGGCTACCGTCAATTTCAGCATACCAGCGTAATCTGATCTTGGTTTTAATATAGTCGCTATTCATTTTTTCGCCCAGGGATTGCCAGTCGCGAGTATCGAAATAGATGCTGTTGACCACACCGACCGGAAATTGGGGATCCGGCCGACAATTGCATTTGAGCCACTGAAGCACCGACCCGGAACGCCGGCTGCCAATGACATATTTGAGCTCATTACCGAGTTGGCGATTGAACATTATTTCATCCGTATGGTTAAGCCGGTGATTCATCATATGCTGGCAAACACCTGTGCCAATTTTTGGGTCAGTGCCTGACGATCAAACTTTTTGATTGCCGTCCAATTCGGATCTAAGCTCAGCTCGCCCTTTGCCCAAAGCTGCTGCAAATGCAGCAGGGTTTTTACAATTGCCTGATGATCGTTAATATCCACGGTTAGGCCCGTTTGGGTCCGGTCAACGATTTCACTCAAAAAACCGTTTTGGCGGTGAAGCAGCAGAATCGGCATTTGCATGCGCACATATTCGAATGTTTTGGCCGGCAACATGCCTTCGGTTGCGGGGATGTCATTGAGTATCAGTAGGGCAATATCTGATCGGGCCAGGTTATTGAGACTTTCCCGATGCGGCAAGAATCCTTTATGTACAATCAGATTGTGCTCGAAACAATAGGGGTACTTGGAAATCAGTTTTCTTTTGGGTATGGGGGTGGCGATGTTGAGCCGGATCGAGATATCGTGGCGCTGATGGATTTCCATTATGGCCGATACGATCGGGCTCAGCGGGACCAGGCGGCTGAACGTTCCATTATAACCCAGCGTCAAATCATGGTTGTCGTGTTTAAAATCTAAATTTTCAAAATCACCTTCATCGTAGCCGTTGTGGATCAGACTCGATTTTGAGGCAATAAAAGGGTACATATTTTCATACTTTTGCTGCCAGATTCGGCTGACGTTGATGACATGGCCGGCATCTTTGAGTACTTGCGCCTCGATCTGCTCGGCTCGTTTTTGCCAACTCGTTTTTGCATCCAGCAACGTATATTGCCGGAAAGAAAAAGGATCCCTGAAATCCACAACGAAGGGGATGTTGAAGGCTTGTTTTAGCCGCCGGGCCAGTTGCATGGTTGAATGCGGTCCCACACTGGTATAGGTCAAATCGATCTGCTGATGGGGCAAAACTTTGTCACGGATATAGTTGAAGGCAAACCGATTCCACTGTACATATTTATCCGGAAAAAGGAGACGATTTAAAACGGGGCGCAACAACTTGGCTATATCCCCGCCGATGAATCTACGATAGTCCCAGAAATAGGGCCGGTGAATTTCAATTTGCGATGGAATTTGACTTGCAAAGGAATCATCGATGATGCGCTTGGTCGCCTTGACCGGCAGGGTAACCACTATCGGCTGCCAGCCAAATGCGGGCAAATATTTAACGAACTTGACGGTGCGGATGACACCGACCCCACCGGAAGGGGGGAAATTAATTGCCAGGATCAGAACTGTTTTCAATGGCCGGCCTCAGGTGGTCAAATTATGGATAAAGATCCTTTTTTTTATAAAAATTTTAATGGGTTAAGGCATCCAATCGAGCCGGGAACAACATTTTTATGTTGAAATTTCATCACAATCCTCTACAAGTAATAGCTGCAGGTCAAAGCAATATCGCTGCATTCAGGTTAGAGCATTGCCGGTGTGCAAAAACAATATCAAAATTATTTCAGTTGTGCACGCCATTTGTTGGGGCTTAGATATATAGGGCCAACAAACGATTATTGATGGCAGGGCCTATGCGGATACTTTACATATCATCCAAAAAAAACTGGGGTGGTGTCACCAATTGGATGAACCGCACTGCTTTGGGTCTGGGAAAGCGCGGCCACAGAGTTTATGTTATCGCCCACCCGTTGGGAC
>Ga0180436_10006272_pt1 | contig 10346 bp, 10 predicted proteins | sample SS_ome_2_FD_132434 | JGI IMG/M metagenome (GOLD analysis project Ga0180436, IMG submission 132434) | Hypersaline lake sediment archaeal communities from the Salton Sea, California, USA - SS_3_S_2 metaG | ecosystem: Environmental > Aquatic > Non-marine Saline and Alkaline > Hypersaline >...
GGCGATGAACTCCTACGGTAAAGAACTTATCATCCTATTGGCCAGGTACACACAGGCACATGTACTATCTTTGACCAAGGGAGAAGTTTACCTAATTTCAGGTTAAGCGGGAGCGTCGAGTTCACTTTTTAAGAATAACACCGACATTCCTGCGTATATCAAACGGAGGAACGATTCATGAATTACATATTATTTGACAAGGTTACAAAATCATACGGATACGAAAAGATTTTCGACAATTTATCCTTAAAAATACTAAAAAATGAGCATATTGGTCTGATAGGCAGCAACGGTTGCGGAAAGACCACCTTTTTCAGAATGATCACTGGAGATGAGTACGGAGATTCAGGTCGCATTATAGTCAGAAAAGACATTCATATCGGCTACCTTGAACAATCGGCCTCAGATTACGACGGCAAGACCATCAGACAAATACTGATGCTTCCATTTACAAAGACATTGGAAGCAATGGCTAGTCTTTCCATATATGAAAAGAAACTTTCAAATGCTGATGATGACAACCTGAAGTCTTTGCTTGATGAATATGGAAAGCTTCAGTCTTTCGTCGAATTCAACGACGGCTACAATATTGAATCCAGGATCATGACAGTTGCAAACGGAATTGGAATTGATACAAGCAGGTTGGATGACAGCATTGATGTATTGAGCGGAGGTGAGAGAACCAGGGTATTTCTGGGAAAACTATTATTGGAGGAACCGGAACTTCTTCTCCTTGATGAACCTACAAATCATCTTGATCTAGTAGCTGTGAGCTGGCTTGAACAATTCATTACAGCATATAAGGGAACCGTAGTCATCGTCTCCCATGACAGGACTTTCCTTGACAATTCAGTAACCAAGATAATAGAAATTGAGAACAAGAAAGCCTCTGAATATCCCGGTAATTACTCATTCTACAAACTTGAGAAACAGCGCCGTACTGAACTTCTTGAAAAACAATATGAGGGTCAGCAAAAGGAAATACAGCGACTGGAAAAAGCAGCAAAACAAATGCGGGAATGGGCCGGCCGTGCTGATAATGAAAAGATGTACAAACGAGCTGTCAATGTTGAAAAAAGAATCGAACACATTGATAAGATTGAAAAACCCTTTCAGGAAAAAATCAGCATGAGGCTGGATTTAAAAAACACACGTAAATCAGGAAAGGAAATTATAAAACTTGATAACCTATGTAAATCATATTCAGGCATGAAGGTGCTTAAAGGCATTGATTTATTGATAAGAAGAGGTGAGAAAGTTGTTGTTTCAGGCGAAAACGGTTCAGGTAAATCAACCATTGCAAACATAATAATGGGCACAATTCAGGCCGAAAAAGGCGACGTAAAAGTAGGAGATGGCGTCCGGGCCGGATATCTCCCCCAGGATGTAAGCTTTGAGGATGAAACCAGGAGCCTGCTGGAAGAAACACAGCGGGCCCTTGGTTCAGATGCTCCCAAAGCCCATAAAATACTGGCAGCATATGGTTTCAGGGGAGAACATGTAATGAAGAAAATAGATTCACTTTCAGGAGGGGAAAGAAAACGTCTGTACTTTTGCCATATGATGCAGCAGGAATACAATCTTCTGATAATGGATGAACCGACCAATCATATGGATATCCATTCCCGGGAAATACTCGAGAATGCCCTGATAGGCTATAAAGGCACCTGTCTCTTTATCTCACATGACAGGTTCTTCATAAATAAAGTCAGCAGCCAGAGATACCTTTTGATGGAGGGTCTCCTGATGAAATATGAAGGAGATTATACAAAAATCATTGAAAGGAAAAAACATACTGATTCTGAAAACCCAACTTACAACAGGACAAGTGAAAGTCATGTCCAGTCAAAGAATAGAAAAGCAGCTGCAGATGAAATTGAAAACAGAATCAGAAAACTTGAAAGTGAAGTATCCCTTTTGTCACACAGGATGCAGAAGACAATGCCGCTTGATAATCTGAATAAGCTTCATGAGGAAAAGCTTTTTAAAGAAGACCGGTTGACAAAACTGTACGAAGATTGGGAAAAAACCTTGGGATGAAATAGCTTGTAAAAACCATTGGGTATGCTTAATATTAATGTATGGATTTTAGAATAACCATAAAAAAAGGTATTCCATGGCAAAGGGAACAGATAATTGCCTTATACGAGGATGCAGGTTGGACAGCATATCTGAACGACACAGACAAACTTATAAGGGCAATCAAAAATTCGCAGTCTGTATATTCAGCTTACATCGGTGAAAGACTCGCAGGACTTGCAAGAACAATAAGTGATGGTGAAAGCATATCATACATTCAGGATTTACTGGTTTTGAAAGAGTATAAAAGACTTGGAATAGGAACGAAACTTATGGCAGCAGTTATAAACGAAAATCCGCATATAAGAAGATTTGTTCTGATGACTGACATTGACCCTGTAGCAGACAGCTTTTATAAATCTGTTGGTTTCAAGCCGGCAAAGGAAGCGGGCTGTATTGTATATATCAAAGAATAAGGAGAATTGAAATGTCACTTGAAAGGTTTGGATTGACCAAAGGAGAAACTAATATTCTGGCCATCGCAACAGGTATACTTATTATAGGTATTTTGGCGGTTATAACACTTATGCAGCCTTCATTGAATGGTGAGGAAAATGATATCAGTTTTCTGGGATATAAGTATGCCGAAACGGATAACAGCGTTTTTTTTGCATCATATATTGATGATGAGCCTTTTGAAATAGAAATCACTGAGGAAAATGCACATGATGTCCATTCAGTTAGAAACACTCTTGCCAATACATATAAAACCTGGCAACGTTTTCTCAGGAATTCGCTCATTTTCCTGTACTTGCTTACTTTCTTCATAATCATAAGGAAGAAAAAAGAGACACAGTTCCAGAATGTAGCCAGGGGTATTCTTATTGGTTCAGGAATTGTTCTTTTGTTATTTACACTGCAACTTGGATTTGATGTATATTCAGGACTGATTAAGTACGGTCATGATTTTCTTCATTTGGTTCCATTATTCTGATAGTATGTGGAAATATGATTCCCGGAGACCGGATTATGACAAATGAAATCGATCTAAATAGAATATCTGATATATCAAGGATATATTCTGAATCAACAGGTATAGATACCCGGCTGGTTGATATGTCCGGAAAAACAATCTCACTGACGTGTTCATCAGAAGCCTGTGAGATTTGTGAATCAGCCAACAAACTAAAGGCGGACAAGTGCCGTAAAACCCATCTATACGGCTGTATTCAGTCAGACCGGTTCGGCGGACAATATGTTTTCTTTTGTCACCTGGGTCTGGTACATTGGGTTACTCCTGTTTACAGTGATGATGTTCTCAGCGGAGGTATAGTCGCAGGGCCTGTTGTCATGATTGAACCTGACGACATTCTGTCGGCGGACCTGGCTCTTCTTGAAGGCATTGTGGGTAATCCCGAAGAAGCAATTCAGAATATTCCCGCAGTAACCCCTGCAAAAGTTGATTCGTTGTCACAGCTTCTTTATTATTCAGCTTACAGCAGCCGCTTTGAAACAACAGGCGAAGCCGTTGACATACATGCTGATATCGCCCAATACATGCAGCACCTCAAGACCATGGGAGGCGAAGGAGCAGACCACTACCCTCTTGACAAGGAAAATCAGCTCATTACAAGGATTTCCCTTGGTGACAAAACCGGCGCTCAGAAAGTACTCAATGAGATACTGGCCCATACTTTTTTATCAACAGGACGGGATTTCGAATTAGTCAAAGCACGTATCCTCGAGCTGGTTGTTGTACTATCAAGGGCTGCATTGCACGGAGGTGCGGACACAAACAGAATTTTCGGAATGAATTACAAGTATCTGAGCCAGATAAACGATTTCGGGACTGTGGATGAACTTACCATATGGGTTTCAAATATAATCAAAACCTTTACTGAATGCGTATTTGACCTTCAGGATGTGAAACATATCGATGTCATCTACAAATCAATTGAGTATATAAGGCGCAATTATATGAAAAAAATAAGCCTTGATGAGGTAGCGGAAAATGTTTCACTGAGCCCTTCATATTTCAGCAGAATCTTCAAGAAGGAAACGAAGACGTCCTTCAATTCTTACCTTAATAACGTTCGTATAGAGATGAGCAAGAAACTTCTTTCCGATGAAGATATTGCCCTGTCTGACATCGCCCTGCTTGTGGGATTTGAAAACCAAAGTTACTATTCAAGGGTATTCAAGCAGATTACCGGAATGAGCCCAAGGCAATTCAGGGAAAAGCGGTTGATGCACTGAATTCAGATTTTCATATACTTTTCTTTTTCAATTATTCTCTTTTTGAAATCAGCTGATGAAATGGGCTCTCCGTGTCCGGGATAGAAAATACTGCAGTTTTCCTTTTCCAGATTCATGTATGATTCCGCAAGTTTCTTACGGTCAAAAACAATTATGGGGTAATGACCTCCCGGGAAAATATTGAAAAGAGTATCCCCTGCAATACATACTCCTTCATCTGTTATGACACAAACTGAACCGGGTGAATGGCCCGGAGTATGAACTATCCTGGCTTCATAACCCAGTTCATGCAAATCCATATTGCCCTTCAATATGACATCAGGCTTTATTTTTTCCTCAGGTTTGCCTTCCGGTGTTATGATTCCGAAAATACTGACCAAAACTCTGTAAAATAGATTGGATTGGTTTTTATTATTGCTGTTATCCTTCAGCTCATCTTCATGAATAAGAACCTCGGCCTCAGTCATTTTTCGTATTTCCTCCAACCCTCCGGTATGGTCATAGTGGTCATGTGTAATTAGGATATGATTTATTTCTGTTGGTTCAATATTAATTTTTCGAAGCTGTCTTTCAATTTTATCTGCAGCTCCCTTCATGCCGGTATCCACCAGCAGATATCCACCAGTACCTCCAAGAAGATAACTGTTTGATCCTCCCGGGTTCAGCTTGATTATTGACTTGTTATATTTCATTTCAATTCCTCCGGATGTCTTTTTTTCAATTCATCTATTCCTGAAAGTCTACCGGTTTCCCTTAGTCTTTCAATATATTTTGCAAGATGCCCCCTTGCATGGAAGGGACCGCCTTCCCTGATTGTGGTCCACAGGGGATCCTTGTCATCTTTTCTCAAAGCCATCATATCATCATGCCAATTCATGAGTCTCCACGTTGCTTCACGGCATATATCAGGATTTTCCTCTGCAAGATCATTTGTTTCATATGGATCATCTTCCACATTGAAAAGCATTTCCTTCGGAAACAGATGGTACCCGTCATGATATGTCCTTATGTACAACCATTCATCGAATCTGACACTCCTTTGGCAAACATGGGCACATTGTTCCAGAATAAGTTCTTCCCTGCCGCATTCTTTCCCCTTTTCCAATGCAGGCTTATATGATTTTCCCTGCCATGACGGCATTGGATTTACCCCCAAAAGGTCAGCAAGGGTCGGCCCAAGGTCCAGATTATAGTGCAATCCTGTATCCTCAGAATCTTTAATCATACCGGGCCATTTTATTATCATGGGAATTCTGGGTGTTATGGCATCAGCCGTTGCATGTTCTCCCCATATTCCCAGTTCACCCATATTCTCTCCATGGTCTGCTGTAATTATCACTGCAGTTTCTTCCCAAACACCTGCTTTTTTAAGATGGTCGACGATTCTTCCGATATGCCCGTCCATATACCTTATACCGCAGTCATAACCATCCATCATGATTCTTGCACCTTCAAGACCTGCGATACTTCCGGGATATTTTGGATAGTCAGGCCATGGATCCGCGTCATACATATGCACATCCTGAACGCTGTGGGGTCCAGTTTTGTCATGCTGTTTTTCCATTATCTCAGGCGTTATCCATTCCGGTAGCGGATCATTTACAAAAGGATTTCCAAACTCGTCAGGGGTTCTGTACGGTCCGTGTGGATCCCAGTAATTGACATGCAGGAACCAGTTGTCTTCTGAAGCATTCCTTTCAAGCCAATCCATTACAACAGGTGTTACTTCCTCGGCTGATTCCATTCCACCTTTTCCCGTATTGTGCATTTCGTTGAAGCCTGAATAGAACCAGAACGCAGAATGTCTTTCGGCAAATGGGCTTATGCTCACGGTCCTGAACCCTGCCTCCCTCAGCATGCAGAAGAGGGATTCCTGTCCGATTTCACTCCTGAATCCACGCTCACTTCCCTGTTTATCCATATCGGCAGTTGAACCGCCGTGATTTATGGCACCATTCAAAATACCGAACTTTCCTGATACAAGTGCTGCCCTTGAAGGAAGACACGGTGCATTGGGTGTGTAGTAGTTCCTGAACACTACACCTTCGCGTGCAATATCATCTATATTTGGTGATGTGTTTCTGAGATAACCATAGCATCCCAGATGGTCCGGTCTCAGTGTATCAAGGTCAAGTAAAAGTATTCTCATGGTCCTCTCCTTCAGAACAATTCAATTATGGCAGGTATGAAGATAATCAATCCAATTATTACTGCAAGTATGGAAGCAACCAGAACAACACCTGCAGATATATCTTTAATGTCCCTTGCGATAGGATGATATTCGGGACTTATCAGATCAACCAGCCTTTCAAGACCCGAATTGATCATTTCACCGACCAGCACCAACCCCCCTGCAAATACTATTATAGCTATTTCAGGTAATTTCAGCTTTAGTAAAAAAGCAGTTCCTACAGCTACCACAAAACAAACAAGCTGAATCTTGAAATTGCGCTGTGTCCTGAAGATATACAGAATGCCTCTGATTGCATCCCTGAAACTTTTTACCAATTTATTGCTGATTTTCTTCATACTCTCCCCGTAAATATATAATACCATCTTTATTTGACCGTGCAACCAGCCCGGGGCCAATTGCACGGTGCAATTGGCCCCGGGCTGGTTGCACCCCCAACTGAATTCTGTGGTAAAATTTCTATATGAAAAACGTAATTTTACTATTTGCAGATGACATGAGATATGGGATGATTGATAATCCTGATGTAATTACCCCTAACCTGGAGCGTTTGGCTTCCATGGGCATACTCTATGAAAATGCTCATATTCCCGGAGGAACCAGCGGTGCTGTATGTATGCCCAGCAGGGCCATGCTTCATACCGGGCGGCTTCTTGAGGGACTGGCAAAAGCAGGAAGATATATTCCTGATGAGCATAGGATGCTGGGAGAAATTCTTAAGGATAATGGCTACGAGACCCATGGAATTGGTAAATGGCACAATGGAACGGATTCATATGCAAGAAGCTTCACCGGAGGTGCTGAGATTTTCTTCGGAGGAATGGATGACCATTGGAATGTACCTGCAAATAACTTTGACCCCACAGGTAAATATGACCGTAAGATATTTAAGTCAAGAAATCCATATAACACAAACGAGACCATACGTTACAGCTGCGACCATATAACCCCGGGAAAGCATTCTTCCGAATTGTTTTCAGAGGCTGCAATTAATTTCATTGAAAACAGGGACAGAAGCAAACCATTTTTCCTCTATACCGCTTTCATGGCTCCCCATGATCCGCGGACCATGCCCAAGGAATTCCTTGCTATGTATGATATAGAAAAGACAAAAGTTCCCGAAAACTATCTGCCCGTTCATCCCTTTGATTTTGCAGGATTTGATACAAGGGATGAAAGACTGGCTCCGTACCCCAGAACGGAAAATATCGTAAAGGAGCATCTTACCGAGTATTATGCCATGATAACCCATCTCGACCACTGTGTCGGAAATATACTTGGCAAGGTTGAATCGGAAGGTCTGCTTGAAGATACTCTTTTTATATTTGCTGCTGACAACGGCCTGGCTGTAGGCAGCCACGGGCTTTTCGGAAAACAGAACCTTTATGAGCACAGCATCCGTGTTCCCCTAGTTATTTCGGGACCCGAAATTCCCAAAGGGAAAAGAAGAAACGAACCTGCTTATATAGCAGACATCTTCCCTACAATTTTAGATTACCTTGGAATCAATCCACCTGAAACATGCACCACCAAATCACTGTCTCCCACATTTCATGAAGATATATGTATTCGTGATACATTGCATCTGAGATACAGGAATGACGTGGCAGCTGTCAAAAAAGATGGTTTTAAGCTGATTAAATATTTCCTGGAAGGAAAAACAAAGCTGTCTTTGTATAACCTTACTGATGACCCCAATGAGCTCCGCGACCTGGCAAAGCATACCGGATATTCAGAGCTTGTATCCAGGCTCGAAAAGTCAATTGATGAGAATTGGCAGATTCTTGATATCTAGCTTTTGTTTCTCTCATATATAACCCAAGGCAGATACGTCAGCACCCAGAAACCAAGGACAACACCAAATAAAGCCATGAAAAACCAGGGTTGCCCAAGGTTGATGTTGATATGTTCAGGTATATAATGAATATGAAGATAATTGCTTCCTAGAATTATATTTACGGTTTCAGCTACTGCAGCTATCCCGAAAAGAAGCAGTGCACATTTGGGAAGATATCGTATATCCGGTCTGAATCCATCACCTGCAATCCACATCAACGGAACAGCCATAAGAAGAATATGGGCAATTGTATATCTTAGTGTGTGGATATGAAGAATAGGATACTGCATTATATTAGGCGCAATAAACGCAGCGATACTGAACAATCCACATGCATATGTAAATTCCTTCAGGTATCTGCTGTTGAAAATAATCGCCGCCGCTTCAATGAAAAGCATAATCCTACTTAGCTGCAGGGGGAGTGAGTCCTTCAAGGTATATTCACCAATCGCAATGAACCAGCCGCTTCTTATAACTTCGCAAAGCATCAGCAGAATTGCCGTAGCAACCATGATTCTTCTCTTTTTAGATGAATCAGTTCTTCTGTATAGTAGAACAATCACAGCTACCAGGACCAATGATGTAAACATCCAGGTCAAATGAGTTCCGTCGAAGAATGAATATCCGACACTTTCGGGAATACCTGTCTCATGTTCAAAGAAATTCTTCAGATTACCCATGTTCCCCACCTGTCCTGTTATCTATATTTTAGCATAAATATTTTCTTTGATATGAACTCTGTGTTTCTCTGAAAATCATATAAGTTACAATATTCGGCTTAAAGTACAGGAGCCATATAAATGGATGACTCCTCATGCCAGGGGTGATACCCCTTTCCAATTTTCGTCCATCCATACTTCTCATAGAATCCTATATGGTCCGTACATAAATACAGTTTCTCATATCCTATTTTGCCGGCTTCCCTGCGTCCGTGTTCAAGAAGCACCGAACCAAGTCCCCTACCTCTCTCAGATTCTTCTATATACAAGGCTGCAAACCAGGGCCAGATATCCTGCCTGCTTATGAAATCATTCATTATGATACCGTAACTGCCTATTATTCTTTCATCCTCAACAAGTATGTACCATCGCGGAAGTGTAGATGAATTATTTATGCTATTCAATATGCAATCCTCATAAATCCTGTCATCCAGGAGCCATCTGGATTTTATATATGCAGTTGCCTCTTCCATATATTCCGGTTTTTCCCTGACACTTATTATCTCCCAATTACTCATAAAACGAAGATATCCTTTCATCAATCCTTCTGGTCATACCATATATATATGGTGTGAAAAACTTCAGCCAGAACCTCCGTGCAGTTGGATTGAAACTTTCAAAATCCACACCTAATTGAATATAACCTTCTTTCTTAAGTTCTCTAATTGTATAGTCAAGAAGACACTTATATATTCCGCTTCCCCTGAATTCTTCTTCAAGATAAGCTCCTTGAATATTTATCATATATTCAGTGTCTCCTATGAAACTCTCTCCCTCGGTTGTTATCTTTATATGCCCTATCAGCCTTCCGGCTTTTTCAGCTACGAAATATCTTCTCGGACTTTCATCAATTTGCTTCTTGAACTCTTTTTCATTGTACTTTGAATGCGGCATGAAATTAGGACTTCCATTCAAATGTTCAATAAGATTATTTAGTTGAGGAAGCAATTCAGGGAATCTCTCAATCTCCAACTCATGAAATATAATATCCTTCGGATAATCAGATACCTTGATAGGTTCCAATGATCTTACAGCATCAATGGTTCTTAATCCGAATCCGTTTTCAAAGAAGCTTTCAACTGCTTGTGTGTCCTGAGTATAAACGCCTATTGCCTGTGAAAGAATTCCATTCCTAACCCAGACTTCTGAAGCATACTGATAAAGCAAGGAATATATTTTATTTCTTTCCTCCTTGACAGTTGCATGGGCATTGACTGGTACGAAGGTACCTTTCGATGTGCCGAAGAAGTTATCCCATGGTGACAGACAGCAAAGAAAGCCTACCAATCTCCCTGAAGATAAGGCAGCTACACCTAGTTTGTTA
>Ga0180436_10006273_pt1 | contig 10345 bp, 6 predicted proteins | sample SS_ome_2_FD_132434 | JGI IMG/M metagenome (GOLD analysis project Ga0180436, IMG submission 132434) | Hypersaline lake sediment archaeal communities from the Salton Sea, California, USA - SS_3_S_2 metaG | ecosystem: Environmental > Aquatic > Non-marine Saline and Alkaline > Hypersaline > Sediment...
CCCCCTGAACTTGAAGGCCCCGACCTTCTGAAAGGTTTCACATTTAAAGGCAAGCCTGGCACCCGTCAAACGGTTCAGGCTGCGGCTTGTCATTACTGGGGTTTGATGAGCAACGGGCGCAATTCTAGCCGCCGCCGCTTTAATGTCGTCTAAATTGGGCAAGAACATCTGGGAGTGTTTTTGCGTGGCTTGTTGATCCTGGTATTTTGATGTTGGCTGGCTGACCGTCAAAGCAAGGTGGCTGGATTTTGTTCTGTGGGGAGGCTGATGCATGCCAGGGGCGACATTGAACGTGCTGTTTGCCATCGATAGGTTTTCAGGCACCCTTTCACCATCTATAAGTTGTTTGATAACCGCTAGCGGTAAATAATTTTCCTTCTGCAGTTTTTTAATCAACCGGATCTTGTCAACGTCGTCTGCGCTGTAATAGGCCATGTTGCGGCTGGTTTTCATAGGCCGGGGCAAAAGCCCTTTCCGGACATAGTGCTTGACCGTGGGGATGCTCACCCCGGCCCTCTGGGCCAGATGGCTGATTTTCATGAGGTCTTTTTTGGCTGCAGTCATTATTTTAAGGTCTACATTCAAGGGGTAGTCTGAAGGTGATGCCTGCCATTTCAGCCAGCTTGAAGAAGGACTCCTCGTTAAAATCAGTGGGAAGTTTATCAATTTCAACCCGCAACTCACTGTTTTAGTCATCCATCTCCAGGACCGTTACTTCACCAACGGTCTGCTCCAGTACGGTCGGAAACTCCCTGGCACGGGGCACCGAGAGTCGGTTGATGGAGACGCACAGGTTGGAAAATGTATCTGTTGCTTATTAATGTATCATTATCAATATATTATCTTTGTTATAGATAAAAGTAGAAAGTTAAACGTTCTACTTTCAATGTTAAGTAGCTCAAGGCCAGCGACCTGTCAACAGGCAATCTTGAAATTTATTACGCTCGGCTCGGGGATGACTCATTATCAGGGAGTATCTGTAAGAATTTGAACTCGCAATAAAGGATTGTTCATGCTATAAAATATACCTTCTCAATCCAAAACCTATCGTTTTTAAACCTGATAATGAATTCTAAAAGGAGGGTGCAATGAAATTCCTGAAAGTCGACATGTCATCACAAACCATCGCAGCAACGGATGTGCCCGAGGCATATGCCGGGCTTGGCGGCCGGGGACTGACATCCATCATGATCAACAATGAGGTCCCCCCGACCTGCGATCCACTGGGACCGGAGAACAAGCTTATCATCGCTCCAGGATTTCTGACCGGCACGTCACTGGTGAATTCCAGCCGGCTATCCATCGGGGCCAAGAGCCCGCTTACCGGCGGCATCAAGGAGAGCAATGTGGGCGGAACCGTAGCCGCAGATCTGGGTCACCTGGGGATTACCGCCATCATTGTCGAGGATAAACCCGCCGACAGCGAGGCCCTTTACCTGCTCAAAATCGATGCCGAGGGCAATGCGGCGCTTCTGGACGGTGCCGCTTACAAGGGCTTGCGGACCTATGAACTGGTGCGGCAGCTCAAAGCAGCCCATGGCGAGAAGAACAGCATTACCTGTATCGGCCCGGCCGGTGAGTTCCTGTTGACCGGTTCTTCCATCCAGACCACGGATGCGGATGGACGCCCCTGCAGGGCTGCCGGCCGCGGGGGCCTGGGTGCGGTTATGGGTGCCAAGGGTATCAAGGCCGTTATCGTGGACCGTGGCGGCAAGTCCACCGATCCGCTGGCCGACGCCAATGTGTTCAAGGAATGTGCCAAACGCTATGCCAAGGCTGTTCGGGATGATGAAGGCACCGAGGATCTTGCTCAATTGGGATCGGCGTTTTTGGTGGCACCCATCAATGCGGTGGGCGCATTTCCCACGCGCAACGCGAGGGAAGGCCAGTTCGAGGGCGCTGAAAAAATCTCCGGCGAGACCATGGCCGAAGTCATTAAAAAGCGGGGCGGCATTAACGCCCACATGGGCTGCGCCCAGTGCATCATCCGCTGTTCCAACGAGTACGTGGACGAAAAAGGGGATTATGTGACCTCGTCCTTGGAGTACGAGACCATCTGGTCCATGGGCGGCATGCTGGGCAACGATGACCTTGATTCCATTGCCAGGCTGGATTTTCTGTGCGACGACATCGGGTTGGACACCATCAGCACGGGTGTGGCTGTGGCCGTGGCCATGGATGCGGGCTATAAACCCTTTGGAGACGGCCAGGCAGCCATCGACATGGTGGAAGCCGTGGCCGAGGGTACGGAGATGGGCAAACTGATCGGCAATGGGCCGGCAGCCGTGGGCCAGCATTTCAACCACGACAGGGTGCCGGTGATGAAAAACCAGAGCATGGCCGCCTATGATCCCCGTGCCCTGCAGGGCATGGCGGTCACCTATGCAACCACGCCCATGGGAGGCGATCACACCGCAGGATGGGTTGTTGCCGACAACATCGCCGAGTGGGGGGGCAAACTAGATCCATTTGCAGCTGAAGGGCAGGTGGAGAACTCAAGGAACTCCCAACTTCACATGGCGGTTGTGGACACGGTGGGGATCTGTGATTTTGCCCAGAGCGGCTTTGGTGCGGGCCTGGACAATGTGTGCAAGATGGTGGCGGCCAAGCTGGGCAAGCCCTTTGGCGAGGACGACTGGGCCGCATTGGGCAAACGCATCCTCAAGGCTGAACTGGATTTCAACCGCAAGGCCGGCTTTACCAAAGCGGACGACCGGCTGCCCAAGATGTTTTACGAAGAACCGCTGCCGCCCCACAACAAGGTGGTGGTCATCAGCGACGAGGACATGGATAGTACCTGGGACATTTAAATTTGAAATTACCCGGCGCTCAGGTGCCGGGTAATTTTAAATTGTGGATTGTCATGATGGAGATAACGGTCAGATTATACGGCTTGCTGGGCAAAAACGTGGCCGGGCATGATTCTCTTAAGGGAATGATGGTCGAAATGCCGGAGGGATCCACGGTCAGGGACCTGATTGCATATTTATCCATCCCGCGGGAAAAAGTCGGCATTGCATCCGTGGACGGCAGTTTGGCAAAAGAGACCCGGGTTCTCACTGCTGGAAATTTTGTGCGCCTATACCGGCCGATTTCAGGTGGCTGAGCACATTGCCAGAGGCCGGATGACAGCAGTAAGGAGAGATCGGGTTATGAGTTAATGGAAAAAAGTTAAGTGTGGTCTGGTTACTTGCTGCTGTTAAGATAGCTCTTAACTTTCTGAAGAATTAGAAAAATAAAATTCCCCTGCATTTAAAAAATGCAGGGGAATTTTATTTTTAGGAGTCCATGTACGTAGACACCTTGCCCTGGGCCTTCCTTTCGGCGAGCAGGTTGTCCAACCAGTCCGGGTCCATTTCGGGTACGGATGAAAGCAGAAGATCCGTGTACTCGTGGTGGGGCGGCGTCAAGATATCCTTTTTAACGCCCTGCTCCACGATCCTGCCCTGCAGCATAACCACGATTTCATCTGAAATAGCTTTGACCGTTGCCAGGTCATGGGTGATAAAAAGATAGGAGACCTTGAGTTCGTTCTGGAGGTCCTGCAGAAGCTTGAGAATCCCCTCGGCAACCAACTGGTCCAGGGCTGAGGTAACCTCGTCGCAGATGATCAGGTCCGGTTCGGCAGCCAGGGCCCGGGCGATGCAGATGCGCTGTTTTTCACCACCGGAAAGCTCTGTGGGGTAGCGATCATAGTACTTTTCCGACAGTTCGATCTTTTCCAGCAGCTCATAGACCCTTTTCTCCTTCTCCTTTTCATTCAAGCCAAAGTAGAATTGCAGGGGGCGGCCGATGACTTTGTGCACCTTCTGTTTGGGGTTCAGGGCGGTGTCCGGCATCTGGTAGATCATCTGCATTACCCGCAGCTGCTCTTTGGGTCGTGACTTCAGGTCGCGTGTCAGCTCATTGCCGTTGTAAGTTACGCTGCCCTGGGAGGGCGGCAGCAGTCCGGTGATCACCCTGGCCAGGGTGCTTTTGCCGCTGCCCGACTCTCCAACCAGGGCTACGGTTCGGCCCCGTCTGATTTTAAGGTCGATGTCTTCGAGCACGTTGACTGTGCCGGTATAACTGGCCGTGACATTGTTCACTTCCAGGATAATGTCTTTTTCGCTCTGGGCCAGGTCCTTGTCCTCCTTGAGGGTTCTCACCGATAAAAGCTTGCGCGTGTACTCCTCCTTGGGAGCGGCAATCATTTCCCGGGCGTTGTTTTCTTCCACCAGGTTGCCGTAGCGCAGCACCATGATGCGGTCGGCAATCTGGGCCACCACGGCCAGATCATGGGTGATGTAGATGGCGGCCGTATTGAACTGCCGCACGATGCGCTTGATGGCAGCCAGGACCTCGATCTGGGTGGTGACGTCCAGAGCTGTTGTGGGTTCATCAAAGATAATAAGGTCGGGCCTGCAAGCCATGGCCATGGCCACCATGGCTCGCTGCAGCTGACCGCCGGAAACCTGGTGCGGGTAGCGGAAACCGATGTTGTCAGGGTCGGGCAGCAGCAGGCGCTTATAAATGTCCTTGGCTTCCTTGGCGGCATCCTCGAAGCTCATGACACCGTGCTGCACCGGTGCTTCGGCATACTGCTTGATGAGGCGGTGGGCCGGGTTGAAGGAGGCTGCAGCGCTCTGGGCGACGTAGGCGATGCGGTTGCCGCGTATTTTGCGCAGCACATCCTTGGGTGCGCCGAACAGTTCTTTGCCGTCAAAGACAATCGAGCCCGAGGCGATGCGGCACCCTTGGCGGGTGTAGGCCATGGAGGCAATCCCCATGGTGGATTTGCCTGCGCCGGACTCGCCAATCAGCCCCATTACTTCGCCCCTTTCCAAGGTGAGATCAATGCCCTTAATGATGGGGTTCCACTTTTCGTCGCTCATTCCTTCGATGTGAATTTTACGCATTTTCAGCAATGGTGCCATAGGTTTCCTCTACAATCTGTAAGTTTGTATATGATCTTGAGTAGTACTTAACATCATTGGCAATTTCGCTTCGCTGTCATATACTTCGTGACATTCATGCTTCGCATGTCATTACGCTTCGCTGATATTCATTGCTGCTGATAGCTTAGAGCAGATATCGACAATACATTACGCCCGAAGGGCAAGTTACGTGCGAAACACAAATGACAGCCGAAGGCGGAATGACATGCGTAGCATGGATTAACGCCGTCAGGCGTTTAGTCTTTCAGTCCGCTGGCTATGTGCAGGAACCAGTCAACGATCAGGTTGACGCCTACGGTTAAAAAAGCAATGGCGCCGGCCGGAAACAGCGGGGTCATGATACCGAAGGTGATGGCCCCGGCATTTTCACGCACCATGCCTCCCCAGTCGGCAGTGGGCGGTTGGATACCCAGCCCTAGAAAACTCAAGGAGGCAATGAACAGAAATACGAAACAGAAGCGCAGACCGAATTCAGCCACCAGCGGCGGCATGGCATTGGGCAGAATTTCGTGCCGCATGAGCCACCAGATGCGCTCCCCCCTCAAACGGGCCGCTTCCACATATTCCATGACGGCGATATCCATGGCCACGGCCCGGGACAGTCGAAAAACACGGGTGGAATCCAGCAGTGCGATGACGATGAACAGGGATGCGGTTCCGGTTCCCACCACCGAGAGCACCATCAGGGCAAAGATCAGTGTTGGGAAAGCCATCAGGATGTCAACCACCCGGCTGATGCTCAAATCTGTCCATCCGCCAAGGGTGGCCGCGAAAAATCCTAAAATAGACCCCACGATAAATGACAGGATAGTGGTTATGAAGGCGATGGCGATGGTGTTGCGTGCGCCGTAAACCAGACGGGTAAACAGGTCCCGGCCCAGGTGGTCCGTACCCAGCCAATTGTCTGCATTGGGCATCAACCACACATCGCCCACCACTTCGGTTTCAGCATAAGGGCAGATAAGCGGTGCCATAATGGCGGCGAATACGTTGATGAGCACCATCAGCATACCGACACGGGCGCTCCAGGGAGATTGTCTCAACAGTTTCAAAAAATTCATAGCCCGGGGCTCCTTACCTGGGGTTTCTCAGTCTGGGGTTACTGATAATTGACAGCACGTCGGCCAGAAGATTGAGGCTCACATAGGTGGCCGCAAATATCAGGCCGCTGGCCTGGACAACCGGAATGTCCCGCTTGGAAACGGAATCAACCAGCAACTGGCCCAGGCCGGGGTAAACGAAAACAACCTCAACGATGACAACCCCCACGACCAGGTAGGCCAGGTTGAGGGCGATGACGTTGATGACCGGTGAAAGGGCATTAGGAAAGGCATGCAGCACAATGACCCGCAGGCGTTTCAGTCCTTTGAGCTGGGCCATTTCGATAAAAGGGCTGGCCAGAATATTGATGATGGCGGCCCTGGTCTGACGCATCATGTGGGCGATAACCACCAGGCTCAGGGTCAGGCACGGCAGGATGATGGCGTAAATTTTATCCCAGAACGGCATCTGGTTGTTGATGTTGGATATGCTGGGGAAAATCACGATCTGCACCGAAAGAAGGGCGATGAGGATATAGGCAACAAAAAACTCGGGGAAGGAAATAGTGCTGAGTGTGACCATGGAAATGGTTTTGTCGAACAGGGAGTTGCGGTAGAGGGCGGCTAGAATGCCTAGTATCACGGCTATGGGTACAGCTATCACTGCGGACACGGCCGCCAGAAAGATGGTGTTGGCAAATCGCCAGCCGATCAGTTCGGCAATGGGCCGGCCATTGGCCAGGGAATTGCCCAGGTCACCCTTTAGAAATCCTCCCAGCCAGGCAAAGTAGCGCACATGCGGGGGCAGGTCCAGTTTGAGTTCCTTGCGAAATGCCGCCACGGTTTCAGGGGTGGCCTCCTGTCCCAGGATGGCTTCGGCAAGATCGCCGGGCAAGGCTTCGACACCCACAAATATCAATACCGAAATAACAATGATGGTGACAAGACCGAGTGCGAGTCGCTTGACGACTAGAGAAACAATGCCTTTCATATTGTCCTTCTTTTTTAAGGTTAAATTCAGTTTGTCAGGTCTTTGATAAAGCTAGCAGTTTTCCCCTAGGATGGCAGCAGGAAAACATGTGAGGATGCGTTTTGTATAGATAATATTGGGAAAAGTGTCAAGATATAAAGTGAGGGGTATTCAGTAAGTAGGGCCTCATTTCGTTTCTGAGGAACGGGGGGCAGGTGTCAAGTGTGCCAGAAGCCAGAAGTCAGAAATCAGGGTCTGAACAGATGACCATCGAACACTAAACATTTCGCGCCATCCAGAAGGGAATCAGCTGAGAGCTCTGGATAGCGCGAAAGCGTCACTGCGTGTCCCGCTACCGGCTAATAGCGGATAACATTTTATTCATCTTGGAAATCCTGTTAATCCTGTCTAATGGTTATTATTTTCTGGCTTCCGTCTTCTGGCCTCCGTCTTCTGGCCTCTGTCCTCTGGCCTCCGGTCGACGGGTCAGGCTGGCGCGGCGGACGGCATTGCTACCGAATTTGCGCGATATCCGGTCAAGGGTCTGGTCTACCTTTTCCCAGGTCCTTTCACCAGGGTCGCCGGGGGCTGCAAACATGTCCATTTGTACGGGTACGGCATCGCCGATGAGGCCGGAGGCGCCGACACCGATGAGGCGGATTTTTTGTTTGAGTCTGAAGTGTTGGAATAGTACTAGGGCTGCCTTGTAAATGGTTTCTGAGGACTGGGTTGGCGTTGTGATGGTTTTGCTGCGAGTAAATTGTTTGAAGTCGGCGTGTTTGATTTTAAGGGTTATGGTTCTGGCCCGAAAGGCCTGTTTTCTAAGGCTTCTGGCCACAATCTGAGATTGCTGCAAAAGGATTTTTACCAGTTCGTCCCTGTCACGTGTGTCCCGGTCCAGGGTAATTTCGGAACTGATTGATTTGCGCTGGCTCTCGGGGGAAACCGGTGTTTTGTCCACCCCTGCAGCGAGTTCGGCCAAGCGCCGGCCGAATTTGCCAAGCTTTTTTTCAAGGACACGCAAAGAGAGTGCGTTGACATCCCCCAGGCAGCATATACCAAGCAGGTCAAGGCGCTGACGGGCATTCTTGCCCACACCCGGAACTTTTTCAATGGGCAGGGTTTTGATAAATGCCGGTACCGCTTGAGCCGGGATGATGGTCAGTCCGTCTGGCTTATGCATGTCTGAAGCGATTTTAGCCAGGAAGCGTACCGGCGCTGCCCCCACCGAGCAGGTCAGCTCAAGCTGGTTTTCGATGTCAGCCTTGATGGCACGCGCAATGTCCTCGGGAGATCCCTGCAGGCGTTCACTCCCGGTGATGTCCATGAATGCCTCATCGATGGATACCGGTTCCACCACCGGTGAAAACGTCTGTAGAATGGCCATGACCTTGCCGGAAATCTCGCGGTAGCGACCCATGCGGGGGTGAATGTAAACCCCTTCCGGGCATTTCTCGTGGGCCTGGAATATGGGCATGGCCGAATGTACCCCATAACTGCGGGCTTCATAGCTGGCCGCCGAAACCACTCCCCGCCCGGAGGTTCCCCCAACGATGACGCACTTTCCCTTCAATTCGGGGTTGTCATGCTGTTCGATGGAGGCATAGAAGGCATCCATGTCGATATGCAGAATCATGAAAACAATATATCCCATTATTGTTTGTATCGCAATAAAACGAGATAATACAAAATTGAGCCGGTGCTTGCAAATAATTACAAAATTGTTAATATATCCTATTAAGAGAAGGAGATCGGAGGCGCGTAAGGAGCAGGACCCCAGCGGTCAGTTAAAACATTAGACACAGATTTCACGGATTTCACAGATTCAATTCTTATTTTAATCCATGCAATCCGTGAAACCCGTGTCTAATAAGGTTTTAATAAAAACGTCCAATTTCGAACGTTGAACATCGAACTGTTGGCTTTCTGCTACAAGCTGAATGCAACCAAACACAAAACACAACACACCAAACACCAAGCACCAAACACAAAAAACTATGAAAAAAATCGAAGAAACCACCCTGCTGTATGAAATCAGCCAGACGCTGAACGAACATCTGGAGCTGAAAAAAGCGTTGTATAAAGTGCTGGATATTCTTTCCAACTCCATGAAGATGGAACGGGGCGCCGTCACCATACTAGATCCCCTGAGAAACGAAATCAATATCGAGGTGGCCCACGGCATTTCAAAAACAGCCATGGAGAGGGTGAAGTATAAAATGGGGGAGGGCATCACCGGACGGGTCATCGAAACCGGTCAGGCCTTGGCCATACCAAAAATCAGCGAGGAGCCGTTGTTTCTAAACCGGACGGCTTCCCGGAAGATGAAGATGAAGCAGGAAATATCCTTTATATGTGTTCCGGTAAAAAGGGGCAAGCAGGTCATCGGTGCTTTCAGCGTGGACAAACCATATGACGAGGCATACTCGCTTAAAAGCGGTAAGAAGTTGATGTCGGTCATCGCAACCATGATCGCCCAGCACGTGATCAACCTGGAAACCATCAGGCTTGAAAAGGATCAACTCCGCGAGGAAAACCGGCGGCTGAGAAACGAGCTTGAAAACAAATACCGCATCACCGACATAATCGGCAACAGCAATAAAATGCGGGAGGTCTACCAGATGATTTCCCAGGTGTCCAAAAGCAATGCCACGGTCCTGGTGCGGGGGGAAAGCGGTACAGGCAAGGAACTGGTGGCCAACTCCATCCACTACAACAGCCTCAGGGCCAAAGGCCCTTTTGTGAAGGTCAACTGTGCAGCGCTGCCCGCCAACCTGATCGAGAGCGAACTGTTCGGGCATGAGAGAGGGGCGTTTACCGGTGCTGTCAAGAAAAAGCTCGGCAAGTTCGAACTGGCCAACAAGGGGACTATTTTTCTCGATGAAATCGGCTCCATCGATCAGGATGTTCAGATACGCCTGCTGCGGGTCCTTCAGGAGAAAGAGTTCGAGCGGGTGGGCGGGCACCGTACCATAAAGATAGATGTCCGCATCATCGCGGCCACGAATAAAAACCTGGAAGATGCCGTAGAAAATGAGTCGTTTCGGGGGGACTTGTATTACCGGTTGAATGTTTTTCCCATCTACATGCCGCCGCTGCGGGAACGCAAAACCGACATCCTGCTGCTGGCCGATTTTTTCCTGGAAAAATACGCCCTGGAGAACAACAAATCCATTAAACGGTTTTCCACCCCCTCCATCGACATGCTGATCGACTACCACTGGCCCGGCAATGTGCGTGAACTGGAGAATTGCATTGAACGGGCGGTGCTGCTTTGCGAGGAAGGGGTCATCCACAGCTACAACCTGCCGCCGACACTGCAGACAGGACCTGAATCCGGAACCATACCGACCTATTCCCTGGAGGAAGCCGTGAGCAAGCTGGAAAGAGAAATGCTC
>Ga0180436_10006274_pt1 | contig 10342 bp, 9 predicted proteins | sample SS_ome_2_FD_132434 | JGI IMG/M metagenome (GOLD analysis project Ga0180436, IMG submission 132434) | Hypersaline lake sediment archaeal communities from the Salton Sea, California, USA - SS_3_S_2 metaG | ecosystem: Environmental > Aquatic > Non-marine Saline and Alkaline > Hypersaline > Sediment...
CCGCTGGCGCTAAAATCCCGGAATGACTCGCAAATACTTCGGAACCGACGGCGTCCGCGGACGCGTCGGCGAACACCCCATCACCGCCGACTGGATCCTGCGCCTCGGGCGCGCGGCCGGCATCGTTCTGGCCGGCAAGGACAAGCGGGCCGTTGTCATCGGCAAGGATACCCGGGTTTCGGGCTACATGTTCGAATCCGCCCTGGAGGCCGGGCTGGCGGCGGCCGGCGCCAACGTGCTGCTGCTCGGCCCCATGCCGACCCCCGCCGTTGCCTACCTGACGCGCACCCTGTATGCCTGCGCCGGCATCGTCATTTCCGCCTCGCACAATCCTTACCAGGACAACGGCATCAAGTTCTTCTCCGAGACCGGTGAAAAACTGCCCGACGACGTGGAACAGGCGATCGAAGACGAAATCGACCGGCCCTTCGTTACCGTGGATTCGGAAAACATGGGTCGTGCGGCGCGCGTCGACGACGCTGCCGGCCGTTACATCGAGTTCTGCAAGGGCACCATGCCCTTCGGCACCCTGTTCAACGGCATCACCATCGCACTGGACTGCGCGCACGGCGCCACCTACAAGGTCGCGCCCGCCGTGCTGCGGGAGCTGGGTGCGAAGGTGCGCGTGATCGGCGATCGCCCGAACGGCATGAACATCAACGACGGCTGCGGTTCGACCCAGCCGGCCGCGATGCTGCGCCACGTGATCGAAACCGGCGCCGACGTGGGTATCGCCCTGGACGGTGACGGCGACCGCGTGGTGATGGCTGACGCCGACGGGAACCTGGTGGACGGTGACGAAATGCTCTATGTCATCGCCAACGCCCGCCACGCCGAGGGCCAGTTTCACGGCGGCGTGGTCGGCACCGTGATGAGCAATTTCGGTCTGGAACTGGCCCTCAAGGGCATGGGCATCCCGTTCCTGCGCACCGATGTCGGCGACCGGCACATCCACCGCGAGCTGATTCGCCGGGGATGGATCCTGGGCGGCGAGACATCCGGGCACCTGCTGGCGCTCGACCGCGCCAGTACGGGGGACGGCATCGTCAGCGCCCTGCTGGTGCTCGAGTTGATGGCGCGCAGCGGCAGGAGCCTGAAGGAGTTGCGCCAGGGGATGCAGAAGTTCCCGCAAACGATGATCAACGTGCCGGTGTCGGCGGAGGGTCGCGGGCGCCTCGGCGACTCGACCGCGTTGCGCGCGGCCGTCGAACAGGTTGAAGCGGAGCTCGACGGCAAGGGGCGCGTGATCTTGCGGCCTTCCGGCACCGAGCCGCTGGTCCGGGTCACGCTGGAAGGCGCCGATTCCGGGCTGGTGGAACGACTGGCCCGCCAGTTGGCGGATACCGTCCGGTCCGAGCTGGGGGCGTAAGGGCGGTTGCATGCAGGCAGGCGTTCCGGTCCTCGACCTGCGGCTACTGGACGCCGAGCCGGACGCCTTCGTGGCGGAAGCCGGGGCGGCCTATCGAGAATTCGGTTTCTGCGGTTTCCGTAACCACGGCATTCCCGATGCCGTCACCGACGCCGCGTATGCGGCCATTCACCGCTTCTTCGCGCTGCCGGTCGCCACCAAGCTGCAATACCGCTCGGTGGACGGCGGCCAGCGCGGCTATACGCCCTTTGGAACGGAGCGCGCCCGCGACAACCCGGTTCCGGACCTGAAAGAGTTCTGGCATACAGGACGTGAAATGGCGGGCGACAACCCATGGCCCGAGATCATGCGGCCGAATGTCTGGCCGGCGGAAGTGCCGGAGTTCCGGGACGCGGTGCTGGCGCTGTACCGGCAGCTGGACGGCCTGGGCCGCCGGATCCTGGGCGTGATCGCGCAATCGCTGGGGTTGGGCGTGGACGCCTTCGATGCGGCGGCGAACCACGGCAACAGCATTCTTCGCGCGATCCACTATCCGCCGGTCGCCGACCAGGGCACGCCGGCGGTGCGGGCGGCCCGCCACGAGGACATCAACCTGATCACGCTGCTGATCGGTTCCAGCGAGGCCGGGCTGGAAATCCTGACGCGCGACGGCGGCTGGGTGCCGGTCACCAGCATCCCGGGCACGATCGTGGTCAACGTCGGCGACATGATGAAGCGGCTGACGAATCATGTGCTGCCCTCGACACCGCACCGCGTGGTCAATCCACCCGGCGAGGCCGCCGAACGGTCGCGCTACTCCATTCCTTTCTTCATGCACCCGAACCCGGACTACGTAATCAGAACGCTGCCGCAGTGCATATCGCCGGACAACCCGAACCGTTACCCCGAACCGCTTTCCGCCCACGAGTTCCTGCTCGAGCGCCTGCGCGAAAACGCAATGATGTAGGAGGGGCGAGCGCCCCCACGGCCTGGCCCAGGTAGCCTGACCGTGGCCCGGAAAGCGTAAGAGCGGGCTTGCCCGCGATCACTCGATCACGCCGAGCTCTTTCCCCACCTTCGTGAACGCGGTGATGGCTCGATCGAGGTGTTCCCGGGTATGGGCCGCCGACACCTGGACGCGGATGCGCGCCTCGTTTCTCGGCACCACCGGGAAGAAGAACCCGATCACGTAGATGCCCTCGTCCAGCAATTTCGCGGCGAATTCCTGCGACAGCGGCGCGTCGTACAGCATGACCGGCACGATCGGGTGCACGCCTTCCTTGATGTCGAAGCCGGCTCGTGTCATGCCTGCGCGGAAGTACTGCGTGTTTTCCTCCAGCCGGTCGCGCAGCTCGGTGGTGCTCGACAGCATTTCGAAAACCTTAATGCCGGCCGCGACGAGCGGCGGAGGCAGGGTGTTCGAGAACAGGTAGGGCCGTGAGCGCTGGCGCAGCAGGTCGACGATTTCCTGGCGGCCCGTGGTGAAGCCGCCGGAACCGCCGCCCAGCGCCTTGCCCAACGTCGATGTGAAGATGTCGACCTTGTCCATCACCCCGTGGTGCTCGGCCGAGCCCCGGCCGGTGGGGCCCAGGAAGCCGGTGGCGTGGCTGTCGTCGACCATCACCAGCGCATCGTACTTCTCGGCCAGGGCCGCAATCTCGTCCAGTTTCGCGATGTAGCCGTCCATGCTGAAGGCGCCGTCGGTGGCGATCAGCCGGGTGCGGCAATCCTGCGTGGCCTGCAAGGCCTGTTCCAGCGCCTGCATGTCGCTGTTCGGGTAGCGATGGCGCTGGGCCTTGCACAGGCGGATGCCGTCGATGATCGAGGCGTGGTTCAGCGCGTCCGAGATGACCGCGTCCTCGGGGCCGAGCAGAGTTTCGAACAGGCCGCCGTTGGCGTCGAAGCAGGAGGTGTAGAGGATGGTGTCGTCGGTGCCGAAGAAGTTCGAAATCGTTTTTTCGAGCTGCTTGTGCAGGTCTTGCGTGCCGCAGATGAATCGCACCGAGGCCAGGCCGAAGCCATGGTCGTCGAGCGCGCCGTGGGCGGCGGCGATGACCTCCGGGTGGTCGGCCAGGCCGAGATAGTTGTTGGCGCAGAAGTTCAGCACCTCGCGGCCGTCCTGTACCCTGATTTCCACGCGCTGCGGCGTGGTGATGACGCGCTCGGTCTTGAACAGGCCCGCTTCGCGGATCTCTTCGAGCGTACCTTCGATACGGTTCTTGAAAGTCATGCCGATGCCCCGGTGGTTTTCGAATAACCGCAGCTTACCAGCCCGGCCGGGCTGGTAAGCTGCGTCAGGTCATTCCTGCCTGCTTGGGGGTCAGAAGGCGGCGCGTAGGCCGAATACGAAGTTGCGGCCGATCTGCGGCGCCTGGTCTTTAAGGTAAGACGTGCTGTTGCGGATGTCCTCGTCCAGCAGGTTGTGGCCCTTCAGGAACAGGTCCCAATCGGAGCTTTCGAAGAACGGCATGCGCCAGACAAGCTCGGCGTTCAGCAGGTCGTACCCGGGCGTCGGCGTCTCGTATTCCGCGACGTCGGTATGGTCGTCGGCATGAATCCACGTCAGGTTGGCTTGCCACGCACCCAGGTGCCAGTCCAGGCCGCCGCCGATGCGCATGGGTGGCATCAACGGCACGTTGTGGCCGTCGTCGAGTTCACCGTCGACGTAGTCGAACAGCCCGAACACCCACCAATGACCGCTGTCGTAATGCCCGATGTCATAGCGCAGCTCGAGCTCGGCGCCGACGAAATCCGCGTCCTGCTGGGCCCAGAGGCGCAATGGCAGGCCGTCCTCTTCTTCGCCGGTGTTCTGCTGGTAGATGTAGTCGTCGAAACGGTCGACGTAAACCACCAGCGAGCCGCTAAGGCGCTCGCCTTCAACCCGGTAGCCGATCTCGCCGTGCAGGTTGCTCTCCTCCTGCAGCATCGGGTCGCCGACCTCGAAAGTTTGGCTGGCGACATGTGGTCCGAAGGCAAACAGCTCCGGGGTGGTCGGGGCCCGTTCGGCCCGCGCCAGGTTGAAGCTGAGGCTCTGGTCATCGGTGACCTGCCAGATGGCGCCGAAGGATACCGAGAACGGCGAAAAGCTGCGTTTGGCCGGGCCGTCGTCGTGTTCTTCGTCGCCGTGGTCCGCGCCGCCATGCGCCTCGTGGTGGTCATGTTCCAGCGTTTCCAGCGCCGTGATGTCCAGGCTTTCGTAGCGCAGGCCCAGGTCGAGTTGCCAGTCGCCGAACGTTCCGCTCTCGACCCAGAAAATCGCACTGGTCTCGGAGTTGGAGCGGGGCACGTAAGCCTCCTCGCCGACCGCGTCGAAATCAATGTCGGTGTATTGCAGCCCGAACGCGCCCGACCAGCGGTGCCAGGGCTGGTGCCCGAGCTCAAGGCGAATGTCGTCCGTATTGCTGTCGAAGACGGTACCCACTTCTTCCCCTTCGAACTCGGTATGCGTGTAGTCGGTGTTCACGAATTTGACGCTGAGTCGTTCGAATCCGCGGAAGGGATCGGTTCCGACGAGTTCGGTGTCCCAGCGTTGCGAGTCCAGCCCGATCGTCACGAGCTCCTCATCCTCTTCACCTTCTTCGTGCCCGTCTTCGTGCTCTTCCTCGTGCTCTTCTTCGTGGTGGTGCGCATGCGCGCCAGGGATACCGTAGTCGCTGCTGTAATCGGTCCAGGACACCCCGAACCGCCAGCGGTCGCCGATCCAGCTCGCGCCGAGCGAACCACCCTCGTTGTCCAGGAAACTGTTCTCGAGGATGCCACCGGCGTCCTCTTCGTGTTCTCCGTGTTCCCCGTATTCTTCATGCTCTTCGTGGTCTTCGTCCTCGGGGTAAAGCTCGGCCGGGCCGGGAATCTCGTAGTCGTCGGTGCGGCGATAGAAACCGCTGGCGTGGAACGCGAAATTGCCGCTTCCCGCATCGATCCGGCCGGCCGCGAAGCGTTGGTCGGCCGCCGAATCGACCTGCGCCATCGCGCGGGCGTCGAAGCCGTCTTCGGGAACGGCCTCGGGTATGTTATGGGAAACGATGTTGACCACGCCGCCGATGGCGCCGGAGCCGTACAGCAGGGTGGCCGGACCGCGCAGCACTTCGATCTGGTCCGCCAGGAACGGCTCGATCGCCACCGCGTGGTCCTGGCTGACGGCCGAGGCGTCGCTGGCGGACATGTTATTGCTCAGTACGCCCACGCGTTGCCCCTGGAGCCCGCGGATCACGGGCCGGCCGACGTTCTGGCCGAAGCTGGCGTTGGCCAGTCCCGCCTGGCGGGTCAGCGTTTCGCCGATGTTGTTGGCGAGTTCGCTGCGCAGGGTCTCGCCGCTGAGCACCGTCGCGGATTGCGACAACTGGTCCAGGTTGCGTTGCAGGGGCGTCGCCCGGACGACGACTTCCTCCAGACCGGCATGCGCGTGGTCTCCGCCGTGCTCGTGGCCGTGGTGGTCTTCGGTATCAGGCGCCTGCGACTGCGCCATGGCGCCGCTGCTCGCGAGCAGCAGCACCGGTAAAACGATTTTCGATCGGTTCATACATCAGTTCTCCTCCAATTTCGGTCGGCCGGCTCAGCACCATTCAGTGCGCCGGGATTGTTCGGAATCAGATCGGAGAAGGCGGGGCGCGGGCGCTGGGGCGCGCGGTGAAGCCGGCCGGCTTCGGTAAGCCGCCATGATGAAAAGATATCAGCGCCGGAATCGGGCCGGACGGCTGCCCGGCTTCGCTGGCAACGGCATCGTTGAGGGTGCCGCCCGTCGAGCACACGACGCAGTCCGTCGTGTCGCCGTCGAAGTGGTGGTCGATCGCGTGCGCATGGCACAGCGCCTGCAGGGCGAACAAAAGCACCAGCAACAGGCTTCTCACGACCAATTGGAATCGACGCTCGACCATTAGCGCAGTTTAGTGGAGGCGGTTTGCAGCGTCTACAAGGGGCACGTTCTAGCCGCCATGGGCTCGCACCTGCTCGGCGATCGCGGCCAGGGCCTTTGACGCCGGTGCGCGGATGCACTGGTCCGACTGCCGGCTCAGCGGGGTTTCCTGCGGGTTGATCTCCACCAGCGCGGCGCCGTTGCGGGCGGCCAACAGCGGCAAGCCGGCCGCGGGTTGGACCAGGGACGTCGTGCCGACCGAGAAACAGAACGTGCAGTTCCCTGCGATGCGCACCGCGCTGTCGAACGCCGCCTGCGGGAGCGTCTCGCCGAACCAGACCACGTCGGGCCGTGCGAATGCGCCCCGGACGTAAGGCGAGGGGGGTGGTTCGCCCGCGGCGTCCAGCAGCCACTCGGCCGAAATCGGCCGGTGGGAGACGCTGCACTTCGAGCGCAGGATGTTACCGTGCAATTCGACAACGTTCCGCGAGCCGGCCCGCTGGTGCAGGCCATCGACGTTCTGCGTCACGATATGCACCGCCGGCAGCAGGGCGGCCAGTTCCACCAGGGCACGGTGGCCGGCGTGCGGCCGGGCCTGGCGCACGCCCGCGCGCCGCTCCTCGTACCAGCGCCAGACTCGGGCCGGGTGCTCCCGGAAGGCCTCCGGGGTGGCCAGTTCTTCCGGGCGGTACTGCGCCCACAGGCCGGTCTGGGCCTCGCGGAAGGTCGGGATGCCGCTTTCGGCCGACATGCCGGCGCCCGTCAGCACCAGCACGCTCGGCGCCTCGAGCAGTTTTTCCAACAGGATTTCGTCGAGTCCAGGCATCGGATGGTTCCCGTTTTTCCGCAGCGTTTACGTGGCGGCCGTTTCAGCTTCGGTGTATTCTACGCGGTTCCTTCGACAAGCGTTCGCAAGCGATGAAAGGCAAGCTCTACATCAAGACGCACGGGTGCCAGATGAACGAGTACGACTCGGAGAAGATGGCCGACGTGCTGGCGGCATCCCACGGGCTGGAACTCACCGACCGTGAGGACGAGGCCGATGTCATCCTGATCAACACCTGTTCGATTCGCGAGAAAGCGCAGGAGAAGGTGTTTTCACAGCTGGGCCGCTGGAAAAAGCTGAAGCAGCACAATCCGCGGGTGGTGATCGGCGTGGGTGGCTGCGTGGCCAGCCAGGAAGGGGAAGCTATCATCCGCCGCGCCCCGGTGGTCGACATGGTGTTCGGTCCCCAGACGCTGCACCGCCTGCCGGCGATGCTGGACGACGTGCGCAGCAACGGCGCCCACCCGGTCGACGTCTCCTTCCCGGAAGTCGAGAAGTTCGACAACCTGCCCGAGCCCGGTGCGCGCGGCGGTTCGGCTTTCGTCTCGGTGATGGAGGGCTGCAGCAAGTACTGCACCTACTGCGTCGTTCCCTACACGCGCGGCGAGGAAATCAGCCGGCCCTTCGACGACGTCGTGGCCGAGTGCGCGACGCTCGCCGGCAAGGGCGTGAAGGAAATCAACCTGCTGGGACAGAACGTGAACGCCTACCGCGGCCCCATGCACGACGGCACCGTGGCCGACCTGGCGTTGCTGATCCACTACGTCGCCGCGATCGACGGTATCGAGCGGATTCGCTTCACGACGTCGCACCCGGTGGAGTTTTCCCGGAGCCTGGTGGACGCCTTCGGCGAAGTGCCGAAGCTGGCCAACTACCTGCACCTGCCGGTGCAAAGCGGTTCCGACCGGATCCTGTCCCTGATGAAGCGGGGTCACACGGCGCTCGAGTACAAGCAGAAAATCCGCCGCATCCGTGAGCAACGGCCCGACATCGCGCTGTCTTCCGACTTCATCGTCGGTTTCCCGGGCGAGACCGAGCGCGATTTCGAGGACACGATGCGCCTGATCGAGGAGTTGGAGTTCGACCAGAGCTTCAGCTTCATCTTTTCGGCGCGACCGGGGACCCCGGCGGCCAATCTTCCCGACGACACGCCCCTGGAGGTGAAGAAGGAACGCTTGATGCGCCTGCAGGAACGGATCAACCGCCAGGCGGCAGGTTATAGCCAGGCGATGGTGGGCAGCACCCAGCGCGTCCTGGTCGAGGGCACCAGCAAGAAAGACGATCGGCAACTGTCCGGGCGCACCGAGAACAACCGCGTGGTGAACTTCGACGGTCACCCGCGCCTCGTGGGGCACTTCCTCGACGTGCGCATCACCGAGGCGCTGAGCCATTCCCTGCGCGGCCGCGTCGAGACGGCGCCGGCATGAGCGACCGCCTGAGCCTGGAACTGGAACCGGCCGACACGCTGCGACTGGCGAACCTGTGCGGCCAGTTCGATGCGCACCTGAAGCAAATCGAATCCCGCGTGGGCGTCGAGATTTTCTGCCGCGGCAACCTGTTCACGATCCAGGGGCCGGAGCGCGCTTCGCGCGCGGCGCGCCGCCTGCTGATCAACCTGTACCGGCTGGCGGAAAACGAAGTGCTGACACCCGACCTGGTCAACTTGCATCTGCAGGAATCCGGTGTCGCCGAACTCGGTGAACCCGGTGAAGCGGACCCGCGCGGCGAGGTCGCCGTCAAGACGCGCCGCGGGACGATCCGCGGGCGAGGTCCCAACCAGAAAAGCTACCTGCGCAACATCGTCAGCCACGCGATCAATTTTGGCGTCGGTCCGGCCGGCACCGGCAAGACCTACCTGGCGGTGGCCTGCGCGGTATCGGCCCTGCAGGACGACCTCGTGCAGCGAATCGTGCTGGTGCGGCCGGCCGTGGAAGCCGGCGAACGCCTCGGGTTTCTTCCGGGCGACATGGCGCAGAAAGTCGACCCCTACCTGCGGCCGCTGTACGACGCGCTGTACGAGATGCTCGGTTTCGAGCGGGTTTCGACCCTGATCGACCGCAACGTGATCGAGGTGGCGCCGCTCGCTTTCATGCGCGGCCGCACGCTGAACGACGCATTCGTGATCTGCGACGAGGCGCAGAACACGACCCGCGAGCAGATGAAAATGTTCCTCACGCGTATCGGTTTCGGTTCGACGGCCGTGGTGACCGGCGACATCACGCAGATCGACCTGCCGCGCAAGTCCGACTCCGGTCTGAAACACGCGCTGATGATCCTCAAGGACGTCGAGGGCGTCAGCGTCAGTTACTTCAGTCCGCGCGACGTGGTGCGCCACCCGATGGTGCAACACATCGTGGAAGCCTACGAGCGCGAGGAAGCGGCGGGCGATGGCGATTGAGCTGGATCTGCAGCGGGCCGGACATTTCGCAAACGCGCCTGCCGGCGAACAGTTCGAAACCTGGGTGTCGGCCGTGCTGCAATCCCGGGGCGATGCCGAGCTGACCATCCGGCTGGTCGGACGCGAAGAGAGCCGGACCCTCAACCACACTTTCCGCGGCAAGGACCGCGCAACGAACGTGTTGTCCTTCCCTGCCGAACTGCCGGACGGGGTCGACATTCCGCTGCTGGGGGACATCGTGATCTGTGCACCACTGGTTGAACAGGAAGCGCTGGAACAGGGCAAGCCCGTCGAGCATCACTGGGCGCACCTCACGCTGCACGGCCTGTTGCACCTGCTGGGGTACGACCACGTGGAAGAAAGCGACGCGAAAGAGATGGAAGCGCTCGAGACTTCCCTGCTCGCGAGCCTGGGAATTTCCGACCCCTACGCCTGATCCTCCCGGCCGAATTTTTTTGCCCGAATCGCTGGATTAGCGGGCCCCGTGGCTCTATATTCGGAAATGACGCGCTGGGCGTCGCCACCGTCACTGACATGAACGAAGACCAATCGGGCAACGACTCCGGTAAACGGACCTGGGTCGAAAAAATCGGCCAGGCCTTCTCTTCCCAGCCCCGAAGCCGCGACAATCTCCTCGACCTGCTGAAAGCCGCTGCGGACGACGGCGTCATCGACGCCGACGTCTGCGCGATGATGGAAGGCGCCCTGGACGTCTCCGAGACCCACGTGCGTGACGCGATGATCCCCCGTTCCCAGATGGTGGTGGTGCACGTCGATTCACCGCTGGGGGAGTTCCTCCCGCAGATCATCGAATCGGGTCACTCGCGTTTTCCCGTGATCGGCGAAGACAAGGACGAAGTGATCGGTATCCTGCTGGCCAAGGACCTGCTGCCGCACGTGGCGCCCGGCGGGCCGACG
>Ga0180436_10006275_pt1 | contig 10341 bp, 11 predicted proteins | sample SS_ome_2_FD_132434 | JGI IMG/M metagenome (GOLD analysis project Ga0180436, IMG submission 132434) | Hypersaline lake sediment archaeal communities from the Salton Sea, California, USA - SS_3_S_2 metaG | ecosystem: Environmental > Aquatic > Non-marine Saline and Alkaline > Hypersaline >...
CAGCTGAACGGCCAGCAGCTGTTCTTCCCCAACGCGATGTGAGAACGAAAGGCATAGACCAAGCATGACCCAGGCGGAGCAGACGGCCCCGGAATTCCTGACCGTCAAGGAACTGGCCGCCCTGCTGCGTATCAAGGAGCGCAAGGTCTACGAACTCGCATCCTCCGGCGAGGTGCCGGTATCGCGCGTCACCGGCAAGCTTCTGTTCCCCGAACAGGAAATCCGCGCCTGGATCGCCGCGGGACGCAGCGGCGGCGAAGCCATCGCCGCCGCATCCCGCCCGGCGATCTTTCTGGGCAGCCACGATCCGCTTCTGGAATGGGCGTTGCGCCAGTCCCGCTGCGGCCTGGCCACGCGGTTCGACGGGTCGTTCGACGGGCTGGACCGTTTCGCGGCCGGCGAGGGTGTGGCCTGCGGGTTGCATCTGCACGACGAGGCCGCGGATGACTGGAACGTGCCACAGGTCGTCGAGCGTTTCGCGGGTGAGAACGTCGTGCTGGTGTCGTGGGTTCGGCGCAGCCGTGGCCTGGTGGTGCGGCCCGAGGATGCGGGCGCCATCCGGTCGATCCCCGGCCTGGCAGGGCGCCGCATGGCGGCGCGGCCGGCCGAGACCGGCACGCAGGCCCTGTTCGATCGGATGCGCGCCGCCGCCGGCCTTGCGGCCGAGGCGATCGACGTGGCCGAAACCGCGCCCAGCGAAAACGACGCGGTGCAGGCCGTGGCGCAGGGCGCGGCGGATGCGGCCTTTGGGCTGGAAAGCTTCGCGCGGCTTTACAACCTGGCCTTTGTTCCCATCGTCTCGGAACGTTTCGACCTGCTGGTCGATCGCAAGGCCTGGTTCGACGGACCGTTGCAGACCTTCATGGCCTTCGTCCGGTCCGACCATTTCCGCAGCCGGGCGGCGGACATGGCCGGCTATGACGCATCCGGCGCGGGCGAGGTGCGCTGGAACGCCTAATCCGGCGTGCCGTGCACCGCGACGATGTCCAGTTCCGCCTCGGCCGGCGTGATCGAACGAAAACTTTCCTTCACGCCGGATTCGGTCAATTCGCGCTGCACGATCAGCAGCGTGTTGGGGTCGTGGTCGGCGCACAATTCCTGCATGTAGGCGATTTCCTCGCGCGCCGTCGGTAGCGCGGCCTCGACCGACGGGGCGCCGTAGATCGTCACGAAATGTTCGGCCAACCTCTCGGCCAGCCCGGCCAGTTCCGCCTCTTCGATCTGTGCCACGGCGACCAGTGTCGCGCGGCCGAACCCGTCCAGCGACAGCCAGCCATTGGCGAAGGCCTGCCGCGCCTTGCCGGTGATGTCGCCCTCGGTCCAGTTCGAGAATTCGAACCCGCCCGATATGGCCCATTCGCCGCTGCCGGCGGGCCGGGCGAAGATGTTGCTGTCGCTTTCGTCGAAATGGATCGTGCGGGCGAGTTTCAGCATGGCATCCCTTCCAGCATGCGGCCTAGCGGCAGAAGGCGGGTTTCGTCGCCGGTCTTCAGGATCATCCCGCCGCGTTCGTCGATCCCCACAAACTGCCCGCGCAAGTCTTCGCCTGCAAGCGCCACGCGCACCTCCTGCCCGATCGCGAAGGCGCGGCCGCGCCAGAATTCGTGCAACCGGGGCATTCCGGCCTCCAGCCATTCGTGAATCCAGACCAGCGTATGGCGCGACCAGCTTTCCAGCAGGCGCAGGGGTTCGATCTCGCCGCAGCCCTCGTCCCACAGCGTCGTGCGGTCCGGGGTCAGGCCCGGATCGGCCGTGGCGCCCTCGAAGAACCGGATGTCGAGGCCGACCACCAGCCAATCGGGTTCCGTCTGCGGGTCGGTCGTCGCGGCGGCCGCGCGCAAGCCGCCGGCCAGCGCCCCGTTGATGCGGATGCCGCCGGGCCAGTCGAACTGGCAGGCCACTTCCGACGGGGCCAGCGCCCCGAACGCGTCGGCAAACCCGTTGGCGGCGGCGAAGACCATCGCCATCGCGTCTTCCAGCGGTGCCTCGGGCGCAAGCACCAGCGCGGCCGACAGGTGATCGGGCCGGATCGCATGGGTGATCAGGCCCGGATCGGTCCCCTCCCGCGCCCGTGCGATGGCGGCGGCGAAAGGGTCTGCCGCCGCTTCGCCATGGAACAGCGGCGGCAGGCTGGGTTCGGCCCCCACCTCAGATGACACCGTCATCGATCAGCCTGCGCGCGATGGCACGGAACGCCTTGGCCTGCGGACCGTCGGGTTTCGAAACCACGATCGGCGCGCCGCCATCGGCGGCAAGCCGGATGTCGAGGTCCAGCGGGATTTCGCCCAGGAACGGCACGCCCATCCGCTCGGCATCCGCCCTGGCGCCGCCATGGCCGAAGATATGCGCCTCGTGCCCGCAATTGGGGCAGATATAGGTCGACATGTTCTCGATCATGCCGACGATGTTCGTCTTGAGCTTTTCGAACATGTTGACGGCTTTTCGCGCGTCCAGAAGCGCCACGTCTTGCGGTGTTGAAACAATCAGCGCTCCGGCCACCTCGGTCTTCTGGGCCAGCGTCATCTGCACGTCGCCGGTGCCGGGCGGCAGGTCGACGATCAGCACGTCGAGATTGCCCCATTGCACCTGGCCCAGCATCTGCTGCAACGCGCCCATCAGCATCGGCCCGCGCCAGACGACGGCCTCGTCCTCGCGCGTCATCAGGCCGATCGACATCAGCGTGACGCCGTGGTTGCGCAACGGCAGGATCGTCTTGCCGTCGGGCGAGGCGGGGCGGCCCGAGACGCCCAGCATCCGCGGCTGCGAGGGGCCGTAGACATCAGCATCGAGAAGGCCGACCTTCTTGCCCTCGGCCACCAGCGCCACGGCAAGGTTGGCCGAGACGGTCGATTTGCCGACCCCGCCCTTGCCCGAGGCGATGGCCAGAACCGATTTCACGCCGGGCAGTTTCTGCGGACCCTTCTGCTGGGTCGGGTGGCGGCCGATCTTCAGGTCGGGCGGCGCCTTCTGCTGGGCATGGGCGGTCAGGACGGCGCTGACATTGCCCGCGCCTGCCAGTTTTTCCAGCTCGGCCACGGCCTGCTGGCGCACCGGTTCCATCGCCGGGCCATGGGATTGGTCCACCTCCAGAACGAAGCGCACCTTGCCGTCCTCGACGTTCAGCGCGCGCACCACGTCCGAGGCGACCAGGTCGGTGCCCGTGACCGGGTTCTGGATCTTCTTCAGCGTTTCTAGAACGGCCTCGCGGGTGACGGTCAAGCCACACCTCCCGACTTGATCGTGCCCTCGACGACATGTTCGAGGCCGATGGCGTCGATGGTCAGGACCATGCGGGCGCGGATATCGCCCTCGGGCAGGGTGCCGGCCTCTTGCGCCTTGCGCACCGCCGCCTCGATCTCCTGCTGCGAGGTGACGCCCACCTGCTTGAGAAACTTCCGCATCGACATGTTGAAATCGTCGTCGCTCATCTCGCTCTCCCCGGGGTCAGGCGCCGTTTCATTGCGAAACCGGCGCAATTCGTCTTATCTGGAGCATGACACCTGAGGAGGCAAGGGCGTCGAACCGGGGGAGGGGGCGATGCGAAAGATGGTGATGGCCCTGGCGCTGCTGCTGCCGGGTGCGGTCGCGGCGCAGGAAAAGGCGCTGACCCTGGCCGCGGATTCGCGGCTGGAGCAATCGGGCCTGCTGGATTACCTCGTCCCGCGTTTCGCACTCAAGACCGGGGTGCGGGTCCGCGTCACGCCGGGTGATGCCGATGCCGTCGGCCTGCAGGTTGGTACCGGGGCCGCCGATGCCGCGCTGTTGCCCGAAACGCTGGCGCGGGGCCTCGACGGGGCCGAACGCGTGCGCCGGGTCATCCTTGCGCCCGAGGCGGGGCAGGGCGGCGGCTACGCGATCCTGCTGGTGGCCGGGTCGCCCAACCGCGAACATGCACGGCGCTTCGCCGATTGGCTGGCCTCGGATGTGGGGCAACGTACGGTGGCAAGCTTCGACGGGCCGGTGACCTACGAACCGGGGCTGCGCGAAGCGGCCGAGGAAGAGGTGGTCCTGCCCGAAGGCGACGTCGACGCGGGCGAGCGTCTGTCGATCCTGCATTGCGGGCGCTGCCACGTCGTGTCCGACAAGAACCGCTTCGCGGGCATCGGATCGACCCCGTCCTTTCCGGCGCTGCGCTCGATCCCGGGGTGGGAGGAAAAGTTCCTGACCTTCTGGGACGAAAATCCCCACCCGTCGTTCATGCAGGTCACCGGGGTGACGGAACCCTTCGATCCCGACCGTCCGCCGCATATCGCCCCGGTCGAGATCACGGTCGAGGAGATGGAGGCCATCGTTGCCTTCGCAGCCTCGATCCCGCCGATGGACCTCGGCGCCGAGGTCCAGTCGCGCTGAGGCGTCAGTTCTTCTTGCGCTCGTTCAGGTAATCGTCTGTCGTGCGCACCTTGGGCCGTTCGCCGAACCGGAAGGGCGCGCTGTCGTCGTGGTATTGCGCGCGCACCCGGCAATCGTCGCACATGCGGATCAGGCGGGTATTGTCCGAATTCGTGAACATCGAATGCTGGCCCTCCAGCTTGGCGACGATCCGCTCGATGGCGGATTTGACGCCGAAAGGCTTGCCGCATTCGATGCAGGCATAGGGCTCTTCCTCTTTCATCACGCGCTGGCGCAGTGCCGCGTCGCTCAGGTCCAGCCTGGGTTCCAGCGTGATGGCGTCTTCGGGGCAGACATTGGCGCACAGGCCGCATTGCAGGCAGGCGTCTTCCTTGAACAGCAATTGCGGGCTTTCGGGGTTGTCGCCAAGTGCGCCCGACGGACAAAGGCTCGCGCAGGCCAGGCACAGCGTGCAGGCCGCGTCGTCCACGATTACGGCGCCATAGGGCGCGCCGTCGGGCAGGGCGATCGGCGTGCCGGTGTCGCTGGCCAGGGCGCGGGCGGCCAGCCGCGTGGCATCGCGGCGGCGGCCAAGCGGCAGGATCGGTTCCACCGACAGCGGGCTTGGCCGGGCGGCGTAAAGCGCATCGCTCATCGCATCCGGGTCGGCCGGGTCCAGCAGCGTGATGCGCCCGGTTCCCGCCACTGTCGCGTCGGCGATGGTTTCGGCCAGTTCGGCCTGCGCGGCCAGGGTTTCGCGGTCGGATTTCGGGGACAGCAACAGGTCGACCGACACGAAACCGGTAGCCAGCGCCACCAGCATCTCGGCATGGCCGAAAGCGGCGAGCGAGGCGACCTCCATCGGGATCACGCTGGCCGGCAACCCGCGTCCCAGCCGGGCGGCAAGCGCGATCATCTCGCGCCCATGGTCGGCATCGTGGACCAAAAGCCGGGGCGCGGTGCCGCCGGCCTCGCGATAGGCGCTGGCCAGAATGCGGATCTGGGCGAACAGGTCTTCGACCGGCGGATCGTCGTAGCTGACCGCGCCCGAAGGGCACAGCGCCGCGCAGGCCCCGCAGCCCGCGCAGATGTTCGGGTCGATCGCCACGGCATCGCCCGCGGGCGTGATCGCGCCGGTCGGGCAGACATCGAGGCAGCGGGTGCAGCCGGTCTGGCTGGCCCGCGAATGCGCGCACAGGCTTTCGTCCAGCGTCACATGCAGCGTCTTTTCGAACGTTCCGACCAGATGCGAGGCCGCGAAGGCCGCGCGCTGGACCGCGACCGGGTCGCGTGGATCGGCGCGCAGGTAGCCGTCGCGCTTTTCATGCGCGGGAAACAGCGGCGCGTTGCCGCCAAGATCCAGGATCACGTCGCATTCCGCCGTTCCGCCGTCGCGCGGGTCGGTGAAGGCCAGCGCCCCGCGCCCCTCGGGCCGGGCCTCGGCCAGGCCGTCGAAGGTGACGGAAAAGCCGCCGAAGGCGCCCGTGGCGCTGCGCAGCCGGCCGACCAGTACGTCGTATCGGCGCACCGGCGCGGGCAGAATTTCTGGCCGGTCCGTCAGGACGCAGGTGACCGACAGTGCGTCGGCCAACTGGTCGGCCACCGGCAGCGCGACCTCGGACGGGCCCAGGATCAGGCAAACCCCGTCCGAGGCGACATCCATCGTCTTGGCCGGTGTCCGGCCCTGACGCGCGGCGGCCAGAAGCGCGGCGATCTTTGCCGTCGCCTTGGCGCCTTCGTCCGACCAGCCGGCGCGGTCGCGAATATCGACACACGCCGGTTCGGCCACGCCCAGTTCCGCGGCCAGTGCCGCGAAGGTTTCGCGTTCCTGTTCGCAGGCCAGGATGACCTCTCCGCCGGTATCGGCCAGGATCTCGGCCAGCTTGTCGGCCTGCCGGGTGCACAGGGCCGAATGGGGCTTGCCGCAGCTCAGCCCCGTCGCGCCCTCGATCGCCGCCGCGTCGAGGGTCTGGGTTCCGTCGCAGGTACAAAGCACAAGACGTTCCGTCACCAGAGCCTCCTCGGCCTGTCTGGACGCGCGCGTCCTGGCCGCTTTATGATCGTGGACCGCCGCGAACCGTAGTCGCGCACCCCGGGGAGGACAAGATGAGTGATGCAGAACCCGTCGAACGGCTGGTCACGATGCCCATCGGCGTGATCGTGCGGCAGCGGCCCGGTGCGACACGCTGGGCGAAATGGGCCTGGCAGGCGGTGGCGGTGCATCCCGGCGCAGGCCCCGGCCACTGGACCGAGATCCGCCGCGACGGCGATGTGACGGATTTCCATGCCGCGACCGTGCCGCTGGAACTGCACCGGGCCGAGACCGAGGGATACCTTGTGGCGCTGAACGGTCGCCCGCCCGCCGTCTACGTGATCCTGCGTCCGAACCCTGCCGCGCCCCAAGGGCGGCCGGACGTGGTCAAGGTCACCGCCTCGGCCTACGAGGCGCAGGATTTCGGCGACAATGGCGAAGATATCGTCGAACCGATCGAACTGCCCGAGGGGCTGATGGCCTGGATCGGCGATTTCTGCCAGCGCCATCACAGGGAAGAGGAATTCGTCAAGCGCAAGCGCCGTCCGCATTTCGAGGATCGCAAGGACGAGGGGATCGGCGATGCGCGGGTGCGGCAGACGGCGGATGTCTACCGCGCCCCCGGCAGCCTGCGGAAGGTCAAGCCATGAGCGGGCGCGACGATTCGTTCCTGGCGCGCTGGTCGCGTCGCAAACGCGCCGTCGCCGAGGAAGAGGCGCAGGAGGCCGCTGCACCGGCCCTGCTGCCCGAGGAGCCGCCCGAAGAACCGGTGGAAGAGCGGACGGATGCCGAGATACTCGAGGAACTGGGCCTGAAGGACCCCGACCTCTTGGAGGCGGGCGATGATTTCCGCGCCTTCATGCAGGCGGCGGTGCCCGACCATCTGCGCCGCCGCGCGTTGCGCAAGCTCTGGGTGTCGAATCCTGTTCTCGCAAACCTCGACGGGCTGAACGACTACGACGACGATTTCACCGGCGGATCGGTCGCGCCGGGGATGCTGAAAACCGCCTATCAGGTCGGTAAAGGCTATCTGCGCGACCTTGCCGAGGCGCCGGAGACGCCGTCGGAACCCGCCGAAGAGGTCGCGGCACAGGAAGCGCCGCCCGACACCAAGCCGCCGCAGAAAGATGAAATTGTGAATGATGCGAATAGCGGCAATATTTCCGATACTTCCGAGGTTGCGGGAAATAATGCAATGGAATGCAGAGAACCTGTAGCCGCCCGGCGCCGAAAGATGCAGTTTCGATACTGAAGGCGGTATTCGTGCTGCGGCGCAACATTCGGAACTGGTTGATTTTTTCCCCGGCGGTGGCGCATTATGTCGCAGAGGCCGACGGAATGGTCGGTGGGAGGAAGACCAACGTGCAGCCCGAGACGAGGATCGAGGACTTGGCCGAAGAGGACGTTCTTCGCGCAGACCTCTACGATTTTCTGGCGGCGCTTCTCGCTTCGCCGCCCACCGCCGAATTGATCGAGAAGACCCGCAGCCTCGAAGGCGACGAGACGCCGCTTGGCCAGGCGATCGGCGCGCTCAGCAAGGTCGCGGGTCAGGCCAGCCCGGCTTCGGTGGAGCGCGAATTCAACCGCCTGTTCATCGGGATCGGGCGCGGCGAATTGCTGCCCTATGCCAGCTATTACATGACCGGGTTCCTGCACGAGAAGCCGCTGGCCGTGCTGCGCAACGACATGGCGCGGCTGGGAATCGAGCGGGCGCCGTCGGTCTACGAACCCGAAGACAACATCGCCAGCCTGTGCGAGATGATGGCCGGGTTGATCCTTGGCCGTTTCGGCGACCCGGCCCCGGTGTCGGTACAGCGCGATTTCTTCAACCGGCATGTCGCCCCCTGGGCGGGACCGTTCTTCACCGATCTCGAAGGGGCCAAGAATTCGCTGTTCTACGCGCCCGTCGGCGCGATCGGTTCGGCCTTCATGGAAATCGAGAAGGTCGCGTTTCGGATGGCGGGGGAAGGCCCCGCGTGACGTCATTCTGCCGCGGACACGCGGCACAGGCTTTGTAGGAGGAAGGGAAATGACCAAGCAGGACGACAAGGCCGACACGGGTCGGCGCGATTTCCTGAAACTCGCCGCGACCGCGGCGCCTGCCGTGGCGGTGACCGCCGTGGCCGGCGGCGAAGCCCAGGCCGCCGAAACCGCTGCCGAAACCTCGGGTCTTCGCAAGACGGCCCATGTGCAGGCCTATCTGGACAGCGCCCGGTTCTGACGGCGCCCTAATCGTTACCAAGCCAGGCCCGCGGGCCAGCTAGGGAGGACATGATGCTCAGAAAGAAGACAAACGCGGCCCCGTCGCGTCAGCGCGCCACCGGCCCGATCGGCCGTATCGCGCAAAAGACGATGGATCGCCGTTCGTTCCTGCGGACCTCGGGTCTGGCCGTGGGCGGCCTGGCGGCGCTGGGCGCCACCGGCGGCACGGTGACCAAGGCCAACGCGCAATCCGCGATCCAGGGCGCGATCACCAACGTCAAGTCGGTGTGCACCCATTGCTCGGTCGGCTGCACCGTGATCGCCGAAGTGGCGAACGGCGTCTGGGTCGGGCAGGAGCCCGGCTGGGACAGCCCGTTCAACCTCGGCGCGCACTGCGCCAAGGGCGCGGCCGTGCGTGAGCACGCGCATGGCGAACGCCGCCTGAAATACCCCACCAAGCTGGTCAACGGCGAATGGGTTCGCGTGAGTTGGGAAGAGGCGATCAACGAGATCGGCGACAAGATGCTGCAGATCCGCGACGAAAGCGGCCCCGACAGCGTCTACTGGCTCGGCTCGGCCAAGCATTCGAACGAACAGGCCTATCTGTTGCGCAAGTTCGCCGCCTACTGGGGCACGAACAACATCGACCACCAGGCACGGATCTGCCACTCGACCACGGTTGCGGGGGTTGCGAACACATGGGGCTACGGCGCCATGACCAATTCCTACAACGACATCCACAACTCCAAGGCGATCTTCCTGATCGGCGGCAACCCGGCCGAGGCGCATCCCGTTTCGCTGCTGCACCTCTTGAAGGCGAAGGAAGAGAACAACGCGCCGCTGATCGTCTGCGACCCGCGCTTCACCCGCACCGCGGCCCATGCCGACGAATATGTGCGGTTCCGGCCCGGTTCGGACGTGGCGCTGGTCTGGGGCATCCTGTGGCACATCTTCGAGAACGGCTGGGAGGACAAGGAGTTCATCCGCACCCGTGTCTGGGGGATGGACGAGATCAAGGCCGAGGTGAAGAAGTGGGCGCCCGAAGAGGTCGAGCGCGTGACCGGCGTTCCCGGTTCGCAGCTGGAACGGGTGGCCCGCACGCTGGCCAACAACCGTCCCGGCACCGTGATCTGGTGCATGGGCGGCACCCAGCACACCAACGGCAACAACAACACCCGTGCCTACTGCATCCTGCAGCTGGCGCTGGGCAACATGGGCACCGCCGGCGGCGGCACCAACATCTTCCGCGGCCATGACAACGTGCAGGGCGCGACCGACCTTGGCGTTCTGGCCGACACGCTGCCGGGCTATTATGGCCTGGCGGACGGGTCCTGGGCGCATTGGGCCCGGGTCTGGGAAGAAGACCTCGACTGGCTGCGCGGCCGCTTCGCGGTGAAGCAGGGCGGCGGGGCCGACGGCGCCGACATGCCGATGATCAACGAACGCGGCATCCCGGTGTCGCGCTGGTTCGACGGCGTGCTGGAAGACAAGGAAAACCTTGGCCAGCCCGACAACACGCGCGCCATGGTCTTCTGGGGTCATGCGCCGAACTCGCAGACCCGCATGCCGGACATGAAGAAGGCGATGGAGATGCTCGACCTGCTGGTCGTCATCGATCCCTATCCGACGGTCACGGCGGTGATGCAGGACCGCACCGACGGCGTCTATCTGCTACCGGCGGCCACGCAGTTCGAGACCTACGGTTCGGTCACCGCGTCGAACCGGTCGCTGCAATGGCGCGAAAAGGTCGTCGAGCCGCTGTTCGAGTGCAAGACCGA
>Ga0180436_10006277_pt1 | contig 10341 bp, 7 predicted proteins | sample SS_ome_2_FD_132434 | JGI IMG/M metagenome (GOLD analysis project Ga0180436, IMG submission 132434) | Hypersaline lake sediment archaeal communities from the Salton Sea, California, USA - SS_3_S_2 metaG | ecosystem: Environmental > Aquatic > Non-marine Saline and Alkaline > Hypersaline > Sediment...
CCGCCGGGCCGTGTACCCCCTGCCAGGGGCGTATGAAGACAGGACGTCTTCATCCGAGCGCCACAGGGAGGTGCCCGCCAGGGAGCGTCCCCGGGCAGGGGGTACACGGTGCGGCGGCCGGGTTTCGAAGGACGCGGTTACAGGTCGCCGCTTACGCACCTCCTGCAGGAGAAGCCGCACCGCATGGAAAACCCGGCGTTCCGGGTATAGGATCAGAAAGGGAGGGGTCGAAATGGCCATCGCCAAATCCAGCCAACCACCACCGGATGTTTTCGTGCCGCTGATCGAAGACCTCGAGCGGCTCCGCGACGACGTGGTCCGCCTGGCCGCTTCACGTGAACCCGAGGTGGAGAAATTGCCCGAAGAGCGCCGCGAAAGCGCGCGCAACCTGCTGCGCTACATCGCCATGCGGCGCCACGACCTGCGCCCCCTGCAGGAACGCCTGGCGCATATCGCCCTGTCGTCCATCGGCCGTTCCGAATCCAACGTGCTCGCCACGCTCGATTCCGTGCTGCACAACCTGCGCGTGCTCAGCGGCCAGGCCGAGAGCGACCCGACCGTGTACGAGGAATTCGACGAACTTGCGCCGCGCCTCGAGCAGAACACCGCGCGCCTGCTCGGCAGCCTCCCGGCCAACCGCCGCGCCCGCATCATGGTGACCATGCCGGAGTCGGCCGCCGAGGATTACCTCTACCTGCACCACCTGGTCGAGGGCGGCATGGACTGCGTGCGCATCAACTGCGCGCACGGCGGCCCGGAAAACTGGTCGAAGATCATCCAGCTGAAGGGTCATGCCGAGCGCATCATGAAGCGCAGCTGCCGGGTGCTGATGGACCTGCGCGGGCCGAAGCTGCGCACCGGCCCGATGGCGGCCGCGCCGGCGGTGCTGAGAGTCCGCCCGAAACGCGACGAGTACGGGCGGGTGGAACGACCCGCGCGGATCTGGCTGACCGCGACCCCCGGCGCTGGCAACGAGTGCGAATCGGCCGACGCCTGCGTCATCGTCGAGGCGGACTGGCTGGCTCGCTGCAAGGAGAACGACAGGATCCGTTTCCGCGACGCACGCGGCTCCAAGCGCCGCTGGCGGATCATCGAGGTCGGCCGCCACGGCTGCTGGGCCGAGGCCCTGAAAACCGGCTACCTGGGCGAAGATACGCGGCTCGGCCTGAAGGGCCGGCAGGCCGAGTCGCCCGTGGGCGCGCTGCCGCCACGGGCCGGAGAGATCCACCTGAGAAAAGGCGACCGGCTGCTGCTGGTCAACAGCGAAGAGCCCGGTTCGCCCGCCCTGATCGGAGAGGACGGCACGCAACTGCGCCCGGGCCGCGTTGCGCTGCCCATCCCCGAGGTTTACCGCGACGCCGAACCCGGCCAGCGCGTGGCCTTCGACGACGGGCGCGTAACCGGACTGATCGAAAAGTGCCTGCACGACCGCCTGCAGGTGCGCATCACGCACACGCGCAAACCGGAGGAGAAGCTGGGCGCCGACAAGGGCATCAACCTGCCGGACACCCGGCTGGACCTGCCGGCCCTGAGTGAGGAGGATATCGCGGACCTGCCCTTCATCGCGGCCCACGCCGACATGGTGGCGCTGTCGTTCACGAACACACCGGAAGACGTGGCCGAGTTGCGCCAGCGCCTGCAGTCCCTGGATGCAGACCACATCGGCCTGGTCATCAAGATCGAAACGCGCCGCGGTTTCGAAAACCTGCCCGAAATCCTGCTCGAGGCGCTGAAGTTCCGCGCCTGCGGTGTGATGATCGCCCGCGGCGACCTGGCGGCCGAGTGCGGCTTCGAGCGCATGGCCGAGCTGCAGGAGGAGATTCTGTGGATCTGCGAGTCGGCCCACGTGCCGGCGATCTGGGCCACCCAGGTGCTGGAAGGCCTGACCAAGCGCGGCCACGCGACCCGGGCGGAAATCACCGACGCCGCGATGGGCCAGTCGGCCGAGTGCGTAATGCTCAACAAGGGCCCCTATATCCTGGACGCGGTGCGCACCCTCAACGACATCCTGCAACGCATGCAGGACCACCAGACCAAGAAGCGTTCGATGATGCGCAAGCTGCGCCTGGCGGGCGACACGTAGGAGGCGCGTAAGCGGCGACCAAAGCGGGCCGCCGGCCCGCTTTCCTGAAGTCGTGCTGTAATTGCGAAGCCCCGCCAAAGGCGGGCCTTCTGGTCGCGGCTAACGCCCCTCCTACAACTCCGAGATCAGCAGGAACCTGTTTAGGAGATGCGTAAGCCGCGCCGCTCAGGCCGACATGAGGACCTGTTCCTTCAGCCGGTGGATCTCGTCCCGCACGCGCGCCGCCTCTTCGAACTCCAGTTGCTCGGCGTGGCGGAACATCTCCTTTTCCAGCTCCGCGACCGCGCGGGGCAGTGTCTCCGGGGTGACATCGGCGTAGCGCGCCTGCGGTTCGGCGACCTTCGCCCGGCGGGCAGAGGCCCGGCGGTCCTCGTGCGCCCCGTCCATGATATCGGCGACGCGCTTGCGGATGGTTTTCGGCGTGATGCCGTGCTCGCGATTGTACTCGGTCTGCTTCGTGCGCCGCCGATCGGTCTCGGCCATGGCCCGCTCCATCGAGCCCGTGATGCGGTCGGCGTACAGGATCGCCTTGCCGCGCACGTTACGAGCCGCGCGGCCGATGGTCTGGATCAGCGAGGAGTCCGAGCGCAGGTAGCCCTCGCGGTCGGCGTCGAGGATCGCGACCAGGGAAACTTCCGGCATATCAAGGCCTTCACGTAACAAGTTGATGCCGACCAGCACGTCGAACTCGCCCAGCCGCAGGTCGCGGATGATCTCCACCCGCTCCACCGTGTCGATGTCGGAGTGCAGGTAACGCACCTTCACGCCGTGGTCGGCAAGGTACTCGGTCAGGTTTTCGGCCATGCGCTTGGTCAGCGTGGTCACCAGCACGCGGTCGCCCAGCGCCGTGCGCTTGTTGATCTCCGACAGCAGGTCGTCGACCTGGTCGGCCACCGGGCGGACTTCGACGTCCGGGTCCACCAGGCCGGTCGGCCGCACCACCAGCTCGACCGCGTCGCCGGAACGGTCGGTCTCGTAGGCGCGCGGCGTGGCCGAGCAGAAGATCATCTGCGGCGCCCGCGCCTCCCATTCCTCGAACTTCAGCGGCCGGTTGTCCAGCGCCGAGGGCAAGCGGAAGCCATACAGCACCAGGTTTTCCTTGCGCGAGCGGTCGCCCTTGTACATCGCGCCCAGCTGCGGAATCATCACGTGGCTTTCGTCCAGCACCACCAGCGCGTCCTCGGGCAGGTAGTCGAACAGCGTCGGCGGCGCTTCGCCCGGGCCGCGGCCGGTCAGGTGGCGCGAGTAGTTCTCGATGCCGTTGCAGTAGCCCAGTTCCAGCATCATCTCCATGTCGTAGCGGGTGCGCTGCTCCAGCCGCTGGGCTTCGACCAGCTTGTTGGCGTCACGCAGCTGCTCGAGACGTTCCTTGAGCTCCGCGCCGATCGACTCCACCGCGTCCAGCACCACCTGGCGCGGGGTCACGTAGTGCGATTTCGGGTAGATCGTGATGCGCGGGAGCTTCTGCAGGATCTCGCCGGTCAGGGGGTCCAGCAGGCAGAGCGATTCGACTTCCTCGTCGAACAGCTCCACGCGGATGGCCTGGGCCTCCTCGTCGCCGGGGAAGATGTCGATGATGTCACCGCGCACGCGGTAGGTGCCGCGGCGCAGTTCGAAATCGTTGCGGCTGTACTGCATCTCGGCCAGGCGCCGCAGGATGGCGCGCTGGTCGATCAGTTCGCCCTTCGACAGGTGCAGCACCATGCTGAGGTACTGGGTCGGATCGCCGAGGCCGTAAATCGCCGACACGGTGGCCACGATGATGGTGTCCGGCCGCTCCAGCAGCGCCTTGGTGGCCGACAGGCGCATCTGCTCGATGTGCTCGTTGATCGAGGCGTCTTTCTCGATGTAGGTGTCCGAGGCCGGCACGTAGGCCTCGGGCTGGTAGTAGTCGTAGTAGGAAACGAAGTACTCGACCGCGTTCTCCGGAAAGAACTCGCGGAACTCGCCGTACAGCTGTGCGGCCAGGGTCTTGTTCGGCGCCAGGATCAGCGTGGGCCGCTGCACCCGCTCGATCACGCTGGCGACGGTGAAGGTCTTGCCCGAACCGGTGACCCCCAGCAGGGTCTGGTGCGCGAGCCCGTCCCCCAGCCCTTCCACCAGGCGCTCTATGGCCTGCGGTTGATCTCCGGCCGGCTTGAAATCACTATGTAAAACAAACTGTTTTTGATTATTCTTCGACATATTTCTCATATAAGATTGCCCGCGCCGTTTCGCGCAGGGAATTTGTTATTATACGGTGACACGGCACTCAAAGCGGTACGGGGGAGGACATGTCGATACTCGGAACATCGGCCCGGATGGAGCGGATTCGGCCCTCGGCCACCATCATGGTGACCATGAAGGCCATGGAGCTGAGGGCCGCCGGCCGGGACATCGTATCCCTCAGCGCGGGCGAACCGGATTTCGACACGCCCGCGCACATCCGCGACGCGGCCATCACCGCCATCGAGGACGGCCAGACCCGCTACACCGCGGTCGACGGCACGCCCGAACTCAAGCAGGCCATCATCGACAAGTTCCGGCGCGACAACGCGCTGGAGTTCGAGGCCGACCAGGTGATCGCCTCCAACGGCGCCAAGCAGAGCCTTTACAACCTGCTCGTCGCGACCCTGAACAGCGGCGACGAGGTGATCGTGCCCGCGCCCTACTGGGTCTCCTACCCCGACATGGTCAAGCTGGCCGACGGGCAGCCGGTGATCCTCGCCACCAGCGCCGAGAACGATTTCAAGATCAGCGCACGCCAGTTGCAGAATTCGCTGACCGAGAACACGCGGATGGTGATCCTGAACTCGCCCTCCAACCCCACCGGCAAGGTGTACAGCGAGTCCGAGTACCGCGAGATCGGCGAGGTGCTGGCGGAGCACCCCAAGGTGCTGGTGGCCTGCGACGACATCTACGAGTTCATCTACTGGGGCGAGGGCCCGTTCCGGACCTTTCTAAACGCCTGCCCCGGCATGGCCGAGCGCACCGCGGTGATCAACGGAGTTTCCAAGGGTTACGCGATGACCGGCTGGCGGATCGGCTTCCTGGCCGGCCCGGCCGACCTGGTGAAGGCCATGCGCAAGGTACAGAGCCAGAGCACCTCCTGCCCCGGCTCCGTCTCGCAGGCCGCGGCGGTGGCCGCGCTGAACGGCCCGCAGGAGTGCGTGGAGACCATGCGCGACGCCTTCCGGGAGCGCTACGAGTTCATGCATGCTGCGCTGAACGAACTGCCCGGCGTCAGCTGCGCAACCTGCGACGGCGCCTTCTACGCCTTCCCGTCCTTCCAGGCCTTCATCGACGAGCACGCCTCGATCCGAGACGACGTCGAGCTGGCCGAGTGGTTCCTGGAGGAAGCCGGCGTCGCCACCGTGCCCGGCTCCGCCTTTGGTGCCCCCGGCCACCTGCGCCTGTCCTACGCCGCCGGCATGGACTACCTCGAAGACGCCATCGGCCGCATGAAAGCCGCGATGGGGGGGTAACCAAGTAGGAGGCGCGTAAGCGGCGACCGGGGTTTCGTCATTCTTAACCCGGCCGCGGATGCGCATACCTCTTCTCCGGGCACGCTCAAGACGTCCCTGTGCGCTACTCGGGTGTTCCCGACACCCGAGTACCCTGAGAAGAGGTATGCGCATCCGCGCCCTGGACGACCGTATCGGCCCGGTCGCCGCTTACGCGCCTCCTACGGAAATTCACGACAAATGCCGACAGACGGATACCCCGTCACGTGTCACCCTGTCCCCATGCACATCCACGCCCACGGCACCGGCTTCACCGCGTTCGAACTGATGGTCACCCTGGCCGTTGCGGCGATCCTGCTCGGCCTGGCCGCCCCATCCTTCGAATCGTTCACCAACCGCCAGCGCATGAAGGCCGCTGTCACGGGCCTGCACCAGGACCTGCAGGCCGCCCGCAGCCAGGCGGTCTTCCGCGGCGCCGAGGTGATCGCCTGTCCCGGCACGCCGGACAACGGTTGCTCGGGCGGCAGCGACTGGAGCAACGGCTGGATCGTCTTCGAGGACGACAACGGGGACCAGCAAAGGCAGGAAACGGAAACTTTGCTGCGCCACGGCCAGGGTCACGAGGCAATCACGATCCATGCCCCGCCCAGCCGCCCGCAGATTCGCTTCTTCCCGGACGGCACCACCCCCGGCAGCAACGGCAGCATCGGCCTGTGCGGGCGCGATGGTCCGGACGGTGCACGTCGGCTGGTCGTTTCCAACATCGGCCGCATACGCCGCGACCTCTACCCGGGCATCGACCCGTCGCTGTGCCCCGCCTGAGGGTGGAAATTTGCGCGGATTTGGGGCATAACTTCAACAGGCGCCGAATTTTGCGTAAATGCGGGGTTTCTGCCTTGACTCCCCCGCCCAAAGCACGGAAAATACCGCGCCTTACACAAATCCCCAGTAGCTCAGCTGGTTAGAGCGGGTGACTGTTAATCACTAGGTCCGCGGTTCGAGTCCGTGCTGGGGAGCCAAACAAATCAAGGGCCTGCGAGAAATCGCGGGCCTTTTTTTTCGGCCGGGTTGGTGACAACGCATGCGACTATTAACCATGAGCACGGTGTTTCTGTTGACGGCCCTGGTCAGCGCCTGCGATTTCTGGCCACGGGACCTGGAGGCCCTGGCGGAATCGATCGGCCAGCAGACGTCTGGTGAGGCGACTGCCTGGCTGGTCGGCGGAGACATCCTGCTGATCACCGTCACGGGCTCGCCCCTCTTCCAGGCAGATCCTTCGGAACTGGAGACCCAGGCGATCGCAATCGCCGAGCAGGCGATGGCTTTCGACCCGGCGCCCCTCGAGAGCATGGTCATCACGTTTTACGAGCGCAGCGTTTACGACGACGAGGATACGGCGCGTGAGTTCATCTTCTTGGTCATGGACGGCCGTCCGATGCTGCAGCCCGACCTCGATGTCGAGGCCACGGGTCCGCTGACGCCCGACGAGATCGATGCCGTGATGGAACGCCTGGACGACACCCTCGCAGACGATCAGAAAACATGCGTCCGGGAGGAGGTGAAGAAACGCGCCCGGGCCGCCGGTGACCCGGAACTGCTCGACCCGGCGAGCGTGGAGTTTCTGACCGCCGAGACGTGGAGCGCCCTGGATGCCTTCGGCAAACGCCTGATCCTGACGCAGGCGCTCACGACCGAGGCGCTGTTCGCTTGCGCCGAGCCCGGGAGCGGCTAGGGCTCGCGCGGCTGTTCGCCCTACCACGCGGCTGGCGCTGGCGAATTGCACGATCCGGCATTCCGGGGCAGGGAGAACTGCTCACAAAAGTCATCCGGTTCGGCGCCGAAGAACATGCTTCCCATCGATTCGAATTTTTCGATTAATCCAGAAGTGAAATTCGATGGAAACTGAAGTGTTTCAACACCACCTACTATGCAGTTATCAAACCACCGAGGAGTACATAACGTGCGAAAGATGAGTTCTAAAATCATAATCATTGCGCTGGCAGCCTGCGCCATCGCCCTGTCACCGGTTACCGCGGCGGCCCTGAGCCCGGCCGGCACCCAGACCGCCGAGAGCCAGGCAGCCCTGACGCCCGACGCCGCGCTGGCACTGCTGCAAGAAGGTAACCAGCGCTTCGTCAGCGGCAAGATGATGGAGCGCGACCTGCAGGCGCAGGTCGCCGCCACGGCGGGCGGGCAGTTCCCGCACTCCATCGTGCTCGCCTGCATCGACTCACGCGTTCCGCCCGAGGTCGTGTTCGACCAGGGCATCGGCGACATTTTCGCACCCCGCGTCGCCGGCAACTTCGTCGACGCCGAGTTGCTCGGCAGCATGGAGTTCGCGGCCGCCGTCGCCGGCTCGAAGGTGATCGTGGTGCTGGGCCACACCGAGTGCGGCGCCGTCAAGGGCGCCTGCGACAACGTCGAGCTCGGCAACCTGACGCAGACGCTGGCCAACATCGCGCCGGCGGTCTACGCGGTGACGGATATCCCGGGCGAGCGCAGCTCGAAAAACAAGGCGTTCGTCGACGCGGTTGCGCATGAAAATGTCCGCCAGACCGTGGACAACATCATGGAGCGCAGCCTGGTGCTGCGCGAACTGGTCGAGCGCGGCAAGCTCAAGGTCGTCGGCGCCATGTACGACGTCGCCAGCGGCAAAGTGACGTTCATGGACGGCTGATCGCATTACCGGGAAGTAACGACGCTCGATACAGCCCCCGCCCCGTCGCGGGGGCTTTTCTTTAAGGCTTGTACAATAGAAAAGGACCTTCAGAGCGAATCAATCGGACGAGCCACCGTGCTGGAAGCTCTTGAAGGACCAGCGGGCTCTCTAGGCCCCCAGGCGATGCCGCGGGACCGGATAGCCGGGATGAAAGCACTCGGTTGATTGCAGGTTCCAGGCGAATTCCTGCTGGGCGGCGGCTTCCTCGATGCAGTACCGAACGCATTCTTGCAGGGCTTCCGCCGTGGTCGCAACGCGGGCGTTGATCAGCAGGCTCAGCGTGCCGCCGCGCAACAATGGCAAGCCGCTCAGCCAGTCGTCAGCCGGCATGGCGGTGGCGCTCAACTTGGCCTGTTCGTTGCCGTCACGTACGACGAACTTCAGGTGACCAACACCCCAACCGCTATCGCGGATGCGACCCTCGATACGCGTCAATACGTCTTGGACGGCATGCCTGGCGCGCCCCTCTTCTACCCTTATCCGGATTTCCTGGTCCAACCACGCCAATTCGGCCTCGCCCGCGGCGTAGCGGTCGTAATCAATTTCTTCCAGTATCGATGCCGTGCTTGCCTCGCCCGACTCGATGCCCTGCAACCATTGCGCAATGTCGCCCGCTTGGCGGGAGTCCTGGGCGCGAACCGCCGCCCGCGGGTACCGGGCTTGCGCGGCGCACAGAACGGCGCCGAGCGCGGATGCGTCGAGCAGGTCGGCCTTGTTCACGACGATCTGGCCCGCCTCTTCGAGCTGCTTTTCGAAGATGTAGACTACTTCAGGGCTGAACGGCAGGGGCTGGCCCTCGAGGTACAGGCGCAACAGGCGGCTGTCCGCGAAAACGCTCAAACCGGCTGGTCTGAAGCCCGATTTACCCAGCGTTTCGAGCGGTTGCACGACGGTTGCAACGACGTCGGCGCAGGACCCCACGGACTCGGCGAAGATCACATCCGGCCGTGCCGATTCGGCAAGCGAAGCGAGGCGCTCTTCAAAGTCGTCGTAGTTGCAGCAGAAACAACCGCCGCTCACCTCGACCGCCGGCACCTGTTCCATTTCGAAAAACAGCGTGTCGACCAGATAGCGACCCTGGTCGTTGGTGACGACGCCGACCCGCAGGCCCGCACCGATCAGTTGCCGCGAAGCGGCCGCGATTGCGGTGGTCTTGCCGCTGCCGAGAAAGCCGCCTACGATGTGAACGCGCGTCTCGTGCATAGTCCCAACCGCCGCCTGTCAGCAACTCAGCCCGCCTGGGCAATGGCGGCGACCAGTTCGTCGTTGCCCGGGATGATCGATGAAAACTTCAATTCACCGTTGATGTAAATCGCGGGCAGCTTGGCCACTCCCATTTTCACGGCCCGCGCGATATTTTCCCGGCTCGTGAACTTGTATTCGACCATATCGGCCTCGCCCTCGAAGGACGACACGCCGCGTTCGGCTGCGTTCAGCATGTACTGGCAAGCGGCGCAGGAGGCCGAGTCCAGGGTGAACACTTCGACCAGCGGGCGCGCGAGATTCGCGTAGTCGGGCAGTTCGACATCGATGTCGAAGGCGTCGGACGTGTAGCCCTCCAGCATCGCCCGGGCTGCCTCGGGGTCGCGCAGGGCCTCGGCGATACCGATGACGTTTTCCGGCGGTGTGTCGTAGGGCATGTCGCAGCCCGGCGACATGATGTAGTCGTGGTGATCGATCTCGCCCAACCGGTCCACCACGTGCTTCATGTTATCCATTTGCGAACCCAGCAGCATCGTGGTCGTCAGCGGGATGTTGCCGGCGATGGTGATGCCGTGACGGTCGGTGATCTGCTTGGCGGCAACGATGTCGATGTTCTCGTCGATCGAAAGGCAGTCCGGGCCGGTGCGGCATATGCCCTCGATGTTGCGGGTGGCGTTGCCGCAAACAAACGCCGAGGAGAACGCACCAGCGCTGCGGACGTGTTCGAACAGCCGCCTCAACGGCGCCTCACAGAACTGGGCGAAGTGGTCCGGACCGATTTGCGACACCATCGGGTCGACCGCCGCGATGACGTCCATGCCGGCCTCGATGTAAAGGCTGGCCATGCGCACGCTGACTGTTTCACAGAAAGCCATCAGTTCCTCGACGCGTCC
>Ga0180436_10006279_pt1 | contig 10338 bp, 9 predicted proteins | sample SS_ome_2_FD_132434 | JGI IMG/M metagenome (GOLD analysis project Ga0180436, IMG submission 132434) | Hypersaline lake sediment archaeal communities from the Salton Sea, California, USA - SS_3_S_2 metaG | ecosystem: Environmental > Aquatic > Non-marine Saline and Alkaline > Hypersaline > Sediment...
CCGGAAAGCGGAGAGCTCGCTTTTGCGAGAACAAACGAGGAACACGAGAAGAATGTCGCAAAATACGAACAGCTTTGGGAAGCGTACGACAGTACATTGAACTAGTTTTGGTAGGGTGAGTATATAGTGAGCGTTAATTTAGAATTGCTTGCACCTGCAGGCAATATGGAGTGTTTAAAAACCGCTTTCTACTTCGGAGCGGATGCAGTATATCTTTCGGGAAAAGCCTATGGTCTTCGTGCTTTTGCCGATAATTTTTCTATTGAAGATTTATATAATGCAGCTGAATATGCAAAGAGTTTAAATAAAAATGTTTATCTTACAAGCAACAGCGTATTTCATAATGAAGATTTCAACGGTTTCGAGGACTATCTAAAAGAAGTCAAGAGTGCCGGAGTCGATGCTGTTATAATATCCGACCCTGGAGTTGTTATGATGACAAAAGAAATTTTGCCGGATATGCCTATACACTTAAGCACCCAAGCGAATACTACAAACCATATGAGCGTAAAGTTTTGGGAGAAAATCGGTGTTGATCGCGTGATACTTGCAAGAGAGGTTTCTTTGGATGATATCAAAGGCATAAAGGAAGCTGTACCTTCGATGGAGCTGGAAGCTTTTGTACACGGAGCGATGTGTATATCATACTCCGGAAGATGTTTGTTTTCGAACTTCACAACAGGACGTAGCGGGAACAAAGGCGCGTGTGCCCAGCCATGCAGATGGAAATATTATATACAGGAAAAAGAGGATGGAGAGATTTTTCCTGTGTATGCGGACGAAAAAGGCACTTATCTTTTCAACTCCAAAGACTTGATGATGATTGGACATATGGACAAACTCATCGATGCAGGAATAACATCTTTTAAAATCGAAGGCAGGATGAAATCTGCCTATTATGTTGCAAGCGTTGTAAAACCATATCGACAAGAATTGGATAAATATACTTCGAATCCTAAAGAATATATATTCGATAATGATGTATTAAAGGAGATGCAAAAAGCGGGTACAAGAGAATACACGACAGGATTCTTCCTCGGAAATCCTTTGGGTGAAGGCCAGGACACAGAAAGAGGCAATGAGATTAAATCTTCTGTGTTCGTAGGAAAAGTCTTAGAAGGACTGGACGGAAAAATCAAAATCGAACAGAGAAATAAATTCGTATTAGGTGAAACGATCGAGGTTTTAAGCCCGAATATGGACAGCGTTTCTTTTGAGGTAACAAAAATCGTGAACGAAAAGGGCGAGGAGCAAGAAGAAGCACCTCACCCGCAGCAAGTTCTGTATTTGGATTGTCCGTATGAATTAAACGCAAATGATATTTTGAGGCGAAACAGGGAATAAAAAAATGATTTAAAAATAGCCAAAGAATACACTTTCTTGACTGAGGAGGTGTTTTTATTATTATTTCTAAGAAAACTAATTTATAAATTGCTAAAACTGTGTTAGAATGTCACGGAAACTTGAATAAGGAGTATATGATTTGAACAAGAGAGTAAGGCTTGCGGATTTATCTTTGATTGCTGTATCGATACTTTGGGGAGCGGGCTTTATCGCTGTACAGTATGCGATTAAGTCGGGTTTACCTGTGTCTTTGATTATCGCTTTGAGGTTTATGATCGGAGCGATAACGATTTTTGCTTTTAAGACCAAAAAGATATTTACCATGAAAAAAAAGGAAGTTATAACGGGTGTAGTTGCCGGGGCAATGTTGTTTTTGAGTTTTTTCACTCAGACTATGGGACAAAGCTTTTCAAATGTTTCCAATACTGCATTCATAACAGCTATTTATGTTGTGCTCGTTCCGTTTATAATTTGGATAGTTAAAGGAAAACCTCCGAAACTAAAGATGTTTTTTTTGGTATTTACAACGTTGATAGGCGTGTTTGTTTTAACCTTTAAACCAAACTCGAGTTTACTATCTTTGAGCCTTGGAGATATACTCTTGATTCTCTGTGCAGTGGGGTTTGCTTCACATATCGCATATCTTGGTATAGCAGCCAGAGATTTGGACCCGATAAAAATAACTTTTATGCAGCTTTTAACCTCAGCATTTCTTGGTACAATAGTTTTCTTTTCGATGGATTTTGTCAGCATTATAAATTTACCGAATATAGACTGGGGCAGAGGAATAATATCTGTATTATATCTCGGGATTTTCAGCTCAGCATTGTGTTATTTCTTACAAACATGGGCGCAGACGATTACTACTCCGTCGAAAGCTGCGATTATGATGTCTGCCGAGAGTTTGTTCGGAGCATTATTCTCTATTCTTATCGGACTCGAAGTGTTTAGAATAAACATACCTATTGGAGGAGTGATTATTCTGGCGAGCGTTGTGCTTTCGGAGATCGAGTTGAAAAGAAAAGAAAGAGTATTATCGGAAGCAAGACTTGAACCAAGTGAAGAATAGATTTTTGTTTTATAAAACTATATATTTGTCATTATAAGCTTTCAGCCTTCATATAATTGTTAACGAGAGGAATACAGTAATTGGAGGATACAAAATGGAAGCTTTTGATATTTATAAGGATATTTCGGAAAGAACGAACGGAGATATCTATATCGGTGTTGTAGGGCCTGTCAGGACAGGAAAATCCACTTTTATCAAAAAATTTATGGACTTGATGGTTCTGCCGAATTTGGACGACAGCCACGACAAGGAAAGAGTAGTGGATGAATTGCCGCAATCCGCTGCAGGTAAGACGATAATGACAACTCAGCCAAAATTCGTTCCGAATGAAGCGGTCGAGCTTGTTATAAATGATACTGCAAGGATGAAAGTACGAATGGTGGATTCTGTCGGCTATATGGTAAACGGTGCGATGGGGCATATGGAGGAAGGTTCTCCGAGAATGGTTAGAACACCATGGTATGATTATGATATTCCTTTTGAACAGGCGGCAGACCTAGGTACAAAAAAGGTGATCACAGAGCATTCCACTATCGGGATAGTGATGACTACGGACGGAACAATAACGGAGATACCGAGAAGTGAATATATCGAAGCGGAAGCGAAAGCGATAGATGAGCTGAAATCTCTAGGCAAGCCGTTTATAGTGGTTTTGAATTCCTCGACTCCGAAAGATGAGAACACCAAGAAGCTTCGCGAGGCGATGGAAGCAAAATATGAAGTGCCTGTTCTTCTTCTGGATATTATGCGTCTTTCAGAAAAAAATATCAAAACGCTTCTTCAAAGTGTCTTATACGAATTCCCGATCAAGGAGATATGTATAGATATTCCGAAATGGGTATCAGCACTTTCGAAGGACCATTGGTTTATCGGAGAACTGCTCGAGGGTACAAATAACAGCATGAAAAACATCAATAAAGTATCCGATTATTATGGCTTGATGTCTGCATTCGATGAAAGTGAATATATAAAGGAGATGAAAGTCAAAGAGATAATGCTGGGGGAAGGTGTGGTCACCGTTTCGGTTGTGCTCGATGAATCTCTGTTCTATAAAGTGCTGGGTGAGGAATGCGGCTATGAAATAAATGGAGATTATCATCTTGTCTCGATGATTAAGGATCTGGTCAAGGCGAAAAAGGAATATGATAAGATAGAGTCCGCATTAGAATCGGTAAACGCTATGGGCTACGGGGTCGTACCCCCTTCGATGGAAGAGTTGGACTTGGATGAGCCGGAGATTGTAAAGCAAGGCTCGAAGTATGGAGTGAAACTAAAAGCAACAGCACCTTCGCTGCATATGATACGGGTTGATGTTGAAACTGAAGTGTCACCTATCGTAGGAACCGAAAAACAGAGTGAGGATTTGATTTCATACTTGCTTTCGGAATACGAGACGGATCCGACTATGATATGGTCAACGAATATTTTCGGGAAATCACTTCATGAGCTTGTAAGCGAAGGCTTGGAAAACAAGCTGACTAACATGCCGGAGGATGCCAGATATAAGATGCAGGAAACTCTGCAAAGAGTAATAAACGAAGGAAACGGTAGTTTGATCTGTATTCTGCTTTAACAATATGTACACAAAAAAGGGTTGAAATTTGGATTATATTGTGCTAGTATAGTCAGAGAATATAACTGTGAGCTTGAAGAGTGGGGTGTTCCCGCTCTTTTCACGTGTTGGGCTAAAAAATGGTACAAGGAGTTAGGATTGGCGAATAAAACTGAATTGCTGGTGGAAGAGCTGGCATTACCCATATTGGGAAAATACGGTTTTGAGTTTATCGACTGTGAATACAAAAAAATCGCACAAGAAATGAATCTTACGCTGTATATCGACAAACAAGGCGGAATTACTCTTAACGATTGTGAGAAGGTGAGCAGAGAACTCGAGGAGATTTTGGATAAGCTTGACCCGATTGAGTCAGGATATATTTTGAGTGTATCTTCTCCCGGACTTGACAGAGCTTTAAAAAAAGAAAATGATTTTAAGCGGAATTTGGATAAGAAAATATTCATTAAATTATATAAAGCGATGGATAAACAGAAGGAAATTGTTGCTGTATTGAAATCATATGATGAGGAAAGTGTAACTGTTGAGCTCAAGAACAAAAGGACGAAGTTGGAAAAAAAGAATATTGCTGTCATAAAGCAGCATGTTGAGTTTTAAAAAACAAAAGAATTTTACGAAAACCGAAAGGAGTAAGAGGATTTATAATTCTCTTAAGTAAAGCATTATTATGAACGAACAATTCATTTATGCATTGGAAGAACTTGAAAAAGAAAAGGGTATCAATAAAGAGATTTTAGTGGAGACAATAGAGGCTGCACTGATTTCCGCATATAAGAAGAACTTTGGCTCAAGTGAAAATGTATATGTAGAAATAAACGAAGAGACAGGTGATATGAAGGTACTGTGTTCGAAATCTGTCGTAGATGAAGTCGAAAACCCAAACGAAGAAGTTTCACTTGAAGAAGCGAAAAAGAAAAACATCGCTTATGAAGTGGGGGACAGACTGGAAACCGAAGTAACTCCCGAAGCGTTTGGCAGACTTGCCGCACAGACTGCAAAGCAGGTTGTTATGCAGAAAATTAGAGAAGCGGAACGCGGTGTCATATATAATCAGTATATGGAAAAGGAAGGCGAGGTTCTTACTGCTGTTGTGCACAGAATCGATAAGTCCAAAATTTTCATGGAGATTGGCAGAGCAGAAGGATTGATGCTTCCGTCTGAATGCATAAGGAATGAAAGGCTGAATGTGAATGAGAGAGTGAAGGTCTACATAACTGAAGTGAAGAAAACTTCAAAGGGACCTCAGATTATGGTATCGAGAACACATCCAAACTTGGTTATCAGATTGTTTGAGATAGAAGTTCCGGAGATCAGACAAAATGTTGTTGAGATTAAAAATATCGCAAGAGAAGCGGGGTTCAGAACGAAAATTTCGGTTGCTGCAACTGAAGAAAATATTGATCCTGTCGGTGCTTGTGTTGGACAAAAGGGTTCAAGGATTGAACGAGTCGTTGAGGAGCTGAACGGAGAGAAAATCGATGTTATTCCTTGGAGCGACGATTATGTTGAATATATTGCGAATGCGCTTAGACCAGCGAAGGTTATAATGGCACAGATTGATGAAGAAGCTAAGTCAGCAAAGGTTATCGTGCCGGACAACCAACTTTCTTTGGCTATCGGCAGAGAAGGACAGAACGCAAGACTAGCCGCGAAACTTACCGGATGGAAGATCGACATTAAAAGTCAAACTCAAGTCGAAGAGGATATTTTCAGTGACGGAGGAGGATTTGATTCCGAAGATATTTTGGATGATGAGATGGATGCTGTTGAAATCGAAGATGATGATATTGTAGTCGAAGATACGGACATTTCAGAAGAGAAGGAAGAAGAGATCGTCGAAGAGGAATCGAAAGAAGAAGCAGAAGAAGAGATTAAGACTGAAGATGAAGAAGAAGTCGAAGATATAGATTTGGATGAATTGCTTTCGGATATCGAAGAAACTATCGACGAATAGAGCTAAGCGGTGAAAAGTTTGAAGAAAAAAAAGATACCTGTTAGAATGTGTATAGCTTGCCGTGAAAATATCGAAAAGAGAAATTTGGTTCGAGTTGTGAAAGTCGGCGAGGACAGTCTTTCGGTTGACGAAACTGGAAAGGCCAACGGAAGAGGCGCATACATCTGCCCGGAGATTGAATGCTTGGATAAAGCAAAAAAAACCCGTGCATTCAAACGCGCTTTAGATGTCGATATGACAGAAGAACTATATAGTGAACTGAAAAGAGTGATCTTGCGCCGTGGCTTATAGCGATTTGTTAAATCTTTTGGGGATGGGACTTAGAGCTTCAAAATATGAGCTTGGAACATTTGCATGTGAAAAGCGGATTAAACAAGGTCGGATTGCACTGCTTATTTTGGATGAGGGATTATCGCAAAAATCGATTAAAAGTTTTCGTTCACTTTGTGAAGATAATGGTGTAGAATTATTGATGATAGAAAATGGGGATTTTGAAGAACGTACTGGTATGACATATAAAGTTATAGGTGTGAAGGATAAGAAGTTTGCAAAAGCTTTAATGGATAAATTAACAACAAATCCGGTTGGGGGAATCGTGGAATGAGTAAACTGAAAGTATTGGAAATTAATAAACAGCTGAAAACGTCTGCTGATGCTGTTCACAGCAAATATAATGATTTGCTGACAAAAGCACAGGAGGTCAATTCTGTTGTAAAAAAACTGGAGGCAGAGCTTATAAAGCAAGCGAAAGCCCAAGCGGAAGAGAATAAAATCAAAAAGCAGGAAGAGAAGCTCGAAAGGGAAAGACAACTCGCTGAAGAGCAGACAAAAGCCAAGGCAGAACAAAGAAAAGCTTTGGAAAAAGCTGAGCAAGAAGCTTTGGATGCTAAAAAAACGAAAGAAGCGGAAGCGAAGGCAGTTGCTGAAGAAAAAACTGAAGCTAAGCCTAAGACACCAAAAAAAGCGGAAACTGAGCAGCCTGTAAAGGCTGAAAAAGCGGAGCCGAAGAAGGAAGCACCGAAAACAGAAGAGAAACCGAAGACAGCACCAAAAAAACAAGAGGCAAAGCCTTATAAAAAACCGGAGCAAAGCAGACCAGCACAAACGAGCAGACCGGCTTCGAACAAATCAGGCAGGCCTGATAATAGAAATCAAAACCAAAATAGGTCGACGCAAAACAGACCACAACAAGGGAATGCAGGCAAAAGCGCTCAAAGATCTACGACGAAATCAGGATATACACCGGTTCGTGGCAATGCACCATCACCTAATGACAGGCGTAATTCAAAAAAAGGTACACAGGGACAAAAGGGTGGATTTGCTGATAATAGATTTGGAAAGAAAAACAAACGAGCATTTAACAGACACAATATAGATATATACCAAGATGATGCGAAGATGCGCGGCCCAAGAAAACCCAAGAAGCAGAAGGAAAATATAGTAATCGAAACAAAGGTCATCGAGCATGCAATCATCACAACCGAAGAAGTTTCTGTAAAAATATTAGCTGAAAAAACAGGAAAACCTGTAACGGATATTTTAAAGAAACTAATGCTGCTCGGAATGATGTGCAATATTAATTCGGAAATAGATTTTGATACGGCACAGTTGGTGTGTACGGATTTTAACATCACTTTGGAGCATAAAGTCGAAAAGACAGCAGAAGAAGTCTTGGACGACGAAGCAAGCGATGCGGATGATGAAAAAGATCTTTCGAGAAGACCACCGGTTGTTACGATTATGGGTCATGTCGACCATGGAAAAACATCACTTCTTGATGCTATAAGAGAGACGAAAGTTACCGAAGGTGAAGCAGGAGGAATAACTCAGCATATCGGAGCTTATACTGTAAAACACGGAAAAGAGCCGATTACTTTCCTCGATACTCCCGGACATGAAGCTTTCACTGCTATGCGTGCGAGAGGAGCTCAAGTAACGGATATTGCTATATTGGTCGTTGCTGCGGATGATGGAGTTATGCCTCAGACTGTTGAAGCTATTAACCATGCAAAGGCTGCGAATGTACCGATAATAGTTGCTATAAATAAAATCGATAAACCGAACGCCAATCCTGAAAAGATAAAGCAAGAGCTTACCGAACACAGCATTCTTGCCGAGGAGTGGGGTGGAGATACTATAATGACACCTGTTTCGGCTATAACAAAAGAAGGTATCGATAAGCTGCTCGAAATGATATTGCTCGTTTCGGAGATGCTCGAGCTGAAAGCGAATCCTGAAAGACTTGCGAGGGGTACTATTGTCGAAGCGAAACTCGACAAAGGCAGAGGTCCTGTTGCTACTGTTCTTGTTACAAACGGAACACTTAGGGTTTCTGATGTTATAGTTGCGGGAACAGCACAAGGCAGAGTTCGTGCTATGGTGAATGATGATGGAAAGCCTGTCACGGAGGCAGGACCATCAACACCGGTGGAGGTTATTGGATTCTCAGAAGTTCCATCTGCAGGAGATGTGCTGCATTCGGTGGATCAGGATAAATTGTCACGTAAAGTTGTCGAGGAGAGAAAAGACAGACAGAAAGCAGATAAGCTTAAGAATATGTCTAAAGTATCTTTGGATGATCTCTTCGATAAGATTGCTGAAGGACAGTTGAAGAACTTGAATATCGTCGTAAAGGCGGATGTGCAGGGTTCAGCTGAAGCTATCAGACAAGCGCTTGAAAAGATCACGAACGATGAGGTAAAAGTAAACGTAAAACATGCCGGAGTAGGTGCTATTGCCGAAGCGGATGTGCTGCTTGCCTCCGTTGCAAACGCAATAATAATCGGATTTAACGTTAGACCTGATAATATGGCCAGGGTTGCGGCAGAACGTGAGAATGTGGATATAAGGCTGTATCGCGTTATATATGACGCAATAGAGGACATCGAAAAGGCTATGGTCGGAATGCTTGACCCAGAGTTTGAAGAAGCGATTTTGGGGCATGTAGAAGTGCGTGAGACCTATAAAGTTTCAAGTGTCGGAACTGTTGCCGGATGTTATGTTTTGGACGGTAAAGTCAATAGGAGTGCACAGTTAAGGCTTTTAAGAGATAATATCGTTATCCATGAAGGCGAGATAGGGACACTGAGAAGATTTAAAGACGACGTCAAGGAAGTGATGACCGGATATGAATGTGGTATTTCTATAGAAAACTATAACAATATAGAAGTTGGAGATATTATTGAGGCGTTTGAAATGCAAAAAGTGGAAAGAAAATAGTGGTGGATAGATATGGCAGGAGACAGAACACGCCGGATCAATGGTGAGATGCAGAAATGCCTTGCTGATATTTTAAGAACAGAGATGAAAGATCCCAGAATCTCAATCATGACTTCCATAGTGAGAGTTGAAGTGACCAATGACTTAAGCTATGCGAAAGTTTTTATCAGCGTATATGATACGGATAAGATGAAAAAATCAACGATTATCGCTTTAGAACATGCACAAGGTTTTTTACGTACCGAAGTCGGGAAAAGACTGAAACTCAGAAAACTTCCGGAGCTCAGAATTATCGAGGATCACTCGATGGAGCAAAGTGCTAAGATTTCGAAGATCATAGACGACATTGGTGCAAAGGATGAGTAGAAAGTACGAAGAACTGTATAATGCAATAAAAAACTCATCCAATATACTTATCGTACCGCATAAATACCCTGACGGAGACGCATTGGGTTCGAGTCTTGCGCTTTATATCGCTTTGAAGAAGCTGAAAAAACACGTTTGGCTGATATCTCATACATCGATTCCAAAGAAATATCAGTTCTTAGCGGAGGATTATACTTTCTTACCACTGGAACTGGTGACTTCGGATTTGGATCTCATCATAGGGGTGGACTGTGCAGATAAGGAAAGACTCGCACTTCCGGATATTTATCTTGAAAAAGCAAAAATAGTGGTGAATATAGACCATCATATCACGAACGACAATTTTGGAGATATTAACATAGTACAAGGACTTGCAGCTACAGGAGAAATAATCGTGGATATTTTCGACGATTTCGGTTTTGAGATAGATAAGGATATTGCGACCTGTCTATATACTGCGATAGCGACTGATACAGGAAACTTCATGTATTCGAACACAACAAAAAACACTTTTGAGAGAACAGCAGAACTTTTCGATACAGGCTTCGAGTTTGTGGACATTGCAAGAAGACTTTTCTTGGAAAAATCACTTGTACAAACCAGGCTGATGGGTATTGCAATAAATGGTATGGAGTTATATCATGACAATAAGATTGCACTAATAAAAATTTCTAAGGATGACATGGCTTTTGCCGGAGCAAAGGAAGGCGATTGTGAAAGCCTTGTGAATAATGCTGTGGATATTGATATCGTAGATGTCGCGATTTTTATCCGTGAAATAAATAAGAGCTTTTTCAAAGTGAGTTTTCGTTC
>Ga0180436_10006282_pt1 | contig 10337 bp, 9 predicted proteins | sample SS_ome_2_FD_132434 | JGI IMG/M metagenome (GOLD analysis project Ga0180436, IMG submission 132434) | Hypersaline lake sediment archaeal communities from the Salton Sea, California, USA - SS_3_S_2 metaG | ecosystem: Environmental > Aquatic > Non-marine Saline and Alkaline > Hypersaline > Sediment...
ATCAACCGCTACCTTAGCAGCTCCGGCTACAATTCCGTGAGCGACGAGAACCAATTCGGCGTCTTGAAGTTGATATTCTTCATATTCTTCGAGTTGGTCTCTTACCTGATTATATTCGTCAGCATAATTAACGATAATCTTGCCAATTTCTTCTTCCAGGTTATAGCAATTTCTTAAGTTGACTCCTGATTTTAAAATGGGAGTTACGTTTTCTAATTTTTGATTAATTTCTTTTAATTCAATTTCGCCTTTCATTTTGGCTTGATAACCATCAGCCAGGATAAAGGTTGGCCAGCGATACTTCCAGGCCATTTTAAAAGCCTTAAAGGTATAATCATAAAGTTCTTGAAGACTAGAGGTTGAATAAACCAAGCGGAAGCCTTCTCCGTTGCCACCAAAGCAGGTTAATCGAACTTCCTCTTGGGAATAGATAACGGTTGAAGTAGACAAGCCACCTCTTTGCATAATCATCGCTACCGTTGGAATTCTTAAAGCTTCAGCCATGGAAAAAGCATCTTGCATGAGAACATTTCCTGGGCCACCAGTGGCCGTGAAAGCCGGTTTGCCGGCTAAACAAGCCCCAATCATACCAAAGCCAGCTGCCATTTCATCTTCTGTTTGTAATAAGGAGATAGATTTATCGGCTAAACAAAGTTTTGCCCAGGTCTCAAGAATTTCAGAGGAAGGTGTAATCGGATAACCGAACATGGCTTTGGCTCCAGCTTTCAAGGCTGCTTGAGCCAATATTTGATTACCCATTAAAAAATCTTTCATGTCTTTTCATTTTATGAGCAAAACAGGCTTAAAGTCAATTGGAAAATGAATAAAAAGGACATAAATTTGACTTTTGTTTTTTAAAGTCCTAAGATGGGTCTAACAAACTGCTTCTGGCAGTTTTTTTGATAAATTGTCACAAATTTTTCTAAACGCAGATAAAATTTGGGCTCTTTTATAATAAAAATGGACAAAATAAAAAACTGATTAGGAGGTAAGAGAGATGGGAGATGAGAAAACAGTTGCTTTTAGAATGAGTGGGTTAAGCCAGGCAATAACGATTTTTACTAATATTCCAGCTGATGAAGTAAAAATGGGGATGGAAGTTGTGTTGAGAAAGGAAAATATTAAAGACACCGACAAAAAACAATCGGCAAACGTTCAAAAATTACTTTTTGAAGAAAAAACTGGTTTCCTAAAAAGGAAGACCAAAGATCAGTTAATTTTAAATGTTTCTGAAGAAGTCGGTATCCTTTACAACGTAGCTGAAAATAGAAATTATCAGGGTTATTGCGCAATGGTAAAAAAACCAGAAGATAAAAAAGCAAAAACAGAAGAAGAAAAAGAATGAATATTTTGTCTAAAAAAAGGACGAGCTATCTTTCAAGGAGTTTCGTCCTTTTTTTTGCTAAAAACAAAGAAAGCCCCTGTTGGTTTTTTAACAAAATTTGTTAAAGCCTAACAGGGGTTTTTACATAAATAAGTAGAAGATATTATTCTTTTTTTTGATCGTTTGGCAATGGATTGTTTTCTTTTTCTATTTTTTCCCTTGCTTCCTTAAAAAAGGTTTCAGCAAATTCTGAGTTATAAACTCTTTTTTCAAAGGTTTTAGTTTTAATGGTTTTTAAGAAACCTTCAAAATCTTTAAAGTAAGATCCATAAATATGGTAACTACTGGAGTTATCGACATAACGACCTACTTTAGCTGGTCTTCCAATTCTTTTAGATACCTCTTGGGCAATTATTTTTTGTAGATCAGTTAAGGCGAAAATATTCATGAAAGCTGCTTTAAAAGCATCTCTGGAACGCCAATCAGTGTTCATATTTAATACTAAACCTTCTTTCGGATCTTCAAGAATACGAACCCAAATTCTTTGCAAACAGGGTGGCTCATGGTGTTCAGCGTCAATTTCAGGATCCCAAGTTATAGCTTGAGCCCTTCTGGTGTAATAACATTTAACCAGGTTTTTAATTACAGTTTCAATCTGATTTAGATATTCTGGTTTTCCTACGCAGAATCCTCCTTTTGTTAGTTTAGAAGCATCACCTAGTGGGTAATTAAAAAGCCGGTCGTGATAACTATATGACCAGCCATGTCCACCGATCCAATGATCATGAATACCTAAAACAACTTCTTGTCTGTAAATTTCCAGTTCTTCTAATCCTGTTGGCAAAGCTCTATGAATTCGTGGTTCTTTAAATGGGTTTTTAATAACCATTATCATGGTACAATCCTTACTAGGTGGATCATTAGGTCTATCAAATTGAGTTTTAACCGAAACTCCTTCTTCCCAAGTTCTAATTAAAGATTTTTCCCACACTTCTGGTAACGATTTACCTTCCACCATAATAACCGGAATATTCCCACTACTAAATTTGTCTTCTCCCATCATACACTTCCTTTCTTCTTCTTTTTATTTATTTTTTAAAGAACTAAATATTTTAAAAAAATTAAAAACCAGCGAATTGGTTCTAATTATTTTTTAATATTGAAATAAATTTTGTTTGTTTATTTAAATGATTATTTATTTGAGAATGAATTATTTCTTTTTCCTGATAGCCATTAATTGAAAGAATATGATTCTTATAATTATTAGCTAGCCAATTGTAAGTTTTGCTAACCTTTTCCAATTTTTCTTTCTTTTCGAAAAATTCAAGCGAATCACGCGATGCTTCCATTCTTCTCATGCATTCTTCTGGGCTGGTATTAATAAAGTAAGTAATATCAGGAGAAATAAATCTTTGGTTCATTTCTAAAAGCATAACTGGGTCAACATTAATTGAGCCATAAGCAACTGTTGACCAAAAGTAGCGGTCAGTTAAAACAATTTTACCTTTTTTTAAATTAGGAATAACTAATTTATCTAAATGATCTCGCCTATTAGCGATATACATTTTTTGGAATTCCAGAGGATCATTAATTTTTTTCTCGCCTCTTAATATTTGCCTGATTTCTTTACCTAAATAACTATCTTCATTGGGTTCTTTGGTAGTAATAAAATCCAAACTATTTTTTGTAAAAAAATCTTTCAGGTTTTCAATTCGAGTCGATTGGCCTGAACCATCAAGACCTTCAATATCGATAAAAAGACCATGATAATGATTTTTCTCTAATTGAGGAAGCAGAATTGATTCTTGCTCTTTGAACATAAAATAAGGGGGCAGATTTTTATTCTAGCATGAGTATCTTTTTTGTCAAATATGATATAGCAAAATAAAACCCCTTACCAGATATTTAATAATAAAAATTACTAAAACCTGATAAAGGGTTGTGGAAAAAACAAAAGTTTTTTTAATTAAGTTTCATTGTATTCTTCGAAACCATGATTGTTTAAAATAGCTTTTAATGAGTTAAAAGCTGAGTTTTCTTTTCTAATGTTATTAGATTTATTTTCTTTATTTGACATTAATCATCACTCCTTAGGAATGTAAACGGATTGCCTGATCCATCTTTTCTGCTTGAAAAAAGCAAATAAAGAATAATGAAAGGCCAAAAAACATATATAAAAGCCGTAACTAACCATGTTTTTATTTTCCCAAAGAAATTTAACGTAATCTTTTGTTCCTGATCATTTTCTTTTAGTAACATAATAATCCCTTCACTTTCTTAATTTTTAAAACTTTTGTTTTGTCAAAGAGCAATATATGTAAAAACGAGTTTTAACCTGCTTAAAACGATTGACTCGTTAACGTGCCTGAATCATACAAGAAAAGATTTAAGAAGTCAATTTAATCTTTTTTGTTTTTATCAAATTTCTCGAAAGTTGTTATAATTAGTCAAATGTCAGGAAAACTTTATTTAATTGCGACTCCTATTGGCAATTTGAAAGATATTACTCTAAGGGCAATTGAAGCCTTGTCATTAGTTGATATTTTGGCTTGTGAAGACACTCGTAAAACCGGGCTACTTTTACAAAAGTTTGAGATTAAAAACAAACCGCAAATGCTTTCTTATTATGAAGAAAATGAATTAGGAAGAACCCCCCAGTTAATTAAACTTTTAAAAGAAGGTAAAAATATAGGTTTGGTTTCCAATGCCGGCACTCCTGGTATCTCTGATCCAGGCTATAAATTAATTAAAGAGGCGATTGAAAGCGGAATCGAAATTGAAGTAATTCCCGGTCCTTCTTCAGCTTTAACAGCTCTGTTATTATCAGGCCTACCAACCGATAAATTTCTTTTTGTTGGTTTTCTACCAAAGAAAGAAGGTAAAAGAAAATTACTTTTAGAAAGTTTACCGAGAAAAACAACGATTATTTTTTTTGAATCACCTTTTAGGATATTGAAAACATTAGTAAGCTTGAAAGCAGCTTATGGTGATATCAATCTTGTCGTTTGTAGGGAAATGACCAAGATACATCAAGAGGTATTAAGAGAAAAAATTTCCGATTTGATTAATCAGTTCAGTAAAAACAGGCCTAAAGGTGAAATAGTTGTCTGTTTTAATCTATTAAAGTAGAAGTATCCCCTAAGGGAAGATTTAATTCTTTAGCTTTTAAGATTCTTCTTACAATTTTTCCGGATCTGTTTTTAGGTAAATTCTTAACAAAATCGATTTCTCTAGGATAGGCATGTCCGGCTAAATTCTTTTTGACATGTGTTTGTAGTCTTTCTTTAAGTTCTTTAGACGGTTTGTGTTTTGGCTTTAAAACAACAAAGGCTTTAATAATTTCGCCTCTGGTTTTATCCGGCTTGCCGATTACTCCGGCTTCCAAAACGGCTGGATGATCGGACAAGCTTGATTCGATATCAAACGGAGCTACTCTTTCTCCTGAAGTTTTAATGATATCGTCAGCTCTGCCCGAAAACCAGAAATAACCATCCTGGTCACAGGAGGCTTTATCACCAGAATAAAACCAACCGTTTTTAAAATAGGAGTTGTATCTTTTTTTATTTTGCCAAACATCAATCATCATTGAAGGCCAAGGGGGTTTGATAGCCAGATGACCAATTTGTTCGGTCGGTAAACTTTTACCACGATCGTCAACAATTGCTAATTTGATACCCGGTATTGGCCTACCCATTGAACCGATTTTAATCGGCAAACTTGGGTAATTGGCTAAAATCATCGCTCCGGTTTCAGTTTGCCACCAGGTATCATAAATCGGTAATTTAAAAGTTTTATTAACCCATTTGATTGAGGCAGGGGTTAAAGCTTCGCCGACACTATTGATTTGTCTTAAAGAAGAAAGATCAAAGTCCCTAATAATTTTCTCTTCTTTTTCAAGCATTCTTAGGGCTGTTGGAGCCGTATAAAGAACTGAAACTTGATATTTTTCTATTAATTGATACCATTTTTTAGCTTCAAAACGGCCCTCAAAGACGATTTGAGAGACACCTAATGACCAAGGGGCTAAAAGTCCATAAACGACGCCTGTGACCCAACCAGGATCAGCTGTACACCAATAAATATCGTTCTCATGCAGATCCAATGTCCACTTGGCAGTTAAGTGCTGTTGTAAAAAACCTTTATGGGGAACCACGATACCACAAACGGGAGTATTGCCGGTAGCTGAGGTGTAAAGCATAAAAGCCGGATCATTTGGATCAACTAGCGTTGGCTTAAGACTAACCGGAAAATGAGAGAGAGTTTTATTTAAATTTTCAACCAAAACTATTTTTTTAAGATTAGGCAGCTTCTTTTCAATTGGCTGAATTCTTTGATAAAGTTCTTTGTTAGTTATAAGAACTTTAGCTTCCGAGTTTCCTAATCTATCTAAAAGTGCTTGTGAACCAAAGGCAGGGAATAGAGTACCTCCTACAGCTCCAATTTTTAAAGCTCCCAAAAAGCCCCAATAAATATCTGGAATACGGGGCAGAAAGAAAAAAACCCGGTCACCTTTTTTAACACCGAGGCTTTTTAAAAAGTTACCAAACTGGTTGGCAAGTAAATAAATTTCAAAGAAAGTTAATTGTCTGGTTGTTTCTCCCGATTCCCAGAAAAGAGCCGTTTTATTTTTAAATTTACCTAGAGATGGTTCATCGATAGCTTTGGTAGTTAAGTTTATTTTTTTATTTGCACCCCAAAATTTTTTGGCAGCTTTTCCCCAATTAAAATCGTTATAAGTTTTCTGATAATTTTTTAAATTAGGAATTGTTTTCATTTTACTTATTACTTAATTTATTTAAGAAGATCTCTTCCGTTCATTAATTCCGGTTTACTAATACCCAGAAGGCCTAAAATTGTCGGGGCTACATCAGCTAAAATTCCTCTCGATAGAACGCTTTTGGAAAAATTAAATTTTGAATCAACAATGATCAAAGGAACTGGGTTGCTGGAATGTTCAGTATCAATTTCGCCGGTGACTGGGTTAAGCATCTCTTCAACATTACCATGGTCAGCGGTGATCACGCATGTTCCTCCTAAATTGGTAATTTTTTCAACAACTTTACCCAAGCACTCATCAACAACTTCACAAGCTTTTATACCAGCTTGTAAAACCCCGGTATGGCCAACCATATCAGGATTGGCAAAATTAACCAGGATAAAATGATATTGGTAAGTGGTAAGTTTTTTAATTAACTCATTGGTTACCTCATAAGCTGACATTTCCGGTTTTTGATCATAAGTAGCTACTTTAGGAGATGGAATTTCAGAACGGTCTTCACCCGGAAAAGGCTCTTCGCGCTGACCATTAAAATAATAAGTAACAAATCTTTCTTTTTCTGTTTCGGCCAGATGAAACTGTCTTAAATTGTTTTCTGAAAGAACTCTTGCTAAAGGAACTTTGACCAACTGAGGTGGAAAGGCAACTTCTGCCGGTAGTTTCTTTTCGTACTCGGTCATCGTGACAAAGATTAAATTTTTCAAAACTTTACTTCTTTTAAAAGCTTGGGTTGTTTTCGGCGATTGATATTGTTTCAGGCCATACTTTTCGGCAAACGGATCAAAATGGGTTTTTTTGGTTTCTAGTTTTTCAAAGTCGGGTAAAACAAAAGCTTTGGTTAATTGTCTCGGTCGATCAATCCTGAAATTAAAAAAGATAACCGCATCATTATCCTTAATTAGGCCATTTTCATCTAAAACCAAAGGTTCGATAAATTCATCTGTTTTATCTTGCTGATAAGAATCCTTAATTGCCCCCTTTAAAGATTCTACTTTTGCGCCTTTGCCTTGAGTTAAAAGTTCATAGGCTTTTTGAGTCCTTTCCCAACGATAATCACGGTCCATGGCAAAATAACGTCCGCAAATAGTGGCAATTTTACCTAAATTATTATTATCCAATTGCGTTTGGATATTGGTTAAATAGATCATCGCTGAAGTTGGTGGTGAATCACGTCCGTCAGTAAAAAGATGAAGATAAAGTTTTTCAACCTGTTCTTTTTTAGCCAATCTAATGAGAGCATATAGATGTTCCAGGCTGGAATGAACTCCGCCTGAACCAATTAAGCCCATAAGATGCAAAGCAGATTTGTTTTGCTTAGTATGCTGAATTGCTTTTTTAAAAGCTTCTATTTGTTCAAAATTCCCCGAGGCAATTGCCGTGTTTATTCTTGGTAAATCTTGAAAAACGATTTGGCCAGCCCCCAAATTAAGATGACCTGTTTCTGAATTACCGTCTTCACCTTTTGGTAAACCAACGGCTTCGCCTGAAGCTAACAGTTGAGTGTGAGGGAAAGCTGCCCACAACTTGTCAAAGTTAGGAGTTTTGGCTTTGGTAATCGCATTCCCAGGCCCATCTGGAGCTATTCCCCAACCATCAAGAATTATTAAAACAACCGGTTTTATCATTAAGGTTTTTCTCCTTTATTGATTTGCCAGCTTTTAATTAATTCTTCAATTTCCAAAAGACGATTGTATTTGACCACCCTTTCACCTCTAGCTGGAGCGCCAAACTTGGTGTAATCAGCTCCAACCCCAACGGCAAAATCAGCAATAAAATTATCTTCAGTTTCACCACTTCGATGGGAAACAATAATTTTCCAATTAGCTTGTCTGGCAATTTTAACCACTTCAATCGTTTGAGAAATAGTTCCGATTTGGTTGGGCTTAATTAAGGCCGCATTACAAGCTTTCCTTTTAATCGCTTCCCGAACCCTTTTTTTATTGGTTGCCAACAAATCATCACCAATAACGGTCAGATTGGGCATTGACCTGGTCAAACTTGCCCAACCTTCCCAACCATCTTCATGTAGAGGATCTTCCAATAAAAGGAGCGGATATTGAGTAGTCAAGTCTTTATAGAAACTGATCATTTCCCCGGAATCCATTGGGGTAGTTCTGTCTCTGATTTTGTAGTGGTTATTCTGATAAAAACTACCAGCAGCAACATCTAACCCTAAAGCCAAATCACGATTAAACTGAAATTTAGCTTCTTTAACTGCTTGGCTCAGGACATCTAAAGCACTTAAATTGGTAAACAAATCAGGTGCGAATCCCCCTTCGTCCCCAACCGAATGAATAGCTCCATGCCTAATCAAAACTTTTTTTACTGCCTGATAGATTTCTTCGCCCATCTCTAAAGCTTCGGAATAACTTTTTTCCGGAAAAGGAACAACATGGAATTCTTGAAAATCAAGGTTACCGGCGCCATGTTTACCGCCATTGATAAGATTAAAAATAGGGCTTGGGACTTTAAGTTCTTCTTTTTTTAAACCATAAAGATGAGAAATATGTTCGAAGTTTTGAACTTTTTCAAAAGCGGCTGCCGCTTCACAAACGGCTTGAGAAACCGAAAGAATGGCGTTAGCCCCTAATTTTGATTTGTTGACTGTTCCATCGAGGTTAATTAAAGTTTTATCAATCCCTAATTGATCTTGAGCATTTAAACCGATTAGAGCTGGAGTGATGATCTTATTAACGTTCTCGACTGCCTTCAAAACACCCATCCCGTTAAAGCGTTCCTGGTCACCATCCCTAAGCTCCAGAGCTTCATACTGACCGATTGAAGCCCCCGAGGGAATAGCAGCCGTACCGGTTGACCCATCTTCTATTAAGACTTTCGTTTCAATGGTGGGGTTGCCCCTGGAATCAAGAATCTCTCTGGCTTTAATAAATTTGATTTTGGCGCTGATCATTTTTTTGAAAGTTTTTGTTCGACCTGAGCAACAATCTCTCTAGTCCGTTCAATTGCATCAGGGTTAACAGAAATACTGGTAATCCCCCAACTGATTAACTTTTCGACTAAATCCGGATAAACCGATGGTGCCTGACCACAGATTGAACAGGTAATTTTTTCTTTACTACAAGTTTTAATCGTTTTTTCCAAAGCCCACAAAACAGCTGGGTTGAGTTCATCGAAGACTTCGATTAATTCCGAATTATCACGATCAACTCCTAGAATGAGCATCGTTAAATCATTGGAGCCGATGGAAACCCCGTCAATGCCAACTTTAATAAAATCTTCAAGTAAAATAACGTTGCTTGGTAGCTCTACCATTAGCCAAAGCTTAAAGCTGGAAGTACGACTCAAGCCATTAGCTGCCACAATTTTTTTGACTTGTTTTAGCTGTTCAGGAGTGCGTACGAAAGGAATCATTAAACTTAGATTATTAAATTTCTTTCTAACTTGCTTAATGGCTTTTAATTCCATTTCGAAGACAGCTTCATCAACAATGTAACGGAAAGCTCCCCTAAAACCCAAAAGTGGATTTTCCTCTTCAGGTTCGTAAGCCACTCCACCGGTTAAATTACGATATTCATTAGTTTTAAAATCTGAGGCTCTATAAACCACCGGTCTGGGGTAAAAAGATTGACAAAAGGTTTCTATGTCGGCAGCTAATTTTTGAATGAATTCTTTTTGTTTTTTATCTTTAATGACCTTTTTAGGATGAGTGCCAATTTGAGCCATCATAAACTCGGCTCGTAAAAGACCGATTCCATCCACTTGTCTTTGAGCCACTGCGGCCGCTAAGCTCGGCTCAGCCAGGTTAACATAAACATTGGTGGCCGTCTCAATCTTCTCTCCCTTTTTTAAATTTTGAATGGTGCTATTAGATATTGAGGGTGTTGTTGGTATTGCAAACGGACTTTGTTTGATATCCAGACCACCCTTATAAATTTCACCCTGAGCTCCATTAACGGTGATTATCTGTTCGTTTTTTAATATTTGAGTGGCCGTTTCAGTTCCGACTACGCAAGGGATACCTAACTCTCGGGAGACAATGGCTGCATGGGATGTTTGTCCGCCCTTATCAGTAACAATAGCCGCCACTCTTTTCATCGCTGGAACAAAATCAGGAGTAGTCATGCTAGTTACCAAAATATCACCGCTTTTAACCTTGCCGATTTCTTTAGCGTTTAATATTTTTTTAATCGGTCCTGAAGCAATTCCGGGGCTGGCCGGGGTTCCTTTTAATAAAACCGGCTTTTTTATTTTTTCCTGCTTTTTTTCGTCTTTGTC
>Ga0180436_10006283_pt1 | contig 10336 bp, 11 predicted proteins | sample SS_ome_2_FD_132434 | JGI IMG/M metagenome (GOLD analysis project Ga0180436, IMG submission 132434) | Hypersaline lake sediment archaeal communities from the Salton Sea, California, USA - SS_3_S_2 metaG | ecosystem: Environmental > Aquatic > Non-marine Saline and Alkaline > Hypersaline >...
CCGGCGTGGCGGGTGGGACGCAATTCGGGGTCGGTGCAGGCCACGGAGGCCGCCGCCAGCTTCATCTCCCCGGCTTGACCGATGGAAATGCAGGAGATCTTCTCCCCGAATTCCTCCTTCATCTTTTCCACGGTCTTGTAATTGCCCAGTCCCTTGAGACTGTTGTCCACGGAAATCTTCACGCCGTCCTTGTCGATGAAGACCTTGTAAAGATCGTCGTTGGCGGGCTTGCCCTCCAGAATGATGGCGGCGTATCCCAAGCGGGCCAGCACCTGCGCCGCTTGGCCTCCCGCGTTGGATTCCTTGATGGTCCCCGTCAGAGGGCTTTTGCACCCCACGGAAATGCGGCCGGACATGGCCCCCGTGGTCCCGCTCAAAAGCCCGGGAGCGATGACGAGCTTGTTCTCGGCTCCCAAGGCGTGGCACAAGGGGGGGACTTCCTTGGAGACGACCGAGGAAGTCATCGCCCGTCCCCCCATGCCCGCATACTCGCCCAGGCCCGTTTCCTTGACCTCGGGGCCGTTGGCGGCTCCCATGTCGATCCTCAAGATTTTGTCCATAGCAAAGCTCCATTCATGATGAAGGTGAACGGAAATCGATCATTTTCGAGGAAGATTCCATGGAATTTCTATCGCCCGCGCAAGCCAAAGTCAAGAAAAACAAGTATTATCCATAAGTTATGTCATCTCGGACATAACGATTCCCGGGCCGCCCGCCTCGCCTCCTCCATCACTTCCTTGAGGGGCACCCCCTTTTCGCAAGCCGCCCGACGGCAATCCTCGTACTCGGGGGTCACGCTGAGCAACCGCTCCCCCTCGCCGGAAGCCTTCACGCGAATCGTCCCGTAGGAGGTGGAGACTTCATGAATCTTTCGATGCAGCTTCAAGCGGTCCTCCACCCGCCAGCGCAGGCCGATGGAGGTGGTCTCCCGGAAAAGAAGGTCCGCGAAAGCCTCCACGCGGTCGGGAGGACAGACGAGGGTCAGAAGGGTCCCGGGGCGGTTCTTTTTCATTTGGACCGAGGCGAAATAAACGTCCAGGGCCCCCGCTTCCAGGGCCTTGGAAACGAGATGGTCGTAGATTTGAGGGCTCATGTCGTCGATGTTGGCTTCCAGAACGGCCACCCGATCCGAGAGATACTTCCGGGCCGGAGCTTCCATGTCGCCGACGACCATCCGGAGCAAGTTGGGAATGGCCGGGTCCGAAGTGCCGGCCCCGTAACCGATCCCTTCCACCGTCATGAGGGGCATGGGGCCGAAATCCTCGGCCAGGGTGGTGAGAATGGCGGCCCCCGTGGGGGTGAGCAGCTCGCCCTCCACGCCGGTGGAATAGACGGGCTTGCCCCGCACCAGCTCCGCCGTGGCCGGGGCGGGGACCGGCAGGACGCCGTGAGCGCATTCCACGGTGCCGGCTCCCACGTGAAGGGGGGAGCAGAAAACGCGCCGGATCCCCAGGGCGCTCAAGCCCGCCACGGCCCCTACCACGTCGATGATGGCGTCCATGGCCCCCACTTCGTGGAAATGGATGTGCTCCACGGTGGTGCGATGCACTTTGGCTTCCGCTTCGGCCAGCCGCCGAAAAATGGCGAGGCTCTTTTCGCGCACCGCCTCGTCCAGGCCGCTCCCGCCGATGATCTCCTCGATGTGATGCAGGTGCCGGTGGTGGTGTCCGTGGTGATGGTCGTCCACTTCCACCACGGCTTGGGTCCCCCCCATGCCTCTTTTGACCACCTTGCGAGCTTCCAGACGGTAGTGGCTCAAGGAGAGCCTGGCCAGGCTCTCCTTGAGGGTCTCGAGATCCAACCCCGCGTCCAGCAAAGCCCCCAAGATCATGTCTCCGCTTGCGCCGGCGAAGCAATGGAAATATGCCGCTTTCATGATTCCTCCGCGAATCGGGTAAGATGTATGGTTCAATCCAAGCCATTTGGATTTCGACATTCGAGATTGTTTCGAATTTCGCGCTTCGGATTTCGAATTGCCGTTTAGGTACCAGGGTAAGCCAACATTGTCGAACAAGTCACCGGGCTTCGGGAGCCGACTCCCGCATGAGGAAGTGAAACCCGGCGATGAAGGCCAGATTCAAAGCCGCCGTGATAAAAAAACCGAAGGAAAAGCCCAGCCGCTGGATCACCGCTCCCATGACGGCCGAGCTGGTCATGATGCCGAAATAGATGCATGTGTTGTACCCTCCCATGGCCAACCCCCGGGCTTGAGGAGGGACCACCTGGGCGATGAGGGCCCCTACGGAAGTGAAAGCCAGGCCCATGCTGGTCCCCAGAGTCAGGGCGAAGAAAAGGAAGTGCGCCAGATGCGAGGAAAAGCCGAAGCCCACCATGGAGGCGGCGAACCCCGCGACGCCCGCCGCCACCAGGACCCGCCGGTCCCCCACCCGGTCGCTCAGGTGCCCCAGAGGAATGCGCGACAAGGCGTTGCACAGTCCCTGGGTGAAAAACACCATGCCGATGCCCGCGGTCGTGAGCCCTTCGTTGTGGGCGTGCAAAGGGATGAAGGTGATGAACATGCCCAGGCCGAAGCATCCCCCCAGGGTGATGAGCCAACAGCCCAGAAGGGGGCGGTTTCCCGCGAACGTCCGAAGAGTCTCCAGGGCGCGTCCCGCCGAGGCGAGGGCTCTTTCCTCCTTGGACCGTCGGGGCAGGAACCGGAGGGTGACCAGGAAATTCAACAGGATCACGACTCCCGAAGCCAGAAAGACTTGGGGGACCCCCCACCGGTCGGCCCAGAACCCTCCCGCCGCCGGTCCGAAGCTCATGCCGCAATACAGGGCCGTGGTGTACCAGCCGTAGGACCGACCCAGGTGAGTGGGAGGGGAAAAATCCGCCACCAGGGACATCATGGTGGGGGCGAAAGCCGCCAGCCCCACGCCGAACAAAAGATAGACGCCCAGAAGCTGCATGGGCGTTCGGCTGAAGTAGAGAAGGAAGGAGGTTCCCGCCAGGACGACGAGGCCGATGCAGGCCAGAAGCTTGCGGCCCACGCGGTCGGAGACCATTCCCAAAGGAAGGGACAGCAAGCCGGCCATGAGGAAAAAGGCCGCGTTGATGGCCCCCGCCCGGGCCGTGTCGGCACCGAGGCTCCGGGCGTAGAGGGGCACCAACGGGATGCGCATGTAGGAAGCGAAATAGCAGACGAAGGTGATGCCGCAAAAGAGCATGAGAAGAGCGGCATAGGACCACTGACCCGAGACGCTGCGGCTTTCCACGCTCATGAAGATTCTTTTCCTCTCAGCCTGCCCCTCCCGCCACGGAAAGCTTGCGCGAGGGACCGTCTTCGGCTTTCGCTCCTTCCTCCCGGACCCCGCCCTCCACGGCGATGCGATTGATGAGACCGGCTTGGTAGGCCGCCCCGAAGCCATTGTCGATGTTCACCACGGAAACCCCCGAAGCGCAGCTGTTGAGCATGCTGAGCAGGGCCGCCACCCCGCCGAAGCTCGCCCCGTATCCCACGCTGGTGGGCACCCCGATGACGGGGCACGAGACCAGACCGCCCACCACGCTGGCCAGGGCTCCCTCCATGCCCGCCACCACAACGGCCACATTGGCCCGGAAGAGGTCTTCGCAAACGTGAAGCAACCGGTGGATGCCCGCCACGCCGACATCGTAGATGCGGTTGACGCGATGCCCCAGCACTTGGGCCGTCACGGCGGCCTCCTCGGCCACGGGCATGTCCGAAGTCCCCGCGCTCACCACGGCGATGTTGCCCACGGCTTCCACGGGGCGCGGCTTCACCACCACGATGCGGGCCATCTCGTGATATTCGCAGTCTTCCACCGCTTCCCTCACCGCCCGGTACACTTCCGCACTGGCCCGGGTCCCCAGGATATTGACGTGGTGCTGCGAGATCCTTTCCATTATGGATCGTACCTGCTCGACGGTCTTCCCTTCGCAGTAAACCACCTCGGGAACCCCTTTGCGCATGCACCGGTGATTGTCGATGCGGGCGAACCCCAAATCCTCGAAAGGCAACGCCTTCAAACGTTGAAAAGCGGCGTCCACATTCATGCGGCCGCTTTGAACCTGCTCCAGCAGCTCCTTCAATCTTTGGCTTTCCATTGAGCGTCCTTTCGCCATCGCGATGGTGGTTTCGAGTGAAGCTCCCCCTTCATGAGGGTCCGTTCCCGATCACGTCTCCAATCCTCGGTTCATGCTTCCGGTGGAATACCCTTGCAGGTCCAGGGCCACGAAGAGAAACCCCAGGGATTCGAAATGCTCGACGATCCTTCGCCGAAGGGGGTCTTCCACCAACCTCGCCAAGTCCTCCCGTCCCGTTTCGATGCGGGCAAACTCCCCGTGATGCCGGACCCTTACTTGTCCAGCCACCCCCGATTCCAGAAGAAACGCTTCGGCCCGGTCGATTTGCTCCAGCTTCTCGCGGGACACGGGAGACCCGTAGGGAATGCGCGACGCCAGGCAGGCACAGGACGGCTTGTCCCAGGTGGACAGCCCCAGCTCCCTGGAAAGGGTCCGGATGTCCTCCTTGCCCAGTCCGGCCTCCCGCAGAGGACTGCGTATCCCCAGCTCCCGAACCGCCCTGGCCCCCGGGCGATAATCCCGGTCGTCGTCGGCGTTCTCGCCGTCCAGAAGACGGTCGAAGCCCCGGGCGGCGGCCACCCGCCGCAGCTCCCCCATGAGGCGCTTCTTGCACACGTAGCAACGGTCGGGACCGTTGCGAACGAAATCGGCGAGCTCCAGGGGATTCAAGTCCACCACGCAGTGGACCGCTCCCGTTTCCCGAGCCAGCCGCGAGGCGTCCTCCAGTTCCCTGGAAGGGGCCAAGGGGGAGCGGGCGGTGAGAGCCAGGACCTCGTCCCCCAGCACATCCCGGGCCGTCTTGAGCAGAAAAGCGCTGTCCACGCCTCCCGAAAAAGCCACCGCCACGCGCCCCAGATCTCCAAGGGCCTGGCGCAGCCTCTCGAATTTTTCCCCAAGCTCCTGCGTCATGCAGCCACCCTGTTTCAAAGCCCGCCGTTGCGAAAATCGAAAAATCCCCCCGTCCCCCTTCACCCAAAGGGAGCTTTTGTCGAGGAGGGCATACCGTCGCCTACTCTAGCGGCTCGAAGAACGAAAAAACAAGTGGTAAGGCTGGAAGCCCCGCCGCTTGACGCACCCTCGAAAGACCCCGGCCTGATAGGAAACCTGTTCCGCCAGATAGAAAAAAAGATAAACGGGGAAAATCAACCTCGGGCGCTTGCGCAGGTAGTCGGCCGCCGGAGGGGACAACGCGACGACGGTGGCCAAAAGCCAAGTGGCAGGCGCAAGGAAGGCGAGAAGAGCCAGCAAGAGAAGGTAGTAGCGCGTGACGTGATAGGCGAGATAGTAGGCCAGCAAAGCGTGGTCTCTCAAAGTGGCCGCAAGAAAGCGGCGCAGGGGCCCCGCCGGGGAGCCGATGGCTTTTTCCATGCGCCTGCGGCGGACGAAGGATTCCCCAAGCCATACTCCCGCAGCCGAAAGGAAGCACGGGAGGGGCCCCGCCACCAGCCCTGCGGCGCAGAGCCCCAAAAAAGCCAGGCTCGCCCAACGCCGAGGAAAACGCTTGCGCACTTGGGGATGACGGGAAAACAAGAACGCCTCGGAGGTCCCGTAATCGAAGCGCCTCTTGAAATTTTCGAAAAACCGGCTGCGGTGCTTATGCTCCACCCTCCCCCGAGGGATGTAAAGGAGAATACGTCCGTCCTTTTTGAGACGCCAGCACAGATCCACGTCCTCGCCCACCCGGACGGACTCGTTCAGCCCGCCGGCCGCCAGATACTCCTGCCGGCGAACGAGCATGTTGCAAGTGGGGACGTAGAAGTCCGAATCCCCGGTGCATCCCATGGCCAAGGCGTCCCCCATGTTCAAGGGAGAGCGCACTTGGTCGTAGCGGTCCAGAAGGGAGCGCCGGTAATGGGAAGCCACGTAGCCGCCCACCAGGACCACGCGGGGGTCCTGAAACCAGGGGGCGAGGTCCCGTAGCCAGCGGGGGTCCGCCAGACAGTCGCTGTCGATGAAGGCCAGAACGTCTCCCGAAGCGACCCTGGCCCCGACGTTGCGGGCGGCGGACTGGCCCCCGTTGGAGGGCAGCTCCACCAGCCGGACGTCGTAGCCGCGCACCACGTCCTTGGTGCCGTCTCTCGAGCCGTCGTCCACCACGACGATCTCCGGGCGAGGGGGCCCGTAGTCCAGCTTCATCAAGGATTCCAGACACGGACCGATCTCGCGGGCGCGATCGTAAACGGGGACGACGACGCTCACCCGCGGAAGCTCCCCACCCTCGTCGGGCTCCCAGTCCACCAGTCCCTTGCGCCACAAGCCGTCCAGAAAGGGGTGGACGGAAGCGGCCCGTGGAGGGTCCTCCCCCCCGAGGCTCAACCCTTCCCGGCATTGCTCGAGGATGGAAAAGGCGGCCCGGTTCAACCGAAGGGCCCTCAAGGGAGCGTCCTGCCACAGCACGCCTCCCCCTGCGTCGGCCACCAAGCGCACTCCGCTCTTGAGCACGTACCGGCCCGGGGGGGAGGAAAGGCTCACCGGCTCCCCCCGCCCATGGCGGACACGGACTTGACCGTCACGCAATTGGCCAGGCAACCGGGGTCGGGAACGCCCAGCTTGCGCTGGGTGTGATAGGCGATGGCCGGACATCCCCCGTGGCACAGATCGAAGCGCATGCAGCTTTCGCAAGACTTGATCTCCAACTGCCGAAAGGAGTGGAAAACGGGGGAATTTTCCCAGATGTCGGCGAAGGAATCCCGCGGGAGCCTGCCCGCGCGGAACTCGTCCTCCTGGAGGAACGCGCAGGGATAAACGTCCCCGCGAGGGGAGACGCAGCAGGTGAGCTTGCAGGCCCCGCACATGTTGAGGCCCAGGGAGCGGCGCTCCTCGGTGGTGACGGAAAAGAAGGAATCCCCCGTGGAAACGCCCAGGTGATCGGAAAGCCAACGGGAAAAATCCGCCATCTCGTCTCGGGAGACGTTGAGCTCCTTCCAGGACTTCTTGCCCCTGCCCGAGGGGCGAAAGCGCGACACCCGGAGCTTGGCCCCGAAATCCGCCGCCAGCTTCACCATGTCGTTCAATTGAGGGTAGCTCAACCGCGTGAGCACCGTGTTGATGCTCACCTCGATGTCGCGCTTGCGCAGATGCTCCAGGGCCTGCACGGCCCGGTCGTAGCTCCCCTTTCCCCGGATGGCGTCGTTGGCTTCGGGCGTCGCCCCGTCCAGGCTCACCTGGATGTAAACCAGCCGATGGTCCAGCCGTCGGGCCGTCTCCTCGTCGATGAGAGTGCCGTTGGTGCTGATGCAGGTGACCATGCCCTTCTCGTGGGCGTGATCCATGAGGTCCAGGAAATCCGGCCGCATGAAGGGCTCGCCGCCCCCGATGTTGAACTGGAAGACCTTCTCGGCGGCCAGGGCGTCGATGACGCCCTTGCACTGCTCCGTGTCCAGCTCCCCTCCCCGCCGGGCTCCCGAATCGGAAAGGCAATGGACGCACGACAAATTGCAGGTGTAGGTGACCTCCCACGTGACGTTCACGGGCGCTCTCAAGCCCATTTCCACATACTGGTTGCTCATGATCCTTCCCCCGCCATGCGCCGGCGCGAAAGCTTCTTCAGTTCATGGTCCGGCAGAAAATCAAACGACGCTGCTCCAACCCGCCGAGCACCTGCTCGAGACGGTCCGCAATCCACGGCCGGGGCCACTGATGCCGCCGGTGCAGGGACTCGACCACCTCTCCCAGGGTCCGCTCCCCCGCGAAAAAATCCTCCTCCAGAAGCTCCCTGGAAGGCACGAAATAGAGACGCGGGCCGTTGTAGCTGTAAAACAGAAGCCCGAACTTCTCCCGGCGCACCTGAATGCCTTCCCTCAGGCAATACGTCCTTTCCATCGACATGGGCTTTCCTCGGTGGGCTCGCGGTTTTCCTTCGGGGCTCCCGGCCCTCAGGCGGACAAGCCGGGCGGGAGCCGGCAAGCTCGAAGTCGCGGGGCTCGAATCCTCCGGGCCCCGCGACTTCATGAATCAGTAAATGCCGCAAATGCCGTCCACGGCCAGCTCTTCGATGTTGATCTCATCCAGCACCGAAGGGACTTCCCCCACGGGCTCCTGTCCTTTGACTTCCAGCTCTTTTTCCACTTGCTTTGGATCCATAACCGTCATGCTCCACGCCTCCTTTCCCTTGGGTTTTCACAACGACATTCGGCCAACGCCGCCCCGGAAGGCAACGCCACCGACCAATGCTTCCAACACGACCCGGCGTCCGTTCGCCCCAATGGTCCGTCAAGCAAGGCTCACTTACCGAGGCAGCCGGTTTCCGCAAGACGCCCGCAAGGAGTCGGGCGGCGGGACCTTCGGGCTCAAGCGCCCGGCCCCGACCGAGCCTTCCGTCCTTGGAAAAATCCCCCCGAATCCCCCTTTGCGAAAGGGGGACCTCGTCGGAAAATACGCGGGGGTCAAGCGCTTAAGCCAGGAACCTTTACGGCGCGGCCGCCGTCCAGCCGGCGTCCACGGTGATCATGTTGCCCGTGATGTTGCGGCTCTCCTCGCACACCAGCCAAAGCACCGCCTCGCCGATGTCCTCGGGGGTGAGCTCCCGGTCCTTGATGAGGTGCCCGGCGAAAAACTGCTCCTTGCCCTCTTCCTCCTCCATGCCGAAGTAGGTGGCGATGCCCTTCATCATGTCCGTCCACACGGTCCCGGGGCACACCACGTTGACGTTGATGTCGTGGTCCGCCACTTCCATGGCCAACGCCTTGTTGAAGCCGATGATGCCGTGCTTGGCGGCGCAGTAGTGGGACCCCAGGCCGAACCCGCGCTGCCCCCCCACGGACGAGATGCTCACGATCTTTCCGGAGTGCTGTCCGATCATGTGGGGCACGACGTGGTGACAGCACAGAAAGGTGCCCTTGAGATGGGTGTCCAGCACCTCGTCCCAGGTCTCCTCCTCCATCTCGGCCACGGCTACCATGGAGGAGTTGCCCGCATTGTTCACCAATATATCGATGCGGCCCATCTCGTCCAGGACCTTCTTGACCATGGCTTCCACGTCCGACGAGCTGCGCACGTCGCACTGAATCCCCAGGGCCCTGCGGCCCATGGACTGGATCTCCTCCACGGCTCGGGCCATGGTGTCGGGAGTGGACATGGCGTAGGGAATGGTTTTCATGTCCCGGCAAATGTCCGCGATGGCGATGTCGGCGCCTTCCCGAGCCATGCACCGGGCGGCGGCGAAGCCGTTGCCCCGCGCCCCCCCCGTAACGATGGCCACCTTGCCTTCCAGTTTCATCACGCTCGCTCCTCAAATGGCTTGCCGCAGTTGGTCCAGATCGAACTCTCCACCGATCTGCTGCAAGCTGAAATTGATTTCCTGAAGGTCGTCCTTCAAGGAATCGAAGCCGTATTCCCGAATCTGATAGTCCAGCTGACCTTCCAGACTGTAAACCATGTGAAGAAGATTCAACAAGGAAACATACTTGGGCTGCTCCACCATGCGGGGGAACCATCGCTCCATGAGCCCTCGAGGATTCAGCTCCTTCAACCCCCATTCCAGGGTCTCGCGATTCACCTTCTGGAGCATCACCCCGCGCAGGAGCACGGCCGCGCGCACCCCCATGCGGGTGACGTCCTCGATCATTTCCCGTTCCCACCCTTCGAGGCTCATCCAGGACTCCTCAAGTCATTCGCACCTTCATGGTTTTCACGTGCTTGATGATCTTTTCCAGCTTCTCGTAGAAGGGGATGCACAGGCTCTGAGCGGCCCCGGCTTCCTCGCACACGTTGAGCTTCCCCTTGAGCTCCTCCATCTCCTGGACCATTTCCTCCATGTCCTCGGTGCCCTTCTGGGTCTTGAAGTAGAGCTTGCCCGCCATGGGCTCCAGCTCGTCGGCCAGGGCGAGAAGCTTGTCCTTGATGGCGGGATAGGGGGTTTCTCCGGCGAAGTTCCTGAAAATCCCGCAGAGCTCGCGGACGTATTGGGTTCCCATTTTTTGCTCACTCACGATGCAGTCTCCTTTTTTCGCTTTCGGTTTTCCATGGGCTGAAGACGATTGAAAAAACGACCGGAAGTCGCTTCTTCTTCAGGATTCGAAAAAGCGGCAGGAAGCCGCTTCTACTTTTCGGAGGATTCCCCTCCGGGGCCATGGGAATGGTGGTGGTGATGGCCGCACTCGCCGTGACCATGGCCGTGATGGTGATGGCCCGATCCGGGACAGGCCCGATGCTCCTCGGGAGGCGCTTCGGGGACCTCCTTGGGAGGCAATTGCTCGCGGAGGGTCCGGGCCAACTGCGTGAAGGACTGGGCCGTAAGGCTTTGGGGATGCAGGTTGACCACGGGGACCCCCGTGTCGGCGGCTTCGGA
>Ga0180436_10006287_pt1 | contig 10334 bp, 10 predicted proteins | sample SS_ome_2_FD_132434 | JGI IMG/M metagenome (GOLD analysis project Ga0180436, IMG submission 132434) | Hypersaline lake sediment archaeal communities from the Salton Sea, California, USA - SS_3_S_2 metaG | ecosystem: Environmental > Aquatic > Non-marine Saline and Alkaline > Hypersaline >...
CTCCAAGACGTTGACGGCGCGCCGGGTGAGATGGAGGCTCGCAAGCTCGGAGGTGGAAACCACGTATGCCTCATCGCATTCCGACACGGACAACAGACTGGTGCGATGCGGTATTGCCGGCACGTCGAGAATCACCCAGCTATAGAGCATCCGGGAGAACTCAATCACGTCGTGCAACCGGTTCGGCTCGGGCGGATTGTTGTCAGGCACATCAGGCGCGGGCAACACGTCGACGCCGTCACAGTGAGCGATGATAGACGCCCACGTCGTGGGATCCAGGTCGCCGGATCGCTCGAAGGCATCGGTGACCGACGCGGTGTGATGCAGCTTCAGATAGAAGGCGAGCGTTCCACCGGTGAGATCAAGATCGATCAGCAGCACTCTCTCACCCGTGTGGCGGCGGATGGCGAACGCCGTTTGCGCGGCGAGCGTGGAAGCGCCCGAACCGGGCTTGGAGTTCGTGAACGCCAACACCCGGCCGATCTCTGGCTGGGTTGTGTTCTCAGGTTGCCGAAGCCGCCGGATCCGGGCAATGGCCTCTTGTTGCGAGTTTGCATCGAACGGTCCGTGGAGAAACTCGCTGGCCCCGGCGCGAAGCGCTCTCACGATTGCCTCCGAGTGGTTCTCGGAATGCAGCCCCACCACCTGCGCCACGGGCCGGAACGAGCCTACGAACTGAATCAACTCGCACGCTTCGTCAAGATTGGTCGAGACATCAATTAGAACGACGTCGGGCTTCAACTGACGTAGCCGGATGTCCAGGGTCTGTTGCGGCGGATAGTTCTTCAGATCGGCAAGAACTTGAAAGGCCCGGCTATCGGAGACGCTCTTAAGAAACTGATCCGCAACGGAGCGGTCCGGCGCGATCAGTATCGCCGTCAGTTCCGATTGCCCTGTCAGTCTCGCTGCCATCTGATTTCTCCAAGTCCTTCCCGGTTGTGTTCCACCGCCGCCGGCCCGGTGGGACTATTCCCTCTTCTTGATCCTTCCGTCGTAGTTCGCCTTGGCGTCCTCTGGGAGAGACTCCAAGAAGTCGATAGGCATAACCGGCGACGGTTTCGGATCGGAGGCCTCCAACGGCTCAACGATTTCAGGCGTCACCATCACGATAAGTTCCGTCTTCGCTTTGCTCTTGTCGCGGCTCTTGAAAAGCTCGCCGACAATCGGAATCGCGGAAAGTCCGGGAATCGCATTGAACGTCGCCTTCGCGCGATCGTCCATCAGGCCGGCGATGACAAAGCTCTGCCCCTCGCTCAGCTCAATATTGGTCTCCATTCGCCGGGTCGCCAGCGCTGGAATCGTGAAACCATTCAGCTGAATGGCGTTGGTCACGTCAATGGTCGAGACCTCAGGCTTGACGTACAACCGGATCGTGCCGTTTGGCGTCAGTTCCGGCGTGAAATTCAACCGGATGCCGAACTCCCGGAACTGGATGGTCACCGCCCCGGCGTTCGACCCACCCTGAAGGACTGGAATCGGGAACTCACCGCCCACCAGGAAGCTCGCATCCTTGCCGTCGGAGGTGATCAGGTTGGGTTCCGCCAAGATCTGGAGCATGCCCTGGGATTGCAGCGCCTTGACGAACGCGCCCACATTGAGGTCCGGCCGGAAAGCGAAGATATTCAGAGCGTCGGAAATCGTGAACTCCGAGACAGTGCCTTCGTTCCCGCCGGGGATTCTTCCGGTCAGGGTAGTCGCCTGTGCCGATTGGAACTGTCCCGTGGAAATGAGCCCGGGCGTATTGAGGGCGCCCGTCGAGACGAGATTCACGGCGAATTGGCTGCCGGTCTGGCGATCCATCTCCGCAAATCTCACGCGCAGGAGAATCTGGGTCTCGACATCCTCGACAAGCTGGATGTTGTTGATTACGGTCTTCGCCAGTGAGGCGGCGACGGCGGCGGCGCGGTCAGAGACGTCCTGGGTGGAAGCCGTTCCGGTAAGCGTCACCGAATCGACGGCCGACTGAACGTGAATGTCTTCCTTAGGAAAAGTGACTTCGATGATCTTCCGTATCGGCAGGACATCATGCTCGACCGCAATGTTGTAGAAGTTGCGCTGGCCGTTGCGCGCCCAAACGACAACCGTCGCGGCGCCATGCGCCTTGGCGTGCAACAGAATCTCGCGTGTACTGACGGCTACCGCGTCGACTACAGCCGGATCGCTGGTCGAGATTCTCGAGATGTTGCTCGGGTAGTCAAGCACGATGCTCTTGCCGACCGTGACTTTGAGATCCTCAACGCTGGTGCTCCCGTAGAGTCCTACGGCGCCGCAGCACAAGAGGAAGAGCGAGATAGGAATAGTCCACAAGCTATGTCGTCTGCTCATTTGTTGTCTCCCTCAGTCGCCAGATGGCGTGGCATTTACGACCTGCACCGACTTCTCGGTGCCGCGGATCACGACGATCTCGTCCGGCGGCGGCGGCGCGGCGGCCACCGGCGGCGGCGGCGGCGCCTGTCGCCGGACAACCGTCCGCGGCCTCGGCGCCGGCTTCGGTTTCGGTTTGTTGCTCCGGTACAGGTCAGCGGTTTGGCTCCCGTCCGTTTTCGATATCTTCTGATCGCTGCCGTTCCGCAGGACCAATTGGACTCGTCCTTGATTGGCGGCCAGCGTCAGGGTTTCCGCTTGCTCCGGAGTCACCAGAAGGGTCACCGTCGGCGCGTTGATGGCCCGGCCCTGGGTGTCAGGCTCCATCGTCTGACCGGCCGAGAGAACGGAGATGTTCTGCAGCACCGTCTTCGTCCATGTGTCTTCACCCGATGGCGGCCTCCCGGTGACGAGGACATCGACCCGCATGCCCGGAAGGACAAACCCCGCCACACCGACCACCTCGTTCACCCGCAGAGAAACAGCCCGCATCCCCTCCGGGATGATTGGGGCAAGTCCCATTCCGCTCCCTCGGGCAGCCAGACGGCCCTCATGGATGGGCTCGTTCATGATGATGTTGCTGATGACGGGACGATCAATTACTTCTTCCACGTTGGCGATGCCGCCCGACGGGAACTGCGCCGTAGGCACTTTGACCACCTTCACGTCGTCGGGCTTGATCGTTGCGCCCACCGTAAGCGGCTTGACCGCGACCACCAGATCCTTCATCTGGGTGTCTTCAGCCGTGTCATCAGATGAGCCAGAGCGCGCTGAGATCTGGTAGAAGATGGCCGAGACCACCAACGCGAAAACCAGACTTACGCCAAGAACAGTCAAAAACCTGCGATCCATAGCTGTTATCTCCTGAAGCTATGCTTCCCAACTCTCGAAATCGACGGGCTCCAAGCGCCCGCATCTGAGTCAACCCTTGGGTATCAACGCCAGCCACACGCCACAAGCGATGGCCGGCGCATAAGGAATCGTCTTCGGGCTCAAAGCCGCACCCTGTCCGGATCCGGCTCTGGAGCGAAGCCAACTGAAAGCAATGACCGCCACTGCCATCAGCCCACCGATTCCCGCTGTCCAAAGAGCTGCCTCGAGCAGACGGCTGGCGCCGAGCAGAGCTCCGAATCCAGCCATCAACTTCACATCTCCTCCGCCCATGCCACCGAGCAGATAGAAGACCAGAAACACCACGAATCCGACGATGGCTCCCAACGCCGCCGTTCCGAATCCGATCCAACCCTTGTCGAGCACCTGGCAAAGCACTCCGCCAGCGAAGGCGGCAATCGGGATCCAATTGGGGATCGTCCGCCGCCTCAGGTCCTCAATCACGGCCGCCAGCCCGAGAACTACGGCCACTACGACTTCTTCACTCACTGGCGCGTTCTCCCCCGGTCCCCAGGCACAAGCGCCGGAACGGGACCGCCAGCGTGTGACCGCGGGCGGAGACGGGGGCGCCTCTGGCTGGAAGTATCGGATAGCATTTTCCGTGATCTCCTCTAGTACTTTCGGCCAGGAGGGACTGTTTCATTAGCCTCGGCAACCGATTTTTCGGGGGTAGGGACTAGGAGTCTTCCCGCTGTGCGCCTATCCGCGCCACAGTATCCTCCGGACGCCGGACGAAGACGATTCCCAGCTTGTCGCTATCGATAATCGTCCACGATTCATCCTGCTTCAGAAGAGCTGCAAGCGCCCGCCGGTGAGGCACCAGAACGAGGTCAAACCGATACTCCTCCATCACGGAACTCCAGCCGGGTTTGCCATAGACCGCGGCCATGTACTTGTCCCCGATCTCGGGCCCGTAGAAGTCGGTCCGGCCGTCCATGAACACCCGTTGGTCCGGGTAGAAGCGATAGATGAGATAGTCCGCCCAGTCGTCATCGGCGAGTATCCGGCCGCTCTTGATGAGGTCAGCGTTGCGACTAATCAGTGCTACGGGGAATCCGTTGTCGGGGAAGTCCGCCGGAAACCTCAGCCACGCCCCGCCGAACAAGAGCAGCAACACGAACAAATACGGCCAAGCGCTGGTTCGCGCGAACCCGCGGCTAAGGTCTTCCGACAATTGCTGGAGTATTCCGGGCGCCGATCTAGGGTTTCGCACCGAGGGCCACTTCAGCCAGAGCCGGCTTAGCTCCGACGCCGCCAGCGGAGCGGCGAAGATCACGAATATGGGGATGTGCCGGGCTGATGTGAGGGAGAAATGCGCCCAAGACAGTATCCAAATCGCCTCCACGACACGGCGGCGCATCAACAGCCAGGCCGCCACCATGACGCCCAGCAGGAGAAGCACTTCATATTGAAGGACATTCTCCGCCCGAAAGCTCGGCGACTGGAATTCCGCCACTACGTCTTTGATCCAGTCCGACCGCACGTATGCCGCGATATGACGGTGCAACTCTATGCCGTACGGGTTGACCACGGAGGCGGCGGCGCACGCCGTTCCGAGCAGGCTGTACCGGAGGACTTGGCGCCAGCGGCGCTGCCGGATGCCGGGATCAATCAGCCCCTCGATTGCGCTCCCGGCGGCCAAGCCTCCCAGGCAGACGAAGAGGGCAAGGAAACCGCCGTGCAAATTGGTCCAGACAATTGTCAGCGGCACGAGCGCCCAGATCCACTTATCCGGGCGCCGCCGATCACGCTCCAGCGCCCAGATCGCTCCGATCAGAAACACAAACGTCACCAAGTGGGGCCGGGCCAAGTAGTGAATGGAAGCGGCGCCGACGCTCAACAGCGTAACCAGGAACGCCACCAGAGTCGTTGCGCCGAGCCACAGCATGTACCGCAGCAAGAGGACCGCGAACAGAGCGACCATCACCCCGGCTCCCAGGGTGACGCCCTTCAGCCCCAGGTGCTGGTGCGTTGCCGCCAGCACCACCTCGGAAAGCCACTCCCAGGCATACCAGGGAGCGCCCGCCTTGGAGAAGGAGAACGGATCCGTCTGCGGAACCGAACCCGTCTGCAGAATCGACTCGCCGACGCGAATATGCCAACCGGTGTCCCCGTCGCCGAGCAGCCGGTCCCATCCCGGACTAACGGCAATGAACAGCCAGACGATGACGGAGATGAAGACGAGGTCCGATAGAGAAGGCGTTAGAAACCGCCGCCAGCCCGGCATTGCCGCAACCGCATCCTTCCTAGGGGCGGCCACGCGATCTGGAACGAACTCTTCTGCTTGGCTACTCAACTCACAATACTCCACATCCTTCGGCGGCAAGAACTGGTCCCCGGACCAGGCCTAGGGACTCACGGGTCTCTCGGACAGCAAGCTGCGCGCCTGCACTGCAAGCTCGTAGCGGTCCTTGACGCCGGTCTTCTCGAATACATGCATCAGGTGGACCTTCACGGTCCCCGTCGTGATCGAAAGATCGTCGGCGATCTCCCGGTTCTTCAGGCCAAGGGACACGAGCCGTACGACGTCCCGTTCCCTCGGAGTAAGACGAAGGCCGCCGTTTGGCTTGCGCGGCGCTGTGCGCGCGGCCTCTTCACCCGGCTCCATCCAGATCCTGCCCGCGGCGACCTCGCGGAAGCACTCGAGCAGCCGTTGGACCGGGAGGGACCGGCGAAAGACGCCGTGAGCGCCCACCTGCAGAGCCCGATAGCAGTCGCTCGACGTCAATCCTTCGCCCCACACGACGGTCTTGGATCCGGGTGACTGATGCCGCAGATCCTCCAAGAGTTGCTGCAGTTCGCGCCATCCGGCCGCGAGCTCAACAAGCACGATAGCCGGGGCCAACCCGGCAATCTCCTCCGCCGCCGTTGAAGCCGGCTTGGAGACTCCAACCAGTTCGAACTCGCCGGAGCCATCAAGGACACACCGTAGTCCTTCCAATAGAATCGGTTGAGATTCGCACACGTATACGGTACTGGGCGTCACGAGGAGTCCTCTTCGGTGATCTATCGGCGGGGATCGCGCGGGGGATTAGAGTACGGCTCGTACGCCGGGGCGGAAACCGGCAATGGAGGATGGATGTTGCCCGGCGGCGATCCGCCGGGCAGATGCTACTCTAAGCCGGGCGGGGAAGGGCAGGGGCCAATCGCGTCCTCCAGAACGGCCGCGACTCGCAGGACGCGCGCCTCCTCGAACGCCGGGCCAACAATCTGCGCGCCGGCCGGCAAGCCGGACTCGGTCAAACCGCAGGGCATGGAAAGCGCCGGCAATCCGAGAACGTTGAAGGGGCGGACCAAGCGGGTGGAAGCGATGCGGACATCCTCGTCTTCCTCTCCGATGGAGACCTCGTCCTGACCTACGGGAGGCGCCGTTATTGGCGTTGTGGGGAGCAAGAGGCAATTCACGCCCCTCCAAACAGCGGAGAACTCCTGTTGCGCGAGCCGCCGGAGACGCTGTGCCTGGATGTAGTCGGTCGCCGGTATCAGACGGCCCTGGTCAAGCAGCGCCAGGACGTCGGCCCCGAAGCGGCTCCGATCCTCCAGGTACGGCTCCATTACCGTTGAGGCCTCCGCAAAAAGAACCAGGCGTCCGATCAGGTTGATTTCGTTCATGTCCGGCAAGCTTACGGAGCGCACCTCGGCGCCGAGTGACTCGGCTGTCTTCGCCAAGCCCAGAACCGCCGAGCGGACGGAAGGATGGATGCGGTCGAAGAAGAAGCCCTCGGGCAACCCGAGGCGAAGGCCGCGAATGGACGCCTCCGGCGCGGGGAGGTAGCCGGGGACCGGGGCTCCGCTGCAAGATTCGTCCCGCGGGTCCGGCCCGGCTAAGACATTCAGAGTCAGGGCAACGTCCCTGACGGAGCGGGCGAGCGGTCCGATGTGGTCGAGCGTGAAGTCGAGCGGGAGGACTCCGTAGCGGCTGACGCGGCCGGTGCTGGGCTTCAAGCCAACCGCGCCGCAGTAGGATGCCGGAATCCGGATTGAGCCTCCCGTGTCCGATCCCATGGCCATGAACGCCATGCCGGAGGCCACCGCCGCTCCGGACCCACCGCTCGACCCCCCGGGGATGCGGTCAGCCGCCCAGGGGTTTCTGACGGCCCCAAAGTGCGGATTGTTCGAGGTAATGCCGTAGGCTAGCTCGTGCATTCCCGTCTTGCCGAGCAACACGGCTCCGGCGTCTTCCAGGCGGTCGACAACGGCGGCATTGTGATCCGGAACGTACTCGGCGAAGAGGGGCGAGCCACAGGTCGTGGCGACGCCGCGCGTGCAGAAGACGTCCTTGACGGCAATGGGAATCCCGTGCAACGGCCCTCGCGCGGCCCCGGCGGCCAATTCCCGGTCCATGGCGGCGGCGCGGTCCATGGCGGATTCCCCGGTGACTGTAAGGAAGGCGTTCAGGGTTGGCTGGAGAGCGCGTATCCGATCGAGGCAGGCCCCGGTAAGTTCCACGGATGAGACTTGACGGGCGCGGAGCGCGGCGGCCGCCTCCTGAATCGTCATTCCTGATCCTCGGGGAACCGCAAGGAGACGAAGGCGGGCTCGGCCACGAGCGGGATCTTCCGAACGAGCGGGCGGAAGGCGCCGTCGACGCGCTCTTGGGAGGCTACGGCGCGATCGCGGGCCTCGGGCGGGATGTCAGGGCCGATGCCGGCGGCGATGGCTTTCCAGTCTCTCATCAGGACGTCATTGTACTACCGGCCGGGTTCACCTGGCTGCATCACGGCAATCGCTGCACGGCGGGTCCTAACTCTGAGACAATAGCAGACGGTTCCCGCCGCACCGCAACCGGCCGGAAAACCTGGGATTATCAGGGCTAGTGGAACCGTGCCCCGCGGAGAAAGCGCTCCCGGGAAACTTAGGTTGACTTTGATGAGTCAGTTATTCTAAGGTAACGGTTCTGATTGGCCACGCTGCGGGCGCACTAGGACTATGGCTGAAAACTCAAGCGGCGACACCACAAGCGTGGTTCAGGTGCTGGATTCCACCCTCGAAAGCGCGGATACCGCCGAGACTATTGTCGTGAAGGCGGCCGAGGAGATGGGGTTCGACGAGGACACCCGATACCAGATCGGCATGGCGCTCCGCGAAGCGGTCGTGAACGCCGTGGTCCACGGCAACTGCTACAACGAGCACAAGAAGGTCCGGCTGTCGGTGTCACGGGAACCGGATCGCCTGCGCATATTGGTGACGGACGAAGGCAAGGGCTTTGAGCCGAGTTCGGTTCCGGACCCGTTAGCGCAGGAAAACTTGATGAACCAGTCCGGCCGAGGCATCTTCCTGATGAAGGCCTTCATGGATGAGTTCGATGTTCGCAAAGCGGACCCGAAGGGCACCGAGTTCAAATTGGTCAAGTACTTGAATCAGAAATCATAATCCGCAACCCAATCAGCCGCTATAGAAGGAGAGACCCTGTGAGTATTAAACTGACGACCCGAAAAGTTGGCGATGTTACTGTCATCGACTCCGTAGGACGCATCACGCTTGGCGAAGGCGCCAGCTCGTTCCGCGACGCCATCCGCGATTTGGTGGCCAACGGAGATAAGAAGCTCCTGCTGAACCTGGCCGAAGTCACCTACATCGACAGTTCCGGCATCGGTGAACTCGTTTCCGGCTTCACCACGGTGACCAACCAGGGCGGATCGCTGAAGCTCCTCCACCTGACCAAGAGAATCCAGGACCTGTTGCAGATCACGAAGCTGTACACGGTGTTCGAGGTTTTCGACGACGAGGCGGAAGCGGTTCGTTCCTTCGCCTAGCCGACGGTTACGGTCTGATTGAAGCGGCCGGCGAGCGATTTCCTCTCTAGAGGGCGTTTCTCGCGACAGCGGACAGAGGACTGGAGTTCAGGAGTGCGGAGGAATCGGGAGCCGTCTCGTATTCAATGTCCCTGAGACAGCCGGGAGGAGCGTGAGTTCCAAGCGCTCAATAGTGATTGCAGAACCCCTCGCGTTGATTCGTGAGGGGTTTGCTGCGCTGTGCGAGTCCGGCGGCGAGTACGACGTTGTCCGGCAGTGTGAAGATGGCGAGGCAGCCCTACGGGCGATTGAAGAACTCGACCCGCATCTAGCCCTGTTGGACCTGAACCTGCCCCGGTTGTTCACCCTCGAGGCCACTCAGAAGATCAAGGGATCGGCGGCCTCCACAAGAGTCGTTGTCGTGGGGATGAGGAAGGACCGGAAGACCGTAGTGGAGGTGCTGCGCAACGGCGCGAGCGCCTACGTCCTCAAGTCGGATCCGGGCCAGCGCCTGCTCGAAGCCTTCCGCCAGGTCTGCGAAGGGGGCATATACGTTTCGCCGCACTTGGATCTCGAGAAGATATTCGTACCAGGGAAGAAGCTTGGCGCCGAGGATCCGCTTGAGAAGCTCAGCACCCGGGAGTACCAAGTGTTCACGTTGCTCGTCGAAGGCATCCGGGCCAAGGAGATCGCCGCGCGCCTGGATCTGAGCCCAAAGACCGTGGACACTTACCGCGCAAGCCTGATGCGGAAACTGGACATCCACGACGTCGCGGGGCTCGTGAAGTTCGCCATCCGGCGGGACTTGGCGCCTATAGTGTAGAAAGCACCGGACCTAGCGGCGCTGTGCTACGATAACGAAGGAGTTTCTGCTCGAATAGGAAGTGGTCCCGCGTGGCAAGTGCCCGGCCAGAGCCGGGTTTGGGCGAGTTGGAGATGTCCCGACATCGCTTGGCGCGTATTCAGAGCAACCGGAAGGCCGTGGCGTGTTCCGGAACTCATTCCCGAGGTAATCCGTGGATAGACTGACCCGTAAAGAGCTAAAGACAGACAAGTTTGCGGCTGAAGTCGGCAACACTGTCGAGTTTCTTGAAGAACACCGGCGAGAAGCAACCATCGTTGCCGTCATCGCGGTTGTCGTCATCGTCGCTGTCGTGGGCGCTTACTACTTCACGAAACATCAGCACAACGAGCGGCAATTGGCGTTGCAGGAGGCCTTGCGCGTTTACGAGGCGAATATCACCGATGCCGGGAACCCTCTCTTCGTGACGTTTCCGACCGAAGAGGAGAGAGATGCGGCAGCGATCGAGGCATTCGAGGAATTGATTGCGGAGTACGGCGAGA
>Ga0180436_10006289_pt1 | contig 10334 bp, 6 predicted proteins | sample SS_ome_2_FD_132434 | JGI IMG/M metagenome (GOLD analysis project Ga0180436, IMG submission 132434) | Hypersaline lake sediment archaeal communities from the Salton Sea, California, USA - SS_3_S_2 metaG | ecosystem: Environmental > Aquatic > Non-marine Saline and Alkaline > Hypersaline > Sediment...
GATTGGCCAACCGGGTCGTGACACAGGGTTTGGCCATGGACATCGCCTGGAGGATCTTGTTCTGGATGCCGATAGCCGCCACCATCGGCGCCACGAAAACCGCCGACCGCGCGTAGCAACCGGCAATGTCGTCCACCCACCCGCTGACGCGGATGCGATTCGACGCGAGCCGACGGATCTCGCGACGCGGGCTCGCCCCGGCGATCAGCAACCGACAATCGGCGACGTGTTCCCACACCAGGGGCATGATCCGATCCACCAGGAACCGGACCGCCAGGATGTTGGGTGGATAGGCCATGTTCCCGACGAAGAGCAGCTCCTGCTCTCGCGGTTCCTCCCGTGGTTGGAAACGCTCGAGATCAACACCGTTGGGCACCAGCCGGATTCGCCGTCGGTCGGGATGAGCGATGGCCTCACGGTCGCGCTCCGAGATGATGCACAGCCGGTCGAACCGATCCACCATGCTCCGCTCGACGTTGCGGATCAACCGATGCTCGAGAAGCAGCAGTGGACGCCTGAGAGAACCGACAGCGGACGCCCGCTGCTCGAGGCCTCGGGAAAACGCGTCCATGAGATCGACGGTGGCGGAGGCTTCGAATCCCCGCGCGTACTCCGCCGTGCGCGCGAGCTGGCAGATCAGGTGGTCCGGTCGGGTTTCCCGGATGAGCTCCGGAATCCGTCGAAGGGCGGTCCTCGACCGAAAGAACCCGATCTGGATGGGACGACCCGCGAGCGGGGCGGCCAAGGCCCGAAACCAGGATGCCGCTCTGGCCAGGCGGATGACCTCGATGCGATCGCAGAACGGACGCAGCGCGTCGAGCCATTCGCCCGGGACCGGCCGGTGCGAGATCGCACACAGGGTGATGCGGTGTCGACGGGACAGCACCCGAATCTGGTGATAGGCCCGCAGCTTGTCCCCTTTGTCGAGGGGATACGGGAATCGGGCGGTCAAGAAGAAGAGGTGAGCCATGTTCGTGCCGCCGAATTATCCACGATCCCGGCTCTCGGACCAACCGGCGTCGGCGGTCGGATGTGGTACAAGTCCGGAGATCCATGATGGCGACTCGCATCATCAACGACACCCCGGAGATCGTGCGTCGATGGCATTTCATCGCTCTCGGCGTCGCCCTGCTCGGCTCGCTGTGCACCGAGATCAAGGTGCCCGGCGCCGGCATCGGTCTGCAGAACTTCCTGCTGCCCGCCGCCGGGCTCGCGATGGTGCTCCTCGATCCCGGAGGAGCCGTCCGGATCTGGCCCCGCAACCGGCCGGTTCTCGTGGCGCTGGCAGCACTGGTCGCGTGGTCTTTCACGGCCTCCGCGCTCGGCCTCTTTCCTACCTTCTCGATTTACTACTGGGTCAAGTATCAGGTGCTGACGGTACTCTTCATCGGCTTTCTCTGCCTGCTCGATTCGCGCCCGGGCTGGAACCGAGCCTTCGACCTGGTGATCGGTTTCCTGCTCGTGCTCGCCGTGCTCGGAACCCTCGAAGTCATCTTCCCCGGCTCCGCGTTTCTGCGTCTCTTCCGCTCGGACTCGTCGCTCACCATGTATCCGCGGGTCGCCTCAGTGCTGCCGTGGCCCAACCAGTACGGCGTCCTCATGGGTATCGGAGCCCTCCTCACCCAGCTGCGAAGCCCGGACAACCCGGTCGCCGACAGATTCTCCTGGATCGTGACGATCTTCTTTCTCACCCAGGTCGCCCAGTCAGGCTCCCGGAACGCTTGGCTCGTGGTGCTCTTCGGCCTGCTCTGGGTGGTCGGACGCCGGTTCCTCAGCGCCCGCCGGGGCCTCGTCCTCGGCGTCGTCTTCATTGCCATCGTCTTCGTTCTTCCAGTGTCGTCCCGCCAGACCGGGCTCTGGGACAAACCACCGGTCGAGGCGACCCAGTTCCTGCTCCGCGAAAACGAGGTTGCATCGACCTCGCTCAGCCCGCCGGGCCTGTCCCTGTCGTTGCGTTCCAAGCTCTGGCGTGAGGGATGGGCGGCCCTTCGCGATCATCCGTTGACCGGAATCGGCCTCGACGCCTTTCCGCGGACCGGTGGCCTCCGGGTCATGGGGAAAGAGGGCTTCAATACCCACAACCTCCCGCTCAACATCGCCGTCGAGCTCGGCCTCGTGGGTCTTGTCCTGGCATCGGTATTCGCTATTCAGCTTGCCCGAAATCGAAAGCCGGGCAACCGGCTGGCCGAGGTGGCGGTGGTGATGGTCATCGGCGGGCAGATCATCGACTGCTTCATCTACGACGCGACCTTCATGACCCTGAGCTGCTTCTTCGCCGCAGCGTTGATCACTCCGCCCGAGGAAGCCTCGTGATCCGCGACATCCTCTGGATGGGCCTGCACCACGGGGTCGGCCGGGGCGCCGTCTTTCTCTTCTTCATGGCGCTGCCGCTGCTGCTGCCGATCTCGACGGTGGGCGAGTTCACATTCTGGTACACCGCACTGCTGCTCCTCTGCCAGCCTCCCATCGACTTCGCCCTGTCGATGGTCATCGTCAAAGCGACGGCCCGCGGCGACCTCCCCACCGCGAGGACCGCCCTCGGCTTCGGGCTCAAGGTTTTGCCCGCCGTTGTGGCGGTGCTCTGGATGGTGACGCTGCCGGCTTCGGTTCCCCACCGCCTCGTCGCCTGGCTGCTCCTCGCCCTCGGACTGAATCTCGCTCTCAACCTCGTCTTCGCGGTCTTTCGAGGCCGCGAGGACATGCGGGTCGAGGGGATCGTCGGCAGCGTCCAGAAGCTCTCGATCCTCGCGGTCCTCTTCGGGCTCCTGACACTCGGCCTCGAGGGCAGCGACCTTCCCGCCGTCAGTCTCGTCGGGATGGGGGTCGTCGGGTGGATCCTGCTCCTGGTCATCTTCCCCGGCCGGGTCTCATCCCTGTGCCGCGAGCTCAGGGCTGCCGCGCCCGGTGTCGACAACGGGTGGCGCCTGGTCCGCCAAGGTCTCGCGCTCGGAGCCGTCGGCCTCGTCGGCATGCTCTACCTGCGAACCGACGTGATCATGCTCGGTCTGATCAGCGGCGACGAAGAGGTCGGGCTGTACTTCACCGCCTCTCGCTGCCTGGAAGCCGCGTTCATCCTGCCCCACGTGGTGATGCTCGCCGTCTTCCCGCGCCTCGCCCGTTCAACCGAGCTTCGCCGCGACGTCGGCCGAGCTGCACGGTGGCTCCTCGCCCTCTCGGGGATGGCGTTCACCGCCCTCGCGGCGACGGCATTCTGGCTCTTGCCGGCCCTCTATCCCGAGCTCGCGCGGATGAGCCTCCTCCTGCTCGTCATGGCGCCCGCCGTGGTCCCCGTCTTTCTCGGCTTTCTCTTCACCCAGTCCCTGGTTGCCGCCGACGCCGAACGCCGGTATCTCATCCTGGCGGTGGCGGGCCTCGTGCTCAACGTTGCGCTCAACCTCGTGCTCATCCCCCTCCTCGCGGGCGTCGGCGCTGCGGCGGCCACCGTCGTCACGGAAACGATCATCACCGTCGGAGCGATGATCAGCCTGGGCCGTTGCACCCGTCCAACCGCCGGCTGATGTACCCCGCCAGCACCTCATGTCCGCAATCACTGAGGTGGGCGTCGTTGTTCTGGTACACCGGCGGACCATGCCCCTCGGCCTGCCGGAGCTCGGCGAGCGGATCGAGGACGCGGACGGCATCGTACCGCGCGGCAACTTCGCGGATTCTCTCGAGCATCGGGTAGGTTCGGGCCTCGAGGAGGTCGTGCCGGGGAAAACCAGCACCCAGCTCGTGGAAGCGCTTTCGATACCGCTCACCCACCTGGGTGCAGTGCGGAACCACCACGACCACCAGGGGCGTGTCCCGAGCCTCGCACACACCGATCAACCGTTCGAGCGCCGTCCGGTATCGGGACCAGGCATTATCCATTCCATCGACGGCGATCTGCCGGTGGATGATGCTCGGATCCGCAGCGAGCAGCATCTTCTCCCGCTGCCGGTACTCATCCACCGAGAACGGGCGTGCCCGTTCCTCCAGCACGCGCTCGCGCGGATCACCACCGTGGCCCTGCCGCCATCCGGCCTTCGCCCGGTTCCACATCTGACCCGCCCGGTAGTTGAGGAAGCCGAGCCCGGTGGCCCCGCTATCGAGCAACAGCCAGTAGAGGTTGCGCGCCGGCCCGACCCGCCGCCATGAAACCGGGTGAGCGAGGTCGAGAAGATCGTTGCCGGCATAGGCCTGGTAGATCACCAACCGAGGCTCGAACCGTTCAATCCGGCGGTCGGCGATGCGTGCCGCATGGAGAATGGTCGTCCCGGTCACCGCGCTGTTGACCACCCGTCGAGGTGCGCCCGGCTCCGACGTCGAGAGACGACTGGCGAAGCTGTCTCGAGCCGCGGCGAACGAGTCGCCCAGCACCAGCACCGGCGGTGGTGTCGAGGCCGAAAGGACCCGGGGGTGGTTGAGCGCGCTCAGCTCCCGGGCGTAGAAGTCCACGACCTGCCGTCGAAACAAGAGCTCGAAGACGGCACCGAAACCTACCAGGAGCGCCAGATTCAGCGCCGCGAGGGTCAGCACCGGATGCCTGCGGAACCACCTCCGCCGGACCGGCAATCTCGATTCGCCGACCCGGCTCATGGACACGATTCCGATACAAAGGCTAGAATAAGTCTCATTCCGTTTCCCGTGCGCCCGAGCGCGGCCACGACGCAAGGAGTACTATCTGGCCATGAAACCTGCTCCCGGCAGCGCCCTGGCTTTCCCGCCCGAAACCTCCCTCCAGCCATTGGAGGTGGAGGTTCTGCGCACTCTGCTGTACTACCACATCTTCAGCTTTCCACTCAATTGCGAGGAAATCAAACGGCAGATCGAACGCACGGTCACGAACACCGAGGAGATGGTCGGCGTGCTCGCAGGGCTCGAGAAACGAGGCCTGATCGGGCGCGACGGCGATCTCTACCACCTCGACGAGCCCGAGTCGGCGGCGCTCCGGAGGGAGAGCGAGGCCAGGGCCCACGCGGTCATGCCTCGGGCCAGGAGTCGGTCGGCCTTCATTGCCCGCCTACCCTACGTACGGGCGGTGGCCATCAGCGGCACCATGTCGAAAGGGGTCATGAAAGCGGAGGATGACCTCGACTTCATGGTGTTCACCGAACCCGGCCGAGTCTGGATCTGCCGGGCGTTGATGATGGCCTTCAAGAAGATCTTTCTGTTCAACTCGCACCGGAGCTTCTGCGTCAATTACCTGCTCGCGGTGGACAGTCTCGAGATCCCCGAGAGGGACCTCTTCACCGCCTCAGAGATCGCCTGGCTGCTTCCCACCGTCAACGGCGACCTCTACGATGAGTTCATCGCCACGAACCAGTGGATCCTCGACGTCTTCCCGAACTGGCGACATCGGTCCGTCGACAGCGTGAGCGAGCTGCCTCGATCGGGGCTCAGACGCATGGCAGAGATGGTCATCGACCGAGTCGGAGGCGACCGCCTCGACCGCTGGTGCCGGCGGTTCATCGCGCGCCGGAACCGTCGACGATACCGCCATTTGGATGACGAGGTCTTCGAGATTGCCCTCCGCACCGAGGCGAACGCCTCGAAGCACCACCCGAGGGCGTTCCGTCATCACACCCTCAGTCGATACCAACAGGCAGTGCGGAAGTTCGAAGCCCGGTATGGTGTGGTGCTCGGATGAAGCTGCACGTTACCCACTCGTATTTTCTCCGCCTCGACCCCAAGCAATGGAAGACCGCCAAGCCCTATCCGCCGCTCGGGACCCTCTACGCCTTGGCCTCCCTGCGCCAACGCGGCCACGACGTCACCTTCACCGACACGATGTTCGCCGAAGGCCCCGAGGTGGTGGCCGTCGCCCTCGACCAGGAAAAACCCGACGCGCTGGTGATCTACGACGACTCGTTCAACTGGCTGACCAAGATGTGCCTGTCGACCATGCAGGAGGCCGCCTTCGCCATGATCGACATGGCTCGGGAGCGCGGTCTTCGAGTCGTGATCTGCAGCTCCGACGCCTCGGACCATCGGGAGCGGTACCTGGCACGGGGGGCAGACGCGGTGATCCTCGGCGAAGGCGAGGTGACCCTGAGCGAGCTGGCGGACGCCTGGCAGCACGAGGCCCCAGAGTGGTCCGCACTTCCAGGCCTTGCAACCATGGCCGGAGGAACGCTCGAGCTCAGTGAGCCCAGGCCCAAGATCCGCGATCTCGATGAGCTTCCACGACCGGCGTGGGACCTCATCGACCTCGCTCCCTACGAGAAAATGTGGCGGCAGACCCACGGCCGCTGGTCGCTCAACCTCGTCTCCTCCCGGGGGTGCCCCTACGCCTGCTCCTGGTGCGCAAAACCGATCTGGGGAAACCAGTACGCCGTTCACTCACCCGAGCGGATGATCTCTGATCTCCACCACCTGAAGACCCGCTACGCCGTCGATCACATCTGGTTCTGCGACGACATCTTCGGCCTCAAGCCCGAGTGGGCTGGCCGCTTCGCCGACGGCATCGCCGCGGCGGGCATCGACATCCGATTCATGATTCAAACGAGGGCGGACTCGCTGCTGCGCGGCGACGTCGCGGCCGACCTCGCGCGCGCCGGTCTCGAAACGGCGTGGCTCGGCGCGGAGTCGGGATCCCAGAAGATCGTCGACGCCATGAACAAAGGTGTGACGGTGGGCCAGATCTACGACGCCGTCCGTCTGCTCCAAGCGCTCGACGTCAGGGTGGCCCTCTTTCTCCAGTTCGGATACCTGGGAGAGACCCGTGAGGATATCGACCTGACCATCCGCATGGTCACCGATCTCCTTCCCGACGAGATCGGTGTATCGGTGTCCTATCCACTTCCGGGAACACCGTTCTACGACCAGGTCGCCTCGCAGCTGGAGGGCAAGACCAACTGGACCGACTCGGACGACCTCGCCCTGATGTACCGGGGCACCTACCAGCCAGCCTACTACCGCCGGCTGCACCGCTACGTTCACAAGGTCTTCCAGACCCACCGCGGCTGGCGGGCCGTCAAGGACCTCGTCCGCGCCCCCTGGCGATTCAACCGCGGGAAAGCGAGATCGGCGTTGGCTGTCCTCTACTACCTCCCGGCCGCAATCCTCGACCGCGCCCGGCTGCGGCTCCTCGAACGGGCATGAACGACGACACGACTGCAAGGGTGGACGACGGCACACATCCGGCGCCGCAGCGTGTTGTGACATCCGGGTCTCATCGGACCGTGCACGTCGTGCTCGCGACTCCTGGGTTTCCCGACGACAACGGGGACAGCACCTGTATTCCACCTCTTCAGCAGACGTTGCAGGCGCTGACGATCCGCCACCCTGAGCTGCGGATCACGGTCATGGCGATCAACTACCCTTACCGTCGGACGCCGTACCAGTGGCACGGCATCCGGATCGTCCCCCTCGACGGCCGCAACCGACCGTGGCCGCTGCGCCTCGCCGCCATCCGGCGAGGCCTCGCCGAGTCGCGTCGGATCCACGAAGAGCACGGCGTGGACCTCATCCACGGCCTGTGGCTCGGCGATGCCGCTCTCCTCGGTTTGATGGCGGCTCGACGGCTGGGCATCCCGATGGCCGCCACCGCCCTCGGTCAGGATGTCAAACCGTCGAACCGCTACCTCAAGCTGCTGCCGTTGAGATCCATGAACCTCAGTGCGGTCTCGGAGCGGGCGGCCTCCGACCTCGAGGCGAGCACCGGTATTGAAGTGAACAGCATCCTCCCCTGGGGGCTCGACACGGCAACGGGCGAGCTGCCGTCGTGGAGCGATCGCGAGCTCGACCTCCTCGGCGTCGGGAGCCTCACGGCCAACAAGAACTTCGTCTCCTTCGTCCGCATCGTGGACCGGCTCCGCAGCGAGGGCCGATCCGTCCGGGCGGCGATCATCGGGGACGGCCCCGAGCGGCCCGCTCTGCGGTGCGAAATCGAGCGACGTGGGCTGTCCGACGTTGTCGAACTTCGAGGCATGCTGCCACGGACACGGGTGCTCGAGGCCATGCGCGGGGCGCGGGTCCTCCTCCACCCCTCCCGTTTCGAGAGCTTCGGCTACGTCTTCCTCGAGGCGCTGGCGCACGGGATGGCGGTGGTGTCGCGACCGACGGGCATTGCCGAGGAGACAGCGTCCTGGCAGCCGTGCTCCGACGATGCCGAGATGACCGCCGCCTGCGGCTCGTTCCTCGATCGGGAGCTGCTCGAGCGCACTGCACCGCCGTTTCCGCTCGGCGCTTCCGTCAGAGCCTGGGCCGCGCTCTACGGGTTGGAGCACGATCGGTGACCGGGCCTGATACCGACCGCAGCCGACTGGAAGCCACGGACCTCCGCACGCAGCTGCTCTTCTGGTCACTCTCGCTCTTCGTGGTCGGTTACTACTGGCTGCCATCGTCCCGAGACCTCGGCAGCACCCCCCACGATTTTCTCTTCTACATCGGCTTTCTTCCGCTGTTCCTGCTCGTCCGGCCCACTGCGGTGTGGGAGACCGTCCGCACCAGCCGCCTGATGGCGGTCGCCCTGCTCTTCGTGGCGTATCTCGGTCTCACGACCCTGTGGTCCCGTCCTCCCACCGAGCTCTCAACCGCCGAAGCCCTCCTCCACACGATTGCCACGGCGGCGTTCCTCTGCGGCTCGTTTCTCATCGTGGATCACGAACGGTGGCGGCGCCTGAGCCTGATCATCGTCATCGCCGCGGTCTCCATCGGCGGGCTCGCCCTCGTCGCCTTCGCTCTCGGACACCGCTACCCACCCGGAAGACTCCACAGCCCGATCCACTTCGAGCATCCCAATCTCTTTGCCCAGTACCTGGGAGTCGCCCTGCTGCTCTCACTGGTCCATTTTCTGCGAGTCCGGCGCCACGATGCCACCGCCGCCAAGCTCGCGCTGGCAGGAATGGCCGTGCTGGCCACGGCGGTGGGCTTGACCGGGAGCCGGACGACAGCGGTGGCGCTGGCGGTGGCTGCGGTCACCATCCTGCTTGCCGCTCGCGACCGAAGGGCTGTCGCCATTACAGCGCTGCTGCTAACCATCGTTCTCGCCACCGGAACCCTGTTCCCCTCGATCGGACCGCGCGCCTTCTTCGAGCGGGGCGATGCCGGCCGCGACGAGATCTACACCGAGCTCTGGCAACGCTCGGAAGGACACCGGTTCTTCGGAATGGGCCTGGCCTCGGAGGACGACGTCACGTTTCCACCCGGGTCCTCTGATTTTCCGGACGGATTCCGAATGCCGCACGCCCACAGCGCCATCTTCGGAACCTTCTACTGGGGCGGGCTCGTCGGGCTAACGCTGCTGCTCGGCGTCATCACCGCCGCATTCCGCCGCGCCTTCGGCGTGTGGCGTACTTCCGGTGACGCCACCGGTCTGGCGCTGCTCGTCTTCGGAACGATCTGCCTGCTTCCCGACGGTCACCGACTCGTCTCCCAACCGCACCTCTCGTCCTGGCTTCTCCTGTGGCTTCCCATCGCTCGCATTGCGGCATCGCCCGTCCACAGCGAACCAACTCCGGAAAGCAAAGCAGGCGGGGAAGAGCTCACATCAGCGGCCGAGATCACCATCGGCCGCGCGCTCTTCGCGGCGATCGTGATCCTCATCTGCGCTCAACGGTTCTTCCACTTCGACCCCGAGATCGACACCCCACACATGTGGCGCCAGTGCGACACCGCCCACTACATTCGAGCGTTTGCCGAGGAGGGCATCGACCTCCTCCACCCGAAGGTCTGTTGGATGGGCGACCACGAGGTCGTGATCCTCGAGTTCCCATTGCCGGAGGCCGTGGCGGCCGTCGCGTATCGCGTCGTCGACCCTACCCACCGGACAGCACGCGCGGTCTTCTTCGCCTTCTTCCTCGGCTCCGCGTTCTTTTTCTACCGATTGCTCGACGAGATTTTCGACCCCGGGATCGCCAAGATCGCCACGATCATCTACCTGGCGATGCCCCTGTCCCTTTACTACTCGCGCGCCGTCCATATCGACTTCAGCGCTCTCTTCTTCGTCCACGGCATGGCGTTGTTCTTCGTGCAGGGCCTCCGTCGTGAGTCGCTGGCGAAGATGTGGGCCGGCTCGGCCTTCGCGACGGCCGCAATGTTGATCAAGGCGCCGTATGTCCTGCCCCTGGCGCCACCGTTGATCTGGCTTGCCGCACGAGAGCGCCGATGGAGCTTCGTCGTCCGGAGCCTCCCGACGCTCCTGGCGCCGGCTGTCGCATTCGTCGTCTGGCAAGCCCATGTCCACCGGGTCAACTCCGCGGCTCCGGACTGGTCCTTCATCCCCTCCTACCGAAAGATGACCGCCAGCTGGGGTTGGTACTTCGGCAGCCTCCAACAGCGCATGCAGCTCGACAACTGGCTGATCATCGCGGGACGCATCTGGTCAGAGGTCGTCGGCGCGGTCGGAGTGC
>Ga0180436_10006290_pt1 | contig 10331 bp, 10 predicted proteins | sample SS_ome_2_FD_132434 | JGI IMG/M metagenome (GOLD analysis project Ga0180436, IMG submission 132434) | Hypersaline lake sediment archaeal communities from the Salton Sea, California, USA - SS_3_S_2 metaG | ecosystem: Environmental > Aquatic > Non-marine Saline and Alkaline > Hypersaline >...
ACGGCGCCTGGGCCATCTCTGGCTTGCGCGATGAAGTGCGAGGGGAAGCGGTCAGGGCATGATTGAAACGGCGACAGGCGCGGACCTGATCCCTTCAGGTCCGGCCTCTCCGGATCAGCCGTGGCGACGATTTCCGAAAATACTTGTCGCCATTTCGCCCGAGGCTGTCAGACTAAGGGAGGTCCCGCTTGGCAAGATCAAGACGTGGAGAATTGCCAGGTGAGTTTGCATTGATTCGGTGGTGATCTGAAACCCGATTCCCGGGAACAGTCTCAGAAGACGGCGTAAGGCGCGGACCACCGAACCAAATGAAAATGTATGTTGGAAACCTCTCGTATGACACGACGGAGCAGGATTTGAGAACCCTCTTTTCGGAGCACGGCGAAGTCACCGACGTTCACATGCCGACGGACCGCGAAACCGGGCAACCTCGCGGTTTTGCCTTCGTCACGATGGACTCCAAGGCGTCCATGGTGAAGGCGATCAAGGCCCTCGACGGCGAGGAATGCGCCGGCCGCAATCTCAAGGTGAACGAGGCCCGGGCCCGCGAAGACCGCGGGAAGTCGTTCGGCCATCGGCGCTGAAGCATGAAGGGATCCCGGCAGTCCGCACATGGCCTTCTCGGGTTTGCGGCGTTGTCCTTGTCCGCGTGCGTCGGTTCGCCCGACGGAGGAGAATCGGATGCCGGGTCTTTCAACGTGGAACAGGTGAAGAAGGAATTGCTCCCGCTGACATTCGAGCGGGGGCGCTCGCATCCGGCTGCCGCGATCAGGTATTTCAAATACTACGGCCTCGATATTGCCGGGGCCGAACACGGCTTCGGAACGTTCTCATCCGGCGGCTACGTGCTGGCCGCCCACGTATTCACCCCTCCCGAGAGCAAGGGCACGGTGGTGGTGCTGCACGGCTACTACGATCACGCCGGCATTTTGAGGCATTTGATCCGGAGTCTGGTCGAAGCGGGATACACGGTGGCCACGTACGATCACCCCGGACATGGCCTGTCGACCGGGGAAAGAGCCTCCATCGAGGACTTCTCGGAATATGTTTCCGTCCTTGAGGACTTTTTGAAGCTCTGCCGGACCAGACTGAGGGGACCGTTCCATCTGGTGGCACACAGCATGGGCTGCGGCGTGGCCACGGACCATCTGCTCAATGCCGGGCGGACCAGCGTGGAGAAGATCGTGTTCCTGGCGCCGCTGATCCGTTCCGCGGCGTGGGACCTTGCGGGATGGGGTCGGGCGCTCGTCGGGGACCGGGTGGACTCCGTGCCTCGGAAGTTCCGGAAGAACTGTTCGGACAAGGCCTTCCTGAAGTTCGTGAAAGACGATCCCCTCCAGACGGACCGCGTGCCCATGAAATGGGTCAAGGCGCTCCGCGCGTGGAACGACCGGGTCGTGAAGTACGAGCCGTCCGGCATGTCGCTGAGAATCATTCAGGGCGCCAGCGACACGACGGTTGACGACGAATACAATCTCGCGTTGCTCAGGAAGAAATTCAACAACCCGGAGGTGGTGATGATCAAGAAGGGCGGGCATCAACTGATGAACGAGCCGCCGCCCATCCGCTCCGACGTTCTCGAACACGTTACCGCATACCTCGGCTCGAAACCCGACGAGGAGGCCGGCCGCTGAGGACCCACGCCCACCCGGGGAAACCGTTTCCGCTGTCTGTTCCATGCCCCCGGCATGAGCGCCTCGAGGGAGGATTTGCGCAACCTCGACGGCTCCGAGCCGGGCGAACCTGCTCATCGAGGAGAACTTTGGCGACGCTACCGGCCTGCTCGACGAGAGGGACAATCCGATCAGAAGAAACATCCGCTTTGACTTGCCATGTCCCAGCTTCCCAGCTGCCTGTTTCCCATGAAGGCGACATTCGATCTTCCCGAGCGGCTTTATCGCGAGGTGAAGGCGCGAACCGCACAGGAAGGGCTTACCGTCCGGGAGGTGGTGGTGAGCCTCTTCGAGCAGTGGCTTGACGAGGGCAAAGCCCCCGGGGCTTCAATACCACGGGTGGATTGGCGGAAGCGTCGGGCGCCGCTGGCCCAATTGACCAAAGGGACCCGGGCCAGCCATTCGATGGAGGCGGTCCGCCAGAGCATCGTTGAGAATTGGGATGAGCCGTGCTGACATTCAGGCCGGGCTGGACACCTCGGTAGTGCTGCGCTTGCTGGTGGGTCAACCGGAGGATCAGTATGTGGCTGCCATCGCGTTCATGGCCGGGATCGAAGATGCCGGTGCGCGGGTCATGGTATCGAATCTGGTTGTCGCCGAGGCATGCTTCGCCTGCCAGCATCACTACGGGTTGCCGGAACAGGAGGTGATCGGCGGGCTCCGGGCGCTGCTCCCGGCGCCGACCTTTCTGGTCCATCCCGACGCGCTCGCCCTGCTGGCGCAGGAGGGTATCGCATCCGCCATGCCGGGATTTCTCGACCGCCTGATCCACGCCGCGTTAGATTCAACTTCATGGCTTTGTTTGTTTCGGGGTTGATGTTGGTATTCATTTCGCAAAGCCAGAGTGTGGCGCCCTGCCAGACTGCCGGTTCGGCCCTTACTCGCCGCGTCGATTGCCCCCATCGTCCGCGCCTTGAACGCCGGCCTCAGGGTCGACTCCGTGGTGGTGATCGTCTGGCGGGGCGACATCTTCCGAGCCCCGGCTGGAGCCTTCCTGTGGACCCAGCGCGTCAGTCGTGAATCGCTCAAAGTCACGCTTCAACGCTGCGGCGGCGATGCGCAGCGTGGCTTCGTCCATCGTTTCCACATGCGTCGCTTGCGCCCTGCCCTTCCTCATTTCCCACAACACCAGCAGCGGTTGCGACTCCACCGGACTCGCCAGCGGCTTGGTGATACGCAGGTGACTGCCAACATCGGCATCTTCGGGAAGCTTGCCGCGAAGGTTCGCATTCAGCAAGACGATGTGTGTTTCCTTGTCGATTCGCCGGCCAAGTTCCTCAATCATGTTGCCCGCGCGATCGAAGGCGGTGCTGGCGGCCATGCCGTCCATCACATCAACCGTCGCGATGTTCCTCGCGGCGCGGACGGCCTTGAATAGCGGATGGCTGGAAGGATCGGTTTTCGCCTGGTGCAGTCGCACCGCTTCATCGTGGGTGCGCTGCTCAATCGCGATACTCGCCACTTGCAACACGTCCTTGCTGGCGTGCCCGAGATAGGTCTGACTCTCGCCAAAAGTTTGAGCAAGGATGTATGGCGTTTTGTCGAGGTCCGCATTCGGCGCGCCGCCTATCGAGTATTCTTCATACGTTTGGGCGAACTGCTTGTTCACGTACAACGTCCTTGGTTCGTATAGAAAACATTCAAATACCGGCGGTCGATTCTCCGCGCCGGGAAGCTCCGGGACCGGGGCCTCGCGTTTCCCGACTTTGCCGGTCACGATCAACTGCGCGCCGTAGAACGTGGCATACAAATCATGCTTCTTCGCAGCGGCTATCTGCTCAGCGGCGTATTTGCTCTTGAACACGGGGGGCGCCGGCGTCGAAACGCCCGGTTCCTGCGCCACAGCAGCAGGCCGAAAAACACCCGCCACGATCATTCCCACAATCGCCGGCGCCACCGCACCGCCACCGGCAACACTCGCCACGAATCGGCGGCGGGACCGGGGTGAGCGATCGGGTTGAACCTGTGCCGTATTGTCCTGATCATCGCAGCGTTTTTGCTGTCCGGCCATGGCTGTGTTCTCCACGTTGGGTGTTCGAATACTGCTGGGAATTTCCTTTTTCGGGGCTGGTTTCATGGCGCCTGTTCTAATTGAGCTGTGGATCTGCATCGTGGTGAGGACACTTGGGAACGATAGGCTCTTAGAAATTTCTCTGAAACCGCGCGCGGTTGCTGCAAGGAATTTCCTTTTTGGGGCCGGGGTCATGGGGGCTCAGGGGCCGGGGTTGGAAGGGGTGCAGAGGGGAGATCAAATCCCGGCAAGCTCCGTGTTCGGCCCCGCACCTCCGCGCTCGTGCCTCACCCGCTGCTCCACCAGGTGTGGAGGCGGGATCTGCTCCGCTCCTCCTGGCCACCGACCTCGCGGACTACCTCGTTCGCAGGGGGGCGCCCTTCCGCGAGGCCCACGAACTCGTCGGGAGGGCGGTGGCCCACGCCACCGAGACCGGGACCCCCCTCGACCGACTCGACCTGGCCACCGTCTCGCCCGAGTTCGGCCCCGACGCCCGCGAGGTCTTCGACCCCGAACACGCCCTCGCAGCCCGCACCAGCCCCGGCGCCCCCTCGATCGAGAACATCCGGGCCGAGATCGAACGCTGGAAGCCGGAGCTGGAGTCTTCGAGCTTCTAGCAGATTCCCCTCGCAGCGACGGCTCCAAGGGGGTTGAATCGGAGCGGGGTCGGAGTGCCCCTGCCATCATGACGTCCCGATTCCGCTTCCCGTCACCGGTGGTGGTTGCCGGGGTGATCGTTCAGGTCCTGCCGTTGATCGCCGCGCCCCCCGCCGAAGAGCGGGTCGCCGAACTGCCCGCGCCCCTGCAGGACTGGACCGGCTGGGCGGCTTGGGACGACCGCACCCGCGACTGCCCCACCCCGTACAACGACCCGAAGAAGCGGCTGTGTCAGTGGCCGTCGCGGCTGATGCTGGATGTCGACCCGGAGGGCGGTCGCTTCGGCCTTGCGGTTGCCGTGTTTGCCGAAACGTGGCTCCGGCTCCCCGGGGGTGCCGACGCCTGGCCGTTCGACGTCACCTCGGACGGGATGCCGGTGCCGGTGGTCGAGCACGAGGGATCGCCGGCGGTGAAGCTGGCGCCCGGCAGGCACGAGTTGCAGGGGACCTTCCGGTGGCGCGAGATCCCGCAGCGGATCGCCCTTCCCAGCGACATCGGGATCCTCTCCCTCACCCTCGCCGGGAACCCGGTCGAGTCCCCGGCGTGGGACGCGCAGGGGTTCCTCTGGCTCAAGCGCGACGCCGCGGCCGAGCAGGCCGCCAAGGACTTCCTCGCGGTGCACATCTACTCCGCACTCGAAGACGGAATTCCCCTGTGGCTGCACAGCGAGGTCGAGCTGATCGTCTCCGGCAAGAGCCGGGAGGAAACGATCGGCGTGGTGCTGCCCGCCGGCTGGAAGCTGGCGGCGGTCAAGAGCCCCGTGCCGGTCGCGCTCGACCAAGCCGGAACAATGAAGGCCCAGGTCCGGGCCGGCAAGTGGATCGTCCACCTCGACGCCTACCGGCTCGACAACCCGGCCGAAATCTCCTTCGCGCCCGGCGTGGCGCCCGCAGTGACCGGCCAGTTGATCGCCCTCAAGGCGGACCCCGCTTTTCGCTCGGTGGAGATTTCCGGCATCCCGCAGATCGACGTCTCGCAGACCCCGTTCCCCGACAAATGGCGGCAACTGCCCGTCTACAAGTGGGACACCGGGAGACCGTTCCGGCTCGACGAGCGGATGCGCGGCATGGGCCTCCAGGCACCGGCAGGCCTCCACATCACCCGCGAACTGTGGCTCGACGAGAACGGGCGCGCGATGAGTTTCCGCGATCACCTCGCCGGCAAGATGCAGCGCATCTGGCGGCTCGACGCAGCGGAGGGACAGGATCTCGGGTCGGTGCGCGCCAACGCCGAGGGACAGTTGATCACCCGCAACCCGCAGACCGGCGCCGCCGGGATCGAGATCCGGACCCGGACGATCGACCTTGAAGCGACCGGGCGGATGACCCGCCACGGCGGGTTCCCGGCAACCGGCTGGCGGGCAGACGCCGACCCCCTCGACATCACCCTCAACCTTCCACCGGGCTGGCGCCTGTTCGCATTGTTCGGCGCCGACCGGGTGAGGGGGGACTGGCTCACCGCATGGACCCTGCTCGACCTGTTTCTGCTGCTGATCTTCACCCTGGCGGTCCAGCGCCTTTGGGGGTGGAAGGCGGCGGTGCTGGCGTTCTGCGCCTTCGGGCTGGCATACCATGAGCCGGGCGCGCCGCGTTACGCGTGGCTGGCGTTGCTGATCCCGCTGGCGCTGCTGAGGGTGGTGCCGCCCGGCTGGGGCCGGCGGCTCATGCTCACATGGAAGTGGGTCAGCGTGCTGGTGCTGGTGCTCTGGCTGGTTCCGTTCCTGGCCCGCCAGATCCAGCAGGGCCTCTATCCGCAATTGGAAACCAGCCGCGGGATCCGCGGTGCCGGCCTGTTCCGCATCCTTGCCGCCGACTCCGGCGCGGCGATGGCCGAATCCCGGAGCCGCGAGATCGATCACTACCTCCAACAGCCGGAAGCGGCGGCCAGCGACGCGTGGGAGGACACCACCCTCGCCAAGAGCGCCAACCTGCGCTACGACGCCAAGGCCGCCATCCAGGTCGGCGAAGGCGTCCCGGACTGGAGCTGGCGGACCGTCAGCTTCCGTTGGAACGGCCCCGTCAAGGCCGGCCAGCACGTCAGACCGGTGCTCATTCCGCCGCCCGTCGAGCGGGTGCTCACGTTTCTGCGGGTCGTTCTGCTGATGGCCCTCGCCGGCGTTCTCCTCAACGCCCGCCGGCTCGGCGGCCTGTTCCGCCGCGGCTCCGGCGCCGCGACCGCGGTGCTGGCGGGCTTCGCGTGGCTCACCACCGCCGCCCCCGCCCCGGCGCAGCTCCCCGACAAGGAGATGATCGAGAAGCTGCGGCAACGCCTCAACGAGGTCTCCGACGCCTACCCCACCGCGGCTGACATCCCCTCGGTGGCGATCGCCCTGCGCGGCCACCGGCTGACCGTCGACCTGGAAGTCCACGCCGCCATCGAGACTGCGGTTCCCCTGCCCGGGCGGTTGCCTGCATGGTCGCCGATCGAGGTCACCGTGAACGGAGAGGCCGCACCGGCGCTGCGTCGCGACGACGGGTTCCTGTGGCTGGTGCTGCCCGCCGGCGTCCACCGCGTGCAGGTCGAGGGGCTCCTCGCTGGGCTCACCGAGTGGGAATGCTCGTTCCGCCTGCAGCCGCGCCAGGCGACCATCGACGCCCCCGGCTGGTCGGTCAGCGGGTTGCGACCGGACGGGCACCCGGAAGGGCAGATCTTCTTCGCCCTCCAGCGCAAGGCGGTCGCCGGCGAGGCGAGCTACGACCGCCCCGACGTCCAGGTGGCGGCGGCGGTCGAGCGCCACCTCGAACTCGGGCTGGTCTGGCAGGTCCGCACCACCGTCCGCCGGCTCTCGCCCCCGGGCAAGGCCCTCGATCTGCGGGTGCCCCTGTTGCCGGGCGAGAACGTCATCAGCTCGAACATGGTGGTCACCAACGGGTTTCTCGAAGCACGGCTCGGCGCGCAAGAGACCGAGTTCGGCTGGCAGAGCGAACTCTCACCAGTCGATGAACTGGTGCTCGCCAGCCGGCCCGATGACAGCTGGGCCGAGCGCTGGCAACTGGTCGTTTCGCCGGTTTGGAACGTCACCTTCTCCGGCGCGGCCCCGGTGTTCGAACCGGGCAACCCCGACCTGGTTCCGGTGTGGCAGGTCTGGCCCGGCGAGTCCGTCACCCTTGCGATCAGCCGCCCCCAAGCGGTGGCCGGCGCCACCGTCATGGTCGGGTCCGGCCGCCACGAGGTCAGCCTGGGCAAGCGGCAGCGGACCTCCACCCTCACCCTCTCGCTGCGCTCCAGCCTGGGAGGGGACTTCCCGGTCGTCTTGCCGGACCGGGCCGAGACCACCTCGCTCACCGTCGATGGCCGCCCCATCCCGGTGCGCAAGGACGCCGGGAGGATCATCGTTCCCCTCCACCCCGGTGAACAGTCGGTGACCCTCGACTGGAAGTCCGACCAGCCGCTCAACCCCCATACCCGGATCGGCGCGGTCAGCCTGCCGGTCGAATGCGCGAACATCACCACCACCCTCGAGGTGTCCGACAACCGCTGGGTCCTCTGGACCACCGGCCCCCGCCGCGGACCGGCCGTGCGCTTCTGGACCATCCTCGTCTGCTCGCTCCTGGCCGCTTGGGTTCTCGGCCGCATCAGGAAATCGCCTCTGCACACCGCCGAGTGGATCCTGCTCGCCATCGGCCTGACCCAGGTCCCGCTGCCCTGCGCCCTCGTGGTCGTCGGCTGGTTGTTCTTCCTCCGCTGGCGCGGACGCGAATCGTTCCTCCGCCTCCCGGCGTGGGCGTACAACCTGCTGCAGGTGGCCCTCATCCTCGCGAGTTTTGTCGCCCTCGGCGTCTTCGTCGGCGTCGTCGCCGCCGGGCTGTTGGGCCGCCCGGAGATGTTCATCAGCGGCAACGGCTCCACCCGGTGGGTCTTGCAGTGGTACCAGGCCCGCTGCGGCGAGCACCTCCCGCGTCCCGGCTGCCTGTCGGTGTCCATCTGGTGGTACCGCTTCCTCATGCTCCTGTGGGCGCTGTGGCTCGCCGCCTCGCTGCTGCGCTGGCTCCGCTGGGCATGGCAGCAATTCGCCGCCGGCGGTTGCTTCCGCAGGTTCCCCCGCCGCACCACCCCCACCCCTCCCCCACCCCCGCCCATGGGGCCAATTGCAGGGCAGCCGCCCCGATGAGAGGTTTGGTATCGGGATGAAGGCCGACTCCTACCCGTCGTACCTCACCCTCGCCGAATCGGGCGAACTCGAGCCGCGGGCCCGACAGGCGGTGGCCTCCCTCGCAGACTGCCGCGCCTGCCCGCGCCATTGCGGCGTGAACCGCCTCGAAAACCGGCGGGGCCTCTGCCGGATCGGCAGGCATGCGGTCGTCTCCAGCTACTTCCCACACCAAGGCGAGGAAAACTGTCTGCGGGGTTGGCGTGGTTCGGGGACCATCTTCTTCTCCGGATGCAACCTCGGCTGTGTGTTCTGCCAGAATTGGGAGATCAGCCAAAAGTGCGAGGGCCGTCCGGCCCCGCCCCGGCGCCTCGCAGAGATGATGCTCGAACTGCAGGAAAGCGGGTGTCACAACATCAACTGGGTGACCCCCGAACACGTTGTTCCCCAAGCACTGGAAGCCTTGTCGCTGGCCGCAGCCGGCGGCCTCCGCCTCCCCATCGTCTACAACACCAGCGCCTATGATTCGATCGAAAGCCTGCGCCTGCTCGACGGCGTCGTCGACATCTACATGCCGGATTTCAAAGCCTGGAGCGAGGACCACGCCGCCCGCCTGCTCGGGGCGCGGGACTATCCGGAGGTCGCCCGCCGGGCCATCCGTGAAATGCACCGCCAAGTCGGCGTCCTTGCAACCGACAAACACGGAATCGTGCAACGCGGAGTCCTCGTCCGGCACCTCGTCCTACCGAACGACCTGAGTGGAACCGACCGGATCGCTCACTGGCTCGCCACCGAGCTTTCACCCGATACCTATGTCAACATCATGGACCAGTACCGCCCCGCATGGAAGGCCGCCATGGCCGGCTCCCGGGAGCGTTACGCCGATGTTTCCCGCGGCCTCACGGCAGGGGAATGGAACCGGGCCCTGCAGGCCGCACGGGCCGGCGGCCTCCGCCGCTTCGACCTCCGCTGACTCCGGCGGCAGGTGCCGCCCCGCAACCTCGAGAAGCCTGCCCGGGGAGATGGCTTCTACGGAGCCGGATTCATTCCGATTTCGCAATCCTGGTCATAGAACAGATTGCCGCCCCTGTTGTCGCTGAACTGGGTGTGCCATAGCGTCTCGGGATCGTCGTCGACGGCGTTGGCGGCGTGGCGATTGTTCCCGTTCTCCATGAATGCGACTTGTCATGGATGTGGTGCGGGTGAAATCGAAGGATTCCACGCTACCGTCTCAATGGCCGCGGGGCATCCGGTCCGGCGGCTTTCGTCCGGCAGATCCTTCTTCTTGAGCTTCGCCGACTTGGCGATGCCATCCAGTACGGTGGCGAGTTGCTCCGGACCTCGCAGGCTGAAGTCGATGTTGGTGAACTCGTGCTCCAGTTCGGCCGGCAGCTTCAGCCGGCAGCCGAGCAGGACGATGGCATGGCCGTTGACCTTGGCCACCTTCAGGGTGTCCTTGATCCGGCTCGCCTGCGCAAGGCGGATCAAGGACACGCTGTGGAGGGGGCCGTACATGTCGTGACCGGGCTTGATGCGTCCGTGGGGGTGGGTGCGGGCGTGGCCGGAGGCGGCACTTCAGGGGGACTCTTCGGATCGGCCAAGGGACCAAACCGGCAAGCGGACCGACGGGCGATGTTCAATCCTTCTGGCCGTCCCCTTTTCTTCCTTGAAGGGGGAAGCTGTGTACCGGTGCAGGCAACGAATGCGGGGACTGATGCGGGGTGACGATCTGTTGGGAGGCCAAATGTAAAAAAATTTGGCCTGACCCCTATTCCCGCAGATCCGCTTGGATTTGCATGAGGATTTCCGGCGCCCAGCGGGCCAGTTGGTCCACTTCCGCCAAAAACTCCCGAAAGTCCGTGTCGGGAACCGGCACAAGGTAGTTGCTTGCGCCGGGCGG
>Ga0180436_10006291_pt1 | contig 10329 bp, 7 predicted proteins | sample SS_ome_2_FD_132434 | JGI IMG/M metagenome (GOLD analysis project Ga0180436, IMG submission 132434) | Hypersaline lake sediment archaeal communities from the Salton Sea, California, USA - SS_3_S_2 metaG | ecosystem: Environmental > Aquatic > Non-marine Saline and Alkaline > Hypersaline > Sediment...
ATGGCCTGGCAGACACTGAGGACGGAAGAACTTTACGCAACACTGATTCTGATAGGAATGCTGGGACTTGCTTTCAATGGGATGGTCCAGACGATGACTCGTCGGCTGTTACCATGGCACGTGGTATTTTCAAACCATTAGGAGAGAATGACATGAAGAGAAAAGGATCAAAACGTTTAATTGAGAATTTTATATCAGGACTGGTCGCAGCATTGCTTGTGGTGGTGAGTTTCTCCGTTCACGCCACTGACGTGGCAGCCGCGTCTTCAGATTCCTCACTGGATCCCCTGCGGGTCACTATTTTCCCCTATCTCTCTTTTTCACCGATTTTCATTGCGCAAGAAGAAGGATTTTTCGAAGAGCAGGGACTCGATGTCGAATTCGTGCAATTCCAGACCGCCAACAGCGGCTCGCTCTCGGCTCTGCTTACCGGACAGTCGGACGTCGGAACGATTTTTACCATCGGGCTCTTGAACGCTATCGGTCGGGGAGAAAATGCCAGAGTGGTCGCGAATAAAGGGGTTCTCTCACCTGAAAATTGTCCGGCCGACGGATTTCTGACGCGAGCGGACCTTGTCGAAAAGCTCAAGAACCCATCAGCCGAGTATCTGAAAACGTTGACATTTGGTGTTGATCCCTACTGGCTCGACAGCTACTTCCTGAGTCAGGCCCTGAAAGCGTGGGGGCTCAGCCTCGACGACATCACCACTAAATATGTGCCGAATCCCGCCGCTCGTGCAGAGTCGATAGCCAACGGGAGCCTCGACATCGCGTTTCTCAGCGAACCTTTCATCACCCGGGCGCTGGAAAGTGGTGATGTCGTGTTGTGGAAGTCGGCCGCTTCGATCGTTCCCGATTTCCCGTTGGGCGTCATTACCTACGGCCCGAATCTCCTCGAAAACGACCAGGACGGGGACCTCGGCAAGCGCTTCATGAAAGGCTACCTGAAAGGGATTGCCCGGTTTAACGAAGGGAAGACTCCTGAAAATATAGAGATCCTGGCGAATGCAACTAAACTCGACCCGGAACTGCTGAAACGGATCTGCTGGCCCAGTTTCGATCCGCAGGGCAAGATCAATGCCGCTGCGGTCAGTGAGTACTCGAAATGGGCGGTTGCAAGGAAGCTCGCCGACCGCGCCGTGGACAGCAGGGAATTCTGGGATCCGCGCTTCGTCGACGCGGCCGCGGAATAACCGGTCTGCTGATCGGTACGAGCGGATTCTTTGAGCGTGGAAGCGACAGATTTCGATAGCCTTGCGCCAGATTTCCAGTATTGGGTCGAGCACCAGTCCCATGCCCGGCTACTGGCGGCTATAAAAAAAATTATTCCGCATCGCGGGATGGTGCTGGATGCCGGCTGCGGAAGCGGCTCACTGAGCATCGCCCTGGCGCCGCATGTCGACGGTGTCGTCGGTATCGACCTGTCACCGCGGATGATCTCCATCGCCGCGCAGCAGTCGCTGGATGCCGGTGTCCGTAATGTGAGCTTCGTTATCGGCGACCTTCAGCGGCCCGGTCTCCGCGACTGCTGTTTCGATGCAGTCGTCAGCAGTTTCGTGCTGCACCATACATCGATTCAGACCACCATCCCCGGATTGATCAAGCTCATGAAGCCTGGCGGTTGGTTCGTCATGCTGGAACCGGTATGTCCCGTCAGCGGCGTTCTGCGGCCCTTGTGGTATCGATGGCAGGGGGTTCGCACCTCGGCGGCGGCATTTCGGCAGCATGGCCCGGCTGTTTCCTGGAAAATCGGACGGTTTTACCAGGGCAGGGCCTGGATGAAGCATCAGCTCGAAGATCGGCACTGGAATACCGCTAAATGGCGTGCAGAGATCAAGCATCTGCTGCCAGATGCGCTGATAAGGCCGACCCCGGATCATACATCCGTTATGGTGCTCTGGCAAAAAGCGCAGATGCACGACAAGCCCGGTAAAAATCGACCGCCGGCCGCGTCGGGGAAGCGTATCCCGGTGCCGGATTCATCCGTTCAAGTAAAGCGTGCCTATCCGCTGCGGCCTCCTGACGACTATACGCCCTTTCCGCATTCTGCGCTGGAAGACTCGGTCGTGAGCCGTTTCGAATCTCAGGCGGCTCTGCACCGGGAACGCATGGCACTTCGGAGCGCGGCGTTCAATATGACGTATGGGGAATTGAACGCGGCGGCCAACCGTCTCGCCTGGAGGCTGCTCTCCGAAAGCAGAGATGCCGGGGCACGAACGGCGATTCTCATGGACCAGGATGATCCTGTAGTGCCCGCCATCATGGGTGTCCTGAAATCCGGTAATGCCTACGTTGTTGTGGATCCGAAAGACGCACCCGAACGAAACGACAGGGTTTTATCCTTCGCCGGAGCGGACACGCTGATAACCTCCAAGTCCCGGACGCGGCTGCTGAAATCACTGAACAGTTCGGTCAATATAATCGTCTGGGAGGACCTGGACGACAGCCCCGAGACGAATCCGGAAGTTCCTCTCGGACCGGATACACTTGCAGCGATCTTTTTCACCTCCGGTTCAACCGGTGAGCCAAAAGGCGTCGTACGGGATCATCGTCAATTCCTGCATTCTACATGGCTGAACACCAACACGTACTATCTGTCACCCTCCGACCGGCAGTCTCTTCTGTATTTTCCGGGTTTTACGGCATCGGTCCCCAATATTTACGATTCTCTACTCAACGGCGCTGAACTTAACCCCCTCAATCTCCACAACGTGTCGCCATCTTCACTGCAGGCATGGCTGCGCGAGAACCGGATTACCCACTTCAACCCCCCGGTTGGGCTGTGGCGTGAACTGGTCCGCGCCGCACCGGCGCTAAAGGAGTGGCCGGATCTGCGCCTGGTGACGCTGGTCGGGCAACCGATCTACAGCAGCGATATCCGTGATTTTCAGGCGCTCTTGGGGCCCGGCACGGCCTTGCTCCACCTGCTGGCGATGACTGAAGCGGGAGCCGTGACCCAGGGATATGTCGACCACTCCTCGGTAGCCGGCGACGGCCAGGTGCCTGTTGGCTACCCCCTGCCTGACAAGGAGATCAGCATTATCGACACCGACGGCAGCATCATTACCGACGGGAGCATCGGCCGAGTCACCATCACCAGCAGATACCTCAGCCTGGGCTACTGGCAGGATCAGGCACGGACCGAGACGGCGTTTGTTGAAACAGCCGACGATTCGGGAAATCGAACCTTTATTACGAGTGACCGGGGGCGATTACGTGCGGATGGATGTCTTGAGTATTTCGGCCGCGAAGACTCGGTTGTCAAGATACGCGGCTATCGTGTGGATACGGCGTCAATCGAGAGGATGCTCCACTGCCACCCCCAGGTCGAGCAGGCGGTGGTGGTGCCGCAGAAACGCCTCTACGGTGACATCATTCTTGTTGCGTACCTGATGGGTCAGCGGGACAACCGGCCCTCATCCGACTCCCTGCGTTCCCATCTCGCCCGCTCGCTGCCCCGCTACATGACCCCTGAGATTTTTACGTGGATCGACGAATTCCCGCTGACCGCTAGCGGCAAAATCGACCGCCAGACGATGCTGCTTCGACGCACTCCGCGTCCGGCCATGAGTGAGCCGTTCGTGAAACCGCACACGGAACTTGAACGGCAGGTAGCAGCAATTTGGGCGGAATTGCTTGAGCTGGAAAAAGTCGGCGTGAACGACGACTTCGTCGATCTAGGCGGAGACTCCCTGCTGGCTATGAGAATGCTCCAGCAGCTCGAGCAGCTCCTGGGAATCGTCGCCTCCGAGAACTTGACCAGGGCTTCAACCATACGCCAGCTCGTGTCCGCGATTTCATCGGAAACAGCATATGAACCAGTCGATGCAGGCTCATCCGCTGCCGCTGCCGCTCAGTCTTGGGCGGATCGTATCGCCCATCAGGTGCGGTATCGCTTGTCGCAGGCTGGGAAATTCACGCCAAAAAGATGGCTGCGCAGAAAAATGAGCAGCGGCCCGATCTGGCATGGGCACGTCCTGCCGTATGGTCTCGGCGTCCGGCTTCACCGGGCGGCGGCTATGCCGCTGCGCATCCAGCAAGCCCTCTTTCCTGAGGAATTGACCATCACCCGCCAGTGGCAGAAAGAACTTTCCGTGGTACCGAATGACGAGGACATCAAAGCAAGCTTGCTGTCCAACACGTGGATTCGGTGGCGACACCTGGCATTGTCGAAGCCCGGTGTATTCGAAAAGTGGGTTGACATCATCGGCGAAGGCAAAACGCTGATGGAAGTGCCCGACATTTCACGCGGTATTGTTTTTCTGCTGCCTCATACCGGCAGGATGATGGCGACGATCCAGCACCAGCTCGAGGCACAGGGGAGAGAAACAGTCTCTGTAGCGATTGACCTGTCGATTCGAAATATGGGAGACGCGGAGGGCTGGTACAAGCAGCAGACAAAGTCGCGAACCTCCATGCTGTGGAAGGCCAAAGAGGTCTTGCAGAACAGGGGGGCGGTATTGATCGCCGGCGACGGGCGCCAGGGCCACCACTCCATCGATATACCGTTTCACGGCAGGCGGCGTCCGTTTCAAACTGGTGCGGCCTGGCTGGCGGTAATGAGTGATGCGCTATTCGTCCCGGTATTTGTCATCATCGACGTGAGTGGGAGAATTGTCATGGATGTATCTGCACCTCTCCAATTGCCCGATTCTTCCAAAGAAGAGCAGATCATTGGCCTGACAAAACAGTATGGGGAACTCTTTGCAAGGCGGTGGCACCAGTACTATACATCCGTCCACTGGTTTCATCAGGGATACAACTTCAACCTGCCCCGAGTGTGACTGCGGGGGACGATAGTGCCCCATGTTTCGTGGCGGTCCGACCAGCCTTCCTGACCATCTGTGCGAAAACGGTTTGGCTGATCCTCGTTATGAGACAACCTGGCCATAAGTGATTGCGGGGGGGGCACTGCGGTTATCGTCGAAGTTGTATCCGAAAATTCTGATGTCATGGTGATAAACGCGAGCAACTATTTCGGCGGTCTCGGAACTATAGTAATTACGATAATGATTTTTTTTTGATTTGGTCTTGTTCACATTTGTTAAGCTGGTATTCACTCCGAGCTTCTTTTTTACATAATCGAAATCAGACTCTAGATTTTCAAAATATCCGACAAAATCGACCATGATACGAAAATTCTCATCACATACAAATTGATATTGTGATTTGAAATGCATCCCCCACGCTACGTCTTTGCTGTTTACCCACTCTTTTAAAAAGGTATCAAACGTTGGATAATATTTTTCCAACCGCTCTTTCCATTTCATGTCATGCTCATTGCCCACGCCCCCCGCTCTGAGAAAATGATACGCTGAAACGAGACGGTCCCAGGGGTTGCGGACGAATGTGAATTTGAAATAATTCTGGAACTCTTTGCGGCTGTATATCACATTGTACTTCAGTATAGGCAGGTGGCCGCCACCCAGATTGCCGAACAGGCTTAGCGATATCGACTGCGTTGCATTTTTCGGTATTCTGACAAAAATACATCCATATCGGTCGTATCCCTCAAGAGAGTATTCGGAGCCGGGGGCTTTTTGCAGCCTGAGATTTTGGTAGTTTTGATATGTGAGAGGGTTTTTGTACCGAAAAAGCGCTCTGCGCAGTTCAGTTCGGACCTCATAGAGTATATGATGGAGCGTGTATCGCATAATTACCTTGGTATCAAAGATACTGGGTTTGCACAGCTCGCTCTGTGATGACAGGGAGCAAGCCGCATTTTCAGGTATTTCCTCAGTTGTTTGAGTCAGTGATGGTATTCCCCTTGTCAGGAATGGTCAAGTTTTCTCCATGTGCTGGCAATAACGGGATCGTCTAACGAATTGTGGGGAATTCAATACTGGGTGCGTCGACTCCCAAATAGGCGCACAGTTTTTCCCAACCGTCCCCATCGATGATATTCATCACCAGGAGCCGTTGAGCTGGAACCTCTTGTTTCACTGCTGCATTGTGTCTTTCGAACTTGTCCCGATTCAGCAATTCCCTGAACTCAACCGAACCGTAAACCAAATTGCGCATTGCAATCTTGTACCGAAACAATTCATGCTGCTTTACCTGCTTGGGGCGGCCCAGGAGGAGCAAAAGCTTATTTAAAAAGTTTTTCGTCTCTGGCGGACCTTGAGCGACAACATGACTTCGATAACTGCGTAGCCAGGAATTTGTGTCCCGTTCGGTCAATATCGCTTTTGCCTCGGGATAGGCTTGTAAAAGCTCACGAAAGAAATATGCAGAAGGTAAATCTGTCACTGCATCCACATCGTCATAGACGCGGAAATCAGGGGTAACGTCCTCTCCAAGGATTATCGGATTAAGGCGCTCCCGGTCATTATGGAGGGTTCTATAGCCGAGAATTTGAAGCGCTCGAGCTAAAGACTTCGTTCCGGTTCGACTTAAACCGACGCCAAGAATATTCACAATTTAACCTGCAATAATATGAAACATTATACTGATACTCTGGTTCCGACCCCAAAATTTCATTCCCTGACTCGACTGAATGCCTGCTGGTGAAACGAGCCGCAGTCGGCTATCGATGATGCTGAAGGTTCCGCATGGCCGTTTTAAGTTTTGAGACAACGCGGGTTATCCCCTGCTGCTTTTTTTGTGCGTGCACTTCGCAGTATCTGCACAGGATCTCTTCCGACTCGTCCGTCAATCCTTTTCTGACCCTGGAGAGCTCTTTACTTTGCAGCAGATTGCTATAATCACAGGTGAGAAGATTCCCCAGTACGTGTTGCAATCCATAGTCCATGCAGCATAAGACGACATCTCCGTTCGGAAGAAGCACATTTTGTCGCAGATCTCTCCTGCAGGAGATAGGCCCCTGTATTCTCGCGGGAGGGGAATTTTTCTCAACATTCTTGTTTCCTGCTCTTGTATGAGGTTTGGAAAGGTGAATTTTATCCCCGAGTATCGACAGGATTTCCGAGGAAACGAACGCACCGTGGCACCGATAGTTAGGGGTAATGCTGCTGTTCTGCAACCTCTCCAGGATCATGATGTGCCGTTCGACGGAAGCATTGTCCGCCGTTTGGGCCCGATGCGGGAGATGCACGTTGAAATGTTTGAAGTCAATGGACTCTATCCTTTCAATATCGGCAACGGTGAGACCGGTCAAAGTGGTTGATACCAAAATCCTGTGTCCCCGTTCATGGGCATATAAAATCATATCTGCGCACTTCGGGTTAACCCACGGTTCACACATCCCTGAAAAGTGCATGTCTATCGCCGGCGGAAGCTTTTCAATGCAGGCACTAAACACGTCAGGACGCATCAGTGTCGTTTCACTTCTCTTCCGGTATTCTCGGATGAGCTTTGACTGGGGACAATAAATGCAATTCACCATGCAACCGATCTTCGTGGTTATTTCCAGAGAAACGATGTCTCTGGCTTGAGAGGCAGTTGCAGTCATTTAAGAAGAGAAGAACCGAAGCGTGATGATATCGATATCGTTTGTTTATAATTCAAACCTGAAGATTGTATGCGAATCGTGTTAGATCAGTGTGAGCATTTTCAAAATAATAATCAAGGGTTTTGTGATTCAGTCACATACCTCGCAAGCGATAAGAAGGTGCTTTTTTTGAGATGGCTGGCGTTAGCTCATTTTTTCGCTTTCCCGGCGTCTGGTTGTTCCAACTCCGCCTCGGGCTATGGTTCGTTTCGATCCCCTGCTTCTATGCTGTCTGAAATTCTTTAATAAATTTCCGATCAATATAGTCTTTAATCATGAAGGCCAGTCTTCCCGAGAAGATGATGGACCACTTGCACAGGATGCCGACGCCGCCGCCGAGGTTGTAGATAAGCAAATAGCTCCCGCCCGGGTCAAACGACTGCAGTTCCGCACCCTGGAGGGCCGCCATCAGGTTGTGGTACAATACCGGATTTTCCCGGACCGCATAAACGCCGACCTTGTCGAGCGGCTGCGGCTGGAAGTGGATACAGTCCCCGCCGCCGAATATGTCCGGGTGTTCCGTCACCTGAAGATACTGGTTGACCAGAAGACCTCCGTCCGGTCCCGTCGGCAGGCCCGAGTCTGTAAAAATCTTTGACGGAGAAACACCGGTGGACGGAAAAATCATATCGGCCTTGTACGATTTCCCGTTGTCCAGAAGAACCGACCCCCCTCCCATCTTCTCGACATACGAGCCTTCAATAACCTCGATCCCTCGTTTTCGGAAAATCTCATGGGCCAGAACACCGATCTTGTCGGGCAGGCGCCCCATCAGTTTGCTTCCGGCAAAAATCCGCACGGTGACCGAGTCCAGGCGCTCCTCCCGGCAGAGCTGCCAGATATTTCCGGCAATCTCGAGCGAAGACGGCCCGCCTCCGACAATGCCAATTTCAAGCGGCTCGCGCTTGCCGCGCTCGCGTATTGCCTGGCGCGCTTTCAATAACCCTTCAATCGGTTTGGCGGTAAAGACCGTCTGTTCATCCTCGATGATGCCCTTTCGCGGGACAAAAGATCCCGCGTTGCAGGAGAGGACGTCGTAGGACAGTTCTTCGTCCGCTTCCTCCAGAAGCACGACCTTTCTTTCCGGGTCGACCAGCCGCGCCTTGTCCCTGATAAAACGTCCCCCCTGACTCTCCACCACATGTCTGGTATTGAAGCGGATGTCATCGGGCGCATAGGTACCGCCCAGCATCCCCGGTCCCATCCCCGAGTAATAGTGATGGTCGGATGGTTGGATAACCGTTGCTCCGTACCCCTTATCGATAAACGAACGAAGTTTTGCCAGGGTAACCATGTGCGCATGGCCGCCACCTATCAGTACCAGTTGTTTCCGTATCATGATCGTTATCCGGCGTGATGTTTATCCATATAGTCAGCAAGATACTGCAGATGAACACGCTCTTCGTTGGCGATTTGCTGCAGGATTCTGCCCGCCTCTGTCTCCCCGGCCCTGAATGAAGCCCGCTGGTATAAATCTAAGGCCTGGGCCTCAATGGACATGGCAAGGGAGAGAATATCTGTCAGCGAATTCAGGTCCGGATGAAAGCGGGCAAGGTATTCTTCCGTCGTCATGCCCCCCTCCATTCCCGGGGAGACGACGGAGGCGGAAAACGCTGATCTTTCAATCCGGTTGCCGGTTACTTCGCGGTAAATCACCACCAGCCGATCCTGGTGCAGAACTTCGATCTCCGCCAGCTTTGCGAACAGGGTTCGCGCATCATCGCTACCGGTCCGCTTCTGCATGGTGAGGTAAAACTCCCGCAACCCTTCTTCCAGCCCGTAGGCGACAACAATACAATCCTCAACCCGCTCGTTTCCGGAGAACAATGTCATTCCCTGATCTTCCGGCCCGTATGCAGTCTCTTTTTCCCAGGCCTTTATGCCTCCGCTGAGATTGTGGATGTGCGTGAACCCTTTGCCAGACAGCATCTGCGCAGCGACACGGCTGCGTCCACCGATGGCTCAGTAGATTATCGTTGGCTGGTCTTTGTCGATCTCACCCAGCCGTTTATCCAGCTCTCCAAGGGGGATCAGTTTGGCGCCGGGCAGGTGTCCCTGTTCGTACTCCTTGGGCTGACGGACATCGAGATACAACACATCGCTCTTTTTGGCTGCCTGCGTCATCGCTCTTGCTTCCGTCCCGTTAATGGAACTGACCGGGGTAAAGAACTGTTTCCATTTCATTGACGTCACCCTGAATTGAGTTCTTCTCTGGTTCTTCTCTGCTCGGGACTAGCACGGTGCTCCCGAACGCAACAGGCAGGTAAAACCTCCAGCAATAGATAGGTAAGAATTTGTCATAGCTGGGATATCTGCGATGGTAACATCGCGCTGCAAGCCAGCTCAAGCACTGGTGTCTAAAAACGTTGAAACGCCAAAACCTGTTAACTATATAATTCTCGTAAAACTACTTCAACAAATGCCTGTTGTCGACATGATATCTCAGGTCATGGATTCTCATGCGTACTCAACTGCAAGGGGAGATTGGAATTCTCTACACAGGCGGTCGCTCTGTTCTCTCAAATCACAGATTATGTGATATAAATGATGCCGGCACAGCTGTTCACGAGCAAGCTGGGGATGGGAACTGTTCTGAAAGGATGAGGGAACCGGTTTGTTGGGCCGGTGAGAGACTTTTGCCCGGGGACATGCCGAAGCAAGTCCCCGGGAGAACTAATGCGGATACGCAAACGACAATGCGTCTTTCCTGATCCCCGCCTTGGCCAGGCCGCCGCTCGTCGGGTTGCCGAACAGGGGTCAGGTTTATTCTGCCCCCATCAAGTTCGGGTGAGGTATAAGATTTGACACGGCATTAAATGTCATTACTTTTGTTTCAGGCAGACGCTTTCAACTCCAATCAATCCAACCATATCATCCAA
>Ga0180436_10006296_pt1 | contig 10324 bp, 9 predicted proteins | sample SS_ome_2_FD_132434 | JGI IMG/M metagenome (GOLD analysis project Ga0180436, IMG submission 132434) | Hypersaline lake sediment archaeal communities from the Salton Sea, California, USA - SS_3_S_2 metaG | ecosystem: Environmental > Aquatic > Non-marine Saline and Alkaline > Hypersaline > Sediment...
AAGTCCGGAGATTTCGAATGGCATGATCATGGAAGCAAGGCAGGAGCTTCAATGGAAATATCCGGGGCATATCCTTCAGATGCCGGTGTCAGGGAGTATCGCAGGTCAATTGAACTGAACCGACGGGAAAACAATATTTCACTGGTTGATGATATGGTTTTGGCTGCAGCAAGTAAGGATGTGGTTTTCTTTCTTACTCTGATGGAAACACCTGTAATTACCGAAAAAGGGATTATATTGAGTTCCCCTGGAGGAAAAGCACTTTTAAGATATGATTCAGATAAGTACGCTGTTTCATTTGAGGAGAAGGATCTGTCCGATGATCAAAAACTATATAAATCATGGGGTAATGAAATTTACAGGCTCAGGTTCGATTCCTTGGAAATTTCGGTCAATCATCACTTTCGGTTGACTCTGGAAATTTATGGAGGAGCTGATGGGCAGAAATAAGCTGTATTATGATATGTTGGAAAAATATGTAGCAGGTGGATCGAGTACAGGTTCAAAGAGAGCACGTTTGTTACCGGAAGAACCTGCTGTTATTGAAAGAGGAAAAGGATGCCGTGTCTGGGATACCGACGGCAGGGAATTCATTGATTTCCGCAACAGCCTCGGGCCGGTAACACTCGGGTATGCTTATCCGGAGGTTGACGAAGCAGTCTGCAAACAGCTTGGTAAAGGGGTTGTATACGGTCATCCGGGTGTCCTTGAAGCAGAAGCAGCACAAAAGTTATGTTCAATCATTCCATGTGCGGAAAAAGTACGCTTTCTCAAGACCGGAGGTGAAGCGGTTGCTGCCTGTATAAAACTTTCGAGGGCATTTACCGGAAAAAAGCATGTAATTCAAATAGGTTACAACGGGTGGCTCAACACGCTAAGCCAGGGAGCAAGACTGAATCCAAGGGACAGGGCTTCAGGTGTTCCAAAAGGTATAACAGAGGAACTGAGTTCACTGCATCATACTGTTGAATGGAATGATGTAAAATTACTGGAAAAACTGTTTGAACTGTTGGGAAAGGACATTGCTGCATTGGTTGTTGCTGCTGATTATGAGCAAATGGAAAAGGGAAGGACCTTCTATCCATTCCTGAGGGAAATCTGCAGCAGGAATAAGACGGTTCTTGTTTTTGATGAAATAGTCACAGGATTCAGAATGGCTATAGGCGGAGTACAGGAATACTTCGGGGTTGTTCCTGATATGGCGGTTTTTGCAAAAGGCATGGCCAACGGTATGCCTCTTTCTGTTTTCTGCGGAAAAGCTGAGATAATGGATGAAATAGCAATGGGTGCTTCGGTTTCATCCACCTATGGGGGAGAGCAGCTGTCTCTGGCGGCTGCACTTAAGGTGATTGAAATCTATGAGCGTGATGATGTGACTGGATATCTTATGCGTGAAGGAACATGTCTTTGGAACAAAGTAAATGAAATGTTCAGGAAAAAGGGAATAGGACTTGAATACAGGGGTCCGGGACCTTGTCCTAAACTGATCAGCCTTGATACTGATGAAACCGGGCTTGTGGATAAATTTTTCCGGTCAGCCTATTTACAGGGGGTTTCCCTGTATAATGTCTCATACATAAATTATAGTCACAGGAAGAATGATATTGCCGAAGTATTGGACAAATTGCTGTCAGCCATCAGCGGAATGTGAAAAAAAACCTCCTTTGGGTAATATATACAGGTATGACAAAAGGAGGCAGCTTTGGCTGAAAAGAATATTGGAATCAAGGGTATGACATGTACTGCATGTGCCCTGGCAATAGAAAAAAGTGTAGGTAAGATAGACGGGGTCAGCAGTGTATCAGTAAACTATGCTACAGAGAAAATGCATGTTGTCCATGATGAAACCCTGAAGGATAAAGATATTGAAGCAGGAGTCAGAATGGCCGGGTATGACGTGGTCAGGGTCAGGTCTGACTCGTCAGATATCAAGGAAGATGCAATAAAATCCCACGAAAAAAATATTTTACACAGGTTCATTGTTTCACTTGTCTTCACGCTGCCTGTGTTCTATCTTGCCATGGGCGGAATGATCGGGCTTCCCATACCGGCTTTTCTTTCAGGGGAAAGGAACATATTATTGATGGCACTGGTACAGATGTTCCTTACGATTCCGGTAATGGCGGCAGGAACAGAATTCTTTAAAGTGGGATTTCGAACCCTTTGGAAAAGGTCTCCCAACATGGACTCACTCATAGCCATAGGAAGCTCTGCTTCCTTTGCGTTCGGAATTTTCGTAATATTCCAGCTGGCATATGGTTTTTCGGTTAATGATATGACTCTTGTATCAAAATACTCAAATGACCTTTACTTTGAATCAGCTGCAGTGATCCTTACCCTGATAACCCTTGGTAAATATTTTGAGGCCCGTGCAAAAGGCAGGACATCCGATGCGATAAGGAATCTCATGGAGCTGGTTCCGGAAAAGGCAACCAGGATAGAGGATGGTGTTGAAGTAACTGTTTCCATGGAAGAGCTGCGAAAAGATGACCTAATACTTGTAAGACCCGGTGAAAGAATACCGGCCGACGGTATCATATCATCGGGGTTTTCAGCAGTTGATGAATCCATGCTGACCGGTGAGAGCATCCCCGTGGACAAGAAGGAAGGGGATAAGGTTACGGGAGGGAGTATCAACGGAACCGGTTCATTCAGATTTATCATTACCGGCATCGGAGAAGAAACAACCCTTGCCAAAATAATAAAACTCGTGGAAGATGCACAGGGTAAGAAAGCGCCCATTGCAAGACTTGCTGACAGGATCAGCCTGTATTTTGTACCTGTTGTAATTACGATTTCAGTCATATCTTTCATTATTTGGCTGCTTTCAGGTCAGAGTGCCGCATTTGCATTTACCATGGCAGTTTCAGTACTTGTAATCTCATGTCCATGTGCTCTGGGACTTGCAACACCCACGGCCATAATGGTAGGGACAGGAAAAGGAGCAAGCCTGGGTATTTTGATAAAAAGCGGGGAAGCTCTTGAAATTATTCATAAGGCACGAACAATCATTTTTGACAAAACCGGTACAATTACAACGGGTAAACCGGTTGTCACTGATATACATTCACCTGACATTCCGGAAGATGAGATGCTTTCACTTGCTGCTTCAGCTGAGAAAAGTTCCGAACATCCTCTGGGAAAAGCGATTGTAGAGCTCGCTGATAAAAAAGGGCTGTCTTTGAAAACCAACTCTGTTTTTGAGGCTATTCCCGGATTCGGTATAAAGGCATCAGTTGATGAAATGGAAATAATCATTGGAAAGAGGAAACTTTTTACTGGAAAAGAATTGAATGTTGAAAGATTCAATGATCAGGCAGACAGGTTTGCTTCTGAGGGCAAGACGCCTGTTTTCATATCAATCGACGGAAAACCGGTAGGAGTCATTGCCATCGCAGACGTCCCCAGGAAGACCAGCAGCAAAGCCATATCAAGGCTTGAAGAAAAAGGTTACAGGGTCATTATGCTGACAGGTGACAATGAAAAGACTGCTGCCGCAATAGGTAAGGCTGCAGGTATAAGCGATGTTATAGCAGAAGTGCTCCCGGGTGAGAAATCAGATGTTGTTGAAAAACTTCAGGCTGACGGACCGGTTATAATGGTCGGTGACGGGATAAATGATGCAGTTGCCCTGGCAAGTGCTGATATAGGTATAGCCATGGGTAACGGAACAGATGTGGCTATAGAATCGGCAGATGTCATTTTGATGAGGGACGACCTTATCGGAGTTGATACAACCATAGAACTGAGCAGGAGAACCATAAGGACAATAAAACAGAACCTTTTCTGGGCATTCATATACAACGTGCTGGGGATACCGGTTGCAGCAGGACTGCTCTATACCGGTCTTGGTCTAAGACTCAATCCTATGATAGCTGCAGCAGCGATGAGTTTCAGCTCTGTATCGGTTGTCCTCAATGCGCTGAGACTGAAGGGATTCAGAATCAAGGAAGAAAGGGCTGAGACAAAAGTAATGGAAAAAACATTGAAAATAGAGGGGATGAGCTGTATGCACTGTGTAAACAGGGTGAAAACAGCACTTGAGTCCATTGAAGGGGTCAGTTCTGCAAAGGTCAGTCTTGATGATAATGAAGCTGTCGTAAGTCTTACTTTGGAAGTGGATGACAAGACCCTAAAGGATGCAGTATCAGACCAAGGATATTCAGTTATATCAATAATTTAAGCAGAATGTGCATAATACCTTCATATTGGGGAATATATGTTATATGAATTATGATTAGATTTATCATATGTTCAAATTGAAGAGATAATTTGGAGGGGAAAAATGAAAAAGATTTTACTGATTGCACTGGTTCTTGTGATGATTTCCATACCGCTGTCTTCGTGTTCAAACAATGACGATTCGGAGCTGGTCGTAGGCATGGAACTTGCTTATCCGCCTTTTGAAACAACGGATGGAAACAATAATCCCACAGGTATTAGTGTAGATATGGCATATGCTTTGGGAGAATTTCTGGACAGGCCGGTCAGAATTGAAAACATGGAGTGGTCAGGACTTATTCCTGCGTTGACTACAGGGAAAGTTGATATAGTAATATCATCAATGACCATAACCGAGGAAAGGAAAAAAACTGTAAATTTCTCGGATCCGTATGCCAAGTCGCAGTTATCGCTTCTGGTCAACAAGGAATCTCCGGTTGAGGAATTCAATGACCTGAAGGGAGAAGACAGGAAGCTGGCAGTGAAAAAAGGTACGACCGGACACTCATATGCTCTTGCTCATCTGCCTGAGGATAATATAGTTGTATTTGAAACGGAAACAGCATGTGTCCTGGAAGTTTCACAGGGAAGGGCAGATGCCTTCATATACGACGCCATGACCATATATAAGAATGCTCAGATACATACTGACACTACGGAAGCTGTATTCACTCCCTTCCAGGAAGATTATGAATATTGGGGAGCTGCACTCAGCAAGGACTCAACGGAATTGCTTGAGGATGTAAATTCTTTTATCAAGGAATACCAGGACGAGGGTGGTATGAATGCTCTTGCTGACAAATATCTTGGAGAAATAAAGAAAGTATTTGATGACAAGGGTCTTTCATTCTTCTTTGACATAGACTGAAGGGACAGGTGATATGAAGGGAATCTTCAAGCTTGAGAAACCGGGCGACAGGCCCGGTTTGCTGGGAAAGACAACAAACATACTGCTGGTAGGTGCCTTTATTGCAGGAATTTTTCTTATTGCCTTGATGAGCCTGGGTTACAGGTTTGATTGGTCTGTCATATGGACATACAGGTTCAAGATAATCGAGGGTTACGGGACAACTTTTTTACTTGCGGGACTGTCCATTGTTGTATCAATAATCATTGGAGTCGTGAGTGCAGCAGGTCTGGAGAGCCGAATTCTTTTCTTCAGGTATCTCGCAAGGGCATATGTTGAAGGAATCAGGGGAACCCCATTCCTTGTACAGATAATTTTCTTCTACTTTATAATTGCAACGGCCGTGGGTCTTGACAATAAATTTGTAGTAGGTGTGCTGATACTTTCCTTATTTACAGGAGCATATGTAACTGAAATCATTCGAGGTGGAATCCAGAGCATACCCAATACCCAGTGGGTGACCGCAAAGTCATTGGGTTTTACATCCCTCCAGACATATAGATATATTGTCTTTCCGCAGGTTTTCAGAAGAATTCTGCCGTCACTTGCAGGACAATTATCTTCACTTGTAAAGGATTCATCCCTGCTGTCAGTCATCGCTGTTTCGGAGTTTACAAAGAATATAAGGGAAGTTGAGGCACTTACATACAGGTCGTTTGAAGTACTTACTTTCCTCATGCTGGGGTACCTTCTTATAACCATTCCCATTTCACTGCTTTCAAAATGGCTGGAAAGGAAGTTTTACTATGAATCTTGACATCAGGAATCTTTCCATGAATTACGGAGATGAGAAAGCTCTTGACGGATTGGAGCTTAAGATAGAGAATCTTGATTCAGTATCTGTCATAGGACCGTCAGGAGGAGGCAAGTCTACATTTCTCAGACTTGTGGCAGGGCTTGAAAAACCAAGCAGCGGCGAAGTGATAGTCAATGGTATTCCAATTGATTACGAGGAAAAAGCGCTCAGGGAGTATAGGAAAAGGATAGGGCTCGTTTTTCAGTCACACAATCTTTTTCCTCACTGGACTGCAATGCAGAACATCATCATTCCAATGATCAAGGTATTCGGAATAGATAAAAAAAGTGCTTTGGAAAGAGCTTACGGGCTTTTGGATAAATTCGGTTTGACGGAACATGCAGACAAACTGCCGGTACAACTTTCCGGTGGACAGCAGCAGAGGATATCCATAGCACGGGCCATGGCCAGACAGCCTGAAATACTTCTTCTTGATGAACCTACTAGTGCACTTGACCCGCAGCTTACTAAGGAAGTGCTGGACATGCTTATAAAACTCAAGGAAGAAGGTACAAACATATTGATGGCAACACATGAGATGAATTTTGCCAAAAAGGCGGCAGATCATGTTGTCTTCATCGATGATGGTAAAAACAGTTTTGAGGGACCGTCGGATGAGTTTTTCAATGCTGTTGAAGGCAGCAGGCTTGCACAATTCCTGGGACATGTCTTTGAATGAGCAAACCGGCTTTGACATGTGAAACATGATGTATTAAGATTTGAAAGGGAAAGGCAGGTAGCAATTGGAATCACTTGAACTAAGTAAAAAGGTAATGAACCTACTTGATGATAAAAAGGCTTTGGGAATAATCTCAATTGATGTCAGCAGGGTGACCACCCTTACTGACTACTTTATTATCTGTACCGGAACCAGCAACAGACACAGAAAGTCCCTCGCTGACGATATACAGGAAATGATGGAGGCTACTGATGTCAGGCTTGTTTCCAAGGAAGGTTACAGGACAGCTGATTGGATTCTGCTGGATTACGGCTATTTCGTAGTCAATATATTCAGCAGCAAATCAAGGGAAACATACAATCTGGAAAGATTATGGTCCGATGGATCATTATCGGAAATAAGAAATACCCGGAATACGGAGGAATAGTATGATAATCACAGGTATAAGCGACGAAGCGGGCAGGGACATAAGGACGCAGATCAGGGCTCACAAGGAATTGGGATGGGATGCCCTGGAACTAAGACTTCACAATGGGGTCAATGCATCAACCACAGACTTTTCAGACAAGGATTTTGATGATGTAAGAAAAGCCCTTGATGAAGCAGAAATGTCAGTTACGGGTTTCAGTTCTGCAATAGGAAACTGGAGCAGGAACATCAGAGGCGATTTTTCCATAGATGTAAATGACCTTAGGATTGCTGCAAAAAGAATGAAGATGCTTGGAACAAAATATATAAGGACCATGACATGGGTACCTGACAGGGATGACTTGGTTTATACACGGAAAGAAGCAATCCGCAGGTACAGGGAATTGGTTAAGATTGCCGAGGATGAAGGAATACTCCTGGCTCATGAGAATTGTGAGGGGTGGGGAGGTTTTTCACCTGAAAACATGCTCGAACTAAAGGCAGAGGTTGACAGCCCGAATCTGGTTCTTCTGTATGATACCGGTAATGTTGTATCCCATGGAGATGATGCAGAGGAGTTCTTCAAAGGAATCAGAGGTCATTTTGACTATATCCATATAAAGGACGCCAGGATTGTTCCGAAAGGAGAGGATCCTGTGTTCACTTACTGTGGTGAAGGCGATGCCAATGTTGCTGAAATCCTGAGAAGGGTTATAAAAGAAGACGGCTATGATGGAGTCATTTCAATAGAACCTCATGTTGCAGCCATAGTGCACAAGGGATCAGATAGTTCCAAGGGAGACGAGTTGATGTACAGCTCATACCTGGAATACGGTAGGAAACTTGAAAAGATAATTTCTTCACTATAGACTCAAAAAATAGATTAAAGGAACCGGTAACCCCGGTTCTTTTTTTGCCTTCCGATAACTTCGATAGAACCAACTTTGATAGAATCCGCCCCGGGCGAAATCATTTCGCCCGGGGCGGATTCTATCAAAATTGCGGATTTGTTTAAGTTTGGATGCAAGTTTAACGATGCGTTTAATGACAAATAATGGTAATAGTGTTAAGTTAGTTACGGATCAAGGCGGCCGCCGGATTCATAAAGTATATTGGAGGTAGAAATTGATGAGAAAAAATCTCAGGAAAATCCTTTGTCTGACAGCAGCAATTGCATTGACTCTTACAGCTTGGACAGGGGTAATGGCTGTGGAAGAAAGTTTTGCGATACTCGGAGCTTCAAACGTAACTGTAGAAGTGCCGGGATCACCTGTTTTCACAGCTGCAACTGATACGGGAACCATAGTAGCCGGAAGCGACATAACCTTTACCGGAAGCAATGATGACATCTATATAACGGATGAAACCGGAACAAATTCAGGTTGGAAATTCAGCCTTGCGGTAACTGATTTTTATTCCGAGGGAATCGATGATCCAACGGATGCCGGTTCCGAGGATATGGATGTTTTTGTTGCAGCTGGTGATTGGCTTTCGTTTGACATTGACAACAGTACCGAAGGTATTGACAGCGACGGAACAAATACGCTTATACCGGGTGCTTCCGGAGTCGGCGAGAATGTATCGGCAGATAATGTTCTTTACTTCGGTACTCCGCTGCCGACAGAAACACCCAATTGTTCTACATCGGCAACGGACACTGTGAATTTCATAACAGTCACACCCGGATATGGTGCGGGAATATATTTCTTTGATCTCAATTACACCATAACCGTAGATGAATGGCTGCCGGTAGGAAGCAAGGTGGATTCTTCTGCATCTGCAGGAGGACGTTTTGATGACCTTACCATAGGTGGCAGCGATAAGGTGCAGGTATTCGAAGGGACATATACTACAAGCATCACATACACTGCATCATGCAACCCGGCATCATGACAAAAAGCGCATGATAAGTCACATGAAACGGGACTGCCCGGCAGCAGGGCAGTCCCCGAGGTTAAGTATTATGAAAAAAACAGTATGGGCAGGTATTGTCCTGATTGCAGCATTTTATATTCTCAGTATGCCTGTATTGGCTGCCGGAGAGGCTTCGGTCTTCTTTTTGTCGCATTCAGGTAAAACAAACTATTTTGATATTGAGATTGAACCGGGGCAAAGCGACATACTTGGATTTACCCTTGAGAACAGATCAGATGAAGCAATGACAAACCATCTGCTTATCTATGATTCAAAAACAGCAGTAAACGGGGGAAATGAAGTAATGACTCCATATAACTATACATGCCTGGATTCTTCATCATGGTTTGAAAAGAACTGTCTGGAACTTACGCTTGAACCCGGTGAGAAAAGAAGCATGGCAATTCCCTATAATGTGCCCGATGATATTGATAACGGAGTATATACAGCCATACTCGGACTATACACAACTTCAGGTGATACTGCCCTGGAAGAGGATGATGTGACAATCAGACTCGACAGGAACTTCAGCAGTACCCTTGCCGTTGTTATGAGGTTAGGGTCAGGCAATGATGCAGTCTTTTCCCTGGGAGACAATGCTGAACTTAAGGTTGATGATGCAACGGGGAATTCTTATCTTATGATTCCTATAATGAATGAGGGTAATTCATATGGCTTTCCGATAATTGACTATACCCTGAAGAATGACGGATCAAGTGTTATTGTCGGAACCATGGAACTCGATATTTTTTACCGGAAAACGGAGTCTTTTGCAGCAGTTCCAATTGATGCGGGTACAATTCCCATGGGAAAACACAGCATTTCGGTAAATTTGCATGAGAAAGACGGAAAGAAACATGATGAAGCTGAATACATGTTTGAGATTGACAACGGGACGATTAAGGAAGCAATTAAAAGAAGTATGGAATCAGACATGGCGCAGGAAGAAGATGCAGCATGGAAAAATGATTTCATTGTTCTCGGGAAAAAGGAAATCATCGCAGGAGGAGCAGGATTTGCAGGACTGGTATGTCTGGCGGTGGCAGTAATAATCCTACTGAAGGGAAGGGGAAAGGCTTGAAGATATTTCTCTTTAGGCGGAGAGTAAAAATCATCATATGCATTGCAGTAATTGCAGTGTTGTGCCTGATACAGGGAAATGATGAGGAAAACAGGCTTTGGTTCGGGAACACTGTTATGGCTGCAGGTGATTTCATGTATTTTCCAAGCCCGGCCATAACGGTTTCCGAAGGATGCGGTAATGCCGTCATTCCTGTTTACAGGGAAAAGCAGTTCAAGTGGATGATATCAGCAAATTATTCGACCTCTGACGGTACTGCTGCGGCGGGAAATGACTATACTTCCGTTTCCGGTACAAAGACAATGACGATGTTTCTTA
>Ga0180436_10006297_pt1 | contig 10324 bp, 9 predicted proteins | sample SS_ome_2_FD_132434 | JGI IMG/M metagenome (GOLD analysis project Ga0180436, IMG submission 132434) | Hypersaline lake sediment archaeal communities from the Salton Sea, California, USA - SS_3_S_2 metaG | ecosystem: Environmental > Aquatic > Non-marine Saline and Alkaline > Hypersaline > Sediment...
CATATCCTCGGCAGCTATTTCCTCGTCGCAGGAAGGCCATGCTGTCCTGTGGATGCTACCCTTATTGCCGGAGATCTCCCACAGCTTTTCAGTTATAAACGGGGCTATGGGCGAAAGAAGTATAAGAAGCTTCTCGTTTAGCTCTCTTATGAGCACCTTATCCTTTTTTCCGTCCGGGGCTTCATCATGGTATTTATACATAAGGTTTACCAGCTCCATCAGGGCGCTTATGGCGGTATTGAAATTGAACCTTTCCAGCATATCCCCCGTGACCTTTTTTATGGTCTGGTGAAGCTTCCGGAAAAGCTCCTTTTCCGGCTGACCCAAACTGTCAAAGTCAATATTATTTTTACCGGTACTGCTTTTTCCTGCCAGGCGGATATTTATATCTGCCAGCCTCCACACCCGGGAAAGGAACCGGCTGGCTCCCTCTACCCCGCTGTCAGTCCAGTCTACGGGGCTGTCTGCAGGCCCTACGAATAATATATATAACCTCAGGGTGTCGGCCCCGTATTTATTATATACTTCGGAAGGACTGACAAGGTTTCCCCTGGATTTTGACATCCTTTTGCCCCCCAGGTTTACCACGCCATGGGGGAAATAATTCATAAACGGCTCTTTATTCTCTATAAGCCCGGCATCAAACAGCACCTTGTTAAAAAACCTGGAATAGATAAGATGCATGGTAGCATGCTCTATGCCGCCGATATACCGGTCTACCGGCATCCAGTAATCGGTATCTTTACGGCCAAATGCCTGGCTGTCATCATGAGGGCTGCAGTATCTGAGAAAATACCAGGAGGAGCATACAAAAGTATCCATGGTATCGGTCTCCCTCTTGCCTTCTCCCCCGCATAAGGGACAGCTGGTCTCTACAAAATCACTGCAGTATGCCAGGGGTGAAAGCCCTTTCGGCCTGAAATCCACATCATATGGAAGCACTACCGGAAGATCTTCTTGGGGTACGGGGACTTCCCCGCATTCGGGGCAGTATATTATGGGGATGGGCGCTCCCCAGTATCTCTGCCTGGATATGAGCCAGTCTCTCAGTTTATAGTTAACCTCAAAATCTCCCAGCCCTTTTTCCTTAAGATATGATGTTACTTTCCTTATCCCCTGGCGCGAATCCAGTCCGTTAAATCTCCCCGAATTTACCATGACTCCTTCTCCGGTATAGGCTTCCTTAAGCTGTCCGTGAAGGCTTCCGTCAGGCGAGATGACCTCTGTTATCCCTATATTGTATTTACTGGCAAATTCGAAATCCCTTTCGTCATGTGCAGGCACCGCCATTATAGCACCGGTGCCGTACTCGATAAGCACATAGTTTGCTATCCAGACCGGGATCCTGCTGCCGTTTAAAGGATTTATCACATACCTGCCGGTAAAGCATCCAATTTTTTCGGTCTCGGCAGCGCCCCTTTCCATATCGCTCTGGGCTGAGATCACCGACATCACATCACTTATTTGTTTTTTCCTATCCGGGTCTGTCACTATCCTTTCTACCAGCTCATGTTCCGGAGCCAGTATAAAAAAAGTTGCCCCGTAAAGGGTATCAGGCCTGGTAGTAAAGACAGGTATGTTGATATCTTCAACACCTTCAAGCCTGAAATCTATTTTGGCGCCTTCGCTCCTGCCTATCCAGTTCTTCTGTATGGTAAGCACCCTTTCGGGCCATCCGTCTTCCAATAGCTCCATATCATCCAGCAGTCTCCGGGCATAATCTGTTATCTTGAAAAACCACTGGGAAAGCACCTTTTTTTCCACCTGGCTGTCGCATCTTTCACATTTGCCGTCTATCACCTGCTCATTTGCCAGCACCGTCTGGCAGGAATTGCACCAGTTCACCGGCGCCTTTCTTTTCTCAGCCAGTCCCATCTTGTAAAGAAGAAGGAAAAGCCACTGTGTCCAGCGGTAGTAGCCGGGCTCTGATGTTATTATCTCGTCTGCAAAATCATAAGTCATGCCCATCCTTTTAAGAGCCGCCCTCATCTTGTCTATATTGGCCATGGTGCTCTCCCTGGGGTGGATACCGCTTTTTATGGCAGCATTCTCTGCCGGAAGCCCGAATGCATCAAATCCTATAGGATGAAGCACATTATACCCCCTCCTGGACATGACCCTTGCCACTACATCCCCTATGGTATAGTTCCTGGCATGGCCCATATGCGGTTCCCCGGAAGGATAGGGAAACATCTCCAGCATATAATACTTGGGATCTTCTTTGCCTGATCTCAGGGAAAAAAGCCTTTCCTTTTCCCATTCTTTTATCAGTTCTTCTTCTATTTCTACGGCCTTATACCGTTTTTCATCCTGCATTTTACGGTAATCCCTTCTGCTTTTTGGAATATTGCCTGGATCTAAAATATGTGTGGAATATGACGCTACTCCAGCTTTATCTCTTTTGCATCCTTCCACAGCCGCTCGAGGTCATAAAACTGCCTCATATCTTCAGTGAAGATATGGATAACGAAATCATCATAATCGACAAGGATCCAGTTTCCCTCGGCTGTACCGTCTGAATGTATGGCATAAAAGCCGTCTTTTTTAAGCTCTATGACAATATCTTCCTGGATCCTCCTGGTAAGCCTGGTGTTCCTGGCTCCGATTATAAGGAAATAATCGGTGATAATAAGCCTGGAACGCATATCCAGGATCCTGATATACTCCGCCTTCCTGTCGTAGGCTATTTTTGCTGCTTTCCTGACTGTGTCCAGGATATTATTGCTAGCTATTTCTACATTCTCCTTCTGACCTGTTTTCCCTGTCACTGGCTGGTATAATCGCTTCCTATTATTATGGTAATATCCTCGCCGTAATCGCTGCTGCCGCCCTTCTTTATGACGCCTGCGCCCATCTTGTCCTGTATCTGCTGGGCAAGGGCTTCAATGCCTTCTTCATCGGCATATGTTATGATCTCTGTCTGGGTATAGTTATAATTATCCGCATCCCATACCTTGACTATCTCTATTATCTTCCTGTCGGCATTAAAATGTTCTTCCAGTTCTTCTGATGTCCTTGCAGCTATCCCCGCCACACCCACACCGTTTAGCACGGCGACATCCACTATCCCGGTCACCTGGACCGGTTCGGTCTCGGCAGCCGTACCGGGATTATAATCTGCTCCCAGGATTATTACAATATCTGAACCTGCTATCTCATCCTGTCCGGTGGTGATGTTGCCCCCGCCCAGTATCTCCTTCAGGTCATTGGCGGCATTCATTACTGCAGACTCATCGGAGGCATATACCACTATCTCTGTGGAAGCATAATTGAAGTTATCAGCATTTCCCACTTCGGCGACATTGAACTTGTTCTTTCCGCTCTCATAAAGCTGGCTGTCCAGTATATCCGACAGTTCGGCCGCTATTCCCGGGGTCCCTACCCCGTTAAGTATGGTAACCTCCACAGTCCTCTCGGCCGAGGCATCTTCTTCCGGGATAGTTTCTTCTTTGCTGAAAAGATCCCACAGGCCGGCCACATCGGGCAGATATACGATACCTTCGCCTTCCAGTTCAGTTGATGAAGCCTCAAGGGTGTATACAATATTGTCTTCCGGGGCTATGCCTGCAAAGGTGGAGAACAGCTTCAGCAGTTCTTCCAGGCTGAGGTCGGAATCTATGTAGTCCTTTACCTGGTTAAGGTTATCGGTAAGGCTTTCCTCGTCTTCGCCGGCTATGCGGCTGATCATAGTATCCATGACCTTTTTCTGGATCTTCATATCCTTAAGCGGTATGTCCTTTTCTATGCCGCTGAAATACATCAGTATATTTACGGCTTCAGAACCGTCGATAAGGTTGGGACCCGGTTCCAGGGTGAAAGTGCTGTCATTGGAATAATCATTTATCACATAGGCCTGGTCCATCTCCAGCTCCATGCCTCCCAGCCTGTCCACAATATTTTTGACATCCATCAAAAGGTACTGGTCTATCTGAATATCCATGCCCAGTCCCTTTTCCAGGGTAAGGGCCAAAAGATCCATGCCTCCTATACCTACAGACCTGCCTATAAGCTCGGCGCCTATTCCTGGCACATCCATAAGAGTCTTAATGGGCATGCATATTGACCGGGTCTCATTTCCGGTGCTGTAGTAGCTGGTAAAGATTATAGAATTGACCTCCGGCTCCAAAAGGTCTTCTCCCGCACCTGATATCACGATATTCAGGTCCTGGTTCAGTTCCAGGGTCTCGGGCACGGAGATCCTTTCTTCCTCGGCTATTTCCGTGGGGCTGAAGAACCTGTTCCTTATCCACCTGTAGCCAAACACTATGGCCGCAGCCACTACCACTATTATGAGGAATATGGCAAGAGAAGTATATATAAGTTTTCTCCGTTTCCTTTTTTCCCGTATCCTTTTGCTCCTGTATCCCCTGCCCTCTACGTCATCACTGGAATAGTCGGCAAATTCAAAATCCTCATCCTTGAAGAAATCATCATCGAAATCATTATCTTTCCCTGGTCCAGGTTCATTTTTTTTGCCTATCCTGGGGATCTCGATGTCATCGTCATTTCCCGGCCTTTCACCATATTCACTTTCGAGATCATCATCCTTGCTGAAATCATCATCTCTATAATCAGAAGACATATTATTTACCTCCGCAAATACTGTTCCATATTCTGCTGGTATCAGGATGCAGCTGCCTGTTTTTATTTATTACATATATTATAGTATTTTTATAGACTTCTATTAAGCATAAATTTATGTCTTTTAGGGCCAGTTTCCTTAAATACCCCGCATTTTTATACTTTCTGGTCTTTTCCACCTTATCGGCCAGGAAAAGTATCTTTTCTTCCAGGGTCATATCCACTGCGCCTATGGTATGGACCCTGACTGCCCTGAGGATCTTTTCATCCCTTATATCCAGGTCCCTGGATATAAAATAATCTCCCGCCAGGCTGTGAAGCAGGGGCTCAATTTCCCTTTCCTCCCGGCTCAGGCCCGGCTTATTATCCCTGGCAGCTTTTTTTAGAGTCTCTATATCAAATATCTTGCCATAGTCATGCACGATACAGGATACAGCCAGCCGGTACAGGTCGACTTCTTCCGGTATAGCCGATGCCATGTCCAGGGCAAAGTCCAGTGTCCCCAGGGAATGCCTGAAAAGAGAAGGGCTCATAATGCCCTCCATCCTGGAGGCAAGACTCTCCACATATTCAGTAGCGTCCGGCCCCAGTATGCTTCTATTTATATAATCCATGCTTTATTATATAATTATTGACTCCTTCGGGCACCAGGTAGTTTATGGGTCTTCCCTGTTTTATCCTTTTCCTGATGTCGGTGGAGGATATGGCCAGGGCCGGTATCTCCATAATGGATATCCCCTCATCGGCTTCCTTTTCAGACCGGAACAGGGTCGACTTGAGTCCCTCTATCTTTGAAAGGTCATATCCGGGACGGGTGGCTGCTATGAACTTTGCCAGGGTGACTATCTCATCAGTGTTCTTCCAGGTAAGTATCTCCAGGATCGCATCTGCACCGGTAATAAAGAAAAGCTCTGCATCCGCCCCGTATGTGTTCCGCAGTTCCTTTACTGTTTCAATGGTATATGACTTGCCCCTGCGGTCTATCTCCGCCCGGGAGACAAAGAAGCTGTCATTGGAAGAAATGGCGATAACAGTCATGAGGTACCGGTCTTCGGCATGTGCCAGGAGGTCTTCCACCTTATGGGGAGGGTCTCCGGTCGGGATGAAGACCACCCTGTCAAGACTGAACTGGTCCAGGGCTTCCTGGGCAGTTACCATATGTCCATGATGTATGGGATTGAAGGTTCCCCCCATTATGCCTATCTTCTTATTTCCGGTCCCTGTCATAATCCTACTGCCTTACCTGTCCCTGCCCCAGGACAATAAACTTATTGGTGGTGATCTGGGCCAGTCCCATAGGGCCCCGCCAGTGAAGCTTCTGGGTGCTTATCCCCATCTCTGCCCCCATGCCGAACTCCTCCCCGTCGGTAAACCGGGTGGATGCATTCACGAAAGCGGTGGAGGAGTCTACGGCAGAAGTGAAATAAACCGAGCTCTGGTAGCTGGAAGTTATTATGGACTCGGTATGATGGGAACCATATTTATTTATATGCAGTACTGCATCTTCCAGGCTGTCCACTATCTTTACTGCTATCTTGAGACCCAGAAACTCGGTATACCAGTCTTCTTCTGCTGCCGGTCCTGCTCCAGGATATAGTTCCGAAACTTCTTTGCTGCCAATCAGCTCGACCTTCTTTTCCTCAAGCGCCTTAAGCACCGGGGTCAGCACCTTGCCGGCAGCATCCCTGTGTACCAGGAGCTTTTCTGCAGCATTGCATACGCTTGGCCTCTGGGTCTTGGAATTAACCACTATTTCCGTGATCTTTTTGATGTTTATATCATCCAGGTATTTATCTATATATATATGGCAGTTGCCCACTCCTGTCTCTATAACAGGGACTTTTGAGTTTTCCACTACGCTTTTTATGAGGGCAGCCCCTCCCCTGGGTATGAGGACATCCACATATTCCCTGAGCTGCATAAGCCTTACGGCATGCTCCCGGTCTGCCGAAGGTATCACCTGGACAATATCGGCGGAAAAGCCGTTTTCCTCCAGCACATCCTGCATGATGCTCCCCAGAATGATATTGCTGTCCAGGGCATGCGAGCTTCCCCTGAGTATGATGCAGTTTCCCGCCTTAAGGCAGAGCGCAGCTGCATCTATGGTCACATTTGGCCTGGCCTCATATATTATACCCACTACCCCCATGGGCACCCTTATGTTCTTAAGCATCAGGCCGTTGGGGAGAGTATAGCCGGATATTACCTCCCCTACCGGGTCATTAAACTTTACCATCTTGTCTATGCTGGCAGCTATCTTTTTTATCCTGGCCTCATCCAGCATAAGCCGGTCAAGCAGCGTCTCCGATATGCCTTCCCTGCGGCAGCGTTCTGTATCCCTATTATTTTCCCTTACTATATCCCTGCTGCTTTTTACCAGGGCCCGGGCTATGCCCTCAAGAACCCTGTTTTTCGCCGCAGTGCCGGCGGCAGCAATTTCAGGTGCTGCTGCTTTGGCCTTTTTTGCTATCTGGGTTACTATATCCATGGTCCTCCCCATGATCTTTAATTCTCATTTTATCTGTCATTTTCGAATACCACCAGGCAGTCACGGTGTATTACCTCGCCGCACATGTCCCTGCCGTACCGGGGAAGAATAGTCTTTTCGTTCTTTCCCATTATTTTTTTTATGTCCTCACTGGAAAGACTGGTGATACCCTTGGCGATCATGACATCGTCAGCGGACATGACCTTTAGGGTATCTCCCCTGACAAACTTTCCCTTTACCCCGGTTATTCCCACCGGGAGTATGCTGGTGCCTCTTTTTATCACAGCTTCCCTGGCGCCGTCATCGATTATTATGGAACCCCTGGTCCTTACCCCGAAGGCTATCCATTTCTTGATGCTCTTTACCCTTGGTCCGGGCCTGGGCTTAAAAAATGTCCCGATGTCCTTCCCCTCCAGGATATCGGGAAGGACATTTTGCCTGCGGCTGTTGGCTATTGCCATTCCTATGCCGGAAAAGGTACATATCCTGGCTGCCTTTATCTTGGAGAGCATGCCTCCTATTCCATAGGCTGAGCCCCTTCCTCCAGCCGATTCCTCAATATCGTCATCTATCTTTTCCACAAATGATAGCATCTGTGCTTTACTGTCTATCCTGGGATCCCGGCTGTACATGCCTTCTATATCCGACAGTATTATCATGAGGTCTGCTTCAGAAAGTATGGCTGCCATAGCGCCCAGCTCATCATTGTCGCCGAATTTTATCTCATCTGTAGCCACAGTGTCATTCTCGTTTATTACCGGCACCACCCCCAGCTTAAGCAGGTTGTCTATGGTGCTCTTTATATTCAGGTACTGCTCCCTCCTGGTGGTATCTTCATGGGTAAGCAGTATCTGGCCTACCTTGATCCCCCTGTCCAGGAAAAGGTCCCTGTATGCCTTCATAAGCTCTACCTGCCCTACGGAAGCGGCTGCCTGGAGAAGCGAGATGTCGGAAGTCTTTGCCGGGTCTTTTTTTATGTACAGGTATTCCAGCCCCGCGGCCATGGCCCCGCTGGAGACCAGGATGACTTCCAGCCCTCCGTCTCTCATGTCCTTGATGCCTTTTACAAGACGTGCCATATTTTCAAGGTCCAGCCCGCCCCGTGAGGAGGTAAGGGAACTGGAGCCTATTTTTACCACGGCCCTTTTAATGTTTTCCAGATATTTACTGCGGTCTTTCATATTGCCTGTCTGCATTATTTCCTATTATTTTACCCTATTTCTCCATTACAATTAATACCCGGCAGCGAAAATCAGTCCGCCAGGTCAAAGACCAGCTTTCCTATTATCACCGTACTTCCTTCATCTATGCCCAGGGCTTTAAGCCTGTCTCCCACCTTTATCTTCTTCAGCCTGTGCATCAGATAGTCCAGGGCTTCCTCATTCTCCAGGTCAGTCATACCCACCAGCCTCTCCAGATGCCGGTTATGCACGATATATCCTTCCGGCGTCTTCTCTATGCTTATCTTTCTTTTATCCATTTCCTCCCCGGATATGGAATATATTTTTTCTTCATCCTTCTGTCTTGTCCCTGATCCGGCTTCATGTTTTCTTCTCTGCATTACCCTTTGATGAAGGCCTGCCACAAAATCCCTGATGCCGTCCCCCGCGGCTGCCGAGATAAAAAAGATCTCACTGCCTTCTCCCGAAAGCATGCCCCTGACCCTTTCCAGGATTCCTTTGTCCGGCACCAGGTCGGTCTTGTTTAAGACGATAATAAAATCCTTATCATATACTTCCCTGTCATACATCCTGAGCTCCCTTCTCAGGATCCTGTATGATTCCATCAAAAGCTTTTCCCCATCCGGTTCAAGGAGCTTCTGTCCGTCAAGCACCATTACCAGCACCGCAGACCGGGTGATATGCCTTAAAAACCTGTGCCCCAGCCCCACTCCTTCATGGGCGCCTTCGATGACTCCGGGAATATCTGCCACTACAAGATCCTCATCATCAAATGTCACCACTCCCAGCTGGGGTACCAGGGTGGTAAAGGGATAATCAGCTATCCTGGGCCTGGCAGCCGATATGCGTGATATAATAGTCGATTTACCGGCATTGGGAAATCCTACCAGGGCTGCATCGGCCATGAGCCTCAGCTCCAGGTTTATCCAGGATCCTTCAGTTTCCTCCCCCTTTTCACAGAATGCAGGAAAACGCCTTTTCTGGGATGTGAAACTGGCATTGCCCCGGCCTCCCATCCCGCCCCGGGCTGCTGCCACTTCATCCCCTTCCGATGACAGGTCAGCCAGCAGCCTGCCGCTGGCGTCTTTGACCATGGTCCCCACCGGTACCGGGACCACCAGGTCCCTGCCGTCACGGCCGGTCTTTTTATTATTCCCCCCTGTTCCCCCGCTTTCTGCCTTGAAATGCACTTTCTTCCTGAATCCATGCAGGGTAGTGATATTGCCGGAAGACCTCAGTATTACATCGCCCCCTTTTCCGCCGCTTCCCCCGGAAGCCACCTTCTTGCCTCCTGTCTTAAGGTGAAAAAAGGTGACAATACCGCTGCCCCCGTTTCCGCCTTTAACATTTATTTTTGCTTCATCCAGAAATACTGCCATGTCGCTAACTATAGTGTGTCCACATCCTTATTACTTTTACAATCTTTTCTTTTTCATATACCTGGTTTACTATTCTGTGCTGGATATTTATCCTGCGGGAATATGCTCCCCTCAAATCGCCAACCAGTTTTTCAAAAGGGGGTAGTTTTTGGAATGGATTATTTTTAATGATCTTCAGGATATCCTGCGCTTTTTCTTTCAAACCGGACCCTGCCAGCTTTTTAGCATCTTTCTGCGCCTGACCCGTATAGACGATCTTATACATCACCAGTCCAGTGTTTCAGAGCATTTTTCAATCGGTTCCTTCATGCCTTCCAGTATTGACTCCTTAAGTTCCGGATCCGAGGATAGGAATAATGTCTCCTCGATCGCACTCCAGTCTTCCTCGGCTATTATAACTACAGAGCCGTTCTTGCCTGTAATATGGACAGGTTTATGTGATTCGCTTATCATCTTTATTATCTTATACAGGTTCTTTCTGGCATTAGTCACATTCATAGTATCCATTATCATCTCTCCATGTACTTAATAACGTACGGCTTAAATCTAGCACATGACCAAAAAAAAGGCCAGCCCATAATCCTCCGGCCGGATCCGTCACTTAAAAACTGTAAAAGGCTTTATAGATCTTCCTTTCCAGCATAAGGTCCAGCCCTTTTTTAAACTCAGAAAACGGCAGGACTTCCGATACCAGG
>Ga0180436_10006300_pt1 | contig 10320 bp, 9 predicted proteins | sample SS_ome_2_FD_132434 | JGI IMG/M metagenome (GOLD analysis project Ga0180436, IMG submission 132434) | Hypersaline lake sediment archaeal communities from the Salton Sea, California, USA - SS_3_S_2 metaG | ecosystem: Environmental > Aquatic > Non-marine Saline and Alkaline > Hypersaline > Sediment...
AGCACTTAACCTCCCGATCCAATAGCGGTCAGGGCGCCGTATGCCTTTAACCCGCAAGGAGGTTCGATATGAAGCTAACGAAAAGCTCCGTCGTTTTAGTAGCCACGGCGGTCGCGGCTCTCGTGTGGTCCAATGCCCCGGCGGATAACTCGTGGCAGGTTGCTGAATTTGACTATGTCGCAGGCCCTGTGCACGTCAGTTGTCTGGGTGAAGAAATGAGTTGGTACACTTGGGGGGTCATCAGATTTCGCGAGTTTGAGACCCAATCCCGCAATTCTCACTATATTGAACACTGGACTTGGGACAGTATCTGGATAGGAGAAGATACAGGACGAGTCTGGTTCGCCGAGGGTCAGTCTCCAGGATCATTTCATTCCGCCAAAGGAGAGGTTGGTCAGTGGACGGGCCATGAGAGAGCGCGGCCGGCCGAAGGGGATGGCCCCATGTTTCGCTATAACCAGCGGTTTAAATATACTGTCGACGCCAACGGCGAGCTGAGGGTCTTTCTTGAACCACCAGAGGATATTGACGACTTGATTAAATGCCTGGGCCCCAAGGGCTGAAGTATCATCTTGTCACCCGTATGGCTAAGTATTTGGCCCCGCCCTCGTGGCGGGGCTTCTCAATGATCAATTCTGGCAGTTAGCACCCCTACATGAGTCCGGCCGGCCTGCTTCGTTTACCGACCCGGAACGGAATCTAGGCCCACGTTAGACTTACTGGAAATTAATACACAAAGTTGAGATTTTCCAAGGCCCATTGTGTAGACTTGCGGCCTTTCGCAAATATCGTCTCGTCGCGGAGAGTGACCAACAATGACTGTGCGCCAAATCCTGATTGCGTTCTTAGCGATAAATTTTGCTCTGGTTTCAGAAAAATCCATGTCGGCTGAAATTCCAGAAGCCGATCCTGACAAGGGACTCGTCGTCATATATCGAGTCAAGAACTTCAAAGGCGGCGCGGTTCGCTTCAATGTGCACCATTCTGACGGAGTGATCGGAACCCTGACCAACGGTAGCGTTTTGTACACCTATCTCGAACCGGGCCAACACACGTTCTGGTCTCAGGTCATTTCTCAAGATTCGGTTACGCTGACAGTGGAGGCAGGCAAGATCTACTACGTCGAAGGTAAAACACAGCTGGGTGTCTATGCAGGGCGGCCCAAATTTACCCAGGTCTCGGAAAGCCAGGCGAAGGCTGATCTGGAAAAATTATGACGCCAAGTTCTCTTCCTGGCCGCTTGCAGCCAAATGAACTTGCGAAAAAGCTGGCACCTGCGTTCCGCTTTGCAGCACGTGCCTGAAATTGGGTCGACCACGGTTCGTGTGTAGCACGGAATACCCCAACGGGAGGCACGAAGGAAGCAGCCGGCCCTGAAACGTCGCAAACCCCGCGCGCTAGACCATCCTGCCCTGGGCGAAGCCGAGGACTTTTCGGCAGTGAGGGCAGAAAAACACGATGTTGGTACCCTGGATAATCGGCGCGCCTTTTGACTTGGTGTGCACTTTGTCCAGCTCTTTTTCACAGTGCGGGCACACGGGTAACAGATCTTCGCGCTTGACGAACTCGAATGTCTTTTTGCTCATCTCGCCTCCTGGTTGAGCGCTCGGGCTTTTTCATTGCCTGTTCTGCCGCTCATTTTACAGAATCGTTCTTTGGCGGCTGTCGATCCATAGCGGACACGTATTGAGTCTCTTGCCGGGGAGCATTACCGTTTGCACCCGTTCAGCCAGGGCGTTTAAATGAGCGATAACTCAAGCTTGATAGGCTGATGCAATGTTCAAATACATGCTTGGAGCAAGCCTTCTCATCCTGGTCATGGCCAGCGCAACACCCGATGCCGCAAGTTCAGACTGTGAAGACAAGTCCTCCTACCAGTTGCTGCGGGTCATCGCAGTGGAAGGGCGCCAGGGGGTTGCTACTGATGGCCAGAACTATTTCGTCAGCGGCAATACAGCGCTGTATCGATACAGCAAGACGGGTGAACTGATCGCGAAAAATGAAGACGCGGTGGAAGGCTTACCGCGCCCGGCCAATCACATAGGGGATATCAGTGTTCACGAGGGCGAACTATTCGCCGGCATAGAGTGGTTTGAAGACGGGCAAGGAGAAGACATTCAAATAGCGGTTTACGACGCCGGCACGCTAGCGTACAAACGCTCCATTTACTGGGAACCGGACTCGGGCCAGGTCGAGGTGAGTTCGGTAGCCGTCGACCCTGTCCGTGAAAGCATCTGGATGACGGATTGGGTAAATGGCCGTTATCTCTACCGCTACGATCTGACAACGGGCGAGTACGCTGGCAGGCTGCACTTGCGCGCCCCGCCACAATGGCAACAGGGTATTGCCGTGAAGGGGGATCATCTGTACCTCACCGCGGATGACGGCGATGCCGAGGATAACGAAGCAGACAATCTGTGGCGCCTCGTCGCAAACGTTCAGGATACTGCCGCGTATGTCAGCCATGAGCACGCCTTCAACGAGTTTCGACGCGCGGGGGAAATCGAGGGGATTGCGTTCGACGAAAATGCCGGGGAAATGATCGTATTGGCCAACCGAGGAAAACGGATCATCCTGGGAATGCCGAAGGGACTTTACCCGGGTTACGATCGCGAAATACACGAGCTTTACGTGTACGGCATAAGCACCCCTCGAAACTGAGGGACAGATTTCTGATACCTGGCAGAGATGCATCCAGACCCAGGCCGCCGGAACCCGAGGAATTACGGCACGTTGCTGCAGCTGCCGGCCCGCAGAAGAATTTTTCAGAGAATCGCTAATCTGCAGATTGGTCGGTTATAACGGCGTTTCGCCACGGCATTCCCAAGCTGGGAGTGGTCCATACCGTCAGTGAGCCATAAAAAGTGATCGCGACCAGGGGAGAAAGGGGTCGGGCCAAGCCAACACATTGAAAGCGGGAGAAAATCCTGCTATTTCGTTACCGATTGAGTGCTTAAAGACATCAATTCGAGCCGATTTTGACAGTTTAAGCCCGAGCGACAGAGCACGAACGCTCTTAGGACATGCGTTTCGGCCAAAATCGACGTTTTAAGCTCGTTTCAGACGGTATTTCAGCCAATAACCCACTGAAATCCGGGGAATTGGCGTGGCCCGACCCCTTATGCCCTTATGCCCGGTAGACGATGCAGGCTCGCCATTGGCCCGGGCCATCCGGCGCATTTGGCGGCGCATCAGCCCGGGGCATTAATCTGCCCGCAAAATGCCGACGACGGCACACCGCGCTTCCCTCGACGAAAGCGCCGCGCACGGCGAAGAGCGAAGCCACCAGCCGGAACTGAAATTTGGCTTACGTGCGATAAAGGACTACTCTCACAGCCATCGATCATCCACGGAAAACCGCCTTTGCCGTTATTCAAAGAACTCCGACGCCGTAATGTCTTTCGAGTAACCGTTGGTTACGTCGTCTCCTGCTGGTTGCTGATACAGATCGCCGACGTGATGCTGAACGTGGTCGAGGCGCCCAGCTGGGTGCTGCAGGCTTTGTTTATTGTGGCGGCTCTGGGCTTTCCGGTGGTGGTGTTCTTCTCCTGGGCCTATGAAGTTACGCCCGAGGGCATCAAGCGGGAAGCTGAGGTGGACCGCAGCCAGTCGATTACGCACGTTACTGGCCGCAAACTCGACCGCGCCATTTTCGTCGTGCTGCTTATCTCGCTGGGGTATTTCATCTGGGAATCGCGCTTCAAGGAAGGCGAAACTCCGATCGCGGCCGAAACGAGCCAGCCCGCGGCCATTGCCAATGCCCATGAAGCCAGCACAACCGAACCGCGGCACGGCAGCGAAACGGCGGATCCAGTCATTTCCGAACAATCCATCGCGGTGCTCCCTTTCGTAAACATGAGTGACGATGTCAGCAATGAATATTTTTCCGATGGATTGTCGGAAGAACTGCTGAACCTGTTGGCGCAAATACCCGACCTGAAGGTCGCGGCAAGGACCTCTTCATTTTCCCTCAAGGACAAGAAACTGCAGATCTCGGAGATCGGTGAATTGCTCAGAGTCGCGCACGTGCTCGAAGGCAGTGTGCGCAAAGCCGGTAATCGCGTTCGAATCACCGCGCAGTTGATCAAGATCGACGATGGCTACCACCTGTGGTCCGAGACCTATGACCGCACGTTGGACGACATTTTCGCCATTCAGGACGAGATTGCCGAATCCGTGGTGGAACAGCTGAAGATCACCATTCTCGGTGATACACCAAAGGCCACGGAGGCCGACCCGCAGGCTTATGCGCTCTATCTCGAGGCGCGACATACGCACCGCCAGATGACTGCGGAATCGCTCAGGAAGGCGCAAGGCCTATATGAGCAGGCATTGCGCAGGGACCCGAACCTCGTGGTCGCCATGAAGGGGCTCGCCAGCAACCTGATGAACCAGGAAAACCATGGCCTTATCCCCCCGGGTGAGGGTTACGGTCGCGCGCGCAACATTCTCGAAGACGCGCTTGAGTTGGATCCGGGCAATGTGACCATTCACGAGGGACTCGGCTGGCTGGCAATCTTCCATGACAGCGATCTGCGGCGAGCCGCGTTTCACTACGAGCGTGCATTACGCCTTGCGCCCGCTGATCCGGAGATTGTCGGGGCCACCGCCGCGCTACTGGTCCACCTGGGCAGACTCGAGGAAGCCATCGCCCCGAAGGAGTTCTCCATCGCCAGTGACCCGTTGAACCCGGTGGGCTATGCGAACCTGGGATCGATCTACTATTTTGCCGGTCAGTGGGACCGGGCCATCGCCGCCTACCGCAAGGCGCTCGAGCTGAGTCCGGGCTATATAGGGGCCCAGTACTTTACCGGCGCGGCCTACCTGATGAAGGGCGAAGTCGAGAAAGCCCATGCGGCCTTTGCGCAGGAGGGCGACGACGAGTACCGGGTCAAGGGCGAGGCCTTGGCCTTCCATGCGCTGGGTCAGGAGGCCGAATTCCGAGCGAAGGTTGCCGAACTGGCCGAAGGCTGGGGTGACCAATGGCCCTCCGAGGTCGGGCACGTATATGCTTGGACGGGCGACGCCGACCGGGCGTTCGAATGGCTGCAGAAGTCGGTGGACGAGGAAGAAGGGGCATTCAATCCGGTCGATCCCTTGCTCGGACCGCTGCACAGCGATCCCCGCTGGCGACCGATGCTAGAGGGTATCGGCAAGTCGCCCGAGCAGCTGAATTCGATAGCGTTCGAGGTCAGCCTGCCGCAGTAGCGGCCGATCCGGTCAATCGAGCCAATTCGTCACGGAAATACCGATGCCGATCCGATGGGTTCGCTGATCCTAGGCGATCAGGCTAGGTCATCGCCTCGGGCAGTTAGTTAACGCACTTAGTTGACCGCTCTTCATTCCCAGCGGGCTATATCATTATATTTCTGCTCTCGAATCAAATTCGGAATTTGATAATCGATGAGCCGCAACTGCGCATTGCGACCCTTTGCGGACATTTGCTCGCCACACTTTCCGCACAGTTCGTATTTACAGTTAATGGCCTTCAGTTGTCTGGATACGGAGCCTCGGCAGGTGTGACGTGGTTGCTCTGAAAAAGGAAAGCCATGAATCCATTTACGATACCGCTCATCGCCATTCCGGTTGCGATCACATTCTATGCCTCATTCGTCAAAGGACGTTGGGCCAGGCTTGGCCTGCTCTTGGTGGCGACAAAGGTTTTCTGGCTTTTCCTTCAGGTGCATGTTGATTGGACTTTCACTCACCCGTTCGAGCCGAATGATGGCGGCCCAAGAACGGTTGCGTTTCTGCTTGGCTGGCTTTATGGCCTGGTTCTCGTAATCGCGCCGGTGTATTGGAGTTCGAAAGGCATTCAATGGATCTGGTCAAAAATCAGGAATTGATTCCGTCGATTCGGACTCCTGCCGTCGGGAGCGTTAGGCGATTCTTTCCCGGAACCAAAAATGATTCAAGTTTCTACGTCCCTTCCTGGCCGCACTCGGCTATCCGCCAGCGATCTAAAAATCAGAAAATTGTTTCCGTTATGCATCGAAGAGCGGTCATGCTGCTGCTTCGAACTACCGAAGAGACTCGAATACCGCTCTGATTTCGGGTGACGGTGCAATACACAGACATTCGTCACTGGCTACGACCAGTCCTTGCAGGGCTTCCTCTTCCTCCGGGTTCATGATCAGGCATGCGCTGATCGGAACATGGTCATGTTCACCCACCCACCACGACTTCGAGGCCATGGGATTCAAATAGCTTGATGATTTGCTGTTGACGTTCGGGCGTCGGCTCGCTCATACCGTCCAGCTTGACCTGGCGACCAAGCTTGACGTACTTGTTTGCCGCGATCCTGTGGTAGGGCAACAGGTTGACCTTCTTGGGCGGCCCCTCCAGCGCACAGATGAAGCGCGCTGCCCTGGTTAGGTTTTCATCATCGGTATTGACGCCCTCGATCAGCGGGATGCGGATGTTGATCGAGGCGCCCGTCGCGGCGAGCGTTTGCAGGTTTTCCAGGATTTTCTCGTTGCGCACGCCGGTCCACTTCAGATGCGTGTCGGAATCCATGCACTTGAGGTCGACCAGCCAGTGGTCGGTGCGTTTGGCTACCTCGAGCAGGATCGATTTCGAGGTCAGCGCCGAGGTATCCACCGTGCGGTGGAAGCCCTCGCGGCCGCATTCATCCAGGGCCTCGATCAGGAACTCGTGGTGCATCAGCGGTTCGCCGCCGGAAAAGGTCACGCCGCCGCCGGATTGTTCGATGATCTGCCGTTCTTCCATTACGGCCTGGATGACGTCGGCCACGTTCATCTCAACGGCGACCATCTCCATCGCGCCGGTCGGGCAATTCTCGGTGCATTTTCCGCATAGGTTGCAGGCGTCGAAATCGGTCACCACGCCCCGTTCCGGGTCCATGGAAAGGGCATTCTCCGGGCAGTCGGCGATGCAATGCAGCGCCCCGATGCACTTGGTGGCGGAGAACATCTTCTCCATCTTCGGCGAGACGCTCTCCGGGTTGTGGCACCAGGCACAGTTGAGTGGGCAGCCTTTCAGGAAAATCGTCACGCGCACGCCCGGGCCGTCATTGATGGCGTAGCGCTTGGTGTCGAATACGAGGCAGGTCTCACCCATCACGGAATCCTAGAACGCCTCGTTCTCGGTGCGGTCGATGACTTCCTGCTGCAGATCGCCGTTCATGTCGTTGAAGTAATCGCTGTAGCCCGCCATGCGCACCAGCAGGTCCCTGTAGTCCTGGGGGTTGCGCTGGGCAGCGCGCAGCGTGGCCGTGTCCACGATATTGAACTGCACGTGGTGGCCGCCCATCGTGAAGTAACTGCGGATCAGGCTGCCCAACTTGCGGATGTCCTCGTCGCGTTTGACCAGGCTGGGCAGGAAACGCAGGTTCAACAGGGTGCCGCCGGACTTGGTCTGGTCCAGCTTGCCCAGCGACTGGACCACGGCCGAGGGCCCGCGGCAGTCGGCGCCGTGGGTCGGCGAAGTGCCGTCGGAGATGGACTTATGCGCCAGGCGCCCGTTGGGCGTGGCGCCCATCACCTTGCCGAAATAGACATGGCAGGTGGTCGACAGCATGTTGAGGTGATACTTGCCGCCTTCCTTGATGTTGGGCTGGCCGTCGATCAGGTCGACCAGGTCGTCGTACACCTTCACCGCCACCGTGTCGGCATATTCCAGGTTGTTGCCGTAAAACGGCGTTTTATTGAGGATGGTCTGGCGCATTACTTCCTCGCCGGCGAAATTCTTCGCCACGGCCGTCAGCACCTGGTCCATCGAGTAGCGTTGGTCCTCGAAAACGTGTTTCTTCAGCGCCAGCAGGCTGTCGCTGACCGTGCCCAGGCCACAGCACTGGATGTAGTTGGTGTTGTAGCGCGGCCCGCCGTTGTAGTAGTCGCGCCCTTTCGCGATGCAGTCGTCGATCAGCACGGAAAGGAACGGCGCCGGTGCGTACTTGGCGAACATCGTGTCGATGTAATTGCTGACGCGGATTTTCAGGTCGATGAAGTATTCCAACTGCTGATGGAAGGCGTCGTACAGTTGATCATAGCTCCTGAAACCACGCGGATCGCCGGTTTCCAGGCCGATCTTCTTGCCGGTCATCGGGTCGGTGCCGTCGTTCAGCGTGACCTCCAGGATCTTGGGTACGTTCAGGTAGCCGGTCAGAACGAACGCCTCCTTGCCGAAAGCGCCGACCTCGATGCAGCCGCTGCAGCCGCCCTCGCGTGCGTCCTCGAGCGACTTGCCGGAGCGCAGCATTTCCTGGATGTAGATGTCCGGGTTGAATACTGATGGGTAGCCGTGGCCCTGCCGAATGACCTTGCAGGCGGCATGCAGGAACTTGTCCGGTGTCTTGCCGCTGATGTGCACGGAGGTGCCCGGCTGCAGCAGGTGAATGTCTTCGATCAACTCCAGCATGATGTAGCTCACTTCGCTGACGCCGTCGGAACCGTCGCGCTTGAGCCCGCCGATATTGATGTTGGTGAAGTCGTTATAGGTGCCGCTTTCCTTGGCGGTGATGCCGACCTTGGGCGGCGCCGTGTGGTTGTTCACCTTGATCCACAAGCAGGAGAGTATTTCCTTGGCCCGTTCGCGGGTGAGGCTGCCCGCGGCGACCTCGCGCTCGTAGAACGGCGCCAGGTGCTGGTCGAAATGCCCCGGATTCATGGCGTCCCAACCGTTCAACTCGGTGATCGTGCCCAGGTGGCAGAACCAGTACATCTGCACCGCTTCGTGGAAGGTCTCGGGGGCGTGGGCCGGCACTTTACGGCAGATGCGCGCCACTTCACGCAGTTCTGCGGCTACGGTCGGGTCGGTCTCTTTTCCTGCCTCGGCTTCCAGCAGGTCGGCGTGGCGTTCGGCGAACACGATGGCGGCGTCACAGGAGATGGCCATGGCCTTCAGTTCTTCGGCCTTGTCGTTGGCCTCCGGGTCCAGCTTGTAATCCAGGGAATCGAGGTGGGCCTCGATCTCGGCCTTGTAGTCGAGCATGCCCTTCTCGTAGAGCTTGCCGTCCAGTGCGGTGTGGCCGGGCGCACGCTGTTCCATGAACTCGGTGAAGATGCCGGCGTCGTAAGCGACGCGCCATTCTTCGGGTACGTGAGCAAATATGCGTTCGCGCTGGGTGCGGCCCTCCCAGTAGGGAATAACCTCGCGCTCGTAGGTATCGATGTCTGCCTGGCTGATGGTGTAGGGCTGTTTCTCGCGCTCGTTGAGCACGTGGAAGTCCTCCACGCTGTGGCAGGTCAGTTCCGGGAAGGTCGGCACGGCCTTGGGTTCCGGGCCGCGTTCGCCGACGATCAGTTCGTCGCGGTCGAAATACAGCGACTTCTTCTCGCAGTGGTCGAGGAAGGTGAGCGCGCGCATCACGGGCACGGAGTACTTGCCGTTGTGCGCCCTGTAAAACGCCGTCTGGTGCAGGGCGCGTTCGATGGCCAGCGAGGGCTCGGCCTCGAAACTCTTCTTGCGCAGGCGCTGGATCCTGGGGTTCATGCCGGGCAGATCGGCCGCGGCGTCCTCGGTGCGGTCCTTGCGCAGGCGGAACTCTTCCCCGTAGAAGTTGCCTTGTTCCTGCGCGGCGCGCTCGGGGATTCTCCGCAGCGGGGTGACGTTTTCCGGGGTTTCCAGGCTCATCTTTTGTTTCCTTCTTTACGGCCGCTCCGGGGCGGCTTCGGTTGGTCAGAGGTCCAGAGCTTTACGGGTAAAGGCGATTTGGCCGTCGATAATGTCGACGACGGCATTTCGGGCGCCTTCTTCATCGCCGCCGGCCACCGCCAGCAGTAGCTTGGAATGCTGCCTGGCGGAATGGGCGAGGTCCAGGTGGTCGTGGTAGTACGACCAAAACCTTTTGCAGTGTGCGTAAAGGTGCTTCACCGCGTCCACGGCGAACACGCTCTTACTGGCGGCGCCCAGCACCAGGTCCACTTCGTCGTCGATACGGCGAAACGCGCTGACATCCTTGTCTTCTGCGGCGCGCATCATCTCCGCCGAGCATTCCTTCAGCCGATCTCTCTGCTGCCGGCTTACTCGCCCGGCCGCACGCATTACGATGAGGGTGTCCAGGGCCTTGCGGGTCTCCAACAGGCCGATGTGCTGCTTTAGGTCGATGTCGCTGATCAGCACACCTCGTCGAGGGATCATTTGCACCAAACGTTCCTTCGCCAGCCTCAGCAGAGCCTCGCGCATGGGCGTGCGGCCCAATTCGATCAGCTCGCTCAACTCGGTCTCGGAATACACCTGTCCGGGCTTCAGCTGCAAGCTGATGATTTTCTGTTCCAGAAGTTCGTACGCCCGGTCGGCGAGGCTGGTGAATTCTTTAGGCATGCGTTACTGCCCGTCCCTGTCTGCACATATCAACCA